>WNGD01007223.1_pt1 | contig 26046 bp, 24 predicted proteins | sample 5400671 | NCBI WGS metagenome assembly WNGD01 (sample SAMN13153369, study PRJNA577476) | soil metagenome | isolation source: 40 cm soil or saprolite under grassland replicate 2 | place: USA:California | collected 2016-06-15
TGGAGACCCATTTTCAGGCACTTACCCGGACTCCCGATGACGTACTCCGTCATATTGGCAGTCTGTTTGCACCAGACAAGGAGAAAGATGCTACTCAGCTACAAACTCATGCCGCATAATCATCTTGGAAGCATCTAGCTGCGCTCGGTGTTCTAGAGCCGATATTGCCACCTTTCGATGAGTCGAAGTATGAGCCAATGCCTGAAGTTGAGATTGAGCCGTGATATCAATGTTCTTGACGCCTGCTTTTATAAGAGATAGGATGATGGAGGAAGAGAGTAACAGCAAATATCAATAGTGAAAGGTGTTGAGGAGGGAATATATGGAAGTACGCAGATTGACGGAGGCAGATGCTGAGGCTTTTTGGAACATTCGATTACGGGCATTACGCGACAATCCGGAGTCGTTTGGCGCATCGTATGAGGAGATACTTGAGCGAGGCATTGCTGGTGTTACGCAGGGGCTGCGCAAGAGTGATTCTGCGCCTGATGACGCGACCTTCGGCGCTTTCGATGGGAAGACGCTGGTTGGCATTGCTAGCTTTCAGCGAGAAGAAGGGCTCAAAAGACGACATAAGGGCGTTATCTGGGGGATGTATGTGCCCCAGGAGTTGCGCGGGAAGGGCATAGGTAAGGCTTTGGTGGAGGCTGCGATTGTTTATGCGAAGACGTTGCCTGATCTCGAACAGATAAACCTGGCTGTTGTGCTTACCAGCAAAGAAGCCCGCAAGCTGTTTATTTCGATGGGCTTTGAGACGTATGGGTTGGAACGGCATGCGTTGAAGTTGCATGATCGCTATTTTGACCAGGAACTTATGACGCTTCGCTTGACTTAGGGCTTGCCAGGAAAAGGGTATAAGTCCCCTTTTCTCCTTTTTTTGACTGGCCACCTTCGGGACTTGAAATGCGTCCTGACAACGCTGCTCCGCAGCTAGCTACCGCTCAGTCAGGACGTAATGAGGCGGCAAAAAGGGGTAAAAGGAGTTTTTCGGGGACACCCCGAACCCCGGCAAAGGACTGCGTCCTCTGCACTCCTTACTATAACCGTTCAGGGTGTTTTTTCCTCCAGTAGCGCATATAGCCTTGCACTGTCATTGGGTAGTTTGTTGCTATTTCGTAGCGTTCTATTGCATGGGGATCATGGGCTGCTCGTAGTAGTTCGGGTTTTGTATGCTCGATCAGCATTGAAATGATCTCGGCTTCATTCTTCCCGTCACGCATGGCTGCCAGTACGAACTCACCCCAGGAATAGAGCTTTTCGCGTAGCCGATCGAAATGCTCGGATATATTTTTGACTGCTCCAAAATGCCCTATGTACAGCACATCAGGCCGTAAACTCTTCACGAGGCTAATGCTGTCTGACCAGGCTTCAAGGTCAAGGTCGGGAGGTGGTGTGGGTGGACGCACATAATCGACTCCTTGCAGACGTACTCCGGCCACGTCTCCTGCAAACAGCTCACCGGAATGTGCGTCAAAGAAGACCACGTGGTGTAAGGCGTGTCCTGGTGTATAATGCACTTCCAGGCGATGGCCCGCGATGTTGAGAATATCGCCGCCCTCGATGATGGTTAAGCGCTCCTGTGGAGTTGATTCGATCTCTCCCCAGAGTAATTTCAGGCGTTCGCCAAAGATACGCGATGCGCTGGCTACTACTTTGGTGGTGTCGAGCAGGTGCGGTGCACCCTTGCTGTGTACATACACCTGTGCCCTCGGCATCTGCCGGACGAGCGTACCGGCTGCTCCCGCGTGGTCGAGGTGGACGTGAGTTGCAAGAATATGCGTCACTTCCTGTGGATCGAAACCAGCTTCCCGGATCGACTCAAGTAACGATTCCACCATGCTGCCTGGTCCAGGATCAATTACGGCAAGCTCATTTTGTCCCGCTAGCAGGTAGGAGCCGATAATCTCGTTTTCGCCGAGAAATGGGTGTGAGATTTGCCATGTATGCGGACTGATTTGAGTAATGTTACTCAAAGAAAACTCCCTCTCAGAGATCACAGGGCGACCGCGAGGTGCGAGGGCGGGGCAAACCCCGCCCCTACTATACACGAACGAGCTTGGCAAGCCGATTTGCAGTATGGTAGGAGCAACCCGCGCGGTCACCAAGGAATCTGGTGTCTAGCTTCTTTTTGCTGAAATTGCTTTGGCTTGCGTGAACAGGAGCAGGTAATCCTTGCCGCCTGCTTTGGAGTCGGTGCCGGACATGTTAAAACCGCCGAATGGATGGACTCCCACAAGCGCACCGGTGCATTTTCGATTAAAGTAGAGGTTACCGACGTGGTACTCTTGCTTCGCCCGTTCGATGCGTTTTTCATCTTTGGAGTACAGCGATCCGGTCAGCCCATACTCTGTATCGTTTGCGATATGCAGCGCATCGTCAAAGTCGTTTGCTTTAATCACTGTCAGCACCGGACCGAAGATTTCTTCCTGAGCAATGCGTGCATGAGGGGCTACGTCAGCGAATACGGTCGGTTCGATAAAGTAGCCTGGGCCGTGATGTCCTCCACCAGCCACCAGATGTCCTTCTTTCTTGCCTATCTCGATATAGTCAGTGATTTTCTTCATCGCATTTTCATCAACGACCGGTCCCATGTATGTTTCCGGTTTGGTGGCATCGCCGACTGATAACTTCTTTGTCTTCTCGATCACCTTCTGCAATACCTGGTTGTAGACCTTCTCGACGATGATAGCTCGTGAGCCTGCGGAGCATTTCTGGCCCTGGAAGCCAAAGGCGGAAGCAACGATGCCTTCGGCAGCGGCGTCCACGTCGGCGGTTTCGTCTACGACTACTGCATCTTTACCACCCATCTCTAAGATGGTGCGTTTCAGCCATCGCTGCCCTTTCCGGGATTTAGCAGCCAGCTCGTTGATGCGCAGTCCAACATCACGAGAACCGGTAAAGGCGATAAAACGCACCTGGGGATTCTCGATCAATGCATCTCCAATGGTTGAACCTGAACCGGTCAGGAAATTAACCACGCCTGATGGTAAGCCAACGTCTTCTAAAATGCGCATGAACTGCCATGCAATCATGGGAGAAGTACTGGCAGGTTTGAGCACAACGGTATTGCCGCTAACAAAAGCGGCGCTGGTCATACCAACCATGATAGCGGCAGGAAAGTTCCAGGGGGAGATCACTGCACCTACGCCAAGTGGAATGTAGACAAGATGGTTTTCCTCACCCGCTATCTTCACAAGAGGTTGATTTTCAGCCAGGCGCATCATTTCGCGTGCGTAGAATTCCAGGAAGTCAATTGCTTCGGCAGTGTCACCATCGGCCTCGGGCCAACTTTTGCCCACTTCATAGATCATCCAGGCGTTAAATTCAAAGCGGCGTTCTTGCATCAAGTCAGCGGCTGCGAAAAGATAGCCAGCTCGCTCTTCAGCAGGCACACGTTTCCAGGTTTCGAAAGCGGCTGCAGCAGCCTGTACAGCCTCGTCGGCCTGCTGGACTGTGGCACTTGAAAAGTAGCCAACTACCTGGTCAGGTTGAGAGGGATTGCGAGAGGCGAAGGTAGCCTCGTTGGTGATCTTGTTCCTGCCGATAATCAGCGGGTATGTCTGTCCCAATTCACGCTTTACCTGATCTAATGCTTCCATCTGAGCCTGGCGGTTCTCAGGCCTGGTAAAGTCGGTATAGGGGGTATTCTTAAACGGCGTCGCTGCGCGTGACGCCACGCTTTCGATCATTTTTGCCAAAATAACACACTCCTTTGTGGCTAGACAGCTTCTTTCTCTCATTGTATCTCATAATTGAGGCTGGTTCAAAGATCAGGGCGAATGAACAGTCGAGGGTGCTGGAGACCGGTCTCCAGCACCCTCGACTGTTCATTTATTTGGGGAAAGAACTAACCTACCAGCACTGCCAGTTGATCGAGCTGTTCCAGATCGGGGGTACAAGGCCAGAGAATCACTTCGTCTGCCCCGACATCAGCGTATGCCTGAATACGCGCCTTGATTGCCTCAATGGTTATAGGGAGGTTATTAATCATCGTTTCTACCATTGGCCCAAGCATCGAATAATAGCTGCGGAGATATACACCTCCTTGCTCCCTCGCGTCTGGCCCCAGTGCATAGTAGAAGCATCCAACCAGGCGTGGCTTGCCGGGTCTGCCAGCAACTTTCCACGATTCTTCAGCCTGGTTGAAGAATCGTTGAGTTCCTCGTGGGTCGCGACCACCGGCGATGAAGCCATCTCCCCAGCGACCAACTCTGTGTGTCGCAGCAGGTGTATAACCGCCAATTAATATTTCAGGCCCTCCTGAACGTACAGGATTTGGGCCAATCGGCCCTATATTATCGCTGAGTGGCTGACCAGACCAGATATGTTTCATGGTTGACAGTTGCTCTTCAAACCGTTTCCCGCGGGTTTTAAATGAAACAGATGTGGCAAGGTAGTCGTCCTCTCTCGCACCTATACCCAGGCCGAGAGTCAAACGACCTCCTGAAAGGGCATCCAGGCTGGCCGCCTGCTTTGCAAGCAGGATGGTATTGCGCAGTGGCGCAAGCAAAACAGTAGTCATCAGGCGAATGCGTTGCGTCGCACCTGCAACCGCGGCAAGTGTAATGAGCGCTTCATAATTGGGAAAAACAAGGCGGTCGAGTATGCCAAGAGAGGAAAATGGGCCAGAGTCTGCTTTTTTAGCCCAATCTAAAACACGTTTTCCCTCTGTGCCAGGAATTGTTGCTGGTAAACCAATACCAATTTGCAAGAATTACCTCCAATCTGCATGCTATACAAAGTAAAGTACATTATTATAGTACCATACTGTATTTTGTATAGCATGCACATCAATGGCTATTATTGTGAATTGCCCGTACAGGGGAACCGTCCAGTTCGGATAACGGGAGCGGTAGAAATGAACATTGATAGACAACACCAGGCGAAAGCTGGTGAAGCCGCGTAAGATTTTCAACGATTAAGATATCGTTTCCCAACAATGCTGCGTGAGCATGATCCGTTTCCTGCACCGTGGAGTCCACGTTCAATGCATCAATGCCAATAATGCTTACACCAGTGTCAACCAGGAATTGCGTTGCTTCACGTGTGAGATATGGATGGCGCAGGTAGCGATCCGTTTTCCAGTGGCGGTCCCAACCTGTCTGGATCAGCAGCGCACCATGCGCGGGAAGGGTGGTGAGAAATGAATCAAAAGCGTTCACATCAATTGGCTCGTCGTCGTTTAGCCTGTGCACAGGTACAACAATTCCTGGTAAGAGAAAACGCTCCAAAGGATATTGAGATATCGTTTTGCCATGCGGTATAAAATGCGAGGCGGCATCGATATGTGTGCCAATGTGCGTTCCAAAATGCAACTGAGTAACGCGCCACGGGGGAGTTGATTCTACAGGTTCGATGCGCGGTTCGGGGTCGCCTGGGAAGTATGACATACCGTTCTCAATCTGGTGGGATAGGTCAAAGTATTCGGTCATGGTTTTTCTCTTGAAAGGTTATTTTTTATATGCTAACCAATTGTATAATATGAAAGAAAGTAGTGACCAGTACAATAAAGGGAGGAACTTCATATGGATGTGTATCGCGCACTAAATGCAGACGTGCCGCAATTGCTCTTTACAGTGTTGCATCAGGCGGGTCCAAGCGTGTCCGACGATGATTATACACGCACAGTAACTGCTTTGCAGATGGATATTCGTAAGCAGGTACACGAAGTTGGTGAAGGGTTACACCAGTGGCTTGTGCAGCAGTATAGCCAACAAGCTGAGGAGACGGTGCGCAAACTCCAGCGCCTTGGTGTTTTGGTAGAGAATGTCGATGTTGGAGAAGTACAGCAGATATTGGAGCGTGATAACAGTCGCCTGGGAAGCCGCATTGGCTCAGAGACGTTGCTGGGGATGCAGGGGTCTGCTGAAGAGACTTTTAATGAAGAAACACCTACTGATCCCGACCTTGCTAAGCGTGTCGCAGACGGGCGGGAGTATTTAGCCTCGCTTGGATTCAAACCCGGCCAAGGCCCCTTACACGAAACGTGGCTGCTCTTCCGCGGATCAATCCATTACGATGTGATGGAGCACATTGTGCGAGACCGCATGGGCATTTATGTGGGGAGTCATGGTGCCCACATAGAAAATGTTGGGCGAACCTCCTTTGGCACCTGCAACCTGGTTTACCAGCTAGGCGAAGCTTTGACTGCCGATCTCGTCAATGATGTTTTGACTCAGGAAGTAACCTTTGCCTTTAGCAAAGGCCCCATCCACTATAGTGACTTCCGGCGAGAAGTGTCTGCTTTGATGGAACATGTAGGTGAGCAGATGAACTTGATACACGCCTCTTTCTGGCAACGCAAACTTGGATTGGGCACAGGTAAGGAATTTGTGCTGCGCTTGCGTCTGCCTGTTGGCGAAGCTCCGTTACAAGAAGTGATTGGGCTGATTGCTGGGGCTGGCCGTGTGGGGAAAGAGACGATTGTGAAGCGCGGGAAGTTGATGTTGGGGAGAAGGGTGTTGTAACCTGGCTTATAATTTGTGGCACTTGTGGCGGTTGTAGCGCATGTGCCGTTGGCATGGCGCGCGAGGGTCGCCACTACAATTCCGCCAAAATGGCTCGTAGGTATGTTGCAATTTTTTTGTCAGGTGATGCCACCAGATACAGTAAACATGGCTTCGTCGAACACTTTTCCAGCCGGTGCAGTGGCTGCGGCGAAGATAGGGTAGGCTTTTCCATTAGAGAAAGAGGTGGAGATATAATCACCTACCATGGCGCCTTGGGATGTGCTTGCCAACCAGGATAACTTCATGGGGCCAGCCAGGTGGTTCGTCAAGCTCCAGGTATTGCCTCCGTCAGTTGATGACGTAGAGCCTACTTCGAGAAGACACGTGGAGGAGTTGCAGTTCGCTTTTGGGTAATAGTAGAAGACAAGTACCAGATGACCAGCGCTCCCAGAGGTCGACGGGTCAACGGCAAGCCCCGGAAGGAAGTGATCGACGCCACTACCAACGGAGTCTATGGGGATGCGCTGCACTGCCAACCATGTCTTGCCATTGAATGATGCGCTCAAAACGAGATCATTGGCGCTACAGCCGGTTTCAAAGCGGCAGTCTGGCCACACGACGTACACATTGCCCGACCGGTCAATTGCAGCAGAAGGGAACGGAAAAGGGACACGCATGCCTCCTTTCGGATGATGATAGTCTGACCTCGTGATCAGAACGTTACTGCTCCAGCTTTCACCACCATCGTTGGACTGAAATGCCGCGATGTTCTCAATAGTCGATGATGAAGTGAACACAATGATAGGCACAATCACGGTTCCGTTAGGCTGGACAAGCGGTTGTCCACCCAGGCCTGAAGCACGGTCGGCAGTCGTTTTTGGCATTCCCCATGTTTCGCCGCCGTCGGTGGAGGTACTCATTAGAACCAGGTCGACACAACATCCCTCGTCAAATGCGGTATAACAATGGCCGTAGAAAGGACTGGTGGCTGTATCATCACAGACCATCGAGTCTTTATCAAAAGCACTCCCTGGCCCACCCTGTTTCACAAGAACTGGAGCGTTCCAGGAAATTCCTCCATTCGTCGAGCGGCTAGCAACCACATCGGTGAGTGACCCAGTAGAAGAACTGTTCTTGTGGGCAAGGTAGGAGATCATCCAGACGTTGTGCATGGCGTCGTATGCAACTGAAGGGTCACTGACCTGGTCATAAGTACCACCTGCGTAGAGAGTAGTGCCAGGTAGGAAGCCATAAGTCCACGTCAGCCCACCATTGATGGAAGTAGCCCAACCGATGTTGGAAGCGCCACCTTTATAAAAGCGACCAGCTTTGAAAGCCGCAACGATAGTGTTGCCAAAGGAAAAGGTGCCAGGTTCGACTTCCGTTTTGTGCTGACTTGTCGAGTTTGTGTAAGGGTCGCTGCTGATTTGGGTGAGCGTCAAGGGCATCGGGGTAGGTGTAAACTTGTGAGGAGTTGATATAGGCGTGAAGTTGTTATGAGGTGATGTGCATGCAGAGACGAGGAAGAGCATGAGGGCCAGGGCAGCACTCTTTCGCCGGAGAAAGGGAAGAATGACGAACACAGGCAGTATCTCCTTGTCAGTGCTTTCTTCTTTGGTATTGCCACAGTTGTCGCATTTATAACGTTTATAACACTTCTAACATTTATAACATATGTAACTGATGAATTAGTGCCTCGAGGTCTTTTCCTGGCTTGCGCAGCAACTGAGTTTGTTCACGTCTTTGGTAAAAGATGATTTTTCCATCCTCGCGTAGTATACTGAAAGCAATTAGAGGCAATATCACGGCTTTACTTTAAGGAGCAGTTATCTTATGACAGCACCACGACAGGAATTTCCAATAGAACTACAACTGCGTAAAGATATTCAGGACGCGCAACGAGCACGTGACCAGCTCAAGCTCGATACCTTACGTATGGCCCTGGGCGCTATACATAATCTGGAGGTAGCGCGCACCGATCATAAGAATCCGAAGTATGGGCAGCCACTGACTGAAGGCGATTGCTTCAAGGTGTTGGAGCAGGAGGTGAAGAAGCGCAGCCAGGCTATACCATTCTATAAACAGGGTGGCCGTAATGATCTTGTCGAAAAAGAGCAGCGCGAAATGGAGATATTGCAGGCCTATATACAAGGTACGCAAATGAGCGATGATGAACTGCGCACCGTGGTTGCCAGGCTGGTCGAGGAGCAAGGCAAGGAGTTTAAACGTGTAATGCCGCTAGCCATTAAAGAGACAAAGGGGCATGCTGATGGAGCGCGTGTGCAGAGGATTGTTCGAGAGCTGACGGAGTAGGCAGGCAAGCGTCCGGATTAACTTGACAAAGAATGATACATGCTCGTACGATATGAAACTGAATGTATGTTCAGATAGATAATGAAGTGCATTCCTGAGAAACCCCTTGGTGCAGGGGTAGCGATTTACGCTAACTATCGGCTAACTATCGATACTTCCTGTTGAGGACATTGACGCTGCAATGAAAATCTACAATACACTGACCCGACGCGTTGAAGAAATTCTCCCTGTAGAGCCTGGCAAAATCGAGATGTATTCGTGTGGACCCACAGTTTACCGTTACATTCACATCGGTAACCTGCGTACTTTTACTATGGCTGACTGGCTGCGCCGCATCTTTGAGTATCGAGACTTCGAAGTATTGCATGTCAAGAATATTACTGATGTTGGCCACATGCGACAGGAGATGGTGGATCGTGGTGAAGATAAGATACTTGCCCAGGCCCGCAAAGAGGGCAAAACGGCGTTACAGATTGCTCAATTCTATACCGATGCGTTCCACGACGATGAGCGAAAGCTCAATATCGAGCCTGCGACGATCTTTCCGCGTGCGACACAGCATATTTCTGAGATGATCGCTATCATCCAGGGTTTACTGGAGAAGGGCATTGCTTATGAGGTCAACGGCAATGTCTATTTCGATATTAAACGTTTTCCCGATTATGGGAAGCTTTCGGGCAATCAACTTGAGAATATGATGGCTGGAGTACGTGAGGGGATAGTTGAAGATCGACGTAACCCGGAAGATTTTCCTTTGTGGAAAGTAGCCGAACCCGGACGCGAAATGGTATGGGATAGCCCCTGGGGACGCGGCTTCCCCGGCTGGCATATCGAATGTAGCGCTATGTCGATGAAGTACCTGGGCAGGCATTTTGATCTACATACCGGCGGAGTCGATAACATCTTTCCTCATCATGAAGATGAAATTGCACAGAGCGAAGGATTTACAGGTCAGAAGTTTGTGAACTACTGGGTACATGCCCAACATGTACTGGCTGACGGGCAGAAGATGGCAAAATCCACCGGCAATGCGTACACCTGCTCTGAAATAGAGGCTCGTGGCTACGATCCGATGGCGCTGCGTTATTTTTATACAACTGCGCTCTACCGCAGCCGCTTAAATTTTACCTTCCGTGCGCTGCAAGCAGCCCAGACTTCCCTGGAACGAATGCGCGGACTGGCCTATCAGCTCCTGTTGCAGGCTGATAATGAGCGTGTTTTTGCGAATGAACCCATCGAACCTAACTACTGGCAAGAGATATTCCTGGCCGAGGTTGAGAATGATCTGAATATGCCCCGCGCGATGTCTGTAGTGTGGACCATGTTGCGGGCCCACGATTGCGACCCAACCACGAAATTATGCTTGCTGTTGGATTTTGATCGCGTGCTTGGTTTTGATCTGAAGGGGTATTTGCAAAGTGATCAACCACGACGCAAGGCTGATTCGGAAACGTACCTATCATCGCTGCCAACTGAAATTACTGCGCTGGTACGAGAGCGTGAAGATTTGCGCAGCCGGGGTGATTATAAGCGAGCTGATCACATACGCCACGAACTGGAAGCTGCCGGTTATACAGTTAATGATACTTCGCAGGGCAGCGTTGTGCTGCCTCGGCGGTTGGAAGACGAATTCACAGTGCTTTCAAGCTCCTCGGATGCTACTGATAGCACTCAACTACCTGATCTCTTTGAGTTCTCGGTCAATCTACTTGCGCACAATAGCCGGGATGATCTTGAGCGGTGCATAGAGAGCATTTGCCGTCACAATGGTGATCACTCAATAGAACTGGTGATTATTGATAACGGTTCTACCGATGAAACGCTGGCTTACCTGGAGCAGCTAGCGCGTCGCGGTGAGTTGGTTGGAACAAATGGGCAGTCTGTTGGTTTGCAGGTGCTCTTCGCAGACCACACTATGGGTTTTGCTGCCGGTCGTAATGCCACCATGCGTGCCAGCAGAGGACATTACGTCGTGCTGATGGATACCTCTATAGAAGTGAAAGGCGATATCTGGGAGTCTTTGGCTATGACACTGGCGGACCGCGATATGGGAGTTGTGGGGCCGTATGGACTGGTGACCGATGACCTGCGTGAGTTTCGTGAAGCCGCCGGGCCTGATGTGGATGCAATCGAGGGCTACCTGATGGCTTTTCGTAGGGAGCTGTTGCCCGAGGTTGGCTGGATTGATGAGCGCTTCCGTTTTTACCGCTTGATGGATATCTATTTCAGCTTCTTCTTCAAAACCTCGAGCTATCGTGTCTTGACCACTCCTCAAGTGGCTGAACGCATCCAGAAGCACCCACATAGAGAATGGTTCAATTTGAATGAAGAGGAACGCGCGACCAAGAGCAAGAAGAATTATGATATCTTTCGCGACCGCTGGCATCATGGGGAAAGCCTGCTGGTAGCTAATTACCGGCCTGAGAACCTGTGGCGAGGTCATGATCATCCCTATCATCTCGCAGGGACTCACACGCATTTGCCTGACGAGCTACCGCCTGTCGGAGTTATGCATACCCATGTTCACCAGCACTGGCCCGATCATTCACATGAACATGCGCACTTTCACCAGAACGGGTGAGTGAGACAGGAGTTTAGATGCTGAAGGACCCGATGGTTGTAACTGCTCCGGAGTTACTGCTACACCTGGATGCAGAAAATGTTGTTGTGCTAAATGGAGATGTAGGGCCGATAAACCCGGAGCAGGAAGAGGCGCTGTACGCTTTTGTTGAGCGTGGGGGTGGATTGGTATGCCTGGGTGATGTTGCTGAGGCCTACCACGAGTACCCGTTGCTAGGAGAATTACTCGGAAATATTCATGGTATCTGCTCCTCGCGCAGCGAAATTATTGCTCGTGTTGCGACACTTGATCATTACCTGACACGGCGTGTGGATTCTTGCTTTGCAGTGCTTGAGAGTATTTACTTGTTGGATGTTGTTCCCGCTGATGCAGAAATCCTGTGGCAAACATCGTGGCGCTATAAGATCTATACTCTTGCGTACACACATACTTTTGGTCGGGGGCGTGTTTTCTGTACTACGCTTGGGAGTGATCCGCATACCCAAACTCTTCCCATTGTTCGGCAGATGTTGGATCGTGCTATCCGCTATGCAGCAGGCGCGGAAACACAGGAGTTTGCCAAACGGGTAGCGATGATTGGCTTTGGGGCCATTGGTTTTGAGCATGGTACTGCCATAAATAATGTACCTGGGCTAGAGTATGCGCTCATCTGTGATCGCAATGAGCAACGTTTAGAGATAGCGCGCCAGGCTTTCCCAGAGGTGAGTACCTGCACTGACCTTACGCAAGTAGCAGAAGATCCAGATATAGATATTGTAATAGTCTCTACTCCACCTGACACTCATGCTACTATCTCCATGCAAATGCTGCGCGCAGGAAAGCATGTGGTCTCGGAAAAGCCCTTTTGTTTGACCACTGCTGAAGCAGATGAGCTGATCCAACTTGCTTATGACCACCAACGAGCATTGACCGTCTATCAATGCCGGCGCTGGGACCCCGATTACCTGGCAATTCAGAAAGTTCTTGAGCGCGAAACTATAGGCGAAGTGTTCCATATCGAAACATTTATTGGTAGCTATAAGCATCCATGCGACTACTGGCATTCACACGAACCCATTTCCGGTGGCGTCTTTTATGACTGGGGTTCGCACTATCTTGACTGGATTCTAAAACTTATTCCCGATACTGTAGTGAGTGTAAGAGGCGTTGAACATAAACGTGTCTGGCATGATGTAACCAACGCCGACCACTCAAGCGTCTATTTGCGTTTTGCAGGCGGGCAGGAGGCGGAATTTATGCACTCGGACATTGCTGCCGCCATGAAGCCCAAGTGGTATATCCTGGGCACACAAGGAGCAATTGTAGGGCATTGGCGACAGGAGACGGTCAAGACACGTCGTTGGTCAGGTGATCTGATTGAAGAACGCCTTGCTCCCTCAGAAGCGTTACCTGAGTTATATGTTCATACGCGAGAAATGGGCGGCGCTATCCACGAGCAACGCTTGATGTTGCCCGAAGCGCCAGCATATGCCTTCCATCGCAATCTGGCGAATCATTTACATTGTGGTGAACCGTTAGCTGTGCCACCCGAAGAGTCGAGACGAAATGTTGCGGTGATGGAGGCAGCGAAACGTTCGGCTGAACGTGGGGGAGAGACGATTGCTTTAGAGTGTTAACATGGCAATTGAACTACCTTTATTCCCATTAAATGTTGTACTCTTTCCAGGTGAAAATCTGCCATTGCATATCTTTGAGACGCGCTATCGCTTGATGATTAACGAGTGCTATCGAGAGGAGAAACCATTCGGTATAGTGCTGGTGCGACCAGAGAGCGAACACTTGCAAGAAGAACCGTATCCTGTTGGCACAATGGCGGAGATTGTAGCGCTCGATCGCCTGGAAGATGGTCGGATGAACCTGATTGCCAGGGGATTGCAGCGATTTCGTATTCTCAGCCAGCATCGCCAGAAGCCTTATTTGTCGGGTTTGGTAGACGTCTATGAGGATATAGTCGAGCAGGAACAGACACTACTCACCTATGCGACCCAGGCAAGAAGACTCTTCGACTCGTACCTGCAGATATTGCTGGAAGTGGTTGGGAAACAGGATATCGACTTCAACTTGCCGACCGCACCAGGGGAGCTTTCCCACTTCATCGCTTATTTTCTGGATGTTCAAAATGAGCGGAAGCAGCAGATGTTGGAACTCACATCAACGGTGCAACGCCTTGGGGAGGAAATTGACATATTGCGCCACGAATTGCCGGTCATGCGTCAAATGCTTTCAATGAGCAACCGTTTTCGTCCAGGTGACCCGGATCGCAGCAGGTTGAATTGAGAAGTATTTTCGGTTTACTGATCCTTTCAAATGGCTACAATCTGATCCAGAAAGTTTCTGGTGCAACCTTTGCGGCAAACAGGCAGCATCTCACCGACGTTTCAGTCGATCCCTATGCTGACCTGAGGATTGATCCTGTACTGAGTGGTAAACTTACCGAGATTCAGGCATTGCTCTCGGGTAGTCCCGCGATCGATCGGATTCCACTTAACGCCTGCCATGTCAATGGTATCTCAACTGACCAGCGCGGTGTGAAACGACCTGATGGACAAGAGCAGTCCTGTGATATTGGTGCCTACGAGTATGTGGATGAGCCTGCTTAATCTGCTCTGGTGAGAATAAAGAAGGATACGAATCCCCGAACTATGAGAAATTCGCGAGAGACCAAGAATGGTAGGACTATAAAGTATGACCGAGTACGCAAACTTCCGGCAAAGCTTAGATGCCGTTCTGCGCACACAGGATGTGAAGCAGGTACAAGATTTTCTTATTACTGAAAGGCAATGGAGTCCAGGGTCTCCGGCTGATCCGGAGTTCGCTATGTGGATGGTGGCGACACAATGTCGTCCTATTTACACTGAGAGTCTAAGTTGCTGCATTGTTTGCTGATTACAGCATAGCTATTAGTTACGTGCCATCAGCTTCAGAGAGATTATACATGCCTGGCTCAAGCACGGAAGGGGCATATATTTCTGTCTCCTGTCCATCAGGGCTGATACGCCCGACGGTGAAGGTATCTGAGAGATAGCCTTCTTTGGCAAGTGCAGTCAGGGCAGGGAGTAAGGTAGAAAGTCCTTCTGTGAATTGTTCCACGTCCGGACAATTCCATTCCATACCAATCTCTATGCCTGCCTTGCTGGCAGCTTTGGGGTATATCTCAACAAAACAGGAGTAGCGTTTGCTACCGTCCTCATCGATGATGATCTTGGGGTTAAAGGTCATCGTCCCGTTTCTTGCGCCTTTCTGTACCATGCTCTTTCCGGCTGTTGCATTGAGCCGTTGCACCGTCGCAAAGACTTCGGTAAACATGCGTTCACCTGCCTGACGGTCTGGCATTGCTTTTTGGGGAGTCGGCATTTCCTCTTCTTGTCCCTTCTCTCTAGGTATGTCTCTCTTTTTCATACCACATGGGAGCAAGGCGCGGATACTACCAGGGGTTCCACCCCGATTTCTACGTACATGCACGCTAAGGAATTAACGTTTCATTACATCCCTGTTTGTACAGTTTTACCCAATCATCAGATCGTTCCGATCTGCAAAAGCGATTTGATCGCTCGTCGTTGGTCCATGGCATCATAGGCTTCTTTGATGCCGTTTAGGTCAGTCGTGAAGTCGAAGACGAGTCCAGGATGAATGCGTCCCTCTAAAACATCGTCAAGCAGCTCTGGGATATACCTTCGCACTGGCGATACGCCGCCGCGCAATCCGATATTGCGAAAGATAACGGTGTCCATTGGCACCACAACGTCGTGCGGGGCGCCAATAGCACCAACAACGGAGCCTACTCGCGCGATGCTAAACGCCGTTGCCATAGATTGACCCGTACCAACACATTCTAGAGCAGCGTCAACGCCTAGCCCGTTGGTCATTTCCAAAATTTTCTGTGTTGCTTCATCCCCGCGTTCAGAGAGGATGTCTGTAGCACCAAATGTCTGGGCAAGCTTTTGGCGAACCGGATTACGGCTCAACGCAATAATGCGCTCTGCACCTAATCGTTTGGCAGCAATGATGGCACAAAGACCTGCTGCACCGTCACCAACTACTGCAACAACATCGCCTTTTTTAACTCCAGCACTCACCGCTGCATGGTGACCTGTACACATAACATCTGAAAGCGTAAGCAGTGAGCGCATTGTTTCATCTGAATTCCCAGAGCCGGGGACTTTAACAAGCGTGAGATCAGCAAAAGGCGAACGCACTGCCTCCCCCTGACCTCCGTCAATGCCATGGTTTCCAAACGAGCCTCCGTGCAGACAGTTTGACGGCCAGCCCGCACGGCAGTTGGCGCAAGTGCCATCGCAGTACGATGGGACCCAGCGCATGAGGGGACAGACCACGATAATACCAAAGGTCGGAACCACAGACGCATCCCAGTACCACGCGAACGACAGCATCAGTCGGCTCTTGAATCTTCGGGTCTGGTCGCTCGCCAAGTTCAATGGAACGGGGCCCATTAAAAATTACTGCTTTCATACTTCTTTCGCCTCCTCTTTAGATAACTCTTGAGCGATAGCATACGTTCGCTCTCTCGTTGTTTCTATCTGTTGTGTATCGCCTGATGCAACAGCCTTCCAATAGGCAATTTTGATGTCGACATAGCGTTGCCGCAACTCAAGATAATGCGCTTCTTCAGCAAGACGCCGCTTTTGCGTTTCGAGTAATTCCACTTGTTCGTTTGCTGCCTGTGCTCCTTGGCTTCGGTTCTTGAGGTATGTTCGCATATCCTCAATAGACATTCCTGTAGCATTGAGGCAAGCTATAGCTATAGCAAAGTTAACATCATGCTCGTTGTATACACGGTGCTTACTACTGGAATCGCGAGTAATTGGATGGATTAACCCGATGGTTTCGTAGTAGCGCAATGTGCTTTCTGGAAGCCCACTTAACTTGGCAACTTCTCTAATCGTATAAAGCTGGGCTTTGTCTGTATGAGTATTCATAGTGCCAGAGTAACAACTTAAAGTACTTTAAGTCAAGTACTTGGTGTGCTAACCGAGCAATTCTTCTTTTATCCAAGAGAAGACGAAATGCAATGAAGTAATCGTGAGGAGAAATAGAAAGTAGTTCTATCTCATCATAGTAATGGATTTACGAACAGTATCGGTCCTCCGGTAGTTTCATGGTGGATGATGATTGCAGGAAGCCAGACATTGCGAGATTTACATGAGCAGGCCAGGAGATGGTTAGTCAGCCACGGACACGAGGTTGATGCCGAGGCTGTGTTGAGAAGAGGGAAAGGGGCTGGTGGTAAACAGGGGAAGAAAGGCCGCTCGGGAGATTCACGGAAAAAGCAGCAGAAATCATGAGCGGGAAGCATCGACAGCATCTACTTTATTTCTCGTACATATCTGGTGGAGTCCCACTCACTACTGTTCGTAACCAATCTGCAAGTACCCACATTTGTACCTCTTGTGGCTATGTGGCTGACCGTGATGTCAATGCGGCAAACAACATTTTGTCATTGGCCGGGGCACGGCTATCAGGGACGGTCTCCACTGGGAGTCTGGTCGAACTGAGAAGTCCCCAGCTGTAGCTGTGGGAAGTTGTCACTCAGCTAACTTTCGGTTTGCATTGCGGTAGCGAGGTTCGATCGTTTGATATGCCGCCCATGCATCCTGAAAATCAGAAGTGGCGCGTGTTAATATAATGCGATCGCCAGAAATTTCAACAGCGATCTCATCGTTTTCACGCAAATGTAAAGCCTCCACTACAGAGGCGGGCAATGTCACTGCTGTCGAATTGCCAACTTTGCGCAATTTTACTATCTGCATACGTGTCTCCCCTGCTTGTATATGTATATATACTAAAGTATATACGATAGGTGATAGTCGATACCAGGCCAGGAAGCCTTGGTAGCATGTTGATGTGTATATACTAAAGTATATACGATAGGTGAAAGGGCGTCAAGAAATAAACAGGCATAAAATAACATACGCTCCCTTTCTGACAAAGGGAGCGCACAATGTATTCAGAGCTACTTCTCTGCTTCGGCCTTCTCTTTCTTGTGCTGCGCTATGATCTCTTGCTGCACGTTGGGTGGGACTTCTTCATACTGATAGAATTCCATTTTGAAGGAGCCACGACCCTGAGTGATCGAACGTAGGTCGGACGCGTAGTGCAACAGTTCAGCCTGAGGTACGTTTGCACTGATCTGTTGCATACCGTTGCCGACGGAATTCATACCGAGCACACGACCGCGTTTTGTATTGATGTCGCTCATCACATCGCCCATATTGCCTTCGGGCACGGTGATAGTAACTGTCATTATTGGCTCCAGGATCGTTGGGCTGGCCTGCGATACAGCCTCTTGCATCCCAAGCGAGGCGGCGATTTCAAACGATTGCGCAGAGGAGTCCACGGGGTGGTATTTGCCGTCTACCAGAGCTACCTTGACATAGACCATCGGATTGCCAGAGATGAAGCCACGTTTGAGTGATTCCCGTACACCTTTTTCGACACCAGGGATGAATTGTCCAGGTACCACCCCACCTACAATTTTATTATCAAAGACAAAGGTTTCTTCGCCGCCCATCGGTAATGGTTCAATCTCCAGCCATACATCACCGAATTGACCATGACCACCACTCTGTCGCTTATGGCGTCCGTTTGCTCGTGCCTTCTTACGAATCGTCTCACGGTAGGAAATTCGTGGGTCACGTACCTCGAGGTCTACACCGTATTTACGTTTGATGCCTTCGACCACGATCTGGATATGTGATTCGCCCATGCCAGAGAGCAGTACTTCGGCGGTTTCCGGGTCGCGTGAGACGCGCAGGGTGCGGTCTTCTTCCACCACCCGTGCCAGGGCATTACTCATTTTATCAAGATCGGCTTTACTCTTGGGGAAAACGGCCACGGTAAAGCAAGGTTCTGGGAAGTTAATTGGCTCTAATAGCGCAGTCGTGTCTTTGCTGCTGGTAAGCGTATCGCCAGTATGGGTGTTTGAGAGTTTAGCTACCGCCCCGAAATCACCCGCTGGAATCTCTGTCGCGTTTTCTTGCGTTTTGCCACGAGAGACCAGCAGTTGACCAATACGCTCATCGGCTTTTGTTTGCACATTATACACATGGCTGTCTGGCTTGAGCGTGCCAGAGTAAATGCGGAAGGTGCTGATGGTGCCTACCTGCGCTGCTGCAGTTTTAAAGACAAACATTGAAAGGTTGTTGCCAGAGGCCTGCGCATCTTCAGGTACAGAGTCTGCTGTGCCTGGCATGTAGTCCACGATAGCATCGAGGAGCGTTTGCACACCAATATTTTTGCTTCCTGATCCACACAATACAGGGATTAGTTGGCCGCTGCGGGTTCCTTTTTTAACGACGGAAAGAATTTCCTCATCGCTTAGCTCTTCGCCCTCCAGAAACTTCTCCATAACCTCGTCGTCACTCTCGACCGCCGACTCGATCAGTTGTTCGCGGTAACTGCTGATTTTGTCTTTCAGCTCAGCCGGAATAGTGACTTCCTGCACCTTGTTGCCACTCTCAAAGGTGTAGCCTTTCTGTGAAACGAGGTCTACGACACCCTTGAATCCTGACTGCTCGCCTATGGGCAGTTGTAAGGGGACGACTTTCAAACCGAATTGTTTGCGCAGCGATTCCAGTGCCTGGTCGAACGAGGTGTTTTCACGATCAAGCTTGTTGACCAGCACCATACGGGGCAATTTGCGCTCGTCGGCGTATTGCCAGGTGAGTTCGGTGCCGACCTCTACGCCTTTTTCAGCAGTCACTACGACGAGCGCCGCGTCAGCCACACGCAGAGCGGCTTTTACTTCACCCACAAAGTCGGCGTAGCCAGGGGTATCGATAAAGTTGATTTTCGTGTTTTTCCATTCGACTGGTAGAACCTTTGTATTGAGCGTCATGCGCCGTTTTAATTCGTCGGGATCATGATCGCCAACCGAACTGCCTTCATCTACTTTGCCCTGTCGTGTTACAGCGCCGCTATCGTAGAGAACCGCATCTAGCAAAGATGTTTTGCCTGCTCCAACATGGGAAATCAATGCCACATTGCGAATATGTTCCGCTGTATAGACCTTCATGAAATCTGAAATCCTCCTGAGTATCTATGCACGAGGCAACCTTGTAAGGCTGTATAGATCATGATCTGCCTGTTGTAGGCTGCCTGCATCCCCACGCCATTAGTCGTGTGGTTCTGTCAAAAGTGAAATATAATGCGCCTATCCAATCTGGTTTGTCTGGTATGTTGTAGTATACCAGTATCAGGTAGTTTGTACAACAGAAATTTTCTGGTGATTATCCAGAAGTCCCCAAGGCGACGTGAGTCGGGTCTGCTGGACGAAGGCGCGCCCCAGATCCTTCGCTGCGCTCAGGATGACAAACCCCCTGGCTGTCATCCTGAGCGCAGCGAAGGATCTGGGGCGGACTTATAGGTAATCACCAGAAATTTTAACAAAGTCTCTGTTTGTAGAGGGTATTTCATGTTAACTTTACCGAAAGCCATCACCTTTGATTGTTATGGCACACTTATAGACTGGGAGAGAGCAATTCAGCAGTTTTTCGCTGAGAGTATGGATTCGAAAGGTTACGGAAATGTTGACCCCCGAACCCTACAAACAGAATGGGAAGAAATCCAATTTCATTACATTCAGGAACAATATCGCCCCTATCGCCAGGTGCTCCGCGATACGTTGAGAATGGTTTTCAATAACTATAGTATTCCTTCTAATGATGAGGAAGCCGATGAGTTTGCTGATTCTATGGGCTACTGGAAACCGTTTCCCGATACAAGGGATGCTATTTTAGAACTACAGAAGCTGGTCAAAGTGGTACTCATAACCAACACCGACGACACTATAATTCAACAAACAGAACAAACTATCGGCGTAAAGTTCGATGAGATCATCACTGCCGAACAAGCACGAGCCTACAAGCCCAGTCATAAGGGCTTTCTCCTGGCTCGCGAACGTTTAGGATTGCCGGTGTCAAAGATCTGGCACGCGGGCTTCGGCTTTAAATATGATATTGTGCCCGCCAAGAAGCTGGGCTATACGACGGTGTGGGTGAATCGCCAGAGGCTTGACCGCCCGGGAAGGGTGAAGGAGACGTTTCTGGTAGGGGATATGAGGACGTTGGCGTATCTGATCAAGGGGATAGCTGCTTCGGGTTGACCCAAGCTGGCACTCCCACCTGACGTCAGCAGCCGGTTGTCATTCCCATCTGCGTTTGCATATCCTCCTGTATCTAGATATTAAACCAACCCCTGCTGAACAGCGTAGACCCCGGCAGCCGTTCGGCATGTGACCCCAATTTTGTCGTAAATGTGGGCGAGATGATGCTCAACCGTTTTACGGCTAATGTCCAGCGTTCGCGCAATCTGAGGAGTATTCTGCCCCTGAGCCAACAGGCACAGCACCTCGACCTCCCGCTCGGTCAGGTTACCTACCTTCTGAGGCTTGAGAGGGATGCTCCCCAGGTTGCCTTCCCCCATCACCGAGGTGACCAGGGCTTCGTAGCACACGCGATCGAATTGTATGCCAACCAGAGCGTGCATCTTGCGCAACGCCTCTGATGGGTCCTTCTGATCCCCTTGCTGATGGATAAGCCTGGCGTAGGTATTGGCCACGGACAGGATACGACCATAAAAAGGAATCTGCGCTCCACAGAGCTGCCGATGATAGCCTTGACCATTCACCCATTCATGATGAGCTGCCGCAGCCTGCGCCAGGTCTTGTAACGCATCGACCCGCTCCAGGATGCGCTGAGTGTAATAAGGATGGAGACGGTATGTTTCCCATTCACTACTTGAACGATGCTCCCCCTTTGCCAGAATAGCAACCGGGATAGCAACTTTGCCGATATCATGGACAAGCGCTGCCATCTCCTCTTGTGAGACCAAACATCGCTTCATCTATCGCGTTACGACTACTTCCGTGCCTGAACAGGTCTTCCGCTCGTTCCCTTTGCAGAGGGGAGAAGAATGGTATCCGGGCCCCGATCACAGGGTCTATCTCTGTCTGCAATCGCGCTTGCTCAACGACAAGCAAGTTGCCTGGCTGACCAGTAGTAAAGAGATTGCCAACTGGGAAGACATGTTTGACCTCACACCTATTTCTGTAAGGTACTAGTGTAGGTCTGCCTCACATTGATGCCGTTGGAGACCCCCTGTTTTTCTGTTTTCCTTTAGTGAGAAGACATGCCAGATGTGAGCTCTGGTTAAGGAGATTGCGGTTTAGATGTGGGGTTTTTCATCGTTCGCGCACCAATAATATGCTCACTGCTGCTACTGCAAGCACGAATTGACATTCGAGAAAGATTCACTATTCACACCAAGCTATTTGCCTGCTAAGTATCGTGTCAATGGCTGCACTTCGTATTTTCCTGAAACGCTATTAGCATAGCATAAACCATGCTATACTTGATAACATATTTCGATAACCAATACATACATTAAGGAGAAAGACACATGACAGTTGATATCAGTGACATCGAGCATATCATCGCACAACAAAATACCTGGAGACAGACGCAGACGATCAACTTGATTGCCAGCGAAAATACCCCTAGCGAAGCGGTACAGCACGTACATATCTCTGACTTTATGGGACGTTACGCTGAAGGACACCCAAATGAGGGCAATAAAACGAATCGCTATTACCAGGGGACGCGCTATATAGACGAGATCGAGCGCATGGCTACAAAAGAAATACTCGAACTTTTCAATGCCAAGCAAGCGGATGTACGACCTATAAGTGGCAATGCCGCCAACACCGCTATTGCCCTGGGCTGGCTGCGAGGTGGAGACACTATTATTGCCAATTCGACCGATGCAGGCGGGCATATCAGTCACGGCGCCGTTGGGGTATTTGGTCGGCGTATCCAGATGCGCGGCCAATCGCTCAAGCTCGGTGGTTCTAACTCGATCAATCTCCATTATTTACCTCTTACAGAAGATCATTACCACATTGATGGTCAGAAAACTATTGAGCTAATCGACCAGGTATCCCCGCAACTCGTCGTTATGGGCAAGAGCCTGTTCCTCTTCCCCGAACCCGTCTCAGACGTGGCGGCTTACTGCAAAACCAAAGAAATACCCTTGCTTTATGATGGTGCTCATGTGCTGGGGTTGATTGCTGGAGGAGAGTTTCAGTCACCCCTGCAGGAGGGGGCAACGTGGCTAACTGCCAGTGTTCACAAGACCTTCCCTGGCCCGCAGCGCGGCATCATTCTAGCCAATCTAGATGAGGAGAATGAGAAGAGATACTGGCCCGCCGCTGATCGCGGAGTATTCCCTGGTTCTTCAAGCAACCATCACCTGTTCACTCTGCCTGCACTGGTTGTTGCAATACGTGAGATGAAGCAGTTTGGTCGCGCATATGCGTCGCAAATTGTGCGCAACGCCCAGGCGCTTGGTCGTAGCCTTGATGAACTCGGCACGCCCGTTGAAGCACGCGATTTTGGCTATACTAAAAGCCATATGATCGCAGTGAACGTTTCACAATGGGGCGGAGGCGTCGAGGTTGCCAAACGTTTAGAGGTGAACGACATCATTGTCAATTACAACATGGTTCCAGGCGATGCCGATCCACGTAACCCTTCTGGCTTACGTATTGGCGTGCAGGAAATGACGCGCTTTGGTATGGAAGAGCGAGCTATGGGAGAACTGGCTCAGTTAATGCATGACTCCATTCGCGGGAAGAATGTGAAGGAGCAGGTACATGTACTCCGTGGTCGTTATCTAGAGATGAAGTACGTGTAGGCTCAAGAACTACCCTGAACTGGCCAGACCAGTTCAGGGTAGTTCTTGATATTCCTTGAATAGATCAATCAGCCATTGCTCATCGTGTATTGGCACACCTGCCTTTTGCGCCTTTGCCAGTTTGGAACCGGCATCCTCGCCGACAATCAGATGATTGAGCGACTTGCTGACTCCGGAAGCAATTGTGCCACCAAGCTGGATGATCTTCTCTTCGGCGATAGGTCGACTCATGCTAGTGAGACGTCCGGTCAGAAGAAATGTCTGGCCAGCCAGGGGTCCTTCTATTGTCTTCCTCTCTTCCTGCATATTCACACCGGCTTGCCGTAATCGCTCGATCAGAGCGCGATTCTGCCCATCTTGGAGCCAGCTATAGATGCTCTGCCCTGCTACTGGGCCGATGCCGGGGACAGAGGTGATCTCTTCAGTAGCAGCCAGCAGTTTATCTATGCTGCCAAAGGCATCAGCTATTATTTGCGCGGTCTTCCCGCCGACATAACGAATGTTGAGTCCAAACAGGAGCCGCCACAGAGGACGATGTTTGCTGGCCTCAATACCTTTGAGGATATTATCGGCACTTTTCTCTTTAATGCCTTCGAGTTCAAGCAATTGCTCGCGTGTCAGGCTGTAGAAGTCTGACACACTTTTGATGTAACCCACCTCTACCAGTTGCGCACACATCTTCTCACCAATGGTTTCAATGTCCATCGCTCCCTTGGAGGCAAAATGGATGGTACCTTCAAGATTGCGTGCAGGGCATTGCAGATTGGGACAATAAGCCATTGCTTCATCTTCATTCTGTATGAGGGGTGTCTCGCAAATTGGACAGCGCTCTGGGAGATGATAGACCCGCTCTTCTCCGGTTCGTCTCTCGACGATGGGTTTCACTACCTGGGGTATTACTTCACCCGCCCGCTCAACAAGCACCCAGTCGCCAATGCGCAGGTCTTTGCGTTGAATATCACCCTCGTTGTGTAAAGTGGCGCGAGAAACGGTCACGCCGCGGATACTAACGGGTTCAAGCAGCGCCCAGGGGTTGACGGAACCTGTTCGCCCAATATTCACGTGAATGTCGAGCAGTTTTGTGGCGACCTGAATGGGAGGATATTTGAAAGCAATAGCCCAGCGTGGATCGCGAGCGACCGTTCCTAATTCCTGTTGCTGTACCAGGTCGTTAATCTTAATCACAACACCATCGATTTCGTATGGAAGGTTGAAACGTTCCTTCTCCCACTTTTCACAGTAATCCCAGACCTCATCGAGTGACTTTGCTAACGTTATGTGCGGGTTAACAGGAAACCCCCAGTCTCGAATCAGTTGCAATGCTTCCCACTGGCTATGGAACTCAATGCCATGCATATAGCCAATCTGGTAGCCGAAAAAGTCGAGATGCCGGGAAGCAGTAATACGGGGGTCTTTCTGTCGTAATGAACCTGCTGCCGCGTTGCGTGGATTAGCGAAGAGCCGGTTATCAGTCATTTCCTCGTTGAGCTTTTCAAAGCTTTTCGTTGACATATATATCTCACCACGCACCTCCACTCTTTCAGGAATGGACTCCCCGCGTAGATTTTTGGGAATAGTGCGTACTGTTCGTATATTAGGTGTCCAATCTTCACCTACCAGGCCATCTCCTCTAGAAGCGCCAACAACGAGTCTACCTTTCTCGTATGTGAGGGCCATCGCCAGTCCATCAATTTTCAGTTCGCAGGCATATTCGAATGTGGTGTTGGGTAGTATATTCTGTGCCCGCCTGTGCCAGGCGACTAACTCTTCTTTGTTACGCGCATTTGCCAGACTGAGCATCGGTACAGGATGGCGATGTTGGGGTACCTCCTGGACGGGACCAGCTCCCACGCGCTGGGTTGGTGAGTCCGGAGTTTGTAGTTCTGGATGCTCTTGCTCGATGCCCTGTAGTTCTAACATCAACTGGTCATACTCAGCGTCAGTCAATGTCGGATTGTCTAGCACGTAGTATTGATAGTTGGCTTCTTCGATCTGGTGGCGCAAGGTTGCTACGTGGGCGGCAAGTTGCTCTGCTTCGCTCCTACCTGCCTGTTCTAATGGAGATGTTTCTACTGCATTAGAAGTGTCGCCTTGTTGAAGAGTTGTTTGGGGTTCTTCCATCGATATAGCTCCCGGGAATATCTATTTAATCCTGTTCTATAGTGAATATTCTTTTCAGATCAAAATGGCTGGTAGTGGTGAACCATGCCTGAACCTTCAAACAAGCCATTGATGTAACTGCGCCATTGGGGGAAGAGAGGTCCTCCGCGGAAATCCTGAGTGTGTGCTTCCAATGAGGTCCATCTATTGATGAGGATGTACTTCCCGGGCTGTTCAATACAGCGTTCCACCTGTGCTGAAATGCATTCTGGATGTTGGCGTATGACCTCAATGCCTTTCAATATAGCCTGTCCCAGTTCGACTTCTTTGCCTGGTAAAGCATCAAAGATAGCGATCTCTGTTACCATTTCAAATCTCCTTGTTTTTTATATCCTACCATGTCAGGCAAGATAAATTATACGCTTTGTGACACTGTCCAATCGCTTTGGAATGTCTTTTGAAGTTTATTTAGCACAGACGAATCTGAGACAATAATACCCAGTTCACGATTTTGGTCAAGCGACTGTGCTGAAATGTTTTCCGAACCCACGAAAGCTATTTTGCTGTCAACGATAATGATTTTTGCATGCATATACAGTTGCGAATCCTCCCTTACTTGCACACCTCCCTGCTTAATGGTTGCAATTCCCTGGCTGTTACTATCGCCCGACGAGTTGTTGGCAGTTGGTAAAATGACTTTGACCTGAACACCGTGTTGCGCTGCGTTGGCGAGGGCCTGTTCGATAGCGCTATCATTCATCTCTTCCGCTTCAATCAGCAGTGTGCTATGAGCGCTGTCGATAAGAGTTGTGAAGTCGTTGCGCGAGTTGATTGGGCTGACGACCAGGTTGGTATCATTGAATTGTGCGGTCGAGTGGTTCCAGTCTGCAATAA
>WNGD01001422.1_pt1 | contig 26044 bp, 30 predicted proteins | sample 5400671 | NCBI WGS metagenome assembly WNGD01 (sample SAMN13153369, study PRJNA577476) | soil metagenome | isolation source: 40 cm soil or saprolite under grassland replicate 2 | place: USA:California | collected 2016-06-15
GAGATCGAGAACTGATGGAGAAACGCTTAGTGCGTCAATTGGAGCGCCTGGGAAATCAAGTGAGCGTACAACCACTGGCTCAGGCTGGATAATTTCTCACCTCAACCAGTGGGGAAGGACTTTTTCAGAGGAGAAGAGTAAGCGATGAGTACTCAACAAGCAATCCCTACCGTGTTAGCCCTGGACGATCCTTCCGCCACCCTGGAGCGGGTGGGCGGGAAGGGGGCGTCGCTGGCAAGGTTGGCGGCGGCTGGCCTGCCCGTGCCCCCTGGTTTTCATATCACCACGGCGGCCTATCGCTGCTTTGTAGAGGAGAATGGGCTGCAAGAGCTGATTCTGGATGCGGTCGTGCAGGTCGTCGCCGATCAGCCTGCGACGCTGGTAGAGGCGTCCGAGCGAATCGAGAAGCTGTTCGCGCAGGGTCGCATGCCGGACGCTCTTGCCGAAGCGATTAGCCGGGCGTATGCTGAACTCGGTGCTGACCTGCCTGTCGCCGTCCGTTCCTCGGCCACTGCGGAAGATCTGCCGCAGATGTCGTTTGCCGGTCAGCAGGAGACGTATCTCAACATGCGCGGTGAGGCGATGGTGCTCTCGGCGGTCAAACGCTGCTGGGCATCGCTCTGGACGGCGCGGGCGATTGGCTACCGGGCGCGCAACCATATCGCGCCACAGGACGTGAGCCTGGCGGTAGTTGTGCAGGAACTGGTTCCCGCCGACGCCGCCGGTATCCTCTTCACCGCCAACCCTGTGACAGGAGCACGCGGCCAGGTGATGATCAACGCCGCCTGGGGGCTGGGCGAGGCGATCGTCGGCGGACAGGTTACGCCTGATACGATCGTCGTGGACCGGACGAGCGGGAAGATTATCGAGCAGCAGATCAGCGAGAAGAACTTGATGACGGTGCGCACGCCCGAGGGCACGCGCGAGGAGGCGGTTCCACAGGAGCGGCGCAATCGGGTTGCGCTCAGTCCCGCCCAGGCCGCTGAGCTTGCCCGCCTCGGTGTGCAGATCGAGAAGCTCTATGGGTTGCCAATGGATATCGAATGGGCGCTCCACGAAGGCCGCGTCTTCATTGTGCAGGCCCGCCCGATTACCGCCCTGCCCAACCAGTCCATTGCCGCAGCACAGCAGGCGCGGGAGGACGCATGGGAACTGCCAGACCCACGAAAGAAATATGCGCGTTCCAGTGTGTTTGAACTACTGCCTGATCCGCTCTCACCCCTGTTCGCCACACTTGGACTCCCCGCGTTTTCCAGGAGTTCAATGCTACTCCTGCAGAAGATGGGGATAGGAGGCGGCATATTCTCGGATGAGATGCTGACTACCATCAACGGCTACGGCTACTATGACATCACCTTTACGCCAGCGCAAACAGTAAAGTTAGTGCTTATCATACCATCTCTCTACTTTGGAGCCTTGCCAGGCCTGTTGCGTACCTCGCGGGCGCGCTGGCAGGAGGCCCGCACCCGCTACGCAGAAGTCGTCAATGATTGGCAAACGAGGGATCTGACAACTGCACGGGCCAGAGTTTTGCTCAGTGGCGCACGCGACATCACCGCCGAAGCTGCCCGCTACTATCTCACCGTGCAGACCGGTATTCTGCCAGCGGCGTACATGAGCGAACTGTTCTTTACCCAGGTGTACAACAGGCTTCTCAAAGGGCGCAATGGCCCGACCGCTCTGACATTCTTGCTGGGCTTTGATAGCGCCCCGATCCGTGCCGAGAAATCATTGTACGACCTGGCGCAATGGGTGCGCACTCAGCCGGAACTGGCTGCGGAGTTGGAGAAGATGTCGAGCGAGCAGTTCGCCGCGGCGTATCGCGAGCGGACAGAGCTGGCGGAGGAAGGAGCGTGGTCCGAATTCTGGCAGCGTCTGACCGATCACCTGAACCGCTTCGGGCATGCCATTTATGACCTCGACTTCGCCAAAGCCTTGCTCATCGACGATCCTGTACCAGTGTTAGAGACGCTCAAGTTCTTTTTAAGCGGCAACGCGCCCGATCCCTATAAACGCCAGGCAACCGCCGAGGCCGCGCGCGAGGAGGCGACGGAGAGCACACTCAAAAATCTGCGTGGCCTCCGTCTAAAGCTCTTTCGGCGTCTCGTAGAGAGCGCACAGCGTTACGCCCCTTTGCGCGAGGATGCGCTTGCCGACGCGGGCCTGGGCTGGCCGATGTTGCGCCGCATGCTGCAAGAGGTAGGACGACGGCTGGTCGCCAGCAACGCGCTCGCTACGCCGGACGACGTGTTCTGGCTGACGCTGGACGAATTGCAGGAGGCCACAAACGCGCTGGACGGGGGACGGCAGCCAGAGAACTATCATACAGCAGTTGCCGAACGGCACGTGATCTGGGAACGGGAACGCGCCCTCACACCGCCTGCTGCCCTTCCCATCAAAGGCGGCGCTCGCTTCCTGGGCATCGACTTTAGCAGTGTAATGCCAGCTCGTATCGACCAGCCCGAGGGGAATGTGCTGAAAGGAATCGCGGCCAGCCCCGGCCAGGTAACCGCTCCGGCGCGGGTCATTCACGGTCCAGAAGAGTTCGGACAGATGCGGCAAGGCGACCTTCTAGTCGCAAAGATCACCACCCCTGCCTGGACGCCGCTTTTTGCCCTGGCGTCAGGAGTCGTTACCGACGTGGGCGGTCCGCTCAGCCATAGCTCGATCGTGGCGCGCGAGTATCATATCCCGGCTGTGCTGGGGACCGGAGTAGCGACCGAGCGCCTGCATAGTGAACAGCGCATCACCGTCGATGGCGACACCGGGACAGTCACGCTATCAAGTTAGGTAGAGTATCGCTCGCACACAAAGGGGTGAAATGCGCAATGCTGACATGAAGCGCAAAGTAGCCCCAGGGCGCTGATCCACTTCCAGCCGCTGTCACAGGATTATCAGAGAAGCAAACATCGTTGACATCGTTGGGCGTGTCGCTCTCGTATTGACTGGCCTCTTCTAAGATTCTATTGCAGCCCCGACCGACCTAAATCCTGGTAGCAGCTCTGCAACTGGTCATCGGCGTGCGTGAGGGCGAGGCGCGCCCAAAACAGCTTTTCGCTCAGTTCTTGTTTTCGTTGACAAGCGTTATCATCGTCGGGCGAGAGGCGCAGCAAGGCAGTAAAATAGTAGTTGGCGACCTCGCGTTTCGCCTGCCACCTGCGCAACAATATTTCACATGGATTTCTGCTCTGCTCGTACATATAGCTTCTCTTTCTAAGAGGGTAAAAGGCTCGTTGGAACGAGATAGATATATTTCTGCTACGATTTACCTGACTGAAAAGGTGCTCTAGATAGAGAATACGATAGAGATACGAGATTCTTCTCACATGAAAGGCAAAACTGCTCGCTCGCCGCGCCCTGGAGATTCGCGCGCTGGAACCTGGCTCCCCCGAAGTGAGAGAGCCAGCATTTACTCATTCAACTGAACGCGAGCGCAGCGCCGGAATAGCTATAACGACCGAGACAATAGCGAGGACAATGATCAGCGCGCCGGACCAGTAGGGCATGGCGTGTCCGAATCTGACGTAGAGCAGGCCGCCGAACAACGGACCCAGAATCATCGCCAGCGACTGCATCGACTGACTGACGCCGCTCACCATGCCTTGCTGGCGTGGTCCGACCAGCCGCGAGGTCAGCCCACGCAACGCATTCTCCACCAGCCCTCCCGAACCGGCGAAAAGAATGACTCCCGCGACAAGCAGAAGCGGTGAAGCAATAAAAGCAATCGCTCCAAGCAGGATATAACTGACCGCCACCAGCGCCAGCGAGCCGATGCCCAGCTTCACATCACCGAAGATCGCCAGTAACTTGCCCACCAGCACGCCCTGGACCACGATATCGACAACGCCAACCAGCGTCGCGATAAGACCGGCGGCGGTGGCATTCCAGCCCAGGCTATCCTTCAATAGAATGGTCAGGTTCGCCTGCAAGATCGCGAAAGGAACGGAGTAGAAAAAGCCCGCCAGCACGAGCCAGCGCAGATTTGCCATCGTAAACACGTTGCCAATCTGCTTGAGCGGATTCAGATCCCCCAGGTTGATCGAGGTCGTACGATGTTCTTTGCTCAGGCTCTCGGGCAGGAAGAAGAAGCCCCAGGCGATATTGAGTAGGATCACCATGCTCGCGACGATAAAGGGCGTGCTGTAGTTGACCCTCGCCAGCAGGCCGCCGAGGGCAGGGCCGACGATAAAGCCGACGCCAGAGAAGCCGCCCACCATGCCAAAGTATTTGCCACGCTCCTCCGGCCTGGTGATATCCGCAACATAGGCAAAGAGCACACTAAAGTTGCCACCGGTCAGGCCATCGATGACGCGGCCCAGAAAGAGCATCCACAGCGCTCCTCCCAGGCCAAAGAGCAGGTAGCCGACCGCCGATCCCAGTAGACAGACGAATAGAATCGGGCGTCTGCCGAAACGATCGCTTAACAGGCCCAGGGCCGGTGCCGCAAGCAACTGGCAGATGCCATAGATCGAGGTCATCCACGCGACCACTATGGCGAGATCGGCTGGATTGCTCAGATGCTGCAGCGCCATAAACGGTACCACAGGACCGATGATGGTCATACCCATCGTATTTAAGAACGCGACCACTATGAGAAAGAGAATAGCTTTGCGGCCCGGCGCGGGCATCTTGGCGCCCGTAGCTTCTGCTTGAGAGAGAAGAGTTTCTGCTGTATCCATGAGTAGTAGTTTCTCCGATCTGACAGTTTTCTTACTATCTGTCTCCACTGTAACTGCCAGACGGATGAACTGGCATCCTCCACGAGGATGATGTTCTGGATGAAGCTCCGTATTCAGCCAGAAACGCCACTGCGCGTTTAGCTCTCGCTCATCTGGCTGCAAGGAAGGATAGTGACTACCTTAGCTCAAGCTGATTGGCGACGGCGCTCGCCTCGACGCGGTTGCTGACATTCAACTTGCGATAGATGCTCTGCACCTGGGTACGCACGGTGTTTACCGAGACAACGAGTGCGCGGGCGATCTCGGCGTTGGAGTTGCCCGCCGCCAGCAGGCGCAAGACCTTCCGTTCCTGCTGGCTCAAAGGCTCCAGGAGAGGCGCGGCAGAGGTGGCCTTCTGGGTAGATGTGCCATTCTGGGTGAAAGCGCTCAGAATATGTCGCGCGTAAGCGAGCAGCACGTTTTCGCGCAGATGAGGCAAAAATCTACGCAGCAGGTCAAACAGCTCCTCGCCCTCGTCGAGGAAGAGGCGCAGATACCCCTCACCATGCGCTGCTGCCAGCAGGTTGCGCAGATGCTCATGGGCCTTTGCGTGCGCTCCCAGCCGAGCATAGGCCAGGACCAGTACGACCTGTACCTCCAGCATGAAAAAGATATGGCCCGTCTGCGCGGCGGATGCCCATAAGTCTTCCAGCTTCTCTATGGCCACTGAGGTCTCTCCCTGAGCCAGCAGGAGGCGAGTTTGCAATAAGTGCTCGCGTCGCTGCTGGAGCAAAGGTATAATCTCTCCGCTCCGCTCGATACTGGTAAACCAGCGCTCCACAGCGGCTCTATTACCACTCGCGAACTGAATGCGTGCCAGGGTGGCCTGCACCTCGCGCACGAGCTGATAGCTAAAAGGTGAGACAGGCACCTGCCCACGTGCCAGCCACGACATGAGGCGCTGTTGTGCCTGCGTAGTCTGGCCGCGCGCATGCTCGATAAGGGCCAGGCGAGTCGTCGCGCGAAACTGAAACTCTTCCACCTTCATGTGCTCGCCGAACTCCAGCGCCTCGCGTGCAGCCAGTTCGGCCTCCTGCAGGTTATTCCACTGGTAAGCAACCTGCGCCAGTCCCAGTTGTGTGTGGGCAATATCGTCGCGATCTTCCTGCATTCTGGCCTCGGCCTGTACCTGGCGCAACTGCTCGAACGCGTGGCGCAGTTCTCCTTGCTCGATGCTCACCCCGCTGAGCATGTCCCTGGTGGCACGCGCATAGATGACGTTCCCCTGCTTTTCACTGAGTCCCAGCGCCTCAAGGAGCACTGCACGCGCGGTATCGAGCGTCCCGCCGAGCATCTCGCCGATGCCTACCACGGTCAGACTCAGGTTGCGCCAGGTGCGATCCTCCGGTGGGAGCCACGCCAGCGACTGTCGGGCCCACGTCATCGCCGACAGCAGTCTCCCCTCCTGACGGGCCAGAAGCGCCCGGAAAGCGAAGACCTCGGCCAGCTTTGCCGTATTGTTCGCGTCCCGCCATTGCTGTTCCGCCGCCTGGAGCAGATGCTGTATCTGTTCCCTTCCTTCGGGGAAACGCGGCCCCTCCGTCAGAATAAACAGCAAGGACATGGCGTAGTAGAGACACAGATCTGGCCTGCGCGCCAGTTCTTCTTCCGGCAGTCGCTCCAACCAGCTCTTCAGGTTGTACCACTCTGGCACGGCGTAGATAGTGCCCAGCCGCCTGCTCTCAGTCAGGCGCTCGATCAGGTTGGCGGCCCGTGGAGGATCAGCAGCGTCCAACGCGGTCTCGATCGCCTCAGCCAGCAGGCCATGCTCCTCGTACCAGTAGCTGGCACGTAATGCTAGCTGATGCAACTGCTCATCGCCCAGCCGCCGGTGCGCCTCCTGTCGCATAGCATCAGCAAAGAGCGAGAGATAGCGCATCCATTCGCCCTTCACATCCAGGGGAATGAGAAAAAGATCGCCGCCACGCAGCGCCTCGATCAACGATGCAGTATCTGCGCGACCCGTTATGGCGTCACAGAGCGCGGCGGTGACGCGGGGTAGGATGCTGGTTTGCAGCAGAAACTCTTGCTGCTCCATCGGTAATGTGTGCAGCACCTCGCTGAGAAAGTAGTCCTGAACGCTCCAGTGACTGCCCGCGAAGGCCGCCAGCACGTGCTCGATCTCCTGCTCACTGCTGGACCAGTTCAGCGCCCTGACGAGAAGACGCAGGCCGGTTGGCCAACCTTCCAGCCGCTCGTAGATCTGACGTACGGTCTGTGCTGAGGGCGCAAGGGAAAGCTCATGCTCGAGGAATGCGCGCGTCTCTTCCAACGAAAAGCCCAGGTCTGGAGGGTAGATATCCAGCATCTCGTTGCGCGCGCGCAGACGAGCTAGAGAGAATGGAGGATCGCCACGTATCAGTATGATCAGGTGCAGCGAAGCTGGCAGATGCTCCAGAAAGAAGCTGAGCGTCTCGGCCACCTGGGATGAACCGATGGCATGAAAGTCGTCCAGGATCAGGATGGCGGGCTGCTCAAGCTGGCTCAATTCGTTAAGCAGGGCGGTGAGCATCAAGTCCAATGGCTTGAACGGCGGCAGGCGATGGGCGCGCAGCAGCTCCAGTGCCTCTTCGCCAGTTTCCGCGCGGAAGCGCTGGCAGGCGGTGATGATATAGCGCCAGAAACGGATCGGATCGTTGTCGCCCTCGTCGAGGGTGATGCTGGCGACAAGGAGAAAGCCCGCCTGCGCACTACGTTCAGCGAGCCATTGCCCGACGAGCGTTGTCTTGCCATAGCCGGCAGGTCCAGAAATGAGCGTCAATTTGCGCTCCAATCCCTTATCCAGCATCTCTAACAGGCGCTCGCGCTTGAGGAGTGAGCGCTGGGCGCGCGGTAACTGCAGCTTCGGCATCAGCAAGGGCTCAAACTGTACAGCGCTTGCGGCTAGATGCGCCTGCTCGATTTGAGGGGCCGGGGCAGGCTCTTGCTCCGCTTCATCCTCATATACCAGTAGCGCGGAAATCTCCTCTAGCCGCTCCATGCTCAGTTGCACGCTCCGACCAACGTAGCGCTTGATTATTCGCCCTGCGTGCCGCCGGTAGGCGTACCAGTAGCCATCACCACCGCGCTTGCGCTTCTCTTTCAGTAGATTGATCTGCCCGTTGTGCCCATGAAAAGCAAACGTACGGTGCTCCTCAAGCCAGTCTCGCCAGTCTGCCTCTGACAGAGAATGCGATACTTCGTTTTCCGGTTCGGTCAAGAGATACGCTGTCCGCTCCGGCGACAGGCGTACTACATATTGCGCGCTCTTAGGCATTGGTCTCTTCCCTGCTTTTTGCTCCCCAACAAACGTTTAAGGATGATTATAAACTGGAATAAAGCCAAAAACAAGTGTTCCCCAACGCAATGCGACGGGTAACAAAATGTTACATCTGGATGACGTTTGACACATCCGTTTCTAAGGGATACAATGCAATTCATTTGTGATCGGCTGAGGTCTATTTACGCGCATAGAACAGTGCATGTGTACGTACAAAAGAAAGTTCTTCCCAATAGGGATAGCATATGCAATCGAGACGACTATACATGTTCCTCTCCATCGGGGCCGCGCTGCTCACGATGGGAGTCAAGTTCATAGGGTACTTTCTGACGGGATCGGTCGGACTATTCTCCGATGCCACCGAATCGATCGTGAACCTGGTGGCGGCGCTGGTCGGCCTGTGGGCACTGACGCTGGCCTCGCGTCCAGCCGACGAAGATCATGCCTATGGGCATACGAAATCGGAATACTTTTCCAGCGGCGTCGAAGGCGCTCTGATTCTGGTTGCTGCAGTGATCATTATCATCGAGGCTATTCCTCGTCTTCAGCATCCTCAACCCTTAGAGCAGGTTGGCCCTGGTCTCGCGTTCGCCATTGCGGGCGCGGTGATCAATGGCGTATTAGGCTGGTTTATGTTACGCGCGGGGAAGCGGCTCCGTTCCATTACCCTGGAGGCCGACGCCCGTCACCTGTATACCGATGTTTTCACGACGGTGGGGGTGCTCGTTGGCGTCGCGTTGGTTGCCCTCACCGGCTGGCTCATTCTTGACCCCATTATTGCGCTGCTCGTGGTCCTCAATATCGTGTGGACAGGGGTACGGCTGCTGCGCGAAACGGCATTGGGGCTGCTGGATACCGCTCTTCCACAGGAGGACATACGGCTCATTGAGCGCATCCTGGATGGCTATCGAGTGCAAGGGATCTCCTTTCACGCGCTGCGTACGCGACAGGCTGGATCGCGCCGCTTCATCTCCTTCCACGTCCTCGTGCCAGGAGACTGGACGGTTCTTAAGGGACACACCACCTGTGAGGCAATCGAACTCGCCCTGCACGATGCTCTCCCAGAAACAACGGTGTTTACGCATCTGGAGCCACTTGAAGATCCTACCTCTTTTATCGACCAGGCGTTAGATCGTGCAACCGGTCCCAATCCTGTCGTGCGTTCTCCAATTGAGAAAGGGAAAACGACTGAAGCAGGTCGTAATCAGTGACGACACGATACGCTAACTCGCAATGAGGAAAATAGCGAAAGAGCCGGGACATTTATCTATCTGTAGATAGATGTCCCGGCTCTCAATACGCTGGACAGTTTTAGCTCCCCAGCATGGAGAACGTAGCGCTTGGTGAGCGTCATACAGTTCGTTGTCAAGAAAGCGCATCGACCAGGGGTTGCGTCTTGCGCTTACTGTGCGTCATAAGTAGAGCCAGCGCACAGGAGGCCATATGCGAGAGCGCACTATCGGCGCGACTCGTGAGGACAATGGGAGTGCGAGCGCCCAGCACAATACCGGTGCACTGTGCATCCGCCAGGTACTCCAGTTGCTTGGCCAGCATGTTGCCAGACTCCAGGTCTGGTACCACCAGGATATCGGCCAGTCCCGCGACCGGAGAAACGATACCCTTCACGCGCGCCGCCTCCGTTGAAACGGCGTTATCGAACGCCAGCGGACCATCCAGTATACCGCCAGTGATCTGACCGCGATCCGCCATCTTACAGAGCGCAGCCGCATCAAGCGTTGATCTGAGCTTCGGACTGACCGTCTCAACGGCAGAGAGCACCGCCACCTTCGGCATATCCAGTCCCAGAGCGTGCGCAAGGTCGATCGCATTCTGGATAATATCGCGCTTCGCTTCCAGATCGGGATAGATATTCAGGGCGGCATCAGTCAAAAAGAGCGGACGAGGATAGGTCGGCACGTCCATAATAAAGACATGGCTCATGCGCCGATCTGTGGTCAGGCCGATGCCCGGAGCAACAACGGCATGCATCAGTTCGTCGGTGTGCAGACTCCCCTTCATCACCGCATCGACCGCGCCCGAGCGAGCCAGTGCGACTGCCTTCTCAGCCGCCGCATGGCTATGCTCAGTCGGGATCATCTCGTAGGCAGACAGGTCCACATCGTGTGCTGCGGCGACGGCCTTGATCCGCTCAGCGGGGCCGACCAGGACCGGCACAATCAGATTGGCTTGCGCTGCCTCGATAGCTCCGAGCAGCGCATTCTCATCGACCGGATGCACTATCGCGGTGCGAATAGGACTGAGTCCAGCAGTCAAAGAGATCAGGTGCCGGTAGAAGAGACCATGTTCGTGCAGACTCACATCTGGGAGCACAGTGCGGGGACGCTTCACTTTTTCCGTTGGAGCGATGACCTTTGCGTAGCCGCTGATCACAGTCTCTCCGCGCTGGTTCGTACATTCACAGTCTAAGGTCACATGATGCCCTTTTGTATCTTTCTCCGTGACCTTCACAGATATGGTGATCGTATCACCAATGCCCACTGGATGACGAAAGCTCAGCGTTTGATCGAGATAGATGGCACCAGGACCTGGTAGCTTCGTACCGAGCAAGGTAGAGATCAACGACGCGCCCCACATACCGTGAGCGATGATCTTATGAAACATATCGCTGCGAGCGTACTCTATATCGACATGAGCAGGATTTACGTCGCCTGACATCACCGCGAAGAGCTCGATATCCTGCCTGCTCAGCGTCCGTACAAGGCTCGCAGTATCACCAACTTTTATCTCATCGAAAGTTCGATTCTCAATCATGTCCATAGCAATAGCCCTTCAATTTCATGCACGTATACTAACTCGTATCCCTGAAACCAGCATATCACGCCGAACTCACCAGGCCATCACAGTCTACCATGCAAATATCACATATATGCCGTATTCATGTATACACAAGAAGAGTATGTCAATGCGCAAGAAATATTTCTGCCCCTCTAGAAAGCCATTCTAGAGGGGCAGTGGCATGTGCTAGATGCGATCGATCGAGACGATCTTCCAGGTACCGTCCACTTGCTTGACCTGAATATGCGTATGATACGGTCCAAGCCTCTGGCGCGTAATGGTCATCACAACTTCCGATGGAAAAGCAGCCACGTTAAAGCTCTGAATTGGCCCCTCAGCGTCTTCGGTTGTCGTCGCCATCTGCTTTAATACGGCAAGGGTGAGCTTCTGACCGTTCACCGTCGCGACATTATCCTGCACATATGAGTACGCCTTCGCATAATCATGTTCTTCAATGGCCTTGTAATAATCCTGCACGATGCTGGTGATATCGGACATTGCCGTCGATGAGTTTGTAGATGAAGTGGGACTGGACGTCGCCGTCGCTGTGCTGGCAGATGCCGTGGGGCTGGCGCTGCTCACCGGCGAAGTCCCGCCTGCCGAGCAGGCAACTATCCCTGGCAAGATCAAGAACATAAAAATACATTGAGAAACAGGCTTCTTCACGATATATATCTCCCTGGTGTAGAATATGCCTTACCTGGCACACTATCTGACGTTCTATCTCACTGCCAGGTAACATTCAAACAAGAGCTGTGGTTTCGGGTAGGCCGCGAGGCTCATCTCTACTCCAGGCGTTCAGCGATCAACTCAGCCAGGTGCAATACGCGCATACGCCGCCTACTGGCATCGACGCCTCCACGCAGGTGCATGATGCAGCCAGGATTGTCGACAACGAGCACGCTGGCACCGGTGCTCTCTGCATTGTTGAGTTTGTTGTCGAGTATCTTCGACGAGATATCGCCGTGCTCCAACGAGACGGCGCCACCAAAGCCACAGCAGACGTCGGAAGAAGGCATCTCGCGCAGCTCTAGCTTGAGCGCGTCCTGCATGACGCGGCGCGCCTCAGAACGCAGACCGAGACAGTTGCAGGACTGGCAGGAGTCGTGATAGGTCACTACCTCATCGGACCGCGCCGATGGACGTAGCGGCAGCTCAACATCGCTGTTCAGCACGACATGATCCATAAAGCTGGTGAAGTCGAGTGTTTTCTCGGCTAAAGCACGTGTACGGCGCAACCAGCCTTCATCGTGCAGATCCTCGAACAGCCTGATGTAGTCCTGCACGATGGTCACAACGCAGCTCGTAGAGGCGCTGATAATGTAATCGGCTTTATTCTCCAGCAGAGCGCGTTCGAGCGCCACGATGGTCTGTTTGGCCATCGTGACTCCATCGCGCCTGTCTCCCGAGTTTAGCGCTATCAGTCCACAACAGTTCTGCGACTTCGGATAGACGACGCGCACACCCACAGCTTCCAATACTCTGATCACGGCCTCGCCCATCTCGGGATAGAGCCGATCGGTCATACACCCCGCAAAGTAACAGACGGTCAGATCGAGCCCCTTCTTCGGAGTTGACGATGAGATCGCCGCTTTTTTGTCCCCGACCCTATCGCGCAACGGCTTGAGAGCTAAGGTGGGCAGACTACGCCAGCTCGCCTGTTCAGAGAGCTGTCTCATCAAGGGGAGCCGCGACAGGATGCCAAAGTTACGCGTGCGAATATAGGTGTTGCCACGACTGAGCACGAGCTGCCCGATGCTGGCGAAGCGCATGCACAGGTCGAAGAGGCGCGGGCGTGACATGAGTCCAAAGACGACCTTCTTGATCGGATTCAGGCCCTTCGCCTCCACCGTGCGGCTGCGTACGTCGAGGATGAGGCTGGGCAGCGGGATCTCGACCGGGCAGACCGTTTCGCAGGCATTGCAACTGACGCACAGGCTCTGCGGTCCCGCACCCGCCTCAATGCCATGATGGAACGGCGTGATGACCAGGCCAATGGCCCCACTGTAAATATATCCAAAGGCATGGCCGCCGACCTGCTGATAGGATGGGCAAATGTTGGCGCAGGCGGCGCAACGAATGCAGCGCAGCGCCTCTTTGAAGCGTGGATCGTCGCGCATCGCGCTGCGTCCATTGTCGAGCAGGACGATATGCATCTCTTTGCCGGGCGTCGCGGGACCGGTGAGGAAGGTGGTGTAGCTGGTAATTGGCTGGCCCGTTGCGCTGCGTGCCAGCAGACGTATCTGCGTCATCGCATCGGCGAAGGTGCCGACGAGCTTATCATAGCCGGCCATGACGACGTGGACCGGGGGCAGGGAGGTGACGAGGCGTCCATTGCCCTCGTTTGTCATCATCATGACGGTGCCGCTCTCGACGATCAGCGCGTTGGCACCGCTCACGCCCATACCTGCGTTCAAAAACGATTTGCGATGCTCGACGCGAATGACCGCGACCTGCTCGGCGACATCCTCGCGCGAGATCTCGCGTCCGACGGCTTCGCTGAGGATGGCGCCGACCTGCTGGCGCGTCTTGTGAACGATAGGCATGACCATGTGCGATGGGCGCTCGTGATCGAGCTGCGCGACCCACTCGCCCAGGTCGGTCTCCACCGGCTTGACGCCACGCGCTTCGAGATAGGCATTCAGTTCGGTCTCCTCGCTGACCATCGTCTTGGACTTAACAACCAGGTCGATCCCTTTGCGCTGACAGAGCTCATAAATATAACGGTTCGCGTCCTCTATCGTGCGCGCTTCGTAGACGATCGCGCCGGCGGCCTCGGCGTTCGCTTTAAACTGCGCCACCTTTTCGGCCTGGTGATCGATCACATCGTTTTTGGCGTCGCGCAGCATGGTGCGTAGATTGACGAAGCTATAGTCCGGGCCGTAGTCCTTCTCTTCGTCGGCGAAGGTGCCGATGCGCGATGCGCGCCAGCTCGGAGCGAAACGGCCCAGCGCCGCCTGCAGGTTTTTGTCCGCCAGGGCGCTCTTCAGGCGCACATCAAATGGTTGGTTTTCATGCGTAGGACTCTCCGCCTCTTTTATGAGCACCTGCTGCACGGACCCCGTCTGCATCAGAGCATCCTGTGTAGGAGATACATTGCCAACTTCCTTTTCCACGGTATGCCGATCCTGTGGAGATGGAGCATTATCCTGTAAGGTCATAGCTGCTTTGCTTCCTTATCTTGAACAATGAGCACACACAACGTCTTCGGTCCCTGCACGCCGATGGTAAGCATGCGCTCAATGTCCGCCGTGCGGCTCGGGCCCGTTATAAGAGAAACGTAATGACGCTGATCCGGCCCCGCCTTCGTGATCTGCTGCAGGCGCGCCCCCACTTCATCGAGCATAGGAACAAGATCGCTCGCACGTACGAGCACAAAATGGGTCAGTGTCAGCATCCCTACCACCCGCGCCTCAAGCGAGTTCTCTGCGATGAGGACTGAGCCGGTCTCGGCCACCGCCAGCTCTGCATTGGAGAGACCCGCCGGAGCGTCGGCGACCTCGGCAGGACGGCCCGCCTCGCGGATACGAATGCCCTGATCTCTCAACATGGATAAAATAGCGGACCAGGGAGAACGTGTAGAAAAATCGGGAGGAACGACGATTTCTTTCTCTGCCAGCGACGGGTGTGCAGCGATCACCTGCGTTGCTTCCGCCAGATCGGCAACGAGGCGGCACTCGCCGCCAGAGGCAGAAAGGCGTTCTTGAAAGCGCGTGAAAAGGTCCTGTGCCATCATGACACCCCTTCGTCACAATGATGACGCACTACAAGCTTACACTATGAAGTAAGCATAACATTTCTATGGCGGAAATGTACATAGCGGGCGAATCTCATCAAACCGGACAGAGCACAGCACTACAAACGGGTTAACGTCACCATGCCCGCTCGACTTTTCCAGAGTATACTGTGAGCAATGCGCATCAGGTCATTCCCTCACCCCAGGCCTGATTCCCGTGCATGGAGGATAGTCTGGACACGGCTGGCGACCTGTAGCTTACTGAAGATCTCGCTGATGTAATTGCACACCGTTTTGGGGCTGAGCACCAGGCGCTCGGCAATGGCTGCGTTGGTAAGTCCCTGTGCGATAAGGGTGAGCACCTCACGCTCCCGCTCGCTCAGTTTGGAAAACGCGGCGCGATTGGCCGGTGCCACAGGAGGATGAGCAAAATAGTTCATCAAGTGCTCGGCCACACCAGGACTAAAGATGGCCTCGCCGCTCGCCACGGCGCGGATCGCTCGCAACGTCTCTGCTGGCTCAGCGCCTTTGAGCAGATAGCCCCGCGCGCCCGCACGCATAGCTGCACGAAGAGGGCGAGCACTCCTTCGATGTACCAGCAAGATAAAACCACAGTATCCAGCGACGATCAAACCTGCCATTGGGAAAAGAGCCACAGGTCATGCTGCGTGGCAGGCATGCTATACCCATCCACACCACGCACGACCTGATCGAAGTCCGTGACTTCTGCTGGCATCTCCTGTGGCGCCACGCGCCTCCACAGTGACGGCCGAAAGCCGACCACCAGGTTGACTCCTCCGGTCGTCGTGCGCGGTTCCCGCAGGTTGGCAATCGCCTGCACCAACGCGCCCGGGTCGGCACGCTCAAGTAGATCGAACTCCAGATAGGAGTGCGAGCCAGTTCCCAGGGCGAAGATCCCACTTTGTGCGACATGCATCGTTCTTCCTCCTGTGAACGAAGTGATAGGCAGAGAGCAAAAGGTGACTAGGTCTCGGCGCCGATCTGCAGGACGCGCACGCCTCGCATATCGAGCCAGTAGCGTCCCTTTGTCCGCGCAACGCGGATGAGCACGGTATCGCAAGAGGGGCAGCGCACGACCGTCCCCATCCCATGCATGTAGACGGCGGTCGCACCCAGAGCACTGGTGGTGCCGCAGCCCGTACAGGTGGCCTGCACGAGCGTCATTTCAAAAGGGAAGATCTCTTGCAGGGTCCCCGCGGCCGCATTGCCATCCAGTTTGTTTTCCATCATGCTTCTCCTGTCGGTCCGAATCGTTCGGTTTTGATGCGTGCTGGTTTGTGTCCCAGTGCCACCAGACTCTCTGCGGCCGTTTCGACCAACGGGGTGGGGCCGCTCTCGTCACTCTTCTGGCGACGACCGCGGAACCCGCGCGAGATGAAGCCTTCACTCATGTGCTCACCTCCTGTTCTTTTGTCGCTTTGCTCCTGCTATTCGTCATTCTATCATGTGCAGACGTTCAGTCCTGTCAGGTGCAGAGTAAAACGTCTTCTCTGAATGGAGGTCAAGCACAGCTTTTCCTTTTCATAGGGCTGGTTCGACGCGACGACGATGTGTTCAATGGTGATGGGTGTCGCATGTTGTTCCCCTTCTTTGACCGTGCTCGTCCAATGGACGCATTAGCTCTGGAGCGCTTGCTCAATCAGGGCATCAACTCCAGCGATGTTGCCGATCAATTCCTGTGGGAGAGCGTAGCGGACCCGCAGGTAGGCGGCGCTGGTAGAACTGACCCATACTCGACCATCCTCACCCTGCCAGACGAGCGCTTTGAGGGGCAGATCAAGCGCCAGGAGTGGAGAAGCAATCATCAGTGGCGTGCCACCTTTCGGATTGCCGAAGATCAGCACGTGGGCTTCTTGCATCTCCAAGCCGACGCGTTTTGCTTCTCCGCTATGGTCAATATGGGCAAAGAGGGTCAGCTTTCGCCTCTGGATTGCCTGCTGGAGGCGCGCCAACGTCTCCTCGACAGCAAACGGGCTGGGTCGGGTCACAATGCCCTCGACCGAGGGCGGAGTTCCAGATGTTGGCTCGTTCATGGTTCTCACCTATCCCCTGTCCTGATGAAGGAGAGCCTTGTTCTAACAACTGCTCGCGACGCTGCTCAGGCGGTCACCGCTGCTTGTGCCGCCGTCTCGATGAGCTGCACCACGTCGTCTGGGTGGGAGACCATCGCCACGTGGTTCGTCGGGACTTCGACGGTGGCAGCACCCATGCGCTTGGCGAACAGACGCTCGGCATCGGGCGGGATGGCCTGGTCGCCATCGGCGACCAGGGACCAGGACGGCAGCGCTTTCCAGGCCGGGACACCCATCACCTCCTGCAGGCGGTCGCGGCCAACGGCTGCTGCACGGCGTACATGACCCTGGCCTTCACCGCATCCACGTCAGCCGCGAAGTGGTGCACGAAGTCGTCCTCTGGCAGCCAGGCGAAGCCCTGCGTGTCGATGCTCAGGTGCGCCAGGGCCGGGCTCGCCGGTCCCTGCGACAGCAGCGCGCCGATCGATTCGCCCTGGTCCAGTCCGAAGGCCGCGATGTAGACCAGGCCGACGACGTTGGGCGCGTCGGTGCCCAGCGCGGTGATGATCTGGCCGCCGTACGAGTGGCCGGCGACGATGGTCGGGCCGGTCTGGCGGGCCAACACCTGGCGCAGCCGGGCGACGTCAGCGGCCAGCGCGGCCATCGGAAACTGGGGTGCGGTGACGTTGTAGCCGTCGGCCTGCAGGCGCTCGATGACGGCGCTCCAACTGGAACCGTCCGCCCAGGCGCCATGGACCAGAACCACATTGGTTGCACTCATGCTTTTCCTTCTTTCTCGATCACGACGATAGAACGATGGAGCGCGCACATACGGCTCCATCCAACTCAGCAGAAAGTCAAGAACGCGTGTCTTTCTTCCTTCGCTGAAAAAGTGGTCAACTCTTCAGTCTATCACATGACTGATCAGCGAGGTTGACATTCGTGATGAAATCACAAACGTTCGCGTGAGAACGCCTTGCGTAGCGCCCCGATGGCCTGAGCAATGGCAGCCCGCACTGCGGGCGTCTGCGCGATGGGATTGAGCAAGATGAAATCATGGATCGTGCCCAGGTAGCGCATAGCGGTCACGGTAACACCGGCTTGCTGCAATTTGTGGGCATACGCCTCCCCTTCATCGCGTACCACATCGTTCTCGTCCACGACAATGAGAGCAGGCGGGAGTCCCTGCAATTGCGTAAGCTCTGCCTGTAAGGGGGAGACATGGTAATCGCTGCGCTGCGCCACCTCTGGCGCATAGCTATCCCAGAACCACTGCATGGCCGGCGCCGAGAGCCATAAGGAGCCATCCCCATAGCGTTGATAGGAAGCGGTCTCCATCCCGGCGTCGGTGACCGGGTAGAAGAGGACCTGCAACGCCAGTTCGGGTCCCTGGCGCTCTTTGGCCAGCAAGGTGAGCACCGTTGCCATATTCCCCCAACACTATCGCCAAACACCGCCAGGCGTGAGGGATCAACGCCGATGGCAGCCCCTTGCTCAGCCGCCCAGACCAATGCGGCATACGCTTGCTCGACGGCCACCGGATAGTGGGCCTCCGGGGAACGGGCATAGTCCACAAACACCACCGTCGCCTGCACCCCAGTGGCGATCTCACGCACCAGGCGGTCATGGGTTTCTTTATCCCCCAGGATCCAGCCACCACCGTGACAATAGACAATGCCTGGGAGCGTCCCGGTTGCCCCCTGTGGACGCACGATGCGCAGCGAAATCTCGCCGGTAGGCCCCCAGCAATCGTGCGATCCTCGATCTCGGCAGGAAGTTTTGTGACGCTTGCACTCTCTTGCACTGCTACCAGCACATTGCGCGCCCCGGCAGGGGTCAAGGTATAGAGGGGTGCACCACCTTGTGCCTCAAGCCCTTTGAGGAACGCGAGGGTATGTGGCTCAATGAAAGATATGCGGGGTTCAGTATGAACAGTTGTCATGGGAATCATCCTTTCTTTCTGTGTATCTCATACGTACATTGCAAACTTCTGATGGTCATGTCCCATGCTCACGGCAACATGTGCATCATGCTTCTGTGGATGAGCCATCTCTCTCATCGAAAACCGCCTGGGTATGAGGCAACTCATCCACAAGAAGCGCCTGAGAAACGCTTTCAGACACATGCCCGATTGCTGCTCTCGGCGCCCATTGGGGTGGAGTCGGTGCCACCCGTTCCAACTTCGCGGAGCCAGGCCTCAATCGAATCAGCCACCTCTTCCCACCCGTCTTGCTTGACAAGCCAGTGGGTGCGCCCTTCAAACATCAGAAAGTCCGTTCGTGCAGGTGAGTGGCGATACTTGCGGTAGTTCGCCTTGACCTGGGTCAACGGGGCGGTATGATCCTTCGCTCCAGCCGTCAACAGCAAGGGCGCACGCGTCGCGTTGCGAAAGTTCACCGCCAAAGGTGAATGGGCATCGAGTGCGGCACTCGTGGCCCGAAAGAATAGCCTGCCACTTTCGGGAACCACGTAGGCGTCATAGGCGGCGCGTTGCACCTCGAGCGGGAGGGTATTGACGAACCCGAACTGGAACTGCTTGAAGGACATCCGCACGATGCTCTTCCAAAAGCCCCGGGTCAGGAAGACACCCAAACTGGCTCTGAATGCCACCAGTGGTGGCATAATCCCTTTGGGTGGACCGGGATCGATAGCCACTCCCGCCGCTCCCAGTCCGCGATCCAGCAGGATCTGCACGAACAATGCGCCAGGTGAACCAGACTATGCCTTTGGCCAGGCCATGCTGACGCTGCGCACCTCCATCGGGCTGACCCAGGCGGGCTTGGCTGAGCTCCTGGGTGTCTCTCGCCGAGCCATAGGTAAGTGGGAAGCTGGCGTCAGCTATCCCAAGGCCTCTCACCTCAAAGCGTTGCTGGCCTTCGCCGTCGGGCAGCGGGCCTTTGCGTCCGGGCGCGAGGCCGAGGAGATCCGGGCCTTCTGGCACGCGGCGCACCAGAAGGTGTTGCTCGATGAGCCGTGGCTCCTGGAGCTGCTGGGTCAACAGCGTCCTCGGCTCGTGAGCATTCCGCCACAGCCCGCCGAGCAGCCCCCTGGTACCGAGGACGACAGCGCTCCTCCTGTTGGGGGCGAGCCACGGGTGGATTGGGGCGACGCGCTGGATGTGCCCAGCTTCTATGGGCGCAAGGAGGAACTGGGACGCTTGAGCAGTGGGCAGTTCAGCAGCACTGTCGGGTGGTGAGCGTGTTGGGTACGGGAGGCATCGGCAAGTCGGCACTCGCGGCGAGGATGATGCACCAGGTCGCTGCGCACTTCAAGGTGGTGATCTGGCGTTCCCTGCGCGATGCCCCTGGATGTGAAGCGTTGCTGGATGAGTGCCTCCAGGTGCTCGCCCCCCAGAGGCTTGGCCTCGTGCCTGTCAGCCTGGAACGACGCCTGAATCTCCTGCTGGAGCACCTGCGTGAGCAGCGTACGCTCCTGGTGCTGGACAACCTGGAGACGCTGCTGGAGGAAGGCGCGAGCACGGGCCGCATGCGTGCCGGCTCCGAGGGATACGCGCAGTTGCTGCGCCGGGTGGCCGAGACCGCGCACCAGAGTTGCTTGCTGCTCACCTCGCGCGAGAAACCGAGCGACCTGGTGCCTCTGGAGGGCAGCCGCACGCCGGTGCGGGCCTTGCGCCTCTCGGGGCTGGATGCCGTGGCAGGCGCTCAGCTCCTGGCAGAGAAAGAAGTGGTCGGGTTCCCGCAAGACCGGGAGCGCCTGATGGAGGCCTACGCGGGCAATCCACTGGCCTTAAAGATCGTGGCGCAGACCATCGTGGAGCTCTTCGGAGGCGAAATCGCGCCGTTCCTGGAGCAGGGCGAGGTGGTCTTTGGTGGTGTGCGGGAACTGCTGGACGAGCAATTCGCCCGTCTCGCGGCGCGAGAGCAGAGCGTGCTGCTGTGGCTGGCGATTGCGCGCGAACCGGTGACCATGGAGGAGCTGCTCGCGCTGCTGGTCACACCGTTGCCACACGCTTCGGTGCTGGAAGCCATGGAAGCGCTACGACGGCGCTCGCTGATTGAGCATGGGCAACGCCGGAGGAGCTTCACGCTGCACTCGGTGGTCCTGGAGTATGCGACCACGCGGCTCATCGCGGAGGCGACCAGCGAGATCGAGCAGGGCAACCTCTCTCGCCTCATCGAGCATGGTCTCGAACTGGCCGGAGCCCGTGAATATGTGCGGCAGGCCCAGGAGCGGCTGATTGTGGCTCCGCTGCTCGCGCAGGTGCGCAGGGTGTACCCGGGGCGAGTTGACGTGGAGAAGCGGTTGCTCGTCCTGCTGGAAGTACTGCGCGGCAAACGGGTCTTTGATGTCGGGGCGAGTTGGCGTGGAGAAGCGGTTGCTCGTCCTGCTGGACCAGTTGCGCGCGCGGGCTGACGAGACGCAGGGCTATGGACCGGCCAACCTGCTCCATCGCGGTGAGCCCAAATGGGCGCTTCTGGGCAGCGGGCAGCAACAGTGGCGAGGTGCGTGTGTGGCGCGAGGAAGGACGGGTGGCGCACGCGATCGTGCGGGGGCAGACGGATCGCATTGGCGGCATCGCCTTCAGCCCTGATGGGCAAACCCTTGTCACCGCAAGCTGGGACAGTACGATCCAGCTCTGGGACCTGGCGAGTGGAACGGCTCTGCGGGCGCTGCGCGAGCACGAGATGGCGGTGACCTCGATCGTCTTCAGACCCGACGGGTGGCTGTTCGCGAGTAGTAGCTATGATGGGACCGTGCGCATCTGGGATGCACGGGACATAACCTGCCTGCGCATCCTGCAGGCACACAGTGGGCCGGTCTTGGCGCTCGCCTGGAGTCCTGGTGGACGGATGGTAGCCAGTTGCGGCTACGATACCACCATCCGCCTGTGGGACCCGGAGAGCGAGCAGTGTCGAGCTGTGCTGAGGGGGCATAGCGATCTGGTGCTCTCGCTCGCCTTCACACCCGATGGGGAGAGGCTGCTCAGCGGCAGCCATGATCAGACGCTGCGCGTCTGGGAGAGCGAGAGTGGGCGGTGCGTGCGTATCATGCAGGGGTACGCCGTTTCACTCTTCGCGGTGGCCTGGAGCCCCGATGGGCACTCCCTGGTGGATGGGAGCAGCGATGCCGTCCTCACCCTGTGGAACCCGCAGGACCACACGCCAGGCCAGGTGCTGCGCGGCCATACGCAGTCGATCAACGATGTCGCCTGGAGCCCCGTCGAAGATCTGCTTGCCAGCAGCAGTGATGATCAGACGGTGCGCGTGTGGGACATGCGAACAGGAGCGTGCCTGCGCATCTTGCGAGGACACACGAATCTGGTCAATGGCATCGCCTGGCATCGTGATGGCAACCTGCTTGCCAGTAGCAGTGCTGACCGTACTATCCGAGTGTGGGACGTGCAGGAGGGCGTAAGCCGCTGGACGGGGACCGCACAGCCGCCGACACCTAGAAACGTTGAGGAGAGACATTGACTCCAACAAAATAAGGGAGGGGTTGCCAAGCCGAAAAAAAAGAAGGAGAATCCTTGAAAAGTGTTTTGCTAACCAGAAAGGAAACCCTTCTCATGACCCATGATAGCACATCGAGGCAATCGACGCTCCTGCCGGTGCCCCAGAGCGAACAGCTGGTGGCCTGCCTGACCGACAGTTGCCAGGCGCTGATGTCGCCTGCCCAGCGACGGGGAAGACCGGCCACGCTGAGCGCGCTGCATTTATGCTTGGGCATCATGCTGTGTGGCTTACGCGGCTTTGGGGCGCAATTGAAGCTGTGGCGGCTGCTCTGCCTGGAGCCCGTAGGACCATTTCTGCCGGTACACGTGGGCGATCAGGCGGTCTATAACCGTCTGGAGCGTGCCGCTGGGCTGATGGCAACCTTCTTTGAGCAGGTGAGTCCCACGGGATACGTGTATGACTTCCCTACCTCGTCAGAGGGGTGGTTTCTCTACCTCGTAGACTCCGAAAAGGCAGTACACTCCTCATAGAGATCGAAAGATTGACTCCTTCCAAAAGGAGAAGACTGTCATGGAAGCAGTCTACTACGCCGCCCGAGCCAATCTCCGACGATTGATGATTCTGCATCCCAGCTGGACCCGCGGCCAACTGGCTCAGGCAACAGGGATGTCAATGAGTTGGGTCGCGTAACGGGAAAAAACGCCTCTTGAGTGTGCCCCTCGACGATGAGCAGGTGCTGCGTGGACTCTCCCGTGCCCCTCATCATCCGCCTCCCAGACTCGACCCCCAGGTGGTAGATCGACTCGCGAGAGATCCGGGATGATCCCCCAGAAGGTCTGGGTCGCATCCCTGGCCCCAAGGCGATTCTCTCCTAGTCTTCGTCGCGATGAGTCCCTGGAAGAGAAGGGGTTGCGTCTGCCGAAATCCACCCGTACCATTCACCGACTCTTGCGGGAAAATGGACGCATTGCCTCTCGCCTCCCTACTTTTACCGATCCCATCGAACGTCCCCCACCGATGCGAGCCTCGGCAGCTTGATTTCAAAGACGCCTCCACTGTTCCTGCTGACCCGCAGGGACCTCCGGCAACACGTAGTGGAAACGCTCAATAGTATTGACAAAAGCTCTGGCGCCTCCTGGTGGCTCATCATGTTCGCTCCGATTTTACGGCCGAGACCGCCCTGCAAGCCCTTGCCGAGACCTTCTCCTCACACGGCTTGCCTGCTTCTATTACACTGGACCGCGACACCCAGCTTCGGTCGGAGCACCACAAGGTAGCGACTTCCCTGCTGCTCTGGTGCGCTTTTGTCATTCCCTCGGGGTTGCGGTGCTCGTCTGCGATCCGCATCACCCACAACAAAACGATTTAGTTGCATACTGCACTCCTTCCGTACGATGAGAGTGTGGTTTGAGATTTGCGAGCATTCTTCTCGGGGGAGTGCTCGTCGGGCGGCGCAAAGGCCACCATGCCACGATCATTGATCCGATAGGTGAGAAGCAGACCCGCCCGAGCCCACTGCATGATGGTTTGTCGGCACACACCATAGGCATTGGCCGCTTCGTCCGCCGATAAGAGACCGCGCTCACGTAAGCGAGTGCCGTGATCCTTCAACTGGTGATCCCGCCGTAAAGCCAGAACCCGCCTGGCATCAAATGGCTTTCCTGCAAAGGTCCGCCACCCACGCTGGTTGAGCAGATCCGCGACTTGAGCATCCGTGGAGTCTTCAAGCAGGTGGTCAATGAGTCCGATGAGTTGGGGAGGATAACATCGCCCATGGCTCACGGCAACCGTGATCGTCTCGGTCGCACCTCCTTTGAAGCGGACATGAGCGGTAATCGTCTCCTCATCGCTGAGCACCGTCACATCCTCGAGCAGCAAACGCACCATGCGTTTGCGATCTCGATCCGAGGTGCGTGGATCATTCCACACACGAGGGAAATCTTCGACTAGGTCGGCAATCGCCTGCTGTTCGAGGGCAGACAGCTTGTGTTGTTCGGCATCATTTTGGTGCTGCGCTTCCTCTTGAACCTGGGCGAGGTCGCGTAAGCGGGCATTCCAATCGGCTTCCAGGACATCGGCCACCAGTCGGTTTTCCGGATCGACCCGTAAAAAACGGCGTTGGGCGAGGTCTGCCGCGTACCGGCACGTTCCACCTGCTGATCACGCAAGCGCTGCGCGGCTTCGGCCTGAATGTGCAGTTCTTCGTAGACCTGCATCGTCGTATCGAGAGCCAGAGGCGTCAGTTGTGCTAACAGCAGCTCGGTGATTGCCGCGTCCAGACCTGCCCCAAGCACCTGTTGACAGAGCGTCTCTGCCGCCTGTTCGATCTGCTCTCGTTGACAGCGATACTCAGGATACAGACGCGTTCCGTGCTTGCGCTCATAGTAGCGCAGGGTCATCCGATTGCCACAGCGTCCACAGATGACCAGACCTTGGAGCAAGGCTGGTCCTTCCCTCGCTGGCCCGTGCCGACGATCTTCTCCATAGGCCGGGCGATTGTGTTGCAACTGCTCAAGATTCTCCTCGTACTCTTGCCAGGTCAGGTATCCCGCATGAGCTTCTTTGAAGAGAAACGGCCATTCCTGCTGAGGCACTACCTGGGTCCGCTGTTTGCCATCTGGGTACTTGCGTGTGCGCGTGCGCCCATAACAAAATGCCCCTGCATAGCGAGGATTGCGTAGCACTTTGAGCGTCGTACTGTGCAGCAGCGGTCCCCAGTGAACCATCCCCGCGTGGGGACCGCCGTGAATACGGTGGGGAAAGAGGAGTCCCTGCGTGCGAAAATATTTCACGGTGGCTGTGGCCGATCCAGTCCGTTTGAAGGTCGCGAACAGCAGTGTGATGGCGTGCTGAATTTGCGCATCAGGATCAAGAATGATGGTGTCATCTTCGGTGTAGGCTAAGCCCATCGGTAAGGGAAGTTTCAATGCTGCGCGAGAAGCCTTGTTGAGGATGCCTCCCCGCAGGCGGGCACGCAAAACATGGAGCTCGGCCTCCGACATGGTTCCCTTCATGCCCAAAAGCAAACGGTCGTTAAAGATTGCCGGATCGTAGAGCCCATCTTCATCCAGGATGAGCGTCTGCGTCATGGCACAGATTTCCAGCAAGTGATGCCAATCGAGGGAACTGCGTGCTAAACGGGAGACTTCCAATCCCATCACGAGCCCCACATGACCAAGTCCGACCTCAGCAACCAACCGTTGAAACCCCTCCCGATCAACAGCAGAAGCTCCTGATTGTCCCAGATCTTGATCAATGACCACAATCCGCTCGGCAGGCCAGCCTAAGGCAATGGCTCGTTCTCGTAAAGCATATTGGCGTGCGGTGCTCTCCGTGTTTTCGAGCACCTGGTGCAGGGTACTTTGGCGCACGTAGAGCATGGCTTGGCGTTGCAGATGCCTTGCAGTGACTTTTTGATGCATATCCGGCGTCATCGACACACCTCCAAAATCATTGCTGCCACGAGTATGGACAGCGGAGAAACACTCAGACGAACTGACTGAGGTGAGAGGGACACAGACACCATCGGTGCATGGGTCTCTCGCATCCAGCAAGCGAGCCCACTGCGCACGAGCTGAGCCCATCCCGGTGGGGGATGAGAGACAGGAGATAACGTCCACATTCGTGCTGCTTCATAGCTGGCTTCCTGGTCTGAGAGCTTCATGATGAGCCCCCTTATATGTTACTATTTTGATGAACCCTTTCGATCAAGGGCTGAGCAGAGAGAAACCTGCTCGATAACCACTGCCGGGGAAAGGCCTGTTACTCCACACGGCTTGACCGATAAAAAAAGATCGCTTTCCTCTGGCAGATTTCCTGGGCCAATCGACGATGGGAGGGGTGTTGCGGTCTCCCACCTATTATATAAGGACCCGATCCCCCCAGGAAGTGTTCGAGAAAGAGGCACACAAAGATGTGGTACGTTGGATTGGATTGGGCAGATACGCACGTGCGCTGTGTCACATAGCGCAGTATTTCCACAATGGACCAGCATTGGAGAGAAATGCTGGAGGTCACGGGACTTACCTTGCGCCGAAAGGCTGCGGGGACCATAGCCTGTCCTGAAAGCGGAGAAAGACGAAAGCGTT
>WNGD01001718.1_pt1 | contig 26039 bp, 29 predicted proteins | sample 5400671 | NCBI WGS metagenome assembly WNGD01 (sample SAMN13153369, study PRJNA577476) | soil metagenome | isolation source: 40 cm soil or saprolite under grassland replicate 2 | place: USA:California | collected 2016-06-15
TACCGCCATTCCCGCCACCATCAAGTACACGCGATCGGCAGCCTTCGCAAGGCGCTGATTGATATATCCGAGTGTATCCCGGTAGATTCGCCCGAGAGGATAAGCCGGGACAATGCCAAGACCAACCTCGTTGGTGACCACGATAAGCGTTTTGTTTGGCTCCGCGGCTTGTATTACAGATAGAAGCGCTTCAATCTGTTTCAAAGACCGTTCATCAAAAAGATTGCGCGTTCTACGCAGTTTTTCTTGTTGCTTATCGTCATCATCGCTTTCATCTAGACCTGACTCTTGCAACAACATGTTCCCCAACCAGAGTGTCACACAGTCCAAAAGCAATACATCTGCAAGCTTGTACGCACGCCTTATCACCCCGGCAAGGTCAAGAGGTTCCTCGAGCGTGTGCCACTGCTTTGGGCGAGGTGGCGATGAAAGCCACAGTCCTCCCGCTGCTCGCGGCCAGGTCTTGCGCGAAGGCACTCTTTCCGCTGCGCGCTCCTCCAAGTATCAGTACCAACTGTGGAGGAATCTTCTGCCCTGGAGACGCAAAGGATTGATTCTCCTGGTTATCGTTCACGAATGGGAACTCCCTTTCACTAGCTTATCGATCGCATAGCAATAGTAGAAAACCGGAAGTCGCGTGCTCATACTCGTAGCATGACCAATACCAGCAACGCCACCACCTCCGCCACTTCCTCAATTGCTCCATAGCTATCACCCGTCAGTCCGCCAAGGCTCCGGGTTATCAATAATCCCAGAATCAGCGTCGTAACGGTTCCCGCCAGCCAGACTATAAGACCAATGAATTGTCCTGTGAACAGTACGATTGCCAAAGCGATAGTACCTGCTAGCAACAGTCGTTCAGTCGTGACAGCCTGGTGAAATGCCGCTCCTAAACCGGTGGGACGCGCGCCAGGAAAAACGCGCAGCGCCAGCACCATGGCCCAGCGTGAAGAGGGCAATGCAATCAACAAGGCAAGTGGGAGGGCGTGTACTCTTAAACTGGCGAACAGCGCGAATTTGAGCAGCAATATACATATCGCGCCAAGTACACCAAAACTTCCTACACGACTATCGCGCATAATCTCTAATTTGCGTTCGCGCGTGCTGCCACCAAAGAGCCCGTCGCACGAGTCCATCAGTCCATCTAAATGGAGTCCCCCCGTGAGTATGACCAGCGCCGCAACAAGTAAAGCTGCTAAAACAAGTTGTGGAACGAGCGGAGCAAGTAGCAGTACAAGTGACCAGAGCAGCAGTGCCAGCAGCAAACCCACTAGCGGGAAATATTCACAGCCGACCACGAGGCGCGTCGTTACCTCATCCTTATCAAGAAGCTGCGTACGGCCTGGCATAGGTAATATAGAAAGGAACCGCACAGCTGCCGCGAACTCCGTATATTGGCTCAGAAACACGCTCCTCAAAGGCGAAAAATGATTCTGCCTTTCCCTGGGAGGTTGCTGCTTCTGCCCCTTATCCCTCTCGCTGCGTTTCATGTTCTCACCAGTTCTCAGAAGCTGCTCCTGCGGAGACCGGACTTTTCGCGGAATGATCCGCGTACACAGGCCTTTGAACGTTTAGTAGAGCAAGTATCGCCTGTGGGAAAGATGGCCCGCGGACTGGCAGGAGATCAATAGCACTGAGTGAACCAGGGTCGAGCAGTAGTTGCCACTGGCGCTGTAACGGTATCCCTAGCGCGCTGCACAACAGTACACGTAGGGAACCACCGTGGCTTACGATCACCACATCACCCCCCGTTGGCAAATCGCCGCTCCGCATGATGGCTGATAGCTCAGCCTTTATTCGCTGCTGCAGGTGTACCAGAGACTCACCATTGGGAGGAGAATAATGTTCAGGATCGGTAAAGAAGCCCAACTGATCTTTGAATTGCTCGACGATCTCCGCGTAGGTAAGTCCTTCCCAGTCACCAAAGTCTATCTCGCGCCACGCTAGCGACACCCTGATCTGTACTGCCGGTGTTCTCTGGTGAGCGATGATTTCCGCCGTCTCACGTGCTCTCAGCAGGTCACTCGTGTAAATGGCGGAAATCATCTCTTTCTGTAACTGCTGTGCAAGCCAGAGAGCCTGTACTCGTCCCTGTGCCGAGAGAGGAATATCATGATGGCCGCAGAAGCGTTGCCGCGTGTTCCAATCGGTCAGTCCATGCCGCACAAGCCAGAGACGCCTGGTATTTTGCTTCTCGCCGCTTTGCACTGTTGTGATGTTTGTCGTTACTTCAACCATGAATCGCTTCTTTTCGTACCGGGGTAGTGTGTAGCAGGCCGGGAGACTTTGCACTGTTGGAGAAGCCTACTATCGCCATACTGGATTCGTATGAACATGCTATTATAGAATGCACCACGAGATGCTTATGTGTCAATGAAATTGGCATTCCTCCCCTACAGCATACACCAGAAGGAGGACGAAATGATGCAACATATACTTGGCAGAGTAGCGAGTGTAACACCCCTTGATACGGCTTCGATGGAGCTGGCACGTTCTCGCCAGCAACAGTTAACAAAGCCAGCAGGCAGCCTTGGGAGGCTCGAAGACATCGCTATTCAAATAGCAGGTATTACCAAACAACCCCTGCCAAACGTAAAACAAAAGGCAGTCATCATTATGGCGGGGGATCACGGTGTTACAAAAGAGAGGGTAAGTGCTTATCCCTCCGCTGTGACGTCACAGATGGTCTATAATTTCCTCCAGGGTGGGGCAGCTATCAACGCCCTCGCTCATCACGTTGGGGCAAGGGTTATCGTTGTCGATGTCGGAGTAGCAGCCGATCTCTCTCATCCTGGCTTACATTCGCGGAAAGTGGCCCTTGGTACGGCCAATATGGTTCTGGAGCCGGCTATGACCCATGCGCAAATGCTGGAAGCGATCCAGGTGGGTATCGATGTCTTTGATACTCAGTTGGACCGGGGAATAGACCTCGTAGCGACCGGGGACATGGGTATTGGCAATACGACGGCTTCGAGCGCAATTGCCGCGATACTGCTGCAAATGCCAGTAGCGCTCCTCACCGGACGTGGAACGGGGATCGATGACGAGCAACTCGCTCATAAGATACAAGTGATCGAAAATGCGATCGCGCGCAACATTCCCAACCCTCAGGATCCCCTCGACGTGCTGATGAGAGTAGGGGGATTAGAAATTGCCGGACTAGTTGGCGTAATAATAGCTGCTGCCTCGCGCCGTATTCCTGTAGTTCTCGATGGTTTCATTTCAGGCGCTGCGGCGCTGATTGCAGTTAAACTCAATCCGGTGATCGGCACGTATCTGCTTGCTGGACATAACTCAGTAGAACAAGGGCATCGCTTGATTCTTGAGAGGCTTGGACTCCTCCCTCTTCTCGATCTTAAGCTCAGGCTAGGCGAAGGGACTGGAGCCGTACTTGCAATGAGCATCATCGAGGCCGCGCTCCGTGCGCACTCTGAGATGGCTACATTCACGGAGGCTGGTGTAAGTACACGCGAGGAAAAGTAAAGGTGTCACGGTGTGACTTCTGGCATAAATGGGTTGATTTCGCGCAAGCTGCTCTAAGGGGCAAAGTTTCGAGCAATAGATGTTGGCTTTGTACGAGAGCCACTCTCTGTTCTATGGTATGGTACGATGTATTGCATGAGAAAAAACACAGAAAACCTCAAGAGCGAGGAACATAGAATGGAGAAGCGTCCCTTTGGCAAGACCGGCATGCAGGTTAGCATGCTAGGCTTTGGAAGTTATAAGATGAGTGGGAAGACAGGCGGGTCCACCGTAGGGGAGGTGAGTCGATTACTTGGGCAGGCGCTTGATACTGGTTTGAACGTCATTGACACGGCGGAATGTTATGGGCAGGGCGAAGAGCTGATTGGACAGGCGGTCGGGCACCGCCGCAGTGATTACAATTTGTTCACCAAATGCGGCCACGCGGCAGGATTCGACCTGCCTGATTGGAATCCCCTGTTGCTTGAACGTAGTATCGAGCGTAGCCTGGAGAGGCTCAGGACAGATCATCTTGATCTCGTGCTACTACATAGTTGTTCTCGGGATCTGCTGCGCCAGGGTGAGGTCATTGAGTTATTGCAGCGAGCGCGTGCAGCTGGCAAGACACGGTATATTGGCTATAGCGGTGATCGTCGCTCTGCTCTCTATGCAGTGACTTGTGGGGCCTTTGATGCCCTGCAAATTTCGGTGAATATTGCAGATCAAGAGTCCATTGATCGTACTATCCTCCAGGCCGCAGCACAAGGGATGGGGATTATTGCTAAACGTTCGGTTGCCAATGGTGCCTGGAGCAGCGGGCAAAAGTCAACAGACTCAATCAATCAGATATACCGGCAGCGGCTCAAGGTGCTCAACTACGATTTCCTCGCGGAGGGTCCCGAGGCGGTAGCGAGTACTGCCCTCCGTTTTACCCTGAGTGTGCCAGGTGTGGATATAGTGCTGGTGGGCACGACGAACCCCGAACATTTGCAGCAAAATCTCGCTGTACTGGCGGCGGGACCGCTCCCCAAAGCACAGTATGAGGCCATTCGCAGGCGTTGGAGGGAAGTGACATGGTGGAGAAGGTTTCTGCGAGGCAGTCGAATGGGCTGGCATGGATGCTCGTAGCAGATATCTCTGCTATGGCTTCGTCCCAACATGAATGGCAACTATGCCACGAGTGTGGCGATAGAAGCGCACATCGCTCCAGCCAACTTCTTCGATGATGGCTTTCAGTGTGGGCGCGTCTGGGAAGGTTGTGAGGGAATTTGGCAGGTAGTTGTATTCTTCAAAAGCCTTCCCAATGATCGTGCCGAATAACGGAGCAAGTTTGTAGAAGTAGAAATGGAAAAGGGAGCCGAAAATTTTGCCAGGTGGATGGCTGATTTCCAGGCAGACAACTCGTCCTCCCGGTCGCACCACGCGCAGCATTTCACGAAACCCCTGTCGAATATCGGTAAGGTTGCGCACTGTGAAAGCAGAGCAGCAACCATCAACGCTGCTCTCCGGCAGATCGATATGTTCGGCATCACCGAGACGCAGTTCAATCTGGTCCTGTAGCCCTAAACGAGCGACTTTGATGCGCCCAAGTTCGAGCATCTCTGGTGTGATGTCCATGCCGATCATGCGTGTTCCTGGTCCAGAACAGCGAATAACTGCGATGGAGAGGTCCGCTGTACCAGTGCCGAGATCGAGTCCGAGTTCGCCTGTTCCCAGGGCCAGGTAACGTGCGGCAAAGGCACGCCAGCGTCGATCTTGCCCAAAACTCATCAGGCGATTCATGAGATCGTATATACGGGCTATGCGTCCGAAAAGACGTTGAACATAGAGGCGTTTGCCTCCCGTTTCGCGGAATTTTTCCTCTAAAGAGGGTTTCGCAGTCATTGCAATAATCCTGTTCTGGCTCGCTTTTAGGATTTGATGTTAAATTCCAAATGATTTCGATAATGCAGCCACAGCAATCCCTAATGCCAGCATCACTCCGAATTGAAGGTGCAGCGTTGCTGTGCGCTTGATGCCAATGGCAAAGGCTTTACGATCAGTCGCTATCAGAACTGCTCGCACATTGCTGAATGCCAGGGGGAAGGTGATCCAGACCGCCAGGCTATATAGCGGCAGTAATCTTAGCAAGACAAAGAGAGTCACTGCTATGTAACTTCCAATCAGCAGAAATGCGTGGAAACGCTGGCCAAAAAGTTGGCCGAAACGTACGGGCAACGTTAGCTTATGGACGGCCGCATCGTCTTGATAGTCGCGTACGTTATTCATGTTAAGGATGGCCGTGACTAAAAAGCCGACAGGGACGCTCGCCGCAAAGGCGAGCCATGACCAGCGCGGAATCTGTACGTAGTATGCTCCCCATGTCATCAGAAATCCCATGGCGATGTAGACCAGAATATCGCCAAGTCCACGGGTGGCGAATTTAAACGGTTTTGCACTGTAGAAGTAGGCTATGGCCATTCCTGCCACCCCAAACAGAATGATTGCTGGACTGGTTAGGTAGATCAGCGCCAGTCCGAGAGCGGCAGCGATTACAAAGCTGCCAATACCTCCCGCAAGCACCTGGGCCGCCGACATCTCGTGACGAAAGATAACCGTGGTTGAACCCAGTGATTCAGGACTATCAAGGCCGTAGCGATAGTCGAAGTATTCGTTGAAGTAGTTGGCTCCAATCTGGAGGAACAGGGAGGAGAACAGTGTCAGCAGGAAGCTCAGGAGATGAAAAGTACCATCGTAGATCGCTACTGCGGTCCCAACCAGAATTGGACTGACAGTGGCAGTCAATGAAAAGGGACGTGCTGTCTTCACCCAAATTTTCCATGAGGCAGGCGAAGTTTTGGAATTTGTTTGTGCCTGAGTATCGCTCAAGCCAGTTTCTCTAGTATCCATGTTTTTGCGCTCTTAAAAGTAAGTCAATCAGGCTCGCCCTCTTTAGCTGCGACGATAATCCCCTCAATCTCATTAACTGAGAGGGGCTCTATATCAACGCGTTCACCCTCTATGGTGATAAGCAAGATTTTTTTCTGCCCTGGAGCGACTTTATCATCGTGTATGAAATCGTGAAGGACCTGAGCAACATTGTGTGCAGCCTTTTCTGCCCTCTCTCCACTTTTGTTTACACCGATGGCAACGAGCGCTGGCGCAGATGTATCTTTTGGCTCAACCAGGTAAACATCCACATCGTGTATGTGTTGCAACTGGTGTTCGAGGATTTTGAGGTGTTTCTCTGTATCTGAAAAAAATTCAATGGTGATGGTTGATATGTCCAAAGTCTTTGCCTGCTACTTTCCTGATCTATACTTACTATCATTATCGTTCCAAGGCTGCATGAAGTATTTTACCCGAAGCATGGCTAGGATGCAATAAGCCAAAATGCCGCTCATTTTTCAAAAACCAAAAGATAACGATTCAGCAGGGGGTTCCAAGGGGCCTGCAAGGCCCCTTGGCGGGGTGCGGGGTGTCCCCGCCTTCCTCCTCCACCCTGCCGCCGCAGGCGGTGCCAGAGCAAAGAAACCTGCATAGTTACACCAAAAGATGAAAAAATTGAAATGCTCATCTATAAGGTAATATGTTACAATTGTCAGCGCAATTTGACAAATCATATCAAATCCTGTGAAGTAGTTCGTCATGAAAGTCTGAGGAGGCTCGTCAGGAATCCTGTCTCCGAAAAATTCAGACCCTCGTCGTTTTAACAATGATCAACCGGATTTGATATCACAGGTAGCAAGTGTATCAGTTTGAGGAGGGCATCATTTTGTTCTATTTTGATTACCCCAAAGTAAAGCATTCGCTAGGGCGAGCTGCTCTGCAAGACCCTTATCCAGCCTGGTATTTGGACACACGTGGCGTTATCCGTGGCGCCAACCTGATGGCATTCTGGTTGTGGGATACACTAAAAGCCGGAGAGCCTATCAGGCCTGATGCTTTGCTGGGTAAGAGTGTCTTTAACGTCTTTGCTCAAAATTTTGAGCGTATTCCAGCTGACCTGAACGAGGAGTTCTACGCGAAGAAGTCAGCGATTGTGAAGCGCATGAACGCCGAAAAGGGATCGGATTTGACTCTCTATGCTCCTTTCGTCGCCGCAATGAAAGCTGATCCGCGCCTTGAGAACATCTACCAACAAGCTGCTCTATATCCTGAGAATGAGTGGGAGAATCCAATCAAAATTACGCCGCCAGAGTTCGGAAGTGTTGCCGATAGCGATAGAGGGACCAGGCTCCTGGAATTTCAGGTTACAAACTACCGTCTCGAAAGGAATACCGGGTTCCTCGCTACTTATATACCGACCCCAGCCACTTTGCCAACATTTGAGAAGCTATATAGCCTACTTGCCGATCAATATAGTGACAAAGTATATATGCAGCTCGACGATTTGGAGCAAGATACTGCAGAAAGCGGCCGGCTACAAGCAAACGTTGAAAGCCCCTATCGTCCGTATTATCCTACTATCATCCATGATCCGCTATGGTATATTACCGGAGAAAACAGGGCGAACCGCTTGCTGGTGGGCAACTCGGTTGTTGGAATGCATTTCTTCGAACTGTACTTTGCTCCACAGCTTCGTGAGTGGCTGGGACCCCTACAGGAGACCTCAGCCCCGCGCGCAGTCAGGTATTTCGATGTGTTTACCGTCACATATTTAAGAGAAGACCATGAACTGCATGCCGAATATGAGCAGACCATGAAACACCTTCTGCAACTGCAAGATTTCCGAAATCTGCTTGAGGTATCACGAAAATTAAACATCCATCTCAACCTGCCAGACAATCCTGAAGCTCCTTTCTATACCTGTAGAGTAATCTTACCCTGGCCGCTTTCCTTTGATATCGCTCTACAGTTCAAATCTTTGGTGCGGTTCATCCACAGAAATTTATTTATTCACACGGACATACGGGATTACCAGGTAACACTTGTGCCTGAGAACTATGAAACGGAAGCCGCGCTAATTCTTTTGCACCTTGTCTCCACTACCCAGGAACTAAATGAAGATGATGCAGGTAATATTCATTCGTTTTTGCAGTTCTTATGGTTGCTGACTGTTGTGAAGACAATTGAAGAAGGCCTTACGCAGGATGATGGGGAAGAAGATACGCAGTGGGAGCCAGAGTCAGCACTTGGACGTATTCGTAACGAGCTAGATGCAAAGTTTAGTAACCCGGCGGAAGACGAGACAGAGAAGGTTATTGTCGAGTTACGAGAGATCATCGAGACGTTAGAAAGCAGGGGGATACTGGACAAAGGGGTACTGCTCAGCATGCTTCGTAGTTTTGTGGGTACTGTGAGGCAGTTGGATCGGCTCAATACGTTTCTTGTTGAAGAAGTTGAGAGGCATAAAGGTGTGAAGAGGATATGACTTCCAGCCCGAGGAGTGTCCTGGATATGGCTGGGCACTGGTGGGCTTAGGCGAGATTGCTCTTGCTCAAAGAGATCTGGAACAAGCGAGTGTACTGTACACCGCGAGTCTCGCACTGTTCCAGGAGAGCAGAGACACATGCCGTTGCTCCTCGCTCGTGACGAGACTGGCGTAACAGTGGGGAGATTCTGCCATGAGATCGCAGGTCGAGAGCGGAGGATCCATCAGGCCCTAGCTGTCTCGGAGGCTCTCACAACCCCCTGATACTTCATGCTCACAAAATGCTGCGTGCCAAGCATCCGCAAGATCAGCCTTTGGGGCTGGGGGAACGCTGGCAAGGCCGTTTGAACAGCAAGCGGTTCTGGTTTCTCGAGAGCATAGGCTCTCCCATGCCAGAGCAGCGTACAGTGTCCAGCAGCCAGAACATTGCGATACCAATCCACCTGTGGTCCATAGGTCAATGCGATCATAAAACCATCTTTCACCGGCTCAACCATGATCGGCGTCTCGTACAGCTTTCCGCTTCGACGACCGACGTGACGAACGAGCGCAAACGGGCCGCGGGAAAAGCTCGCAAACCTGCGTGTTATCCGATTGGTAATGTGCTTATTAAAGGTGCGTATTCGGTTGTGAGACATCATGTCCTCCTTACAGAGATAAAAGGAACTGCTACTCTCGTGTCAATGCACGCATGATGACTTCTACGATTGCATCGGCGCGTTCGAGTGATGGAGGATGCGTATCCTCCCCAGCGAAAACAAGGCCTGATAAGGCATACGTCAAAAGCCCGCCGAGCAGTGCGTGAGCCACCGCGTCGAAATCGACGTCGGCGATAATCTGTTGTTCCCTGGCCGCTCGAAGCAGAGCCATGATGATGGAGAGCCCCCGCTGCGGGACGGTAGAGAAAAACAAGGGGCCGAGTTGAGGGAAGCGCGGTGCCTCGGCGAAGATGACGCGCAGCTTGCCATGGCTCGTTGGCATGTGTCGATGGTCTCTCGTCGCCTTTTCTGCTGACGGGCCTCATGGACCCTGATGAACTCTCCACTCTGAAAGAAGCCTGAACATGGGAACAAGGCTGGCAGGAGGTTATGTGTTCACTTTCTGTTCATACAAAGATGCTACTCTCGGGGTAAAATAGAGCGTGTAACATGAATGAGGGGACCGATGAATGAACAAGCCAGTAAACGTTCTCATCATTGAAGACGATCCTGCTATTTGTGAATTGATCACGTTATACGCGGAAAAAAGCGGATATAGCGTGAGCATTGCAAACAATGGAAGGACAGGATTAGACCTGTTTTATGATACTCCTCCTGATCTGGTCATTCTGGATATTATGCTGCCTGAGATGGATGGGTGGGAAGTGTGCAAGGAAATCAGGAGATGGGAGAAAACTCCCGTGATCATGTTGACCGGGAAAGGCGAAAACCGCGATAAACTGAAAGGGTTCGACCTAGGCGCAGATGATTACCTGGTGAAACCGTTTGATCCGGGCGAACTGATGGCGAGGATCAAAGCGGTCCTGCGGCGAGCCAATCCGCTGTTCGATGCACCTGAGACTATTGAACTTCCCTCGTTGAAAATTGATCTTCAACGCTATCAGGTGACCTGTAATACCCAGGAGATCGTGTTCCCGCCCAGGGAAATGGAGGTGTTGTATTTTCTCGCCTCACAGGCCAATCATGTGTTCACCCGTCAACAGTTGTTGGATCGCCTCTGGGGTTTGGATTTTGAGGGAGATCCGCGAACTGTTGATGTCCATATTAAGAGGATTCGAGAAAAAGTGGGAGATTCCAACCCGTATTGGCGGGTGAAAACCATCAGAGGCGTTGGCTATAAATTCGAGGTGGAGAACCAGTGATGCACATCAAAAGTATTTTTTTGAAGCTGTTTCTGACGTGTCTCATCGCATTAGTTCTGTCGCATGTCGTTCTTGCTGTTGTTTTCGCTTTGCTGTTTCAGAACAGTCTCACGAGCATCCATCTCAATTCAGCAGCGCTTAATCAGATGAAGCAGTTGTTTTCGGTAGCCTCTTTTATTTCTCTTGCCATTACCAGCGTCTTTTTCTCCTATCTTTCCCGAAGAATCACTGCCCCACTGCGGGAAATGAATCGGGTGGCCCTCCAGATCGCCAGGGGACACTTTGATCAACAAGTCACGATCAAGACACGTGATGAGGTGGGAGCATTGGGGGAGACATTCAATTATATGGCGGCTTCGTTGGCTGGCCTGGATCAGATGAGAAAGGATTTTGTGGCCAATGTTTCCCATGATTTGCGTTCTCCTCTGACGTCGATTCATGGCTTTGTCAGAGCCTTTCTGGATGGGACGATCCCTGACGAACGCAAACGCCATTATTTGACGATCATGGAAGAACAAACTGAACGCATGATCAAGCTGGTCAATGATCTGCTTGATATGGCCCGCATAGAAGCGGGGCAGTTGGAAATTCAGCCTATCAGCTTTAATCTGTCGGAACTGGTTCGCCAGGTCGTGGCTCGTATGGAACCGGAATGGGGGAAAAAACAGGTCACGGTGGAAGTACTCTCTGAAGAAACGCAAGACATCCACGTCGTGGCTGATCGGGATCGGATTGATCAAGTACTCGTCAATTTAGTGCAAAATGCCGTCCAGTGTTCTTCACCCACCAGTTCTGTCGAAGTAATAGTGAAAAAAGAAGCACAGGCGGTGATATCTGTTAAGGATGAGGGGCCGGGCATCAGGCAAGAGGACATGGAATCTATTTGGGAACGCTTTTATAAAGCCGATAAAGCCCGCACGAAACAGACAGGGACAGGGATCGGCTTATCCATTGTGAAGCATATCTTAGATCTTCATCACAGTCCCATTTCCGTGAAGAGTGAAGTGGGAAATGGGTCTATCTTCACGTTTACGCTCCCTCTCGCTCCGAACAGGTAACCTATCGGGTACTGGACACTGGACTTGAAGAGGGACGATTCTTCGTTCACGTTCCGTTCACAAAGCCTTGCTATACTGGCTTTTGTACGAGAGCGGTTTCGCAAAGATTGAACCACTTCTCTGCCGTGAACAGGTGGCTCTCAGCCGACCGACGCGACTACGCTCACTGTTTCTCAATGCCGCTCTTAGAGATGATGCAAACAAAGAGGAGAATCTCTCAATGAAGAAATCAATATTACAAGGCGCGACAAAGCAGGGCATGCATAGAGCTGACTCCAACAGCGCCACCCGTGTGAGGCCCGACCGCGGATCTCCCCCCAGCATCCCACGTTGGGTGAAAGTGCTTGCGATCATCGCCCTCGTCCTGTTCTTGCTGTTTATGATCCTGCGCTTCACCGTCATACCGTACATCCATAGTCTTAGTGGCCACACTGGCTTTGGTGGCCAGACACCGCTCACCAGCGTTATCGCTTACGGAGGGCACCAGGTATGAACATGACACCCTGCCTCCGCAAGTTCGCGCTCACCGTCCATGTCATCATCTCGGTTGGCTGGCTCGGCGCGGTCGCTGGCTTCCTGGCTCTCGCCATCGCCAGCCTGGCCAGTAAGGATATCGCGACTGTGCGTGCCGCGTATCCTGCGATGGAGTTGACTGTCTGGTGGGTCATTGTCCCGTTCGCCTTCGCCTCGCTCCTCACCGGGCTTGTCTCGTCACTCTTTACCCCGTGGGGCTTGTTCCGGTACTATTGGGTTCTGGTGAAATTCCTGATCAACGTCTTTGCCGTCATCGTCTTGCTGGAGTACGTGCGGTCACTGAACTCCATGGCAGGCATGACAGGAGAGTCCGTGGCCCACTCCAGTGGTGCCCTGCTATTCTTGCTTGTGGCCACGGTGCTCTCGGTGTACAAGCCGCGAGGCATGACCCGGTACGGGTGGCGAAAGCAGCGCGAGCAGCGTAAAGATGTTATAGAAGATAAAGCGCAAGAAATCGTGCATGAATTTGAAGATAACGGTGTCCATGCAGCGACCTTCAAATAAGATGGTTTGGTCACTTCGGTATTCGTTGAAATACCGAAGTGACCGCTTTCTGCAGGCCACGAGAACCGCCGACAACGACGAAAGAAGAAAAGCGCATGAGCACCCTCAAGATTCCCAGCGCGCAGTAGTCTTATGAGGTAAACGATGATGGGCCACTCTTGATCCTGATCCCAGGGGCAATGGGAAAGATGCACATGTTCCTCACAGTCGTGTTGCCAGAACGCTGCTGATAAGGTGTGCTCCGAGCGAAGCGCCTGTCCATTTCTTTCACGGGCTTAGGGGGCCGAAACGTACAGAAAAGAAAGGACTCAGAAGTCATGAACCGACCTCTCACGATCAGAATCCTCATCGCTTGCGGTGCCATCGGCCCGCTCGTGTTCATCATCGTCTTCCTCATCGAAGGAGCCACGCGTCCCGGCTACAGTGCCTGGCACAATTTCGTCAGTTCGCTCAGCCTCAGTAGTCAAGGGTGGATGCAAATCCTCACCTTTTGTGTCTGTGGCTTCCTCATGCTTGGCTTTGCCCTCGGACTTCGACGCGTCCTTCAGGGAGGCCATGGGGCCACCTGGGGACCTCTCTTGCTTGGCGCCTTCGGACTCGCCCTCATTGCCGGAGGTCTCTTCACGACTGACCCGAGCCTGGGGTATCCACCAGGCGCGCCGAACACTCCCACCTTTCATGGAAAGCTGCACGACCTCGCGAGTCTTGTCGCTTTCGGCTCGCTGGCCGCTGCCAATTTTGTCCTGGCGCGGCGCTTTGCGGGTGATCCCACGTGGCGCGGCTGGACGCTGTACTCCATCGTCACAGGTATCCTCGTCGTGGTCTTCTATGTTGCCGCCACCGTAGCGGGAACCCTCGATGCGAATGGCGTGATCGCGAACTCGCCAGCCGGCTTGCTTCAGCGTCTCTCGATTGTCGCTGGCTTTGGCTGGGTCGCACTCTTCGCGCTCCGACTCCTGGGGAAAGGAAGAGCGTCTGCCTCCACCCATCGTGATGCAGTGGAAGCAGACGCGGCAAGACGCACCTAATCTCCACCAGCCATGGCGTGATCGCGATCACGCCATGGCTGATACCGAACACCGACTGGAAGCCGCGCGAGAAAACAGCAGCCTGCTTCTCTCTGGAATGATCTCTGTGAAAACAGGAAAGCAAAAGGAGAACTGTTCATGCCTCTTCTTTTTCCCACAGCCAATTCATCTGCCTCGCCTGAAGAGGTATGGACCGCAGCATTCAACGAACTTGGCCAACGAATCAGACACTATTTTGTGCGCCAGGAGCCTTATCATCGAGCGCTCGCCTATGTGCAGGGATTGATGAGTCCAACAGAACGGAAAAATGGATGGCAAGTGGCTGAAGCGATGGGAGAAGCTGCCCCATATGCCATGCAACACGTGCTGGATCGGGCCAAATGGGACTGCGACGAAGTGCGAGATGCGTTACGTGGGTATATCTGGGAGAAGCTTTCGGCTCCCGATGCAGTAGTGGTCATCGATGAGACAGGCTTTCTCAAAAAGGGATGCAAGTCGGTGGGGGTGCAACGGCAATACAGTGGCACGGCTGGGCGCATCGAAAACTGCCAGGTGGGTGTCTTTCTTTCCTATGCGAGTCCACGTGGGCATACCTTGGTGGATCGAGAACTGTAACTCCCGAAGAGCTGGGCAGATGATCAGGAGCGTTGCCGAGAAGCGCATGTGCCGGAAGAGGTGACCTTTGCTACCAAACCAGAATTGGCACTGCGTATGCTAGAACGACCGTTAGATTCGGGTCTTCCTGTTGCCTGGGTGACTGGTGATACCGTGTACGGGAGTTCACTGCCGCTCCGGGCCGGTCTGGAGGATCGCAAGCAGGCGTACGCGCTGGCGGTAGCCTGCAAAAAGCATGTAGAGGTGCAGGGAGTCCACAGGAGAGTCGATCAGGTAGCGCATGACATAGCAAGGCAGGACTGGCAGGAGTTGAGTGCAGGCGCGGGGAGCAAAGGACCCCGCCGCTTCGCGTGGGCCCGTATTGAACTCGCGGCACCAAAGACCAGCGGGTGGCAGCACTGGCTGTTGGTACGACGAAGCCTGGACGAGGGAGCGAAACCTGCGGAGATGGCCTATGTCCTGATCTTTGCTCCCACTGGCACCTCTTTAGAGGAGATGGTGGTAGCTTTTGGCGCACGCTGGACCGTAGAGCAGTGTTTTGAGGAGGGGAAAGGGGAAGTGGGCCTGGATGAGTACGAAGTTCGCTCCTGGCACGGCTGGTACCGGCACATAACTCTTTCAATGCTTGCCATGGCCTTTTTAGCGGCATTGCAAGCCAACGGGGAAGACGACGTACTCAAAAAAAGTCTGAGCAGATGCTCCAATCGCCGGAGCCAGAAGCAACCGATCCCGCTCAAACTCAAGCGTCTTCTGATCTCCCGGTCATGATTTCCCTCAGCATTGCTGAAATCCGGCGACTTTTCTTTCGTCTCGTCGGCAACTCGTCTTTCCCTTTTGCTTACTACTTGGCCTGATCGTGCTGGCGCCGCGCGCATCAAGCCCTTGCGCGGCTCTGCCATTACAAGCGTCAAAGCGCTTTCACCAGTCATCTACAACTGTAGGGTTAGACCCACGTCACTGCGAGAGTCTGAATGCTTACCTCCAATAGTCATGCTTGACAGAGGTACTTCTCCTCTGTATAGTGAGCCCGAGACACACAAACAGTAGTTGAAAAAAGGATCCAGGGTCAATGGCTCAGCAGGAGAGCATCAAGCAGAGCAACAACACCACTCGTAGAGCACGGAGAATGAATCGTCGCCAGCAGGACATCCTCAAGGTGGCAGCACGGATGTTTGCTGAACATGGATATGAACGTACCACACTGGAAATGATAGCAGACGAACTCGGTCTCTCAAAGCCGAGCCTGTACTACTATGTGAAGAGTAAGGAAGATGTCCTTGCTCACATCTTCCAGCAGATCTTTCAAGACATTCTTGAGCAGGTGCAGACCGCCATCTCGCCAGATATGTCACCGCAAGAGCGCCTGTGCCGCCTCATTCTCGCCTATGTCACGCACGCTTGCATCTACCCGGAAGGACGTACCCTCTTCCTGTATGAGAGCTACTTACTGAGTATGTGCAATCCTGAGTTGCTCGCGCTGCGTGATCACTATCAGCGGCAGATTGAGGATGCCATCGCCGAAGGCATCAAACAAGGGGCTTTCCATGTCTCACACGCCAAGCTCGCCACACTTGCTCTCGTAGGGGCCCTCCACGCTATTCCACTGTGGTACGTGCCAGATGGCCCTTTATCGCCAACGGAAATTGGTGACTATTACGCACGTCTGCTCATCGGTGGGCTCGCGACCCCGTTCGACCTGTCCTCTGATACCTCAGAAGAAGGGCCTCCTTCCTCCACAGCTTGACAGACTCTACTGCTCTTGCATATACTTACCATGGGTTGAAAAATAAACCAACGTTTGATTTGTTAGGCTCTGCAAGAAAGGAACTGGATGATGTACCAGCTCGCTCAAGTCAATATTGCTCGTATGCTGGCTCCCCTCTCTGATCCGCAGATGGCCGGGTTCGTGGCACAGTTGGATGCAATTAATGCCCTTGCCGACGAGAGTCCTGGCTTTCTCTGGCGGTTGCAAACGGCAGAAGGAAACGCCACGGCCCTGCGTCCCTACGAGGATGATCTCATTCTCGTGAATCTCTCGCTGTGGGCGAGCCTCTCCCAACTCTCCGCTTTCGTCTACAAGAGTCGGCACCGTCATGTGATGCAGCAGCGCCACCAGTGGTTTGAGCGCTTCGAAGGCCCGTATCTGGCCCTCTGGTGGGTTCCCGCTGGTCACATCCCCAACGTCGAGGAGGCGAAGGAGCGCCTCGCCTACCTGCGTGCTCATGGTGAAGCACCGTATGCCTTTTCTTTCAAAAAGGCGTTTTCAGCACCGGAAGAAGCCAACGAACCTTCGGTTCAGGTCGTTCTGGAATGGTAGGCCTGATTCATGATCTGCGTTGTCACCTCCCCATTGCACCCTCGAAAGAGGAGAGCCAGTCCCCGAAGCGCTGGGATGCCGACCTGGACTGGCGTGCATGTGGTGGGGTCGCTGGGGTGGAAGGCCACTCCCACCCCAGCGACCCCACCTTTCACAAAACTGTTTCCCAATTCAAGATACACACATACAGCAAGTTGCCAAAGACTTTGCCCTGTCAAGGGCAAGGGCCATCCTTAGTTCTCACTCTGAATCTTGCCGAATAGACCGTGTGCCTCATCGGCAATACCAGCGGTAAAGAAGAGTTCATTAGTTGCTCCGGCGGCATGGCCGTTCCCGAAGGCTAATGCCCAGAGATCATCAATCTGAACTGCATTGCCGAATTGGTCTTTGAGTTGGCCAAGGAAGGCACCAGTATTCGGATTGAAGGCATGGATGAAGCCATCGCCGAAATTGCCGACGAGCAAGTCACTGCTGAACTTACCGAAATTGGCGGGGGCAAGGGCTAAGCCCCAGGGAGAATTGAGCACTCCGTGTGAAACAAGACGCTTGATGAAGTTCCCATTGGTGTTGAAGACATCGATGAATCCATGGCCCAGGCCCGCCACGTCATCATGCTTAGCCGCGTCCTGTAGGGCATACGTGACATAGAGGTTGCCACCAATATTTTGGATGCCGAAAGGCGCGTAACACTGGTGTGGGAGCGGACAATCGTGCGACAGCTTCGCATCGGTGAAGGAACGGACTAACTTAAATTTCGCATCGAACATCTCGACGGTGCTGAAGCGGAAATTGGTCGCATAGATAAAGTCCTGATTGTTGCTACTACCAATGGCCAGCCCTTTGTAGACGGCACCCAGCCCAACCTTCGAGCGGTCCACTGCCAGGATCGCATGGGTCGGGTTGACGGTGGGATTCCACCCGGAGATCGTGCCATCTTCGGTTGCAAACATGAAAATGCTGGGGCCAGCTTTCCCGCTTTTCCTGACGACAAATTCATCCGGATTGGTGCTGCTTACGCTGTTGAAGACATTCCCAGTTGGAGCTGACGTGGTCCCTTTGGGACTACCTGCTGGGGGCGGGATGGTGACCACCAGGGGGAAAGCTCTCCCGTCTCCGTCGTAGATCGTCGACACGCCGGTGCCGTTATCGGAAACCCACCAGGGGCTGGTGGGGCTATGGGAGAGCCCCCAGGGGTTCACCAGATGGGCATCGGTAAAGCGGGCGACCCCGGGGATATCCGACACTAAGTTGGTGCGCAGGTAGAAGCCTGGGCTGGCAGCCTGGAGCACAGGTGCGCGCAAGACTCCGCTGGCCACAAGTGCGCCTGCAAGCGCGAGCAGAGCCAAGAGTGGGAGGACGAGACTGACCTTCCAGCGAGAAGAGAAACGCATACAAAGACCTCACTTTCAATAACGCTGACACATCGTCGAAAGCATCGTTTCGGCATGAAATAATCGGTTGTGCAGCGCAGTTTTAGGAAAAGAGAAATACAACCGCCGTCCATTGTGCATGAAAAGATGCATGTGAGGAAGAGCAAGAGGGTTATGAACTGGTTATGACTTGGTTAAGTTTTCACCTTCCCCATTTAGGTTTCTCTCTTATAGTAGAGATCACAGATTTGATGGGCAAAGCCAATCCACATCGCATTGATCTCTTGCTCGCTGTAGGTGTCTGCTGATTGCAGAAGCCAGGCATCAAAGAGCTGGCGTGCCATGACAAAGTTGAACCCTTGTGGAAAGAGCTTAAGATAAAATTTACTTTGGTCTTGGGGAAGCAGGAAGGAATGCCCCTTGAGCAGATAACCTGCGTATTTGTACATTAGTTTGCAATTGCTCTTTGGGTAAGAGATGATATCCCCAAGCAAGCGAGGAGCTAATTCCTACTGATGCAAATCTCCTCAAATTAGGAGTAGAGGGTTCCAGTTTTGTTGGATCATCTTTATTCGGGCGCAAAAAGCCATGATTAACTAAAGCAGGAAAATCTTTGAGAGCCGGATCATCAGGTTGTTTACTAAATTGGTCAAGCTGATGCATGACAACTCTATCTTGACCCGAGGGTAAATTCGCAACATGTTCTCGTACTGATATCATTTCTGAGACAAAAGTCGCTCCTTCGTCAACTGAAATAGTGAAAGCTATAGTTTCTGTTGCTAGAGCCATAATACTTGCCCTCTATCAAACTGCCCGCTTATGCACAAAATTAGCTATCTCAATAACGGATCAATTGTAGAGGAAAGCAGAGAAAAGGGAAGAAGAAGCAGGTAATGATCTGGTAAAGATATGGTTGTGATTTTGGACTGTATGTTAAGTTTTTTTCTAGTGAAAAGTTATCAGCGACTTTAGTTATAGCGTTGTTGTTCTCGTTTTGCATGGTTCTCTGTTCCTATCCTTGGGATAACTGTTACTTTGAGCCAGGCGCTAGCATCAGGGCAGCCATCAATTGTGCATGATAATAGGCCGTGTTGGCTCCTCCTTCTCCTGGAACCGGGTCAATACTCTCGTCGCCGTTCGTGTCAACGCCGTTTAAAGCCTGATTGGCTAACTTCACAATTTCCTGTACTTTTGCCGTATTTGCAGGATTATCGAGCAATCCAAGCGCATCCTGCTCGATAGTTGTGATCCAACCTTTCATATTTCCCAGGCATATAGCCACGTGTCTTGCATGTATGCGAATGTTATCTGTCGAGTCAGACTGGGTTGCTGCCAGGGATGCATGGGCCTCTCCATTGGCGATATAGCCGCCAGTACCCAGGAGTCCGTAACCATCACTTATTTCAGTGATATTTTGAGATGCGCACTGGCTTGCCAGCGGTTTGTAGTGTGGACCTTGCGTGCCCTCAGCAATATTGATGATACCCTGAGCAGCGCACTCGATAGCAACAGTATTCTGGCTGGCTGCGATACTTTGTAACAACTGAGAGGCAGCGCTCAACTTTTGGGCCTGGTCAACCAGTCCCACCATTAACCCAATCTTCCCAGGCGTATCGAAAAAACTCACGAGCAAATGCTTGATGTGTACGAAAGCATTGGGCGGAAAAGCGGCTGAAAGCATTACCTGGCCCGTAGGCACAGTAACCGCGCCTTTTTCAAGGGTGATCTCAACCTTGTCACCCGTATTAAGCAAGTTTATCCCACTTTCAACGAAACCCAGCGAAAATGAACTATCCTTCGCCTTCAATGTTCCCAGCGCGACCGCGTGCTCGCTCTGAGTGTTAATGATCCATGCATTATACTGAGAACCAGCAGGAGGAGTGGAAAGGCTGTTCACGCTTATGTTGACCGCATTACTATGCCCGGATGCATTCTGGCTATCACTAAAATTAACCACTCCGGAGGCGTTTGATGCAGGAGCAGCATTACTGGAAGTAGTGCTCTTTGAAGGTGCGTTGTTTTTCATGAGAGCAACAGCGCCTATGGTACCACCCGCTATAACCAGTATTACCAATGCAGCGATTAGGGCAATGCGCCTGATGTTATTTTGGCGGGAAGGGGGCTGTGATGATGTAGGCGGTGAAGGAGTAGAAGGAGTATCCTCTCTACGAGGTGCGCTAGGTAAGGTTGCAGAATTCTGCGCCGGAGTCACTGGGGATTGGTGTACTGGACGTGGCGAAACTTGACCACTATGCAAAGTGGCATCAGCGGATTCCCCTTTATAAGCGACAGTCGCTCCTTTTGCCTGCAATGGTGCGACTTGTTTTCCGCAGTTGCCACAAAAAATGGTGTCCTCATCTAGTTGCGCATTGCATTGTGGACATTGCATTGTTCATACCCTCCTCGGCTCACTTTGTTGATTATTTTACACAATTAGATATTACTCATTCTCTCGTCGATACATGATGATAGCGCAAAGCGACCAACCCCAAGGGTAGCTTCTGCACAGAAGTATATCATGTTAGCCAATACTCGCATGCGCTATACTACCCATTTTCTGATATGCACCCGCACTTGCTCAGGCAGGTGCAATGATATGAAAGACGTTTGTAAGCAGTTCCATTACTCCATGAAAAAGAATGACAGCAAGAGCAAGGCATGCCAGAATGATGTGAACCGAGCGCCAGGCTCGAATGATCAAACGAGCACGCTCCTGCTTTTTTAGGGACTGTAGCAGGCTTGCGCGAGCCGACAATGTCTCGTAGGCGCGCTGGAAATCAGCCTGTTCCAGTTGATCGAACGCTGGCACACTGCTGGGAATGTTGCCCGCACCTTCGAGCGCCTGCATACAAAATGCCTTGAATTGTTGCGACTTGCCAGCGCTCAACCTTTCGATAGTAAATTCCAGTTCCAGGATCCTTTCATCAAGAGCACGTGCAATACCGACACCATTCATGCTGGCGTCACGGGCAATTACATGCGCCTGCCGGCTATCGAGCAGGCGGCCGATAATGCCGCTGAGGACCAGTAAGATCAGCGCGAAAAGCGCACTTGTTCCCCAGTAGGACTGAGTAAAGCAGCTTGCATTTTGACAGTAGTCACGTAGGATGTGCGCATAATTTTCATGCAACAGCGCGATCAATAGTGCTGTTATGCTGATCCATGTATGCATCCAGAGCCAATCACGTGCCATCCCCGGTAGTCCGCGCACAAAACGACGGCGCAAAGAGTATGTAGCGGATGCGAGTACCAGCACAAAGGCAAGGATGCCAAAGCTGCGTAACGGGTCGTTGAGCGGTCCAGGAAATGGCTGCGTCTTAATAGCAACCAGGTAGATAGCATAGATGCTTGCATACAGCAGAAGCGAAGCTACCAGCCAGATCCACCACGCCCTGGTAGTGGGTGCTTTCCAGACGCGCCTTTGTGTTGCTGAAGATGGTTTTGTTGCAAGAGCCATAACGTAGTCCTCCTAATGCGCTCGTCGCCGCAAAATATCCTCCGTTGAGCCGAAAAACGTTGTGGGTTGGACACGGATTGCGGCACCAGTCGGGCACGCCTGTACACATGCCTGGTTATCGAAGCCCGCGCACAGGTCGCACTTGATCGCCAGTTTTTTACGCATCTCGCCAAATGCATCAACTGGTTGATGCAGGTCGAGAGGACCAGGGGCGGCAACGCTTTGCAGCATGGGAAGCGCTTTGCGCCCGCGTTCCTTGCCTGCACCTTTCCTGAAGAAGTCGCTGAACTGGTTCCAGGTGTTGCGGGACTCGCCCTCGTCTTCGAGTGTCATTATCGAAATGTTGTCGTAGGGGCAGCGTTCAGCGCAGATGCCACAGCCGATGCAGCTTTCGGTGATGTAGACTTCACCGCTGGGTAAGCGTGCGATACCCGCACGGCTACATAACATGCAAACGGGGTCCTGGCACTGGCGGCAGGCGGTCGCGATACTGATGTTACCAACTACCATCCCCTTGCGGTTCATGCGTGAATGCCCATGGCGGCGGGCGCAGGCTTCCTCGCATTCGTTGCAGTGGATGCACTTATCGAGGTCAATCACCAGCACTTCGGTTCCTTCGATCACTCCTTCACCCACAAGCGATCGCAAACCAGCACGCGCCTCGGCGTCTGAGAGCGGGTTGACGGGTTCAGTGCGTGTATGCGCGAGCGGATCGAAAAAGCCGGTTTGCGCGGCTGCGGCGGCATCGCGATACTGCTGTAGACGCATGGTGAAGCGCTGGCTAACTTCGGGATAGCGCGCAAAGATGTTCATCAGTACTGAACGCGACACTTCGGCTACCCGGGTGCGTGTAATCCCCGTGACCGTAACTGCGCGACCGTCGCCAAGTAGATCAAGCCCACCAGCAAAGTAGTCTCCCCCCTGGCGATAGGCGAGGATACGCTCATCGGTCTTGTTGCGTCCCGTTCCAGGAGTGGTACGGCGAGCGACTTTCACAAACCCTTCTAACAGGATGTGCAACGATTCGCGCGCAGGCCCACCCGTGCTGTTTTCACCTTCGCTGAAGAGGCGCTCGTCCCGGTCATAGGCCTTCACCTCAGTCTGTTCGGCAACCTGGCGAATATCAGCAGCGGAGACGCCCTGGAAAAGCGCCATGCGCTTGAGGATCGCTTCGATGGAGCGTGCATTGTCCAACTGTTCGAAGAAACGGCGCACGGCAGGGACGATCTCCATCAGGCGTTGCATGACCTGTTCCGGCACCTCGAGTACGACGGCTGCCGTTTGAGCGCGGGCCGTCACGTTGCGCTGCTGGCCCGTGAGCATGCCATGCTCACCCATATACTCTCCACGCCGCAGGATGGCTACCTGCATGTCCCCTCCGCCTGATCCCATTGAGGAAAGTGAGAAGCGACCTTCCAGGATCAAGTAAATCTCCCGTCCAAACTCCCCCTCGTGCATTACAACTGCACCTGGCATCAGCATCAGTATCTTCGAAGACGCGATCATGTGCAACAAGTAGTTCTCCGGCACCAGTTGCGCATCACTAAACATGGGCTGCTCGCGCAAACGGCTAAGCAATAAAGACTGATTCCAGCCAGGTGGAAGGAAATTGAGCACGCGGTTCATATCTACCGAGCCATCCCAGGAGACACCCAGGCGTTGTTTGAGGGAGAGCATAAGCAAATCGCGGTGATTATCAACGGGACAGACGGGAACACACGAGCCGCACATAACGCATTCATCGGTGAAGCGCGCGACATGCGGTGCTATATCGTCGGAAATCGTGGCGCGGTTAAGATCGGCAATGTTAACCAGGGAGGACATCGGTATCGGGCAGGCACGCATGCAGCGATCGCAACCGATGCACATGTCGATCTCGAAGCAGATCTCCTCTTCAGTAAGAGGACGTAAATCGGCGCGGTGCTCGATGCCCACCACTTTCTTTGAAGGTTGAATCTGCATGGATGGATGCCCTCCCTAGTCTTTGATTACCGCGTTCGGTGTTCCCAATGGCGAGCCACAGGTGGCACAAAAATGTGCTATACGAAGATTCGACGAACCACAATTGTTACAGGTGTTGGGCGATGATTCAATGCGAGGGTGGGGGGATGGGGCAGGGATGGGCAGGCAGGGGTGGCAAGGGCAGGGGCAAGCCCTGCCCCTACTATATACGAGTGCCCCTCGCCCAGAATGCGATTTGCTTGTCGCACATTTATGAAGAAGATTAGAGTGCTTCCGATCATAATGCGATCAGCATGGACGAGGAGGTAAGGGTTGTCGATCTTTGCCGAGTTGACAATCACGCCGTTCGCGCTTCCCAAATCGCGAACATAGAAACCATCGGAGCCTGGGAATACTTCGGCATGTTTGCGCGAGGCGGCAACATCGGCAAGCATGACATCACACGCTTTATCGCGTCCGAGCGTGATGCGCTTCCCCTGTTTCAAATGGACGACTTGCGGAATACCATGTGCTATGACGACGAGTGCGGGACTTTCTATGAAAGTAGCAAGAACATCGGCGGGAAGCGCTTTTGTCGCTCCTGGAAGCATCAATGAGCCATCTGCATTGAGGACTGGTTGACCCGATGGTGGTGGAGTCTGTGCAGCAACCGGGTCGAAGAAGCCAGTGGTCATATCCTGTAGTTTTGTTATACCTGGTAGGGTGTCGCTCCTCAGGCGCGTCAGGGTACCTGCTGAACCTTCTACTCCACGTACCTTAAACATAAACTTCACCCTTCCAAAACGAAGCTGATCGTTTGGCTGTAGGATATGTATGCTACCCGGCTCCAGGTGTACATCGTTCACAAATGTACCATTAGAGCTTCCCAAGTCACGCAGCACGTATTGTTTGTTGGCATAGCTGATTTCGGCATGACGACGCGAAATTGACTCATTATCAATAAGTAGATAGGTACCTGCCTGGCGACCTATTGACATCACTTTGGTCTGGCTAAGAAGTGTTTCATCCGCAGCGAGTTGTAGAGGTGTTCCTTGCTGCTGCTTTTGAGGAGAAACAGCAACGGGGACAAGTACGGCTTCAATAAGTGGTTGTGGTTTCAGCGCAGTAGCTACCATGGCCGTCCCTCCAGCGTAGGCCGCCTGCCGAACAGCCACGGCTCCCTCCCTTGTCACACCGAGTACAGGTGGCGGTACACGCAGTTGATCCAGCCAGTCATTGAGTTTGAAGTCTTGGGAAAATAGTTGCGAAGCAACGGGCAGCAGGTTCACTTTGTGATCGATAGCGCGTTTGAAAGCAAGGGTATCCTTGCGGTTGCCGAGTGAAAGCATACCAACGGGCACACCATCTTTGAGCACCACTTTGCGATAAGTGCGTGGTAACGGATCAGCTACAAACTCCTGGTAGCCTTTCCCATATTTGGGCACGTGTGTCAGCCCAACCGATGCGAAGTCGAGCCCATACAAAAACGTGGCATTATAAAAGGTGCTGGAACGAAACGGCTGGCTGGTATCAAGCAGATCGAGCATACTAAAAGCGGCAGCCCGTGCCTGCTGAATGGCGGGATACCATTGTCCGATAACGCGAGTGCGACCCGTCATTATGTCGGTTGTCTCAAGGACATCGCCTGCTGCGTAGATGCCGGGAGCGCTCGTGCGCATTGAGTCATCCACCTTTACGCCACGCCCACAGGGAATACCACTGCTTTTGATGAAGTCCAGGATTGGCTCGACGCCGATAGCGATGATCACCATGTCACAAGCAATACGCGCTCCACTCGTGGTCACTACTCCTGAAACCTGCCCATTTTTCCCTATCACTTCGGCAATCTCTTCCTCGACACGCACATCGACGCCATCGCGACGTTCCTGCTGAAGCACGAGGTCAGAGGCTGTGGCATCTAACATCTCTGACCAGAGCGTGCGATGGCGCAAAAGGTGGGTCACCTGGTAGCCACGATGACGCAATGTTTCAAGCGTTTCCAGGGCAAGTGTGCCGCTGCCAGTCACCACGATACGGCGTGTCGAGCTCAGCCGACTCAGGACTGCCTGGTAGTCAGCGACGGTACGCAACGTGGTGACACCTGCCAGCTCTATGCCGGGGCACGTGAGGCGGCTGGCTCGAGCGCCATTGGCGAGCAGCAAACGATGATAACCGACCTGGCGACCACTCTGGAGTTGGACGATGTGTTGACCTGCCTGTATACCTACCGCGCGGTCAGATAAGAAGCGAATACGGTGATCCTGGTAGAAGCTGTTAGGGCGTGCCCAGAGTTTATCTTCTCGTACACGTCCCGCCAGATAATCCTTCAACGCAGGGCGATAGTAAACCGGGAATGGATCATCTGCAATCACGGTAATATCGGCTACAGAGTCCTCGTTGCGCAGGATTTCGGCGGCGGTAACGCCCGCGATGCCATTGCCAATGATCAGGTAAGAAGTATTTTCAGGCATATTAAAACCTCCGCGTATTCACCCTTGTGTGATTGTACCATTCGCATTGACTGAAATTTTTATTGATG
>WNGD01002640.1_pt1 | contig 25992 bp, 24 predicted proteins | sample 5400671 | NCBI WGS metagenome assembly WNGD01 (sample SAMN13153369, study PRJNA577476) | soil metagenome | isolation source: 40 cm soil or saprolite under grassland replicate 2 | place: USA:California | collected 2016-06-15
TGGCCGGTACGGGCCGCGCGGCGTTTCCGCCCTCCGCGGCATCCGCTCGTGCGACCCAAATTCAACGTGGATCAGGCGCACGGCAATCAAATGGCAATCTGGCGTCCGATCTCCACGACCGAGTTCGAGGGTAGCCGGAAGTAATCCGTCGCGTGAGCGGAGTTGCGCTGCATGAACGCGAACATGGCCTCCAGCCAGCGCGGCAGGGCTCTGCGGTCCTCACGGGGGACGACCGTCTCGTGGCCGACGTAATAGGTCACGTCATCCAGGTCGATCTTGCAGCCCAGCCCGTGCGCAGATTTCAACAACGCCGGGACATCCGGGCGTTCCATGAAGCCGTAGTCCGCGACCGCGCGCCAGAAGTTCGGAGCGACTTCTTCGAAAGCAAGCCGATCCGCGTCCCCGATCCACGGCATGGACCGCGTCCTCATGCTCAGGACAAAAAGCTGCCGATGCAGCGCCCGATTGTGCTTCACGTGCCAGACCATCACCGGCGGCGCGCCTTGTTGCGTTCGCGTGAGAAAGACCGCGGTGCCGGGCACCCGCGCAATCCGATCCCGCTCGACTTTTTTCATGAACTTCTCAATCGGCATGATGGCGTCACGCAGACGCGCGTCCACGGCCCTGGCTCCCGTGTGCCATACAATCATCACGAAATAGACGCACGCGGCGAGCAGCAGCGGCACATATCCGCCCTCCGCGATTTTCGTGAGATTCGCGAGCAGGAACGCGGTATCCACGATCAAGAACGCGCCCGCGAGCGCAGCGGAAGCAAGCAGGTTCCAGCGCCAGATCTCGCGCATGGCGATGAACAGCAGCGCGGACGTCATCAGCATGGTAGCCGAAACCGCGATGCCATAGGCCGACGCCAAATTATCGGATTTCGCAAACCCGATGGTAAGCGCGACAGTGGCCATCATCAGCAGCCAGTTGACGACCGGGACGTAGATCTGTCCGTAGCCTTCGGCCGAGGTGTGCACGATCTGGAATCGCGGCAACCAGCCGAGCTGGATCGCCTGCTGGGTCATGGAGAACGTGCCGGTGATGATGGCCTGGCTCGCGATGATGGTGGCGACCGTCGCCAGCACCACCATCGGAATCAGCAGCGTCGAGGGACAGAGCTGGTAGAAGATATTGGCGTTTGTCGGCGCGCCGCCCAGCACCAGGGCGGCTTGACCCGCGTAGTTCAGCAGCAGGCTGGGAAACACCACGCCGGACCACGCGAACCGGATGGGTCGCGCGCCGAAATGTCCCATATCCGCGTAAAGCGCTTCGGCTCCGGTGACGCAGAGGAAGACGCCACCGAGAACCAAGAACGCCCCGGTCTCTCCCGAGAACAGGTAGCGCAGCGCGTGACGGGGATCGAGTGCCGTCAATACCGACGGATATTGTGCGATCCCCCAGATGCCGAGCACCGCGAGGCACAGGAACCAAACCCCCATGATCGGCCCGAACGTTCTTCCGATGCGTGACGTGCCCTGGCGCTGCAGGGCAAACAACGTCAACAGAATGACAACCCCCGCAGGTACGATGTAGGCCTGTACCGCGGGGGTGGCGATGTCGAGTCCCTCCAGCGCGGAAAGCACGGATATCGCCGGCGTGATGGCGCCGTCGCCGTAGATCAGTGCGGCACCCAATAGGCCGACGGCTACGATCACGGGCCGCCGCGCCCGCTTGACCCCGAGCAGGGCCATCAACGCGAGAATGCCTCCCTCGCCGTCGTTATCGACGCGCATGGCCACCGAAACATATTTGATCGTCGTCACGATCGTGAGCGTCCAAAATACGAGCGAGAGGACGCCCAGGATGGTGCCGGGGCTCGGGTGCTCGCCTGTGAGCGCGAAAACGGTCTTCAGGGTGTAGAGCGGGCTCGTACCGATATCGCCAAAGACCACCCCCAGGGCTGCGACTGCCAGTCCGGAAGTGCTCCGCTGCAACCCGGGACGGCTGCGGCTTATGGTTTGGCTCCTGGGCAAATGCGATCTTCCATTTCGCCGGGTCGGCGTGGCGGCTTACATGGCGGAGCACGGTGCGCCGCTCGCCGGATCAGGCAACACGATAATGATGACTCTGAAAACCCTTCTCTGTTGTCCGAGGCCGGGCATTGGGATGAGGTCGAGGGAGCTATCCGGCCAAGCGGCCTCTTGAGATCGGGCGCCCTGTGGCATATGTCTCTGGCATATGCTTGGAGGTGGCTCATGCCGAAGCCGAGGCACGTCAGATTATTCCGCAATGGCCGCAACCAGGCGGTCCGCATCCCGGTGGAGTTCGAACTGCCGGGCGATGAAGCGATCATGCACCGTGACGGCGATCGCCTGGTGATCGAGCCGGTGCGCAAGCGCGGGCTCATCGCCTTGCTCAAGACGATGAAGCCGCTGGACGAGGATTTTCCCGAGATCGACGATCCCGTGCCGGCGCCGGAGAACGTGCTTTGACGCGCTACATGCTGGACACGAACATCATTTCCGACCTGATCAGGAACCCGCAGGGCAGAGCCGCGAAGCGGATCGCCAAGGTGGGCGAGGACAACATCTGCACCAGCATCATCGTGGCGGCCGAGTTGCGCTACGGGTGCGCAAAGGGCGGCTCGAAGCGGCTGCTCAAGGCCGTCGAAGACCTGCTCGGCGAGATCAACGTGCTGCCGTTCGATGTTCCCGCCGACGCCGAATACGGTGGAATCCGCTCGGAGCTGGAAGCAGCCGGAACGCCGATCGGCAGCAACGACCTGCTGATCGCCGCCCACGCCTATGCGACCGGCGCCACGATCGTGACCGCCAATGCCGACGAGTTCAAACGTATCCGCGGCCTGAGCGTCGAGGATTGGCTTGCTTGAGAATGCCGCCCGGGACGATCAGAGCTTTGCGTCATGGACGCTGTTCGCCGAGCAGCCCGTGGTGGTCAAACTGGGACCAGTTTTTGGTAAGTCTTTGAAACGATAGTCTTTTCGGCCCAAGAATTCAGTGTTGCGCATACACCATAAGTCCAATTGAAGATATCTTATTTGATAACTATACTAGAATATATGAAACGCCGCATCCTCATGCAAAAGTTGGACGATATGGATCGACGCGGGGTGTGGGCCTTCACCCCGGCCACATTTTCAGCCCTGCTTGGCGAGCCCGAACGAAACTATCTCAAGCTAATGATGAAGCGCTTGGCCGACCAGGGCGTGCTGATTAGAGCCGCGCGTGGAGTGTACGTAAATCCGCATGCCCGCTCCATGCCGAGCGATGTGCGAGGCGGGCTCATCCGCTTCTTACGTCCCCGCGAACTCACGTATGTGAGTCTGGAGTCCAAGTTGTCCGAGGCAGGAGCGATCTCTCAGGTCGCGACGACTTTGACGTGCATGACCACCGGCTCTCCCGGTCGTTTCGACACTCCCTGGGGAGCGATCGAGTTCACCCATACCGATCGCCACGTGGCGCTCGGAACCGATGTGCACATGAGAGATGACGGCGTGCTCGAAGCTACGGTGGAGCGATCGGCCCGCGATCTCCGCCGTGTCGGAAGGAATACGGATCTGATCGACGAGGGAACTCTGGCCGAAGCGATTTGCGAAGAGAGAGGTCATGAACAGCAAGGCCACCAGCATTAAGAGCGCCATCGCCGACTTCATGAGGAAGCACGGCATCTCCGGCGAGATGGAGCAAAGCCTTGTCAAGGAGGCGATTCATCTTCATCTGCTGTCTGCCTTGTCCGATGTAGGCGTGCTTGGCCACGTGGTGTTTCAGGGCGGTACCGCCCTTCGTCTTTGTTACGGCGGAGAACGCTACAGCGAAGATTTGGACTTCGTGTGCGGAAAGGCAGGATCTTACGTCGCCAAGATCGAATTCGACCGGCTCGTTCGAGACGCGCTGGAGATCACCAGGAAATCGTTGCATCGCGATTTCGACATCGATCCGCATCAGATCGCCCTCAAGCAGCCCTCACGTCCCATGGCGATAAACAGCGATTCCTTATCAGTGGCTGCTTGGCAGATCGTCGTGCCGATCGGTTCAACGCCCCGGTCGCCGAAGTCACGCATCAAGATCGAATTCGCGAATGTGCCGTCATACGATAGCGGGCCTAACGTGGCCAGGGTGACCCAGGGACTCGTGCAAGTGCAGGACGTTATCCTCACCGCCGAAAGCGCCAACGAAATCCTTGCCGACAAGGCCGTCGCGCTGACGGCAAGGGAAGTCCTGAAATACCGCGACGTCTGGGATGTTTGGTATCTCGTCAAGAAGCTGAACGCTCAGGCCGACCGGGACGTCGTCACCCGAAAATTCGCCGATTACGGGACATCGGATATCGAGGCAAAGGCCAAGCAAAGGCAGGAAGACTTGGCGAAGGATTCTACCGCGAAATCGTTTCTCGACGAGATGAGAAGATTCCTGCCGGCAAAGCGCGTTGGAGAAGTGAGCGACGCCGGTTTGCATCGGACGATCCTCGCCGCCAGCGGCGAACTGATCGAGCGCGCGGTTCTTCCAATAGCGCCGAAATAGGGCCGGGAGCTACCGCCATGTCGTGCTCGCGCGGTCGGCGGCCCGCGAACTCCTCGGTGTGATTACTTCGGGAAACTCGCGAAGATCGATGCGAAAGAACTTCGCATCATGGGTTCGAAAAGCGTATTGCTGCGCACGCTTGTCGCCGCTTCGAGTGCAAAAACGGCGGCTTTTGGCGTGCTACGATCTCCCTGCGGAGTCTGCAGCAATAGCATCATTTATAGCCACGAGAGAGTAATAATTAGGAGTGCTCCCGCGTGGATTCTCCATAACTTTTAGCTCGGACCCGCTGCTGGTAAAGAACAATAGGCATTTGGGTTCGTCCGCACCAGAGGCTAGCAAACTTGTCGGCGTGCTCGGTTGAGCCACGCCCTCGCGGGTCCTTGACACTGTCGCTTCAATTGCGCGTCCCCGCAATGTCCCTTCGTACTCCACGTGGTAGCGTTCTAACGCCGAGGATGGCGCTATGCCAGAAAACAAAGCGGCTAAGGAAGATAATAGCTTCTTTTCATACGAACCAACAGCAAGAACGCGACCGTTTGAAACCGTCACGTGCAGAACACAGTCAGGGCCCCGCAGCTTCGTGGGAAGATCGATTTCCGGAGAAGCTGCAGCTTGTCCGAACTCACGATACTCTTGGCCTTGGCTCTGTCCAAGATTTCACTCTGCTTCTCTTGCTCTTCCCCTGGACGGCTCCTTGCCTCAGCCAAGGTGCGGGGTACGTTCTCGTGATAAGTTGGCAATTGAAGCGCGGCGTTACACTTCTCTTGGGCTTCAGTTATGAAGCCGGCCGAGAGATATCGTTTTGCAAGGTTGCTACTAGCAAGCGTCTCGCCCAATTCTTCGGATCGTTTATACGCCGTCACCGATTTTCCTGAAAGCCCCACGTTTTCAAATTCGACCCCCACATTATTCCAAGACGAGGAGTCGCGATCCTCGACTGGAGTGCGTAAATAATGAAATATTGCCAAGTCGCCGTTCTTGACGGCTGAATGCTTGTAAGCCAGTGAGAACCGGGCCTTGGTATCCTCGGGTGCAAGTTCTAAGAGACGCTCGGAGAACGCTATGAATCCCTCGTCATCTTTCTGGAACTCCGCAACCCGCTGGAGCGTTCTCAATAAACGGAGTTCGCCCTTGGGCGTCGCGGATATGGGGCCCGCTTTCATTCTGTCAAGAACTGATTTTAGTCGTTGGCCGGCCTGAGCCCGAGCAAATTGCAAAGCCGCGCGCCCCAGCAGCCGCTGCTCTTCTCCGGTCTCGGAAGCGATGTCAGCCGCACGTTCGAAGGTTACTCCGGCGTCCATGTGCTCGTCAAAATGTGCAAAGGCGAGACCCAATTGTTCTAGCGTGCCGCTGCTATCTGGATGATCCTTCGCCATCGACTTCACTTTTTCTAAGGTGCCGCCCTTCCCAAACAAGAGCTTTATGTATTCGGCAAACGCGTCCCATCGTTCTTTGCTATCTGGGACGCTAGCAAATTTGCTATTAAGGAACGCCTCGTTCGTGGCGGATACCTTTTGCTGATCCTCCTCTCTGACGGCCACTAAGAGCGCGAATTCAAAGTCACCTCGTTCCCAATCGGGTGTTGGGGTCCATAGATCGATACCGGTGGATGGCACCGATTCCTCTTCCGGTGTTTCTGGAACGGATTTGGCTTCCGGAAGTGCGGCCTTCGAGGTAGCCGGTTTGGGAGAGAGCGCTTTCAACATTTCAAGTATCTTCCCAAAACATTTGTCTGGGAAGTTTCGATCGAAAGATATGTATTCCAGGTTGCCCTGCAGTCCGCCAGGGGCCCTGACTCCGTTCTCCAAAAGTAAAATAACTGATAGTTGCTTGCCGATCGCTAACCCGATCTCTTGAATTATCCAATCGGAGGTTTTCCAAAAAAATCGATCAACTTTCGCTTTCATAAAGCCTCGGGGGAATGTAGTCTCGACCAAATCAAGCGGGGAAATTACCTTCTCTTTTCTGGTGCAGATGCCGATGAAGACATTCTTATCAGATATCAGCGAAAGGACTTTCTCGGCTAGGATTTTGGGTTCGGCGGCCTCGGCATGCGCCCAGGTAAAGTGTGGGTACAAGTCCGAAATTTGATAAAAATATTTCAGGAACGAGTGGACCACGGCTTCATCATCGTCGGTGAAGCTGTGCCCGACAAATGCGCGTATCTGTTCCATGGATCTTCCCTTACTCGATCCACCACCGCTACGCGGCAGCTGCTGACGCGTTCATCAAGGAGTCCTGCTTGGTCGCCATTACCCCCAAAATCCCTTATTTAGCGAGACGGGTTAATAAGGTAGAAGGGAGAAAACCATTGATTTAATTGGCGCGCCCGAAGAGATTCGAACTCCTGACCCCCAGATTCGTAGTTTCGTAGTCTGGTGCTCTATCCAGCTGAGCTACGGGCGCTGTTTGTGCCAAGCGCGGACCGGCAAGCGCGGTCGCGGCGGACGGGGAATAGCTAAAGGCTTGGTCCGGCGCTGGCAAGGGTTCGGCTCGGCGCGGTTGCGCTTCGACATCCGTGTCGGCCTGGCAGTTCCGCGCAAGGCGAGGAGGGAGCTTCCCTCGGATTCCCCGGTGGACCTCGGTTTTCGTGCCGTCTCCGAACCCGCATGCCAAGCGCGCGTGCCCTTTACGGCCGTCCGCACTGCAATCAACAATTCTTCATGGCGTCTATAAAATCTTAAGCTGTAATTTGACGAATTGAATCGCCTTAGGCCTTTGAGTTACCTGCACCTTTTCTGAAAATACCACCGCAAAAAGGGGCGCTTTCCGCGCCCGGAGGAGCTTCCGGGCCATTTGCCTGCCCCGCCGAGCGCGGCGAGACCCAAAGCGTGCTCAGCCGCCGTTCCGGCCCCACCCGGCCCGCTGCCTCCGGCAGCTCGCCACCCTCTCCGCGTTGCGGGGAGGGATCAGCCCGCGCACACCCGCGGGCCCGCGTGTCGTCACGCCCGCGCCCGCTCGCCGCGCCGGGCGCCAAGCTCGACCGCGCGGTCGGGAATGATGAGCCGGAACGTCGCCCCGATGGTGCCCTCGACGAGGCGGATCTCGCCGCCGTGGGCGCGCACGAGCTCGGAGGCGATGGCAAGCCCGAGCCCGGTGTCGGAGACCTCGATCGCCACCACGGCGCCCTCGCGCCGGCCGGTGACGCGGACCTGGTCGCGGCCGGGCTCGTTGGGCGCGCGGGTCTCCAGCGCCTGCACGGCGTTGCGGGCGAGATTGAGCAGCACGCGGAACAGCTGATCGGGGTCGGCATCGACCATGAGTCCGCGCTCGACCGCGCCGACCCAGCGGATGTTCGCCTCCGGGCCGAGCTCCAGGGTCTCGCGCACCTCCTCGACCAGCGGCTCGAGCGCCACCATCCGGCGATCCGGCGGCGGCTCCTGGGCCTGGCCGTACGAGAGCGTCGACTGGCAGAACGCGATCGCCCTTTCCAGCGCGCGCATCAGTTTCGGCGCGAAGCGCTGCACGCTCGGATCGTTCAGGCTCGAGAGCCGGTCCGAGAACAGCTGCGCGGAGACCAGCAGGTTGCGCAAATCGTGATTGATCTTGGAGACCGCGAGCCCGAGCGCGGCGAGCCGGCTCTTGTGCTGCAGCATGGAGGCGAGGTCGCCCTGCATGGCCGCGAGCTCGCGCTCGGCAATGCCGATCTCGTCGCGCCGGCGCGAGGCTGCGATGATGCGCGCGGGATTCTCCGGATCGCCGCGGAACGCCATCATGTTGGCGGTGATGCGCCGCATCGGCCGCACGAACAGATAGTGCAGGGCGAAATAGACCAGCGACGCGGTGATGCCGGAGATGATCAGCGAGAGCACCAGGATGTTGCGCGAGAACCGCCACATGGCCCGCTGCAGCGGCGCCTCCTCCATGACGGTCTCGATGAACTCGCCGCCCATCGGCGCCGGACCCACCACCCGCATCAGGTCGTGCCGGCCGGACAACAGCGTCACCACCGCGTCGGCGATGGCGCGGAACGCGGACACCTCGCGCATGTCGTAGTCGTGGGCGACCGGCGGCAGGTTGTCCGCGCTGGCCAGCATGCGCCGGGTGTTCCCCATCTTCATGGCGATGGCCTTGGCGCCGACGTCCTCGAGGATTTTCCGCGTCAGGCCCTCCGGCACGGCGCCGCGCGGGGGCACCGCGTCGAGCACGAGCGCCGCGGTGTGCGCGGACGCCAGCCGGTCCTTGAGCCAATTGACCCGGAAATTGGCCATCGAGGGCACATAGATCAGCACCTCCGCGATCATCACGAACAGGATCGTGAGGACGAGGAGCTTGCCCGACAGCCCGAGACGCGAAGGGCGCGGATCGATTGCACCCGTTGCCGTCGTTTCCGTCATTGCTGGTCCCGGCCAATGAACCGGCCGAAAAGGCCGGATATTCCCTCTTATCATAGGGCGCTGCCCGAATTTGGGCGGAAAAATGCGCGCCGTCAGCCAAATTGGCGCAGCAGCGCGATGATGCGCCGCACCCAGGGGCTCGCCGCGCCGAGAGCGAAAAAGGTCGTCGCCGCGCGTTTGCCGATCTCGCCGAGCGTGGGATACGGCAGCACGGCCGCGGCAAAAGCCCGGATGTTGAGCCCCTCCTGGACGGCGAGCGACCAGGGCGCGATCAGTTCGCCCGCCTGCGCGCCGACGATGGTGGCGCCCAGAACGCGGCCGCTGCGGCTCGTCACCACCTTGATGTGACCTCTTATCTCGCGTTCGGCCTGCGCGCGGTCGTTCTCGTGGTAGGGCCAGCGCAGCACCCGGATCGCGCCGCGCCTGTTCTTGGCTTCGGCCTCGGTCAAGCCGACCTGCGCCAGCTCGGGATCCGTGTAGGTCACCCACGGCATGGCATCGTTCCTGGCCCGGACCGGCAACCGGAACAGCGCGTTCCGGATGACGAGGCCCGCATGATAGTTGGACACGTGCGTGAACTGCAGGCCGCCGATGGCATCGCCGATCGCATAGACCCGGCGGTTGGTGGTCTTGAGCCCCTTGCCGACCGTTATGCCGCGAGCTTCATGGCGGATGCCGGCGGCTTGCAAGTCGAGCCCCTCGACACTGGCGCGCCGTCCCGTCGCGACCAGCAGATGGCTGGCTTCGATCGTCTCGGCGCCGCCGGGGCCTTCGAGCGCCAACTTGATGCCCGATCCGGCCTCGGCCCCGAGCACCTTGGTGTGCGCCCGGATCTCGATCCCCTCGCGGGCAAGCGCATCGAGCACGACGGCGGCGCATTCCGGATCGTCCTTGGCGAGCGGGCTCGCCGCTTCGATCACGATCACGTCCGCCCCCAGGCGGCGAAACGCTTGCGCGAGCTCGACCCCGATCGGGCCGCCGCCGATCACCGCGAGGCGCCGCGGACATTCGGCGAGATCGAAGATGGTCTCGTTGGTGAAATATTGCACCCGGTCGAGGCCGGGAATCGGCGGCACCGCCGGAGCGGAGCCGGTCGCCAGCACGAAGCGCCGCGCCGTGATCTCGAATTCGCCGACCGCGACCGTGCGGCGGTCCTTGAAGCGCGCGGCGCCGCTAATGACCCGCACGCCGAGCCCGGTGAAGCGCTCGACCGAATCATTGGGGGCGATCGCGGCGATGACCCGATGCACGTGCGCGTGCACTTTGGCGAAATCGACCTGCGGCCGCTGCGCCGCAATGCCGAACGGCGCCCCGCGCCGGAATGCGTCGGCGTGCTTCGCGGCGGCCAGCAGCGCTTTGGAAGGCACGCAGCCGTAGTTGAGGCAGTCGCCCCCCATCTTGCCTTTTTCGATCAGCACCACCTCGACGCCGAACGCCGCCGCGGCCGCGGCGACCGAAAGCCCGCCGGAGCCGGCGCCGATCACGCAGAGGTCTGGGGTCAGGATTTCGGTCATCGCGCATTCGCTCGTCGCACGGGAAGCCAATCTATTCGCATTCGCCACAAGGCGCGACCGTGCCTGGGAATCTGGAGAGTTGAATGTTGGAGTCTCCCGAGGCGGCGCCTTCCGTCGCCTCGCTTGCGCCTTGCAAGCGCGCTCGGCTTGCCTCAGGAATTGGCGGAATTGCGGGCGCGCCAGCGTCGCAGCAGAATGGGGATCAACGCAATCAATCCCAGCGCCGCCAGCGCCGCCAACAGCTGCGGCGTGAGCGCCGCCGCCATATCGAAATGCAGACGGCAGTCGCTCCGTCCGGCGGCGAGGCAGGCACGAAACGCCGCGCCTTCGGCGCGGATCACGCTATCGAGCCCTTCCCCCACCAGCGCATAGGCGAAGGTTCCCGGAACGATCCCGAGCGCGGTCGCGCCGACGAAGGTGGCAAGCCTCACGCCGACAAGCGCGGGGGCCAGGTTGACCAGCCAGAACGGAAAGATCGGCACGAGGCGGAGGAACAGCAGATAGCTGAACGCGTCCGACCGCAAGCCGTTGGCGATGTTCTGGGCACGCGGTCCGGCGCAGCGTATGAGGGATTCGCCGCACGCCGTGCGCGCAATGGAAAAGATGATGGTGGCGCCGGTGGTGCCGCCTGCGATTGCGGCAAGGCCGCCGGCGAGCCAGCCGAACAGGATGCCGCCGCAAATGGTCAGCACGGCCGCGCCCGGGACCGACAGCGCCGCGACCGCGACGTAGAGCGCCACGAACGCGGCGATGGCGGCCGTGTAATGCTCGGCCACGAACGCGTCGATGCCGGCGCGGTGCCGCACCAGCGTCTCGAACGACAATTGCCGATGCCAGCCCATCGCCAGGATGACGACCATGAGAACCACCATTGCGGCAAATGGCAAAAATCGCCGCAGCCGAAGCGGCCCGGCAACCGCCGGGCTGGGGCTCGGGACCACGACAGGTCGTCCCTCGTTCGGCATCGTCAGCAGCCCAGCGCGCGCCGCGCGGATCTATGGTCGGAAAACGACATGAAGCCCAGACATATACATGAAGCCGTCGCTTGCCGATGACCTTTCACCGGCATTTGACGAGCTCGAGGGCAGTCGACCCCCAGTCCGTGAAGGCGACCCGCGTCTTCTCTGTTGCATCGCAACCGCGCATTGACTTGGCCGATCGCGGTCCCGTATAAGCCGCGGGACTTTGCGCGGCCGGGCCGCCGGGCGATCGATCTCGAGCGCAGGGGCGCGGTTCGGCGCCGAACCCCGTGTCGGGCATCCCGCGCAATCCGGAGATCCATTCGTGAAGCGGACCTATCAACCCAGCAGGCTGGTGCGCAAGCGTCGGCATGGCTTTCGCGCCCGCATGGCAACCAAGGGCGGCCGCAGGGTGATCGCCGCGCGACGCGCACGCGGCCGCAAGCGGCTGAGTGCCTGAACGCGCTGCCGGCGCGGCTTTGATCGAGCGGCTGAAGCAGCGGGCGGACTTTCTCGCCGCAGCCCGGGGGACCAAGGCCTCGGCATCGGCGTTCGTGCTCCAGACGCACCCTCGCCAGGACGCCGGGCCCGCGCGGTTCGGCTTCACCGTAGCCAAGAAGGTCGGCAATGCGGTCGAGCGCAACCGGGTGCGGCGCCGGCTCCGGGAAATGGTGAGGGCTTCGGCGGTGGCGGCGCGGCGCGGGCATGATTACGTGGTGATCGGCCGCAGGGCGGCACTTGCCCTGCCGTTCCCGCAATTGCTCGCCGAGTTCGAGCGTGCGCTGCGGCACCTGCACCAGAGAATAGCCCGGCGACAGCCGCAGAGCAGCGACACCAAGGCAAACCGGCGCCCAACCGCCGAGGACGAGAACCCGCGATGAACGATAGCAAGAATACCATTCTCGCCATCGTGCTCTCCGGGCTCGTGTTGCTGATCTGGCAGTATTTCTTCGGACTGCCGTACCTCGAGAAGCAGAAGCAGGCCCAGCAACCGCCGCAGCAGCAGTCCCAGCCCGTGGCCGGCGCGCCGACCCGGCCGCAGGAGCCGGGCAGCGCCGCGCAGCTCCCCACCGCGCCCGCGACCGGGCAGCCGGAGCACCCGCTTTCGCGCGGGGAAGCGCTTGCGAAATCGCCGCGCATCGCGCTCGACACGCCACGCATCCGCGGCTCGATCGCACTCACCGGCGGCCGCATCGACGACGTCGCGCTCAAGCAATATCACGAGACTATCGATCCCAATTCGCCGAATATCGAGTTGCTGTCGCCGTCCGGCAGCCCGCACCCGTTCTATGCAGAATTCGGCTGGCTGGCCGCGCCCGGCAGCGCGACGAGGCTGCCGGGCTCCGACACCGTTTGGCGCCAGCAGGGCTCCGGGAGTCTCGGCGTCGACCGGCCGGTGACGCTGACGTGGGACAACGGCGAAGGCCTCGAGTTCCGCCGCACCATCTCGGTCGACGACAAATATCTGTTCAGCGTGCGGGATGAAGTGATCAACAAGGGCCAGGCGCCGGTGACGCTGTCGCCCTATGCACTGATCTCGCGCCACGGCACGCCGCCGACGCTCGGCTATTACATCCTGCACGAGGGGTTGATCGGCGAGCTCGGCGACAAGCTGGAAGAGGTGACTTACAAGACCATCGACGACAAGAAGACCATGACGTTCACGGATGCCAGGAACGGCTGGCTGGGGTTCACCGACAAATATTGGGCCTCGACGCTGCTTCCTGACACCTCGGCGCGGCTCCAAGCGTCCTTCACGGCCGGAACCATCAACACGCTCCAGACCTACCAAACGGCCTATGTGCTCGACGCACAAACTCCACAGCCCGGCGGCACCGCTGCGGCCGACGCCCGGTTGTTCGCCGGCGCCAAGGAGGTCACGACCATCGACGCGTATGCGCAACAGCTCAAGCTCAACAACTTCGACAAGCTGATCGACTGGGGCTATTTGTATTTCATCACCAAGCCGATGTTCAAGCTGATCGATTATTTCTATCGGCTGGTCGGCAATTTCGGCGTCGCCATCCTCATCGTCACGGTGCTGGTCAAGCTGCTGTTCTTCCCGCTTGCCAACAAAGCCTATGCCTCGATGGCGAAGATGAAGGCGCTGCAGCCGCAGATGCAGGGGGTTCGCGAGCGCTATCCCGACGACAAGGTCAAGCAGCAGCAGGAGATGATGGAGCTCTACAAGAAGGAGAAGATCAATCCGCTGGCCGGCTGCCTTCCGATCGTCATCCAGATCCCGGTGTTCTTCTCGCTCTACAAGGTGCTGTTCATCACCATCGAGATGCGCCACGCGCCGTTCTTCGGCTGGATCAAGGACTTGTCCGCGCCCGATCCGACCACGGTGTTCAATCTGTTCGGGCTGATCCCCTGGGATCCCTCGCACCTGCCGCTGCTCGGGCCGTTCCTGATGCTCGGCGCTTGGCCGCTGGTCATGGGATTCACCATGTGGCTGCAGATGAAGCTCAATCCGGCCCCGCCCGATCCGACCCAGAAGATGATGATGGATTGGATGCCGGTGATCTTCACCTTCATGCTGGCGAGTTTCTCCGCCGGCCTGGTGATCTACTGGGCGTGGAACAATCTGTTGTCGGTGATCCAGCAATCGATCATCATGCACAAGAACGGCGCCAAGATCGAGCTGTTCGACAATCTCAAATCCTTGTTCGCCAGGCGAAAGCCGCAAAGCTGAAGCGCGGCGCCCTTGGCCTCCCCTTCAGCGGAGATCGGCGGGCCTGAAAGCGGGCCGGGGGGTTCCGATCATTCGCCCCGCCCCCGCGCGCTTCGCGCGCGGCCCTCCCCGCCGGGGAGGGAAAGGAGCTGCTCGCACCATGAGCACGTGGATGCATGCGTGAACCACCGCCACGGGATCCACTCCTTGCCGCGCCGGAGTTCACCGCGGCCGAGATCGAGGCCGGGCGCAAGCTGTTCGCCGCTGAATGGCGGTTCGTCGCAGCTGCCGGCTCGCTCGGCGTCCTGCCGGTCCTGGAAGGCGTCGAAGTCGCCTTTGCGGGGCGTTCCAACGTCGGCAAGTCGAGCCTCGTCAATGCATTGACGGGCCGCCGCGCGCTGGCGCGGATCTCGCGCACCCCCGGCCGTACGCAGGAGCTCATCTTCTTCTCGAGCGGGCAATCGCTGCGGCTCGTCGACCTGCCCGGCTACGGCTATGCGGCGGCGCCGAAGCACAAAATCGCGGCATGGACCGGGCTGATCCAGGCCTACATCGCCGGCCGCGCCAATCTGGCGCGGGTCTACATCCTGGTCGACGCCCGCCATCGCCTCAAGAATGCCGATGCGCCGCTGCTCGACATGCTCGACGAGGCGGCGGTGAGCTATCAGCTCGTGCTCACCAAGATCGATCAGCTCGACAAGGCCGAGCTTGCGCCGGCGACCGCCGCCCTTCAGCGCGCGATCGAGCGCCGGCCTGCGGCCTTTCCCGGCATTGTGGCGACCTCGACCCGGACCGGAGCCGGCATCCCCGAGCTGCGCGGGGCCATTGCTCGGGTGAAGGCGGAACGGGACCGCGGCGGATCGCAACGGCGCCTGGGCGGCTGATCGCCCCTTCCGCGCGGGCGCGCGCACCGTTAAAACGACGGCGAACCACAGCGAGCCCGCCCATGAAGGTCACACCCGTCGACAAGGCCCGCATCCTGTCCGAGGCACTGCCCTACATGCAGCGCTACGACAACGAGACCGTCGTGGTGAAATACGGCGGGCACGCCATGGGCGAGGAGGAACTCGCGCGCGCGTTCGCCCGCGACATCGTCCTGCTGGAGCAGGCCGCGATCAATCCCGTGGTCGTGCATGGCGGCGGCCCGCAAATCCAGGCGATGCTCGCCCGGCTGGGCATCCAATCGGAATTCGCCGCCGGCCTGCGCATCACCGACGCGGCGACCGTCGAGGTCGTCGAGATGGTGCTGGCCGGGTCCATCAACAAGCAGATCGTCGCGCACATCAACGCCGCGGGAGGATGCGCGGTCGGGCTGTGCGGCAAAGACGGCAACCTCGTGCTCGCCCGCAAGGCGAGCCGCAGGATCGTCGACCCTGGCTCCAACATCGAGAAGATCGTCGACCTCGGCTTCGTGGGCGAGCCGGAGAAGGTCGATGTCCGGGTGCTGCAGCAGATCATCGGACGCGACCTCATTCCGGTGCTGGCGCCGGTCGCCGCCTCGGCGGACGGCGGGACCTTCAACGTGAATGCCGATACTTTCGCGGGCGCGATCGCGGGCGCGCTCAAGGCCAAGCGCCTGCTGCTGCTCACCGACGTGCCGGGCGTGCTCGACCGCTCGCAGGAGCTGGTCAAGGAACTGTCGGTCGACGAGGCGCGCCGCCTGATCGCCGACGGCACGATTTCCGGCGGCATGATCCCCAAGGTCGAGACCGCGATCGACGCCATCGAGCAAGGCGTGGACGGCGTGGTGATCCTGGACGGCCAGGTCCCGCATGCGGTGCTGCTGGAGCTGCTCACCGACCTCGGCGCGGGCACGCTGATCCATCGATGAGGCGGCGCCTACTCTTGTTCTTGGCGCTTCGAGGTGACCGAGGCGGAGAGCCAGGCGCCCCCCTGCCCCGCCTGCGGCCCGCAAGCGGGAGAGGTGAAGCGCGTTCGCGGCTTGTCCTTGGAATCGTTTTCATCATTGTTGCATTGCTCGCTCTCCCCTTCCCCGCCTTCGCCGACCTGCGGCTGTGCAACCGGACGAGCTACGTGCTCGACCTCGCGCTCGGGCTCGAGGACAAGGGGAGCGCGGCGAGCCGCGGCTGGTTTCGGGTCGAGCCCGGCCAGTGCCGGATCGTGCTTCAGGGCGCCATCGAGGCCGAGCACCTCTATGTGCACGCCCGCGCGTTGGCGCTTTACGGCTCCTCACCGCCGCCCCAGGCGTCGCATGGGGAGCTGTGCGTCGCCGACGGCAATTTCGTGATCGCGGGCGCGCGCTCCTGCGCCGCCCGCAAAGGCCAGCGCCTCGTGGGCTTCACGGCGATTCAGCCCGCGCAGGGCGAGCAAGGCTCGACAGCCAATATCGCCGAGCAAGCCGATTACAACGACGAGCAGGCGCGGCTTGCCGGAATCCAGCGGCTGCTGGTCGCGGCCGGCTATGACGCCAATCCGATCGACGGCGTCCCGGGCAAGAAGACCGAAGCCGCGCTCGCCGGATTTCTCAAAGACCGCGGTCTCTCCGCCGAAGCTTCGACGCAGCCCGGTTTCTTCGATGCCCTCGTCGGGGCGGTCCAGCAATCCGCCGTCGCCAAGTTCTCCTGGTGCAACGACACCGGCTATATCGTCATGGCGGCGCTCGGGATCGAGGACGGCAGCGCCGTTGTCACCCGCGGCTGGTATCGGGTCGAACCCGGCAAATGCCTCAAGCCCGAGATCTCGGGGCAACCACAACGGCTTTACAGTTTTGGTGAGGCGGTCGACAAGGATGGCCGCGTGGTGACGCGCGCCGGGCAATCGCTGGTGTGGGGCGGCAGCACCATCCTGTGCACCCGCGACGTTCGCTTCGAGCTCGACGATCAAACCGACTGCCTCGGCAAGGGCCTGGCCTCGACCGGCTTTGCCAGGATCGAGGACGGCGGCACGATTGTTCGGTTTCAGGAGCCATGAGGAACACCAGCTTGCCGGCAAGTCCAATCCGCGGATTCGCGCAGGTCGAGACCTGGGTGTTCGATCTCGACAACACGCTCTACCCGCATCACCTGAATCTGTGGCAGCAGGTCGATGCCCGCATCCGGGATTTCATCGCGAATTTTCTCAAGGTCGGTCCCGAGGAGGCGTTCCGGGTCCAGATTATTACCGGCGCTACGGCACCACGCTGCGCGGGCTGATGACCGAGCACGGGCTGCATCCGGACGATTTCCTGGAGTTCGTGCATACGATCGACCATTCGCCGCTGGAGCCGAACCCGGCGCTGGGCGCCGCGATCGAGCAGCTCGTCGGCCGCAAGCTGATCCTGACCAACGGCACCCGCAAGCACGCCGACCAGGTGATGCAGCGGCTCGCCATTCATCGGCACTTCGACGGCATATTCGACATCGTCGCCGCCGAGCTCGAGCCCAAGCCGCAGCCGCAGACCTACAAGCGGTTTCTCGCCGCGCATGCGGTCGATCCGGCCCGCGCCGCCATGTTCGAGGATCTCGCGCGCAATCTCGCGGTCCCGCGCGCGCTCGGCATGACGACCGTGCTGGTGCTGCCCGCGGGCACGCGCGCGGTATTTCGCCAGGACTGGGAGCTCGAGGACCGGGACGCGCCGCACGTCGATCATATCACCGACGATCTCACCGGATTCCTGCAAGCAATCGCCGCGCAGCTCGCACCGTCGGGTGACCCTCCGCCGGCTTGACATCAACCGGCCCTGCCCCGACAAGGCGCCGCTGACGCAGCAATCAGGACCCGGCAGATGCCGCACGGCGAGCTCGCAAAAACCATCGATGCGGCATTCGAGGCCCGCGACGGCATCGGACCGAACACGCGAGGCGCGGTGCGCGAGGCGGTGGAGCGCGCGCTCGACCTGCTCGATCGCGGCGAAGCGCGCGTCGCGGAGAAGCGCGGGGACGGGCGCTGGCACGTTCACCAATGGCTCAAGAAGGCGGTGCTGCTCTCGTTCCGGCTCAACGACACGGCGCTGATCGGCGGCGGTCCCGGCGGGTCGGGCTGGTGGGACAAGGTGCCGTCGAAATTCCTGGGCTGGACCGAGCAGCGGTTCCGGGAGGCGGGGTTTCGGGCGGTGCCGACCAGCGTCGTGCGGCGCTCGGCCTTCATCGCGCCGGGCGTGGTGCTGATGCCGTGCTTCGTCAACGTGGGCGCCCGCGTCGATGCCGGCACCATGATCGACACCTGGGCGACGGTTGGCTCCTGCGCGCAGGTCGGCAGGAATTGTCATATCTCCGGGGGAGCGGGGATCGGCGGCGTGCTCGAGCCGCTGCAGGCGGAGCCGGTCATCATCGAGGACCATTGCTTCATCGGCGCGCGTTCCGAGGTCGCGGAAGGCGTGATCGTGCGCGAGGGCGCGGTGCTGGCCATGGGGGTTTTCCTCGGCGCCTCGACCAAAATCGTCGACCGCGACACCGGAAAGATCTTTCAGGGCGAGGTGCCGCCGTATTCGGTGGTGGTGCCGGGCACGATCGAGGGCAAGCCGATCAAGGGCAGCAACATGCCGGGCCCGGGACTGTATTGCGCCGTCATCGTCAAGCGGGTGGACGCGCAGACCCGCGCCAAGACCTCGATCAACGAGCTGCTGCGGGATTAGGCGCGCGCCGATGAGCACCGACCCCGTTGCGATCGCGCGGGACCTGATCCGCTGCCGGTCGGTGACGCCGGCGGACCGCGGGGCGCTGGACGTGCTGGCTCGCCTGCTGCGAGCCTCCGGCTTCGCGATGGAGATGCCGACATTCTCGGAGCCGGGAACCGCGGATGTCGCCAATCTCTACGCGCGCATCGGCGAAGGGGAAAAACATCTCGCCTTCGCCGGTCACACCGACGTGGTGGCGCCGGGCGAGGAATCCGCCTGGTCGCATCCGCCGTTCGCGGGCGAGATCGCCGACCGCGAGCTGTTCGGACGCGGCGCGGTCGACATGAAGGGCGCCATCGCCTGCTTCCTCGCTGCTGCGATCGATTACGTCGGCGCCGCAACCCGCGGGCCGGGCGGCTCGATTTCGCTGCTCATCACCGGCGATGAGGAAGGCGTGGCGATCAACGGCACGGTCAAGCTGCTGCGCTGGGCGGCCGAGCGCGGCATCGTGTTCGATCATGCCCTCGTCGGCGAGCCGACGAGCGCCGCCCGACTGGGCGACACCCTCAAGATCGGCCGGCGCGGCTCGCTCAACGGCGCGCTGACCGTGTCCGGCAGGCAGGGGCATGTCGCCTCCCCGCAGCTTGCGGACAATCCGATCCGCGGGCTCGTCGCGCTGATGAGCGCGCTGATGGCGCAGCCGCTCGATGAAGGCACCGAGCATTTCGCTGCGTCGAACCTGGAGTTCACCTCGGTCGACGTCGGCAATCGAACCGTGAACCTGATCCCCGGGGAGGCGCGCACGCGATTCAATATCCGCTTCAACGATCGCCACACGCAGGAAACGCTCAAACATCTCATCGAGACGCGATGCCGCGAGGCAGCGGGAGAAAAGGTGCGCTGGCGGCTGGAGTTCGAGCTCTCGAACTCCGACGTGTTTTTGACCAAGCCCGGGCCGTTCGTCGATCTGGTCGCGGGCGCGGTCGCCGAGATCACCGGGCATGAACCGGCGCGTTCCACCGCGGGCGGCACCTCCGACGCCCGCTTCATCAAGGACTATTGTCCAGTGGTGGAGCTCGGGCTGATCGGCCGAACCGCGCATCAGATCGACGAACGCGTGTCGACCGCGGACCTCGAGGCGCTCACCGCGATCTATCGGCGCATCCTGGAAAAATATTTCGGGTGAGTTGGCCGGCGTTCCCCGGACGAGGCGCGGCATGTAATGCCGCGCCGATGATCCGGGGTCCACAGGTTTTCGTCTCGGGCCCAATGGGTCCCGGTTCAGCAGCGCATCACTACGTGCTGCGCTGCGCCCGGGACACGATGCTCCTGTTCTTGTCCCCCTAATACTCCACGCTCGACAGATACAGACCCTCGGGCGGGGCGACCGGCCCGCAGGCGCTGCGCGAGCGCGCGGCGAGCGCGGCGGCAAGATTTTTCGCGCTCCATTTGCCCTCGCCCACCAGCACCAGCGAGCCCACCATCGAGCGCACCTGATGGTGTAGGAACGAGCGCGCCGAGGCGAAAACGCAGATTTCCTCGCCCGCGCGCTCGGCCGCGAACCGATCGAGCGTCTTGACCGGCGATTTGGCCTGGCATTCGGCGGCCCGGAAGGTGGTGAAGTCGTGGCGTCCGACCAGCGCCTGGGCCGCCTCGTGCATCGCCGCGGCATCGAGCCGCCGCGGGACGCGCCAGGCGCGGTGGCGCTCGAGCGCGAGATCCGCCCGGCGATTGACGATGCGATAGAGATAATGCCGCCGTTTCGCCGAAAATCGCGCATCGAAGCCGGGCTCGACTTTCTCGGCCGACAGCACCGCGATCGGATGCGGACGCAGCCGCGCATTGAGCGCGTCGCGCACTCGGTCGGGACGCCAGTCCCGCGCAAGATCGAAATGCGCGACCTGGCCCAGCGCGTGAACGCCGGCATCGGTGCGGCCGGCGCCGTAGACGGCGACGCGCTCGCCGCAAAACGCCGCGATCGCCTCGGCGATCAATCCCTGGACCGACGGCCCGCCCGCCTGCAGCTGCCAGCCCACGAACGGCGTGCCATCGTATTCGATCAACAGCTTGAAGCGCGGCATGTTGACTCACCCGAGCTTGGTGCCGGGCGCGATCTTGGTTCCGCGCAAGAACGCCTCCGCGCGCATCGGCTGCCGTCCGGCGCGCTGCAGCTCGAGGATCCGCACCGCGCCGTCCGCGCAGGCGACATCGAAGCCGCCGCTCAGCAAGGTCCCGGGCGGGCCCCCGCCCTCGCCGCGCGTCGTCCGCAACACCTTGATCCGCATCGCCTCGCCCGCTTGCTCGAGCTCGAACCAGGCGCCCGGAACCGGGGAGAGGCCGCGGCAATGATCGTGCACGGCCTTCCAGGGCCGTGCCCAATCGATGCGCGTCTCGCGGTTTTCGATCTTTGGCGCCAGTGTGACGCCGGTCGCCGGCTGGGGCTTGGTTTGCAGCGCCCCGCGCTCGAGCCCGCCCAGCGCGCGCACCATCAGGTCGGCGCCGAGCCGCGCCAGCACATCGTGAAGCTCGCCCGCGGTCATGTCGGGACCGATCGGCACCCGCTCGGCCATGGCGATGGGGCCGGTATCGAGGCCTTCGTCCATCCGCATGATGGTGACGCCGGTCTTGGTGTCGCCGGCCATGATGGCGCGGTGGATCGGCGCGGCGCCGCGCCAGCGCGGCAGCAGCGAGGCGTGCAGATTGAAGCAGCCGAGCGGCACCGCTTCCAGGATCGGCTTGGGAAGGATCAAGCCATAGGCGACCACGACCGCCGCCTCGGCGCCATGGGCGCGAAAGCCTTGCGCCGCTTCGGGCGTCCTCAGCGTATCGGGGGTCAGCACCGGGAGACCGAAGCGCCGGGCCTCGCGCTCGACCGCGCCCGGCTTTTGCTCCATGCCGCGGCCGGCCGGCTTGGCGGCCGCGGTATAGACCGCGGCAACCTCGTGACCGCGTCCTAGGATCTCGAGGAGCGCGGGAACGGCGAATTCGGACGTGCCCATGAAGATCAGACGCATCGGGTCGACGGCTCCAGCGCCAAACTATGCCGCGGACCCGGGGGGCTCGAACGGATCGATGAGCTCCAGTCCGAGCCCGAGGAAGTCCCCGAGGTCGCGAGTTGCGAGAGCAGCCTGATTGCTCAAGGCAATCGCCGCAATCAGTGCGTCCATCTGCCCGATAGGCCGACCCATCCGCTCGCGGACAGAAGTCACCTCGCCGTATCGTTTGGCCGCTTCACTGTCGAGTGTCAGTATTCGGCCGCGAAAAAGCTCGTTCTCGATGCGCTCGATCGCTAGTCGCAGATGATCCTTGCGTCGACCCTCCGTGAGCCGCAGGACGCCGCCATAGAGTTCGGCGAGCACTGGCGTGCACAAATAAATCGATTCGCCAGGCTGCGCGTCGAGCCACGCAACGAGCGTAGAACTCGGCCTTGGGCGAAAGCTCTCGGACACCACGTTGGTGTCGAGGAGGATCATTCGAAATCTGGCGGAGGCGGCACCGCCTCCGGAACCTCAAACACGAGATCGTCGCCGCGATCCTCCGGGGCGATCAGACTGCATAATGCAGTGCCCAGCTTGAGCTCGCCCTCCTGCCCGGTAAGCCCTTTCCGGATCAGCGACTTCGCTTCATCCGATAGGCTGCGGCGATGAGCGTTCGCGCGATCCTCGATCTGCCGTTTCAATTCAGCGTCAATGTCTCGGATCAGAAGGTCTGGCATGGCCCTCCTTCGTTTGATATCATTGATATCATAATTGCTTCCAACATGTCCAGCGGTTTTCGATCCCTCCGCGAGTACTTCACGCCGTTCGGATTGCCGGCCTGCCTCTGCGTCTATTCGGCTTCTTCGGTTTCCCGCCTCGCCGCCTTGGCGAATTTTTTGATCACGCGGGAGCGCTTGAGCTTGGAGATGTGGTCGATGAAGAGCACGCCGTTGAGATGGTCGATCTCGTGCTGCAGGCAGGTCGCCAATAGACCGTTCGCCTCGATCTCCTGCTCATTGCCGTCGAGATCGGTATAGCGGACTTTGACGTGCGCGGGCCGCTCGACCTCCTCGTAATATTCCGGAATCGACAGGCAGCCTTCCTCGTAGGCGGCACGCTCCTCCGAGGCCCACAGCAGCTCCGGATTGATATAAACCTTGGGGTTCTTCGGCTCGTCCTTCTTGGCAAGATCCGTGGTGACAACGCGCTTCGGGACGCCGACCTGGACCGCCGCGAGCCCGATTCCGGGCGCGCCGTACATGGTCTCGAACATGTCCTCCACAAGCTTGCGGATCTCCGCGTCGACCTTGGCGACCGGCTTGGAGACCAGCCGCAGACGGGGATCCGGCAAGGTGAGGATGGTGCGCGTCGCCATGGGCGGCGATGTAAGAGCAAGGCGTTGCGGGGTCAATGCATGCGCCGGGCCCGCGAATCGCGCTAGAAGAGCCCGATGAGGGAGTTCTTGCTTGCCGTCGGGGGGCCGGGCAGCGGCGTCATTGCGCTGCTCGTCGCGGTTGCGCTCTTCCTGCTCGCCGCCCTGATCGGGATTGCGGTCCTGATCGCGCGCGCCTCGCGGGCGCGCGGCCTCGAGGCGGCACGCCAGACCGGCCGCGCCGAGGAGATCGAAGCGCGCATGGCGGAGCTTGCCCGCATCCAGGCCGACACCGCGGGCCGCATCCATATGATGGGCGAAGCGCTGGGCGGCCGCCAGGCGGAGTTCTCCCGGGTCCTCGCCGAAAGGCTCGACGCGGTCACCCACCGGATCGGCCAGTCCATGGAGACGACGACCCGGCACACCGTCGAGAGCCTGCGGCATCTGCACGAGCGGCTCGCGGTCATCGACAACGCCCAGAAGAATCTGACCGATCTGAGCAGCCAGGTGACCTCGCTGCGCGAAGTGCTGGCCAACAAGCAGGCGCGCGGCGCGTTCGGCCAGGGCCGCATGGAGGCAATCGTCCGCGACGGATTGCCGAAAGGATCGTTCGAGTTCCAGTTCACGCTGTCGAACCGCACGCGGCCCGACTGCGTCGTGTTCCTTCCCGGCGACGAGCGCCCGATCGTCATCGACGCGAAATTCCCGCTCGAGGCGGTGACCGCGCTACGTCAGGCCGCGAGCGAGGACGACCGCAAGCAGGCGGCGCAGCGCCTGCGCCAGGACGTGCTCCGCCACGTCGGCGACATCGCCGAGCGCTATCTCATTCCCGGCGAGACCCAGGAGACCGCCCTGATGTTCGTGCCGTCGGAATCGGTCTATGCCGAGCTCTACGACGGCTTCGACGACGTGATCCAGAAGGCCTACCGGGCGCAGATCGTGCTGGTGTCGCCCTCGCTGCTCATGCTCGCCATCCAGGTGATGCAGCAGATCTGCAAGGACGCGCGCATGCGCGAGGCCGCGCAGGAGATCCGCACCGAGGTCGGTCACTTGATTGACGACGTCGATCGGCTGCGCGAGCGGGTGCTCAAACTGCAGCAGCATTTCGGCCAGGCCACCGACGACGTGGCGCAGGTCCTCATCTCCGCCGACAAGATCACCAAGCGGGGCGGCCGCATCGAGGCTCTGGAGTTCCAGGACCCGGAACCGCTGCACGAGGCTCGCATCATCCCTGCGCCGATCGGCCGCAAGCTCGAAGCCGGCGAATAGGCCTGGGGCCGAATTTCACGTACTCGCCGTCCGATGCGCTATAGGTGCGCCACGCAATGGTGGTCGCTGCATGACGCCTGAACACACACGCGACCCACCCTCCCCTGTAGGGGGAGGGTCGGCGAGACGCGGCAGCGTCGAGCCGGGATGGGGTGATCAAAATTCACCCCCGCCCGCCGCGCTTCGCGCGGCGACCTCCCCCCTCCAGGGGGAGGTAGGACGTCCCGCATGGCTCGACGCGCTCGCCGTCTACCTCAAGCCGCGGGTGCTGATCATCCTGTTCCTCGGCTTCTCGGCCGGACTGCCGCTCGCGCTGTCCGGCTCGACGCTCGCCATCTGGATGCGCGAGTCCGGGGTGAACCTGGAAACCATCGGCTTGTTCGCGCTGGTCGGCACGCCCTATGCAGTGAAATTCGCATGGGCGCCGCTGGTCGACGCGCTCGACCTGCCGCTGCTGGCGCGCCTGCTCGGCCGCCGCCGCGCCTGGCTCGTGCTCTCGCAGCTGCTGCTGATCGCGGCCATCGTGTTCCTGGCGTTCTGCGATCCGGCCGCCTCCCCGGCGCTGGTGGCGATCGGCGCCCTGTGCGTCGCCACCGCCTCGGCCACCCAGGACATCGTCATCGACGCGTTCCGGATCGAAAGCCTCGACGACCGCGAGCAGGCCGCCGGCATGGCATCCTATGTGGCGGCCTACCGCATCGGCATGCTGGCTTCGACCGCCGGCGCCCTGTTCCTGGTCACCGCCTTCGAGGGCATGGGCACGGGCCGGCAGGCGGCATGGACCTGGGGCTATGTCGTCATGGCGGCGCTGGTTCTGATCGGCATCGCCACGGCGCTCATCGCCACGGAGCCGGAAAAATCCGCCGTAGCGGAGGCGGTGCACGCGACCGAGCACCCGCTCACGCGCGTCGCGAAAACCGCGATCGGCGCCTTCTCCGAGTTTCTCACCCGGGACATGGCGCTAATCGCGCTGGCGTTCGTGGTGCTCTACAAGTTCACCGACGCGTTCGCGGGCGCCATGACGGCTCCGTTCGTCATCGACATCGGATTTTCGCGCAACGAATACGCGGCGATCGTCAAAGGCGTCGGGCTCGCGGCGACGTTGATCGGCGGCTTTGCCGGGGGCTTCGTCGCGCGGGCGTTTCCGCTGGCGACCAGCCTGTGGATCGGCGGCATCCTGCAGGCCGCCGCCAATCTTTCCTTCACCTGGCTGGCGACGGTCGGCACCAATGCCGCGGCGCTCGCCTTCGCGATCACGGTCGAGAATTTCACCAGCGCGATCGGCACGGTGATCTTCGTCGCCTATCTGTCCGCGCTGTGCCGCAACCCGCTGCATACCGCGACCCAATACGCGCTGCTCACCGCGCTCGCCGCGGTCGGCCGCACCTATCTGGCCTCGAGCGCCGGCTATGTCGCGGCCGCGACCGGCTGGCCGCTGTTCTTCGCCATCTGTGTCGTGGTGGCGCTGCCGAGCTTCGTGCTGCTCACCTGGCTGCAGCGGCGGGGCCATTTCCGCGAGATCGCCGACGAAGCGGCAATCCGGAACGCGAGTGTTCGCTAGAACGCAGTGCGGCTCCGGATCGCGGCCGCGAGCGTGCCCTCGTCGAGATAGTCGAGCTCGCCGCCGACCGGAACCCCGTGCGCGAGCTTGGTCACCCTGACGTTCGCGCCTTGGAGCAGGTCGGTGATGTAGTGCGCCGTGGTCTGGCCATCGACCGTGGCGTTGAGCGCCAGGATCACCTCGGACACGTTCGGCGCATGCGCGCGGGCGATCAGCGCATCGATCGCGAGCTCCTTCGGGCCGACCCCGTCGAGCGGCGAGAGCGTGCCGCCGAGCACGTGATAGC
>WNGD01004165.1_pt1 | contig 25988 bp, 25 predicted proteins | sample 5400671 | NCBI WGS metagenome assembly WNGD01 (sample SAMN13153369, study PRJNA577476) | soil metagenome | isolation source: 40 cm soil or saprolite under grassland replicate 2 | place: USA:California | collected 2016-06-15
CAGCCTCAGCCTCAGCCGGAACAGCCTCGGCCTCGGCCGGAACACCGCAACCCCCGGGGTGTGTACGCTCCGGTGCCGGATCGCGGCGTCCGCCGTCGCGGGCACCGCGGAACAGCGCGTCCAGCACCGGTCGCGGATCCTGCCCGCTTCCCGCTCGCCTGCGCTGCGTGCGCTCACCCTGCTCGCCCATACGCGCGCACCCCCAGGGACCGCGCCTACGACCACGACCTCGGCCCTCGTGAAAAGGTGACCACAATCCGATAGGGCATTTCAACCAACGTGCCCGTTTTTCTGGGACGCTACGTAGCGGGGTTGCTGCTCGTGACCGCCAGGCAGCGGATACTTGGAATGTCCGCGGCGGAGGGATCGGATGCTGGCCAAAGGGGACCGGGTCGGGAGATACGTGGTCGACGCAGCTGTCGGTTCGCACGGCGGCGTTGACGTCTATCGCGGCCATGATCCGCAGCTCGACCGCGCCGTCGCGGTGAAACTGCTGCCGGGGACCAACCAGCGCTTCCACAGGGAGCCGCGGGCGACGGCATTGCTCAACCATCCCAACATCGTCGCCACGCTCGACGTGTTTGATCACGACGGCCGGCTTTGCATTGTCAGGGAATGGGTCGACACCAGCCTTGAGGCGGTGCTGGCAGAAAAACCATCGCTTGGGCTCGAGGAAACCCTGCGCGTCGGCCGCGACGTCGCTGCCGCCCTTGTGCACGCCCACGCGCGGGGCGTGCTGCACCGCGACATCAAGCCGGCGAACGTGCTGCTGACAGCGATGGGTTCCCACAAGCTGGTCGACTTCGGGTCCGCGGGCCTGCTGCAACAGGAAACGGCAGCAACAGCCACCGGCCAGATCGCCGGGACACCCCTCTACATGGCGCCCGAACAGCTGACCGGCGATCCGCAGACCGCGGCGAGCGACATCTTCGGGCTCGGCATGCTGCTGTTCCGCTGCCTTCACGGCCGCGTCCCGCAGGACGATGCGGGCGATTTTGCCGTCCTGGCCCTGCAGGCAGGCAGGCGGGCACCGGGCGGGTGTTGAAGGCGCGGGCGGCATGGGTTGCCGTGGCCGCGGTCGTCTTGTGTTTGCTGGGCCTGGCCGCCGTCTGGTTCGGCTGGGCCTCGGCGGTGCGGATTGCGCCTGGCCCGCTGGTGGTGCTCGCGGCTCTGACCGCGGCACAACGCTGGCGATGGTCCACGAGTTCGAGACGGGGACGCAGTCCGCTGATCGCCAGAGCGCGCTGCTTAACATCGTGGCTCTGATGGAAAAGATCCAGGGGCGGCTCGCGCCCTGGCACGTGCGCCACCGCGACGCCGTCGCCACGACGGTGACCGTCGTGGGCTGCTTGACCGGCCTCGCCAGCGCGGCGAGCGCCTTCATCAAGTAGCGCTGCCCGACGGACCTCGGTCCCAGCACCACCAGGGTCGGTGACCGTGACGCAGCCAGAAATCCACCGGCAAAAGCACGGGCTGCGCCGGGTAAACACACACGGGCATTCAGCCCGGGTCAGGTTGTGGCGGCGCCGACGTCGAGTACGTGCTCGGCGGCGCCGGCCAGGCCGACGGGCGGAACGACCGGAGCTCCCGCGCGGTCGGCGGGTCGGCGCCAGGGCGCGTGCAGGTCAGCGCTGCGGCGGCCAGAGCCTGGCCGACGATGTCACGCAGCGCCCGCTCGTCGGCCGCCGCCTGCTCGCCAAGCGCCCGCGGTGACAGCAGCCGCAGGTCGGCCAGCCCGGCCAGCAGGGCAGCCATGAATGCGTCACCAGCGCCAACCGTGTCCACTATCGCCACAGGGACGGCAGGGACGGAAAAGCGTGCGCCGCGGGACGCCACGAACGCGCCCTGCGACCCTCTGGTTACGACCAGTAGCTGTGCGCGAGCGTCGGCACCCAGCAACCGGCGGGCGAGTTGTCCAGGGGTGGTGTCTGGAAACAGGAACGCCAAGTCCTCGTCGCTCATCTTCACGATGTGCGAGCGGGCTGCCACCCACTCGACTGCGGCCGCGACCCTGCGGCGGTCGGGCGTGACAGAAGGCCTGACGTTGGGGTCGTAGCTGGTGACCACGTCTGCCCGGCGGGATACGGATTCCACGAGCCGACGCACCTGGTGGCCGCCGGGCGCAAGCAGCACGCCGAGAGAGCCGACGTGCAGCGCGATGCTGCCTTCGACGAGCCGTGGCTCATGCACGTCCCAGTCGAGCTCGAACTGGTAGGTGGCCGCGCCCTGGGCGTCGAGCCGGGCGAGCGCACGGCTGGTCGGCACCGATGTGGGCCCGGCGAGTATGACCTGGACGCCGTTTCTCTGCAGATGCGCGCGGATGAGGCCGCCGTAATGGTCGGCGCCGATCTGCGTCACCAATCCCGTGCGCTGCCCCAGCCGGCTGAGCGCGACGGCGACGTTGGCGGGACTGCCACCTGGGTGGGCGGCGGGTTCACCGGCGCCGCGCGCGGCGACCACGTCGACCAGGGATTCACCGACGACCGTTATCACGTCGGCCCGCCCATCCCAAGCAACGCCGAGGCGAGTGAGCTGTCGACGATCAGGCTGTTGGCGTATCCACCGACGAGCACGGCCCGGACAGCGCCGGCCTTGGCCGCACCGCCAGCCACCGCGACGACTTCGTCGATCGCGCGCAGTTGGCGGCCGCCGATGGAGATGCAGCGCTCGGTGAATTCGGTCGCAACCTGCGCGCCATTCCTGTCCAGAAGCACCGCGCATACCTCCGCCACCACGCCGGTGCGCCGTAAGGCCACCCGCTGCCGTTCCGGCAGGGAATCGTAGAGCTGCGATCTCGGCGGCGCCCAGGAGCCAACCGCGACCACCGCCTTCGTGACGGTGCCGAACCGCCGGTACGCCTCATTGACCTCGGGGCGCTCGCGCAGGGACGCCGCCGTTTGGGCGTCCGGCAGCACCTGCGGGGCGTACATGGAGAAGGACGCGCCACCGGACCGCGCCGAGATCTGCCGGACAAGCTCCACGCTGTTCTCGGTCATGTCGACCCCCATGAGCGCCCCGGTGAGCTGAACCACCGGGCACGGCGCGAGACCTTCTATCTCTTCTGCCATCACCGTGAGCGTGCGTCCATAACCCACGCCCACGACGTCGTCCGCAGTGACGATCTCCCTCAGCAGCGCGGCTGCGGCATGGGCCAGTTGATGCCGCATCTGCGCTTCCGGCTCTTCCGGCGTGTCCACGACGATCGCGTGCCGCAGCCCGAACACTTGCTGCAGCCCGTGCGCCAGCGACGCGTCAAGCCCGGCGGGCAGCCGGATTTCTATGCGCACGATGCCGGCCGCCCGCGCGCTGTCGAGGATCCGCGCCACCTTGAATCGGCTGAGGCCGAACTCATCGGCTATCTCGCTCTTGGAGCGGCCGTCGATGAAAAAGCGGCGGGCAATGCTGGCGGCACGGACCAGCTCCGCCGGCGCGAGACCGGCGAACCGCCCACGAGGCTCCATGATCGCCGCCTCTCGTGTCACGAACCGGCAAATAAGCATCGATCAGGCAAAAGTCTGCAGCAGGCCCTTGACGCCGGAGACGGCATGAGGTCCACTGGTTTTGCTCTTTCGAGCATAATAGTGCTCATTTGAGCATACAAGAGGAGGTTACCATGCACGGCCTATGGATCGGGCGTGGGAGATGGTTGATGGCCGCGACGATTGCCGCCGTGGTGGTGGCCGGCCTGGCGGCCTGCTCCTCGTCCGGCGGCAGCCCGGCCCAGGCGACGGGCAAGCAGACCATCACGGTCGCCGTCGTGAACAACCCTCAGATGATCGACATTCAGAAGCTGACACCCAAGGGGTTTGAGGCCTCGCACCCGAACATCAAGGTCAAGTACGTGACGCTGGACGAGAACACGCTGCGGGACCAGGTCACCAAGGACGTCGCGGCGAGCGGCGGCCAGTTCGACGTCGTCATGATCGGACCGTACGAGACTCCGATCTGGGCGAAGAACAAATGGATTGACGATCTCAGCTCGTACGCATCGAAGGACGCGGCGTACAACGTCAGCGATCTCATCAAGCCGATCAAGGACAGCCTGAGCGTCAATGGCCACTTGTACGCGTCGCCGTTCTACGGTGAGTCGTCATTCCTTATGTACCGCAAGGACCTGCTGGCCAAGGCCGGCCTCTCGATGTCCGCCCATCCCACCTGGGACCAGGTCGCGGCCATCGCGAAGAAGCTCAAGAACCCGGCCACGGGCATGGCTGGAATCTGCCTGCGCGGTAAGACCGGGTGGGGAGAGAACCTCGCGCCGCTTGACACGGTGGTCAACACTATGGGTGGCCAGTGGTTTGACATGAACTGGAACGCGCACCTGACGAGCCCGGCGTTTGAGAAGGCCACCAACTTCTACGTCAACCTCATCAAAGCCGCAGGCGAGTCTGGTGCGGGGAACTTCAGCTTCAACGAGTGCGCCAACGCGATGGAGCAGCAGAAGGCAGCCATGTGGTACGACGCGACCGTGGGCGCCTCGGTGATCGACGACCCCAAGGAAAGCCCGATCGCCGGCAAGCTGGGCTTCGCGCCCGCGCCTGTCGACATGACGCCGAGCTCGGGCTGGCTGTGGACCTGGGCACTGTCGATCGAGGCGGCCTCCAAGCACAAGGCCGCAGCGTGGACCTACATAAGCTGGGCGACGTCGAAGCAGTACATCGACTACGCCGGCCAACAGCTTGGCTGGGCGAGGGTGCCGCCCGGTAGCCGATACTCGACCTATTCCAACCCGAATTACCGGAAGGCGGCCCACGATTTCGCCACGGCCACCCTCAATCAAATCAACAGCGTCAACGTCAACCATCCCGGCGTCAACCCGCAACCGTATGCGGGTGTGCAGTACGTCAGCATCCCCGAGTTCGAGGATCTTGGCACCAAGGTCTCCCAGGAGATCACGGCGGCCATCGCCGGGCAGGAAACCGTGGCGCAGGCGCTGAGCAAGGCACAGGGCTACGCCGCACCGATCGGACAGAGCCACAAGTGAGCCGACCCGGTGAGCAGTACGCGACGTCGAATCCGCTAGGGGTTTAAGAGGAATCCATGGCAGCCATCGCCGACCACGGTACGGCCGCGGCATGGGCACGGGCGCAAAGTCGCCGGCGCAACAGGCTCCGGCGACTGCCCCTGCTACCGGCGCTACTGTTCACCATCGTGGTCACGCAGATCCCGTTCGTGCTGACCATCTATTACAGCCTGCAGTCCTACAACTTTAACTACCCGCTCCTCCGCCACTTCGCGGGGCTGCACAACTATACCGTCATCTTCTCGGACGCGATCTTCCGCACCGCGCTGGTCAACACGGTGGTTCTGACCCTGGTTCCGGTGCTGGCATCGCTGCTGCTCGGCCTCGGCATCGCGCTGCTGCTCGACCGCAAGGTCTTCGGTCGCGGCCTGCTGCGCACGCTGATCGTCAGCCCATTTCTGGTCATGCCGGCCGCCGCTGCCCTGGTGTGGAAGTTCACGTTGCTCGACGCCGAGTTCGGATTGCTCAACTGGGTGCTCAGGCCGTTCGGGGTCCACCACACCGACTGGGTCAACAACCATTCCAAAGAAACGATCATCACGGTGCTGACCTGGCAGTGGACACCGTTCATGGTGCTGATCCTGCTGGCCGGGCTGCAGAGCCAGCCCGGAGATGTGCTGGAGGCGGCGAGGGTCGACGGCGCCGGGCCGTGGCAGATATTCCGGCGCATGACCCTGCCGCACCTTCGCCAGTACATGGAGCTCGGCATCGTCCTCGGCGCCATCTACGTCGTGCAGGCGTTCGACGCGATTTTCATGATCACGTCAGGTGGGCCCGGCCAGCAGACCACGAACGTTCCTTACTACCTCTTCGAGGCGGCGTTCCGCGCCTTCGACATCGGGCGCGCATCGGCCATGGGGGTGGTCGTCGTGGCGGCCACCATCATCATCGCGACGTTCGCCTTGCGCACGATCTCCGGACTGTTCAGTGAACAGGGGATGGAAGGCCGACTGTGAGCGCGCCAACGTTGACCCGCCCGCGCGGCGCGACGGGCGCAGGCCGCCTGCCAGTGCGCATGCGGCTGCAGCGCCGAACTCTGACCGGTGGGCTGTTGGGCCTGCTCGCCTGGCTCGTGGTGCTGCTGTTCTTCTTCCCGGTCCTGTGGATGGCGCTCACCGGGTTCAAGCAGGAGCCGGACGCCGCCACCACCCCGCCTCGTTTTGTGTTCCACCCGACGATGGCCCAGTACCAATCGGCTCTCAGCAAGGCAGGACCCTTTCTGACCCACTCCGCGATCATCACGATCGCGTCCACGGCTTTGGTGCTGGCGCTGGCCCTGCCTGCCGCCTACGCGCTGTCCATCGCGCCGGTACGCAAGTGGCGGGACGCGCTTTTCTTCTTCATCTCGACGAAGATGCTGCCTGTCGCGGGGGCCATCATCCCGCTCTACGTCATTGCGAGAAGTTTGCACCTGCTCGACACGCTTCCCGTGCTGATCATCTTGTACACCTCGCTGAACCTGCCCATCGCCGTGTGGATGCTCAGGTCGTTCCTGCTCGAGGTGCCCGTGGCGATTCTCGAGGCGGCCCACGTGGACGGCGCGTCATTCTTCAGGCAGTTGCGTTCGGTGGTTCTGCCGCTGATCACGCCCGGGATGGCCGCCACCGCGCTGATCTGTTTCATTTTCGCCTGGAACGAATTCTTCCTCGCGGTGAACCTCACGACGACCAACGCCGCCACCGTCCCCGTCTACCTCGTGGGCTTCCAGTCCGGGGAGGGCCAGTTCTGGGCGCACCTGTGCGCCGGCGCCACACTGGCCTGCTTGCCGGTGCTCATCGCCGGCTGGGCCGCGCAGGACAAGCTTGTGCGCGGGCTGACGATGGGAGCGGTCAAGTAAGGTGGGCCGGCGCCTGATGGCCGGGCGGGCAGCAGGACAGGAGGGGCAATCAGCGTGAGAGCTGCCGTGATCAGCTCGCCTGGGGTCGTCGAGGTTTCCGCGGTTGCCGACCCAGCGCCGGGGCCGCGCGAGGTCGTCGTGGCGGTCTCGGCGTGCGGCCTGTGTGGAACAGACCTGCACATCTTGGAGGGTGAGTTCGCGCCATCGCTGCCCGTGGTACCCGGGCACGAATTCGCCGGCGTCGTCGCAGCCGTCGGCTCGGCCGTCGACGAGGCCGTCGACAAATTGGCGGTCGGCACTCGCGTCGCGGTGGACCCATCGTTGTACTGCCACGAATGCCACTATTGCCGGATCGGGCACAACAACCTGTGCGAGCGGTGGGCGGCGATCGGGGTGAGCACCGCGGGCGGCGCAGCAGAATACGCCGTGGCCCCGGTCGCCAACTGCGTGCCGCTCCCCGACCATGTCGCGCTGGCCGACGCCGCTCTCATCGAGCCGCTCGCCTGCGCCGTGCGCGGCTACGACGTGATGAGGTCGGCGCTCGGGTCGCACATTCTCATCTACGGATCCGGGACCATGGGCCTGATCATGCTCCAGCTCGCCAAGCGCACGGGGGCAGCGTCGGTGGATGTTGTCGACCTCAACCCCGAACGGCTAGCCACGGCCGAGCTCCTCGGCGTTACGGCGACCGCGGCGAGCGCGGATGAACTCGATCGCCCGGGCGGCTGGGAGATCGTCATCGACGCGACCGGCAACGAGGCGGCCATACAGGACGGGATCGGCCGTGTGCGGCCTGGCGGGACGTTCCTCCAGTTCGGCGTCTCGTCGTCGGCCGCGCGGATCACCATAGAGCCGTACTGGATCTACAACAAAGAGATCACCATCACCGGCTCAATGGCGGTGCTGCACAGCTTCGAGCGAGCCGCCGAGCTGTTCGCCGCCGGCGTGCTCGACCCAGAGATCTTCATCAGCCACCGCCTGCCGCTCGAGCAATACGCCGACGCGCTTGAGATGTTCCGCGTCGGTAAGGGCCGCAAGATACAGGTCCAGCCATAGCGACGACAGTCCGGCCACAGCGACGGCAGTCCGGCCACGGCGACGACAGTCCGGCCACAGCGAGGACACGGAATCACGCGACGGCAAGGTCGACGCCACCAACTTCGGCCATCAGCTCGGGCCCGCGAGCCTGCGCGCGATCGACAAAGGTCAGCGCCTCTTGCGTGCTGTTGAGCAGCGCGGTGCGCGGGCACAGCCCTTCACGGGCCATGTCCGCAATGACCAGAGCGCGAAACCTCTCGCTGCGCGACATCACGCCTCCGGACAGCCCTATCGCCGGTGAGGTGCCGAGCCCAAGCCTGGAGACCGCAAGCAGCGCGGCCTTGCTCAGCGCCTCGGCCTCGGCCGCAACGATGGCGGAGGCGACGGCGTCCCCTTTCTCGTCGGCTGCCAAGACCTCGGCGGCAAACCTCGCCACCTGATACCGGGCGCGCGGGAGTTCGGCGAGCCAGCGGCCCAACGCCGGCACCGATCGCCCATAGAACGCCTCCGCCCGCGCCAACATGACGGTCGGCGGGCCGAGGCCATCGACCGCCCTCGTCGCAGCGCGCAGGCCCGCACGGGCCAGACTGTAGGCACTTCCCTGATCGCTGAGGATGTGCTCGTGACCGCCGAGCTTGAGTAGCTCGCCTGCGCGGCCGCGCCCGATCACGGCACTGCCCGTGCCGCTGTTGACGATGACTCCGTACCCCTTCAGGTGATCGGACCAGAGCAGCGGCACGACGTCGTTGACCAGGACGACCCGCCCGGTACACCCCGACTCGACGATGGCGCGGACCAGCGGCTCGGGCGGCGGTGCTTCCCCGGCCACCGGATACGACGAGGAGGCGATGCATCCCCGCAGCGCAGCGGCGCCGGTCAACTCGGCCCGAACGTCGGCGAGGATGCGGCCCATGTGCCTGATGGCTCGCGCCTGACCAACCGTGGCGATCGCGCACGAGGGCTCTTCCCAGGTCCGCTCGCTGCCGTCGGCCCGGCGGGTACGCACCAGGGTGTGCGAGCCGCCCGCGTCAAGGGCATACGCCGCCGTGGCTGGTGTCGTCATGGGGACACCCTATGACCGCTGCTGGTGTAACTCCCCGCACACGGTTTTCCAGCCGGAAATAGCGCGCTGGCCCGTATCAGGAGACGCTGGCGCCCGTGTCGTCGATCACGAACGAGGTCTGCAGCGTGCTGTCCTCCGCGCCGGTGAACTTGAGCGTGATGGCCTTGCCGCTGTAGGACGCCAGGCTGAAGGTGTGCTGGCTATAACCTGCCGCGGCGTTGAGGTTGGAATAGGTGGCCAATGTGGCGAGCACCGATCCTGAGCCGTTCAGCACTTGGATCTTGAGGGTGTCGTAGGCGGTGCTCGTGGTGGTCTCTGCGGTGTCGATGTGGAGCCAGAAGCTGAATTGGTAAGTGGTGCAGCCGGTGGGCAGGGTGATGGCCTGGGCGAGGGTGTCGGTGTGCGTCACGCCGTAACCATCGAGCCACGCGTCCCACGAGCCCGAGCGCGGCGGCTCGGCGGAGGTGTTGCTGATCACCCCGGAGGTTGCCGACCATGGCGCGGCCGATCCCGTCTCGAAGCCCGGATTGCCGAGCAGTTGGCTGGGGCTGCAACCGCCGCCGCCCGTGCCGAATTGGACGTCGAGGACGGCGTGCAGCTCGATTCCGTTGGGCGCGACACCGGTCTGCCCGTGCAGGAAGTCGAAGAACCCAACGCCGGTCACGGTGACGGGCACGTTGGCGGTCTGGAAGCTGCCGGTCGGGGTGTACGTGGCGTCGAATTCGGACCGGGCCTTTTGGATGCTGGTCAGCAGCGGGCTTGTCGATCCCACGCAGGCCGGGTCGGGGATCTCGGCGATCATGTGACTGGCGCCGTCGACGATCACGAGGTGGTAGTCGGAATCGGCCTCCAGCTTGTATTCGCTCAGTGTCGCGTGAACCTGGAAGACCGTGGTCTCGGTCGGCTTGATGCGGTTGTTGGGCGGCAAGCTCGCCGGCGCGGGCAACGCGGCTAACGAGGCGATCGTGGTCGATGTCGTGGACTGCAGGGCGATCTGTCCCGCATCCGCGTCCGTGCCGGTCTTGACCGACCACCGCTCCACGCCGCAGCTGCCCGTGGACGACGCGGGATTGGTGAGGACCTTCTCCTGTTCCTCCGCGTCTGGGTGCGGACTGCGCCGGGTGCCCGCGTCCACCACCGCGACCGTCACGAACACGCACGCCAGCACGGCAGCGATGACCCACGCGACCTGCACCGTCCATCTGCCGCGCATCACGCCTCCGACAGCGACCGGGTCACCGCCAGCAACGGTTCCCAACGTAGTGTGATCCTTCAGCGGTGATCTGTACACAGCTCGCCAAAAAGCACGGAGCATGAGGAGGTCCCGATGCCATCGATCCTAGGCGGATTGGATATCCACCGGAAGCAGCTGACGTTCGATTACCTGGACACGGTGACCGGGGAGGTGGCCTGCGGGCAGGTCGCCCCGGCTGACCGGGAGCATTTCCGGTCCTGGCTGGCCCGGTTCGAGGACCCGGGCGAGGTCGCGTTCGCGGCCGAGGCGTGCACGGGGTGGCGGTATGTCAGCGAGGAGCTGCGGCGGGCGGGGATCGAGGCGCACCTGGCCGAGCCGGCCGATACCGCGGCGGCCCGGGGGCGCAAGAAGCGGGCCAAGACCGACCGGGCCGATGCGCGGCTGCAGCGGGAGCTGCTGGCGCAGGGCCGGCTGCCGGAATGCTGGATCCCGCCGTCACACGTCCTGGAATGCCGGGCGCTGCTGGAGACCTATCACGACCTGCGCGCCGAGCACACCGCCTGGGTGCAGCGCGCGCACGCGGTGTTGTTCCACCAGGGCGCCCCGGCGTTCCATGATCTCAGCCGTGCGGACGCGCCGGCCCAGCTGGCCGAGCTGGCCCGCGGGCACCTGTCGGCGGCCGGGCAGGTCCAGGTCGGCGTCTACCTGCGGATGCTGGCCGCGCTGGAGGCTGAGCTGGACGCCACCCGGCGCCGGCTGCTGGCCGCCGCCCGGCAGATGCGCGGCGCGAAGGTCCTCGCCGAGGCCATCTACGGGGTCGGGCCGGTCACCGCGCTGGCGCTGACCTGCTGGCTGGCCGGCGCGGGCCGGTTCACCTCCGCGCGCAAGGCGGTCCGGTTCACCGGCCTGGACATCACCGTCCACTCCTCCGACAGCAAGCGCTCGCCAGGGCACCTGTCCCGGCAGGGACCGCCGGTGCTGCGCTGGGCGCTGTATGAGGCGGGCAAGACCCACGCCCGCTCGGTCGCCCCCGACCACGGCTACTACGCCGCGGTCAAAGCCCGCAAGGACGGCAAGCGCGCCGCCCTGTCAGAGGCCCGCAAGATCGTAAGGCGGGCCTGCCACATCCTCACCGAGCTCGGCGACGACGCACTCGCCACGGTGTGACCCGCAAGGGTGAGCACCGGCGCCGGATGGAAACCGGGACGGGCGCCATCATCAAGCCGATGAGGCACCAAACGCGGCCGGCTCCCGCCAGCCCCCTGTCAGGCCGCCTGCGCCCCGCCGCGCGGGGCTAGCCGGCGGACGGCCTCAAAAGACTGAGCGGCCGCACCCCCGCCGGGCGGGGGACACCTAATCCATCATCATGTGACCGGGCTCATCAGGCTCGAGCCCGCGCGCCAAGGTAAGGCTGGCTGCCCTCACCGGCTCCCCGGCGCCCGACGCGCACCCCGACGGTCACGCCCACGCCTGCGAATCACCCCCCAGCAGCCCGCCCCTGCCCTGACCCCCCAGAGATGCCAGGAGCCTTCCCGCCCCCGCCGCCCGATCATCCCGCTGCCAGCCGGCCGCCTCAAGAGCGCCCGCGGCGTCGCTGCGTGAGCGCTGCGCGCCTCTTGACCCGGCCGCCCGTCCGCAGACCCAGGCACCGGTCAGGGGCAGGCAGGACAGGTGGATCGCGCCCGAAACCCGATCAGAAACCGCCAGTCACGGCCAAACCGGGCGCTTGCATGCCGAAGCTCGCCTGGCCAAACGGCGCCGCCAGCGAACGCCCCACGACGGCGGGGAGCTCACTGGCGGCCCACACAGCTGACCTGGCCTCGACCTGGCCCGGGGTCCTTTGCCAGCCACCCGAGGCCACGGCCGCGGTCAGCTTATTTGGATCGTGCGATGATCCTGCTCGCTTCCGCAGAATGAGAAGTTGGATGTGCAGGCGAAGATGTACCCATCGGCGATCGCGCTGCCCTTTTTGAAGACCTTGCCTGAATTCGCCGTCACCGGGACAAGGATTGTCTGGTTGGCGTTGGTGCAACCCACCTCTGTGTAGCCGAACCCCTGCGCGACCTGGCTGCCCGATCGTTCGGTGAGGTTCACATACACGTCAGCGGTCCTGGCGCCAGCGCACTCGATCTGCACCGTGACGTTGACCCCGGCGCCCTTTGCCACGAGAGTGGCGGGCGAGTTGACATGTATCTCGAGCAATAATGGCGGTGAGAAGAATCCGACCGCGGGCGACGCGGGCACGACGACCGTAAATACGGTCCCGGCCGCGATGGCGACCCCGACCAGAGTCGCCCGCGCCCACCCTTTCTTTGTCCACCTGCTAGGTTTGATCACATTTCCTCCTTTCGTTGGCCGGGGGCTGACCTGCCTCCGGCCGGGAAATTGATGGAACCGCGCAACCCACGAGAGCCGCCGCGGTGAGCGGAATCGCGGGTATATGCCAGAGAAAGTCGAAACCGCTGTGAACGGCGAGGGCGGCAATCGCGGCCACCGCGCCCGCCCACGTCGCACGGCCTGCCAGATTCAGGCGTCCGTGCCACAGTTCGCGCGCTACCGCCGCAGCGAACAGGGCAAGCAGCGCCGCGCCGATGATGCCAAGATCGGTCAGGACCTGGAGGTACTCGTCATGGTCGTACCCGTCGACGCCTACGGCGCCGTCGGCGCCGACCCAGCGCAGGATCGCGCGCCCCGGCCCGACACCGACGAGCGGATGCTGTTCGATGAGCCGGATCGCGGCGGCCGTTTCGCCGGATCGCGCGGGCGAGGCGAGGCTCAGCCGGGACGTCGCCAACGAGCGCATGGCGCTGGGACCACCTGCCGCGCCATTGATCACGATTACCGCGACGGCCACCACGCCAGCCGCGGCAAGCACCGTGACCGCAAGGCGGGGGAACCTCTGCAGGAGCACCGCGATGGCGAGGCCGGCGCCGAGCGCGGCAAGCGCCAGAGCCGGTTCGGGCCGGGCCGTCACCGGCACCGCTGGAACCAGGCCGCCCAGCGCCACGCCCGCGCCGACAATTGGCGGCGCCGCGGCGCGGACGACGGTGCGCGTTTTCTGCAGCAGGCAGACAACCACGAATCCCACGGCGAAAGCGATCGCTCCGGCACGGCTCAATGTCGCGCCGGCCCCGCACAACAGGCCGGTCGCGGTGAGCGAAAGGCGCACCGATCTAGGTGAGGCGGCCAGCCGTGAAAGCGCCATGAGCGACAACGGCACAAGAAACGCCGCCGTCGCGTTGGCGTAAGTTAACGTCGACGCGGCTCGCCATAACCCAGCCGAGGGTAACGCCCAGGGCCGATGGTGGAAGGCGACCCCGAGCCAGCCGGTCGCGGCCACAACGGCCGCCACGGCGAACATGCCGCTGAGCACCATCTCCCGTGAGCGGGCGTCTAGGCGGCGGCAGACAACAAAGACCGCGACGGTGCCCGCGCCAAACAGCGCCCAGGTGAATCCGGCGGCAAGCGTTCCCGCTGCCGCGGCGCGAAGCAGCGCCCAGACCGCCAGCGACAGCCCGGCGAGGATGAGGCCTCCGCGCAGATCGGCACGGCGAAACGGATACGCGGCCAGCGCGAGGCCGACCGCGCCGGCGATCACCAACGCGGCGCGCCACTGTACGGCGCCGAAAAACGCGCCCTGGCCGACCGCGGTGGTGGCGAGCCCTGCCACGAGCACAAGGCCAGACGCCGTGACCAAGGCATGACGGCGCCGACGCTGTGTGCTGTGGCCCCGTGCACCAGTCGTGACAGCCGTCGGCGAATCCAAAGCTCACCCCCGTGACTGAGCCGTCTGGTCGCAGCCTGCGCGCTGGCCTACCCCTTAGACGCAATCCGCCATTGGTGCGTTGCACTCATTTACCGGCAGTCGCGCTTGTTTCCGTCCTACGTGCCCTCGGCCGCCGGCCCGTGCCCCGGCGCCGGGTCCCGGCCGGGGGCGCGCGGCGAAGCTCAGGCCCGCTTCATCTCAAAGGGGTACCGTTTGTGCTTGTCGTCGAGTCGCGTCACAAGCTCAAGCAACAGATGCTGCAGCTCAGTCAGGCGCTGGCGACCTTCCTCGCCTATGCCCTCAAGGTCACGTTCAATGGGCCGGAGCCATTCCGCCATCGTGTCGGCATGTTCGATGAATGAAGCGTACCCGAGACAGGTCACTTTGTTGTCCGTGGCCGCGATCATCCGCTCGCCGAGGCCGCGCTGTTCGACCCGCCAAATCATGAACTGCGGGCCATATTTATCGGTTAGGAATGTATCGCCGATATCGCTGAGCAACTGGGCGACCTTGCGGGTTTGCCTGTCTCTGGAGAAGCGTAGGTACTGGACTTCTCGCCTGATGATCTCTCGCCAGCCGAAGAACTGCGCGAAGACATACAAGGTGCTCTCCATCGCGGCTTTGCGCTTGCCCGCCTTGTCTTCGCGAATGTATTTCTCAACGAACTTTAGCTGCAGAATGTTATAGAGCCGCGCTTGCAGTTCATAGGAGGCGGCGAGAAGCGGTTCACGATAGATGTCCAGCGCCTTGCTCGCGTCACGCCGCGCTTGCAGGGCGGAGAATCCGAAAGTGGTCGCTACGGTGCTAAAGAGCGAGCCAGCCAGCGCGATCAGCGCCAGCACAATCGCGGTGTTCATTTCGCCTCCCGTGGGCACAGTACAGGGAGAACGACCTCGGTTGGCCGCTGGTGGTCGGCACCGGCGGCCACCAGGACGATATCCACCGGAGCGGAGGCGCTGTGCCCATCCTCGACCTCGGACCTGCCGCCCGCGAAGTGGCGAGACTGCTGGACGGCGTGGACGACAAACAGCTACCCGAGCCAACCCCGTGCCCTGGCTACCCCGTCGCCGCCCTGCTCGACCACCTTATGGGTTTGTCGATGGCCTTCACCTGGGCGGCTCGCAAGGCCAGCGCCGCCGCGAGCGACAGTGCTGAGTCCGGGCCAGGGATGGCGACCGCGGAGCATCTCGATCCGGACTGGCGTCGCCTGCTGCCGCGGCGGCTCGACGACCTGACCGCGGCTTGGCGCGACCAGGCGGCCTGGCAGGGGACGACCGAGGCGGGTGGTGTCGCGATGCCCGCCGACATGATGGGCGCGGTGGCACTTGACGAACTGGTGCTGCACGGCTGGGACCTCGCCCGCGCCACCGGCCAGGATTTCCGCTGCGATCCCGCAAGCACCGCGGCCGTCCTCGCCTTCACAAGCGCGCTGGCGCAGCCGGAGGCGGAGGCCGGCCGCGAGGGGCTGTTCGGCCCGGCGGTCAAGGTGGCCGAGGACGCGCCGGCGTTCGACCGGGCACTCGGATTCGCCGGCCGAGATCCCGCGTGGGCGCCACCACCCGCCTGACCACCCTCAACGCTGCTTGAGTTTGGCTTGCTCGGCCGCAGCCACGGAGCGGTCGCGCGATCGGGTCTCTGGGGCGAACAACCCGAGGACCGCCGCTGCGCCGAGGACAATGGCGGCCAGAGAAAAGGCGGCGCCGTAGGAGACTGTGTCGACGAGGAAGCCCGCCGCCACGGGCCCGGTGACCGCGCCGACGTCGCCAGCCATCTGGTACGACGCCACGACAGTCCCACCTCGCCCGGCCAGGATGTCGCCGATCATCGCGGACGGCGCGACATCGAGCAGTCCCGACCCGAGGCCGAATATGGCCAGGGCGGCCAGATATCCCCAAAGGCCGGGCAGGATCGCCAGCATCACCATGCCGCCGGCCGACGCCGCGCAGCCGACCAGGATGACCGGCCGCCGCCCGAGCGTGTCGGCCGCCCACCCGCCGGGCAGCAGTGTCGCCGCATTGAGTGCGGCGAACACGAGGAACCCGATGCCCGTCCAGACCGCCGACCGATGCAGGATGTCACGGACGAACAGGGGCACGATGGCGCTGCGCACCCCCATGGCGGCGAATCCGTCCGCAAGGTTCGCCGACGCTGCGGCGCGGTATGCGCGGCTGCGCAGCGCGCGGGCTATCTCCGCCAACGACCGGGTCGCCCGCGGATCGTTCGGGACGGGCCCGCGCGGCGCGTCTCGCAACATGGCCGCGGCGATGACCGCGGGGACGACGAGCATGCCGCCGTAGAGAATGAACGGCGCCCGCAGCGACCAGGCGGCGACGAGCCCGCCAATAGCCGGACCACTGATCCCGCCCACGAGGAACCCACCAGTGAACAGGCCGCTTGCGCGGCCCCGGTGCTCGCTCGGCACGCTGACAAGCAGCAGGGTTTGCGCGCTGACACTGAACATCGCCGAGCCCAGCCCACCGACGCCGCGCAGGACGATCAGTTGCCCGAACGAATCGGAAAGCCCGGCGAGAATACTGCTCACCGCCACGATCGCGATCCCGGCCGCCATCACGCCGTGCTCGCCGAACCTGTCCACCAGACGGCCAGCGGGCAGCGCCCCCACCACCCGAAGCAGGGCGAACGCGCTGATCACACTGGCAGCCGCGGCGGTGCTTACCCCGAATTGACGGGCGAAGGCCGGAATGGCGGGGGCGACGATCCCGTATCCGAGTGCGACCGTGAACGAGACCGCGGTGAGGATTGCCACCTCGCGCGGCAGGTCGCGGAACGGGCCGCGGTTGGGGCGAGGCACAACGGCATTCTGCCAGGCGAGTAGCGCCGGCCCGCCCCGCCTTGGCCGACGGCCGGCCCGCCCCGCCTTGGCCGACGGCCGGCCCGCCTTGACCGGCCAAGGCGGGCTGCCAAGGCGAGGTCGCACAACTGGCCGACCACGCGCGTGCCGCTCGGGTCCCCCGGGCCGGCGCGAAACCTACGCCGACGCGCCATGAGCGCGCCGCCTTGGCCACTTCCTGTTGGCTTCCTGTCCGCTCAAATGAACCGCGCTCGGCTGCCGACCTCGATGACCATATAGCTCTTTCGCGCCTGATTTAATCCTATTTATCTGCCTTTTTCCCTTTACTGTCTGTAAGGCCTATTGACGCCGGAAAAGTGCCTAGTTATGGTGCGCCAGGCACCGTTACCCAGCGTGCCTAACCGCGCGCCTACAGGCAGCGCGGCGCGATTGCTCAGTGAAAGGAGCAGGATGAGAGCCCCGCACCCTCATCGACAATGGGCCGTTCGCGGCAGCACGGCCGTGTTCGCGGCAATGGCTCTGGCGACGAGCTTACAGGCCGCAGTCACCGGAGCGCAGGCCACCACCGGAGCGCAGGCCACCACCAGACCTTCGGCGGTAAGCAATCCGTATTCGCCCGCTTATCAGCATGCCTATCGGCACGGCGTCATACCGACCGTTTCGCAGCTGGCAAAGATGCACCGGTGGGCGTCCAGCCACCCGCAGGTGCAGCTGGCGGCGAGCAACCTCAGGTACGGCGGCGGCATCGACGGTATCGGCGTAACCACCGGCGCTGAGAAGGTTTACCTGGTCTTCTACGGTTCCCAGTGGGGTACCCAGGGCACCGACGGCAACGGCAACGTCACCTTGTCGGGCGACCCATCCGGGGCAGCGCCCTACCTGCAGCAGATGTTCAAGGGCCTGGGCGGCGGCGGCGAGCTGTGGTCCGGTGTCATGACCCAGTACTGCGACGGCGTGGCTGTCGGCGCTCAGAGCTGCCCGGCCAGCAACAATGCGCACGTTGCCTATCCCACCGGCGGCGCGCTCGCGGGCGTGTGGGTCGATGAGAGCACCGCCTCACCGAACCAGGCGACCGCCTTCCAGCTCGGCACCGAGGCGGTCAACGCCGCTGCCCACTTCGGCAACACCACCGCCGCAGCTAACCGGGACGCGCAGTACGTCATCATGTCCCCGACCGGCACCCACCCCGACGGGTTCAACACGCCATCGGGGGGTTTCTGCGCCTGGCACGACTGGAACGGCGACGCCTATGTCGGGGTGAGCTCGCCATACGGTGACATCGCCTTCACCAACAGCCCCTACGTCACCGATTTGGGTCCGTCCTGCGGGTCGAACTTCGTCAACTCCGGCGCCGCGGGCGCCAAGGATGGAATCTCGATCGTCGAAGGCCACGAATACGCGGAAACCATCACCGACCAGAATCCGGCCGGCGGCTGGACCGACTCCGGCGGCGCGGAGAACGGCGACAAGTGCGCCTGGATCACGCCAGGGACACCCGGCGGCGCCGCGGACCTCGCCCTGCCCACCGGCACCGTCGCCATGCAGACCACCTGGGCGAATGACGGCGCAGGCGGCAGCGGAACCTGCGAGTTCAGCCATCCCATCGTCAGCAACGGCGGGAGCGGGAACACCGTGACCGTCACCAACCCCGGAAACCAGAGCACCACGCGGAACACGGCGGTCAGCTTGCAGATTGTCGCCAGTGACTCGGCTTCCGGCCAGACGCTGACCTACGGCGCCACCGGTCTGCCGCGCGGGTTGTCCATAAACTCGTCCAGCGGCCTGATCAGCGGCACCCCCACCAAGACCGGGACCTCCAGCGTCACGGTGACCGCTACGGACACGACCGGCGCGTCCGGATCGGCCGGCTTCACCTGGACGATCCACCGCTAACCAGGCATGAGCGCATTGCGCGCTGACTGCGATCGCCCGGCTCAGCCGGGCGATCGCGCCGGCCTGATGCGGGCACTCAAGCAACGGGCGCCGCAGGAACGGGCGCCACAGGAACGAGCGCCAGAGGGAACAGCACCTCAGGAAACAGCGTCTCAAGGAACGGTGGTCAGCGCGCATGCTGACGGTGCCAACGCCGGTCGCCCAACAGTCATCGAAGCAGCAGGCGACCCGGGGAAGGAATGAACTGCATCTCAGCTCGAACGACAGCCACCGCCACATCAGCCCCGAACGACTGCCACCGCCACATCAGCCCGAACGAAAGTCCTGGGCGTGGGGCGCGAAGGCCGCCAGCGCCTCGGCGTCACTGGCGCTCGCACGGACGTTGCCGGTGATGAACTCGATGCCCGGCAGGTCGCGCGCGCTCGCCGACAGCGCCGCCGCCGCGGCCTCGGCGTCGTAACGGGTGCGGCGAAGGACCACGTCGCGGCCCAGCAATGCCCACGAAGCCCCGGCATGACCGTAAGGCAGGCCCACTGAGCCCGGATTGATTATCCGCCGGGTATCGGCGAGGCGGTCGAACGGCATGTGCGTGTGCCCGATGACGACCGTCTGTTCGCCAACGTCGGCAAAGGCGGCCTGATAGTGCCCAACTGGGCTGTCGACGAGAATGAACTCGTTGTCGTCGCGTGCTGTGGCGTGGCAGAACGCGACCGGACCCAGCCCATCAATGTCGAGTGTGACACTCAGCGGCAAGCTGGCGAGCCGGTCGCGGTGCGCTTGCCCGATCCGCTCCGCGCACCAGTCGAAGTAGGCGGCGGGCGGGTTGGTTGGAAGACCGCTGGGCTGGAACGTGCCGTCGAATGCGTCAGCAAGCCACCGGTCGCTGTTGCCGCGGACCCAGATGGCTCGCCCGCCGAGTGCCTCCAGGCAGTCGAGTGTCTGTGTGGGCATCGGGCCGTCGGCCAGATCGCCGTTAAGCACGATCGCGTCCACCCCACACGTTCCCACGTCGCGGAGCACGGCCTCGAGCGCCGGCAAGTTACCGTGAATATCGCTGAGCACCGCGACCCGCATGACCAACTCCTTCCGCCACGTGATCGAGTCTGCCCCCCAGTCCCCCGGCCGTCGCCAGCGTTCGCCCTTAGCTCAACCCCGCTGCCCCCCAGGCATTTATTTACCATCGCACAAGCAATGGCCCCGCTCGGCTCATTGCGCGGGATGGCGGACGTCGGGCGCGTGAAACGCCTCTCAGCGGCTTACGCTATTTCTGTCCCGAGTTCACTTGCGTATGTTCTCGATAACTACCCGGATTCGCCATGCCATGACAAGTTTGTTAGAATAACACATGCCGTACATTGACCTGAACAATCACGCTCCTGGGATCATCGGCCTGCTCCGCTTCAGGCCCGAGACCGGCCGGCCGCTGAGCGAGCTCGCCGAGGTGCTGCTGCGCGGGCCACATCCGCTCACCCGTGGGGAGCGCGAGCTCATAGCCGCTTACGTGTCCGCTCTAAACAGGTGCCAGTTCTGCGCTCGCTCACATGCCGCGTCCGCCGCCGCACAATTGCCCGGCGGTGCGTCAACGGTCGAGCAGGTCCAAACCGATCCGGATCAGGCGGCAATCTCTGACAAAATGAAAGAGCTATTGAAAATAGCAGCCAAGGTTCAGCGGAGCGGCACCGAAGTAACTGCGGCAGACGTCGCATCCGCCCGCGCGGCCGACGCCTCGGATGTGGAGATCCACGACGCGGTGCTTATCGCAGCGGCGTTTTGCATGTACAACCGTTACGTCGACGGCCTCGCGACGATCGCACCAGACGACGAAGCGATGTATGCGCAAAACGCCGAACGAATTGTGGCCATTGGATATCTGCCAGGGTCCGACGAGCTGAACAGCGACGCATAAAAGCGGCAGCGAGAAGCACGGCGGCCAAAAGGCAGCGATACGGGCAACCGGCGAGCCGCCGTTGGCGAGCGCGCCCGCCAGCTCCGTGCGCCCGGCGCACCCGGACAGCCGCCACCTAGCGCAATCAGCCGCCACCGAGTGCAATCATCGGCCGCTGAGTGCAATCATCGGCCGCTGAGCCGGGCTCGCGCACGAGCTCACGCGGTTGACCGATCCCAGACTACGGGTTAACATCGCCAGCTATACGATACTCAAGCGGAAGTATCAGCACACTCGAAGCGCTCCAAGCCCCCTAGCTGCAGAAAGAACCCCTTGCGCCGCGTCTACGCTCGCGGAGGCCAATCAGGCTACCACCAGGAGACCCAGATGACCCGGCCGCATGACACGACCAATCTGGCAAGGTCCTTTTCGGCGATACTAATAGTCTCTAAAGACCCTAAACGACTCGCCGACTTCTACCGGGACGCACTCGGCGTCCCACTCGCCGACGAGCAGCACGGAGACACGGATCTGCACTATGGCTGCGAGCTAGCGGGAGTGCATTTTGCCATCCATCCGCAATCCAACTTCGAGCAGGTCGGAGAACCCGGAACAGGCGCGGTAAACCTGGCCTTCAACATTGGCGACGCAGACGCGCTGGTTCGCTCAATCGAATCAGCGGGTCATAAAGTCGAGTACGCGCCGAGAGACCTCGGCTGGTGCATTATGACCGCAGCGCGCGATCCGGACGGCAACTATATCGAGTTCACGCAGTTTGATCGACCGTGAGCGGGGGTGCAGTCCACGCTTATGTCAGAACTTCCGCTGATGCAATCGATGGGCCAAATAGAAGATCGTCTAGCTTCGGTCGCCGAGCAGCTTCCAGACGCCGAGTGCGGGACCTCTCGATGGGGGGACATGTGCATCCGCCATCGCAGTCGAACGGTCGCGACGCTTGAGCGGCATCGCCACGGGCTTTGCCTCGTGGTGAAAGCCGCGAGGGCCGAGCTCCCCGCTTTACTCGCGTCCGATCGCTATTCAGTGGCACCCTATGTCGGTCGCTATGGCTGGGTTTGCATGCGGCTGTCGAGCAGAATCGACTGGCGCGAGGTCGAAGAAATGGTCGCCATGAGCTATGAGTTAATCGGACAACGTCGTTGATGTCCCACGGATATTGAACCGACCGCACTCGCTCAATAGGGAGGGACATGTTCGAGCATTATGGAACGGCGGAAGAACGTTACAAAGAGCTTTCCGAGATATATGAAATGCTCTTTCCCTATAACGAGGACGCCGAGGCTACAGTCAAATTTCTTGAGGGCCTTGCGCTGCAAGGCCGAATGCTCGAGTTGGGAGTCGGAACCGGGCGTATTGCGCTACCCCTGGCCGAACGAGGGTGCGACGTCACTGGCATCGACACTTCACGGGACATGATAGCCATCCTGGAGTCGAAGGATCTACAAAAGAGGATCCATATAATCCTGGGAAATATGGCGGACCCGCCAGTCGACGGAACCTTTGACGTCATATATTCTGTCTATAACACGCTATTTGCGCTTTTGTCCCAGGAGCAGCAGCTACGCTGCGTCATGTCCGCGTCAAGACTATTAGCGCCGCACGGGAGACTCGTCATCGAGGCAATCATACCCAAGTTTGCTCTCAGCGGTGAGCCGGTCGTCGCCATGGGGGACTACAACGATGACCTGAGGACCTTGACCTTCAAGGTGACACGGCACGATTATCTGGGCCAGATCGTGGAGCACCGGCACGTCTATCTGGCGACGGATGGCGTGAAGGTGCTGCCCTCCGTGCATCGCTACGTGCACCTTTCCGAGCTGGACCTCATGGGTCGCCTGGCCGGAATGGAGCTAGACGGTCGCTATAGCGATTGGGAGAGAGGTGATGTCGGTCCACAAAGCACACGGCACATATCGGTGTATCGAAGGGCCAATAGGTAAACTCTCAGCTCAGGATAGCGCGTGACAGCGCGCGTCACTAGCCAAGCTATTTCCGTCCCGACGCACACTGGGTCATCGATGCTGAAGGCTCGCCAGGCGATTCATACCTATCCATTCAAATATAGACCCATGACGCCTGAGGAGATTTTCCGTCCCCAGCAGGCCGCCATCTACATCCATGTGCCCTTCTGTGTGAAGAAGTGTCATTTCTGCGACTTTGTCGTCAGAACAAACAGCACCGAGGATGTCAGGCAGCGCTACGTCGACGCCGTCTGCGACGAGATTCGGCTGTTCGCAGAAGGTCACAGCTTCGGGAATCTTGCCATCGACGCGATATATGTTGGTGGCGGGACGCCGAGCCTCCTCAGCGAGGCCCAGCTGCTTCGTGTGATCGAGACGTGCAGAGACCACTTCACGGTCCTGGACGGCGCGGAACTGACCGTTGAATTTGAGCCCCTGACCGTATCTGCGGCTAAGGTCAAAGCTCTGCGCGCGGGCGGCGTTAATAGAGCGAGCATGGGCGTGCAGAGCTTTGAGAACGAACTGCTCGTTGCGAGCAACCGCTCGCACAAGGCGGCAGATGTCTACGTAGCGCTGAATGTGTTCGCCGCCGCTGGCCTCAACAATGTGAATGTTGATCTCATTTATCCGCTCCCAGGCATGACGTGGGGCATGTGGGCGTCGACAGTCCAGCGGACTCTTTCAGTTCATCCAGCCGCGGTCAGCCTTTACGCCCTGGAGATCTGGCCTGGCACTCCTTATGACAGTTGGAATTCAGCCGGAAAGCTCGGGCTGCCCGGCCCGGACACTGAAGTGGCGATGTACCTGCATGCCGCCCGCCTGCTGGAGGAAGCGGGTTACGCGGCGGAGAGCGTGAACGGCTATGTCGACCGCAGGATCGCCCAGTCTTATTGCCGCTACCTGGAATATTATTGGCGTCTTAAGCCGCTCATCGGATTCGGCGTCTCTGCCAGATCGGCCTTCGCGGAGCAGCTCTGGCGTAATTGTAATAGCTTGACCAGCTACCTCGCTGCGGTGAGCCAGGGCAGACTTCCTGTGGACCTGGGCTGCGTTATGACCAAACAACAGGAGATGCGGAGATTCATGATCCGTGGGCTTAAGACCTGCGAGTTGGCCAAGGCGGACTTCATGGCGAGATTCGGCGTAGAGATGCACCAGGTCTTTGGTGATCAGCTTGCCCGCCTGGCAACGGAGGGCGCCCTCGTAGAAACCGACGACGCCGTTAAGCTCACCATGAACGGCAGAGCCTTTGCGCCGAACGTCTATCAGCATTTCTACACTCATTCGGACCTCGGCAAAGCGTCGCCCGGCGAAGTGACCTACGGCGTGTCGTCATGGTCGACGGCCGGCGCATCGGCGCCGGTCCCATCGGCGCCAGTCCCATCGGCGAGAGCCCGGGCAGACAGGCATCAGGCCTAGATGACCAATTCCAAGGGGTCCGGGTCGGCTCCAAGGGGTCCGGGTCGGCGTGTCGGGTTCCGTCACTGAGGAAGGGTGTCCAAGATCGACGTTGCTGATCCAACGTCGAACCCGGAGGCCCTCGTGGACGCCGACCTGGACACCCTCGCCACCGCACTGTATGTGACGACCGACGATCTGCTGAAGGAATCGCCGCAGCTCGCGCCGTGGCGGCCCGAGGTGGGCATCGGCCCCCAGCTGAGTGACGCCGAGCTGGTCACGCTTGCCGTGATGCAGGCTTTGCTGGGGTTCACCTCCGAGGCCCGCTGGCTCGGCACGCCCACGCTCACCTGCGGCGCTTGTTTCCCTAACTGCCCCAGCAGCCTGGTTACAACAAGCGCCTGCGCGCTGCCGCGTTGCTGATCCGGCACTGCATCCGCGTTCTGGCCACCGGCGCCACTGGGTGGACCGGCGACGTGTGGGTGGTGGATTCCACCCCGGTCGAGTGCGGCCGGTCACGCGAGACTGCCAAACGTTCTGATCTGGCCGGATGGGCCGAATACGGCTACTGCGCCAGCCACTCACGTTACTTCTGGGGCCTGCGCCCGCACCTGGTATGCACCCTCAGCGCCCTGCCCATCGCCTTCGCGCTGACCGGCGCGAAGGCCGACGAACGCGACGTGCTGCTCGCCATGTTCACCGCCGGGCCCGATCTGCTCGCCACCCGGCCCGGCCAGACCCTGACCGGCGACAAGAACTACTTCGGCGCCGACTTCGAGGCCACCATCGCCGGCGCGGGGATCAAGCTCCTGCGCCCGGCCCGCAAGGGCGAGCCCGAGCGGGCCGGCGCGCACTTATTCAAACCGTTGCGCCAGGTCATCGAATCGATCAACCAGACCTTCAAAGCCCAGCTCGATCTCGAACGCCACGGCGGCCACACCCCCGGCTCACGCCGCCAGGCGTCCAGCCCGGCCGCTACCACGCCCCAGACGAACTCCTGGCCTTCCTCGCCGGCATGTAACCCCCCGCCGGTCAGAGCATCGAGACCGTTCGCTATGCCGCATCCCGCTCGGACAGACCACGCCGACGCAGCCACTTCGGCGAACAACGCCGCATAGCAGCGGTCTCGGCATACTGCCCGTTGAGCCACACCTTGATGGGATACGGGAAGTAGCTGCAGATCTTGATGAACCCCGGGCCCATCCGCGCGTCGAAGATGTAGACGTAAAACACCGACACCCGCCGCCGTTCTTTGGTGAAGGAGAACTGCGGGCACCCGCCCGGATCGGTGTCACGCTTGCGCGCTGTCCACACATGCTGGAACCCCTGGGCACACCCAATGGCCACCACCTTGGAGCGGCCCGCCGCGGCGGCGGCCTCCAGGTACGGGCTCATCACACCGGCCTTGCGGTCCCCTGCGGTGAAACGGATCACCGGGATGCCGTTGGCCTGCGCCCAGTCCTTGATCTCGCGCCGGAACTTCGCCCCGATCGGCTCGAACAGCGCCGGGGATGCGATCGGCTTGCCCCGGTGATCGCGCAGGAAGTAGATCACCCCGCCGGCAGTCTGTAATTTGGCGACAAAGCCGGTCAGATACAACCGGTCCAAACAGGAGATCTCGAGCCGCACGTGACCAGCCACCATGTCCGCGGCAGTCACCACCGCCGGGTCGAGCGCAGACGCCACCGATGCCGAACCTGTCACTTCAACCACCCCAGTACCGTTTTCTACGGTCCTGATGATGAACCGGCCAGCAGCGATGCGGCTACCGGAACCGGGAACCTCGGCGGTCCGAGGCGAAGCCTCTCTGGGTACCTGATGTCGAGGTGTGACCGATGAGCATCAGAGTGGGTCCAGGCGGGCCTTGAGCAGGCAGAACTCATTGCCTTCGGGGTCGGTCAGGACATGCCACTGCTCCTCCCCTGTCTGGCCGATGTCGGCCGGGCGCGCACCGAGCTTCAGAAGGCGTTCGAGCTCGGCGTCCTGATCGCGGTCGGTGGCGTTGACGTCGATGTGCAGCCGGGATTTCCCCTTCTCCGGCTCATCCCTGCGACTGAGGATGATCGTCGGCTGCGGACCGCCGAACCCTTCGCGCGGCC
>WNGD01001424.1_pt1 | contig 25986 bp, 24 predicted proteins | sample 5400671 | NCBI WGS metagenome assembly WNGD01 (sample SAMN13153369, study PRJNA577476) | soil metagenome | isolation source: 40 cm soil or saprolite under grassland replicate 2 | place: USA:California | collected 2016-06-15
CCTGGGCGGCTCCGTCGAGCCTACGCCGCTACCCGCTCCGGCGCCGGCAAGGCCGGCGCCCCAGCTCCTGGGCGGCTCCGTCGAGCCTACGCCGCTACCCGCTCCGGCGCCGGCAAGGCCGGCGCCCCCGCTCCCGGGCGGCTCCGTCGAGCCTGCGCCGACACCGCCTTCGGCGTCGCTCCGATCCGGCTCGAGCACGTAGAGCTGCGTCGGCATCGTCGCGGTACAGAACGCGAGCGCGAAGCGACCGCTCTCCTCGTCGCAGTCGATGCCGTGGAGAACTCCGCCGGCGAGCTCCCCTTCACCCACGAGAATCCGCTCGACGGTCAGCGTGCGCGCGGCCTCGTCGAGCCGAGCCTCGTACGCCCACGAGCAGCCGTCGATGTTGAAGACCGCCGCGTAGCGGTCGCCCTCGAGATGCTGCACACGCTCGAGCTCGCCGGCGCCCTCGTGCACCAGTCCGCGGAACGCGACACGCTCGATGTCCGCGCGCGGCTTCGTCAGGTCGAGGTACCCCGGAACGCCCGTGTCTCCGAAGATGGTCGTCACGAGGAGGATCCCGCTCCCGCTCTTGGTCCCGTGCGGAGAGGCGATTCCGGAGAGCGCATACTCCCCGTCCCCGTCGCGCTCGTCGAGCGGCGTCCCGTGGAGCATGCGTCTCGAGCCGGATTCCACCTCGTAGAGGACGACGTCGCCGAGCGTGTAGCCGTCCAGGAGGAAGACCCGCGAGTGGTCGGGCGTCCAAGCCGCGGGAAAGGCGCCGTAGGCGCTCTGCCACAACGTGTCCGCCTCGCCCGTCTCGAGATCGACGCGAATGGCGAAATCGACCGACTCCTCGCGTGATTCGGCCATGAAGTACGCCCTCCCGCTCCTCGCGTCGACGCTGACGAGATGGGAGCGTCGTCCCCCGAACATCTCGGCGGAGAGGGGCTCGGGGAAGCCTCCGTCGATCGGGATCAGGAACGGCTCGTAGTTCTCGTCCCCGTCTCGGTCGATCATCACCAGGATCTGCGAGAGCCCGGGCAGCACCTCGAACGAGTGCCCGCCGATGAGCTCGGGGTTCTGGAGCGCGACCTGCGGCGGGAGCATGGGCTCCGGCACGCCGCCGGCGACGTCCATCGCGTAGAGGCTCAGGTGCCCCGAGAGGTTGGAGAGGAAGGTGAGCCGCCCGCCGGTGAGCTGAGGCTCGAGGAAGAGCCGTGCCGAGAGAAGCGACTCGATTCGCTTCGCGGTCAGGCTCGCTGGGGCGTCGGCCTTCGTTGTCGCCACAGCGGGGTCAGACTACCGCTTCCAGAATCGCCTCGGAGATGTCGAAGTTCGCGTAGACGTCCTGGACGTCGTCTGCCTCTTCGAGGCCCTCGACGAGGCGGATCACCGTTCTGGCCGCGGACTCGTCCCTGATCGCGACCGTCGTCTTCGGAACCATCGAAAGCTCGGAGGACTCGACGGCGTATCCCGAAGCCTCGATCGCCTCGCGCACCGAGCGGAGCTCCTCGGGCGCGCACGTCACCTGGTACGTAGACCCGTCCAGCTCGACGTCGTCCGCTCCGCCCTCGGCCGCCGCGAGCACGAGCTCGTCCTCGTCCACGCCGTCCATGGGGACGAGCAAGACGCCACGGCGCTCGAACTGCCAGGCGACCGCCCCGGTCGCGCCCAGGTTGCCGCCGAACTTCGAGAAGAGATGCCGTACCTCCGACGCAGTACGGTTCCGGTTGTCCGTCAGCGCTTCGACGAGCACGCCCACCCCTTCCGGGCCGTACCCCTCGTAGATCACCGTCTCGAAGCTCGAGCCCTCCGCGTCGGCGCCCGAGCCACGCGCGATCGCGCGCTCGATGGTCTCCTTCGGCATCGAATACGAGCGTGCCTTCTCGACCGCATTCTGGAGGGCGAGGTTGGCCGCCGGGTCCGGACCACCCTCCTTCGCGGCAGCGATGATCGCCCGCGAGAGCTTCGTGAAGAGCGCGCCGCGCTTCGCGTCGGCCGCACCCTTCTTGTGCTTGATGCTCGACCATTTAGAGTGGCCCGACATCTCGCCCTCCTGGTCGCCTCCCGCTCCCGCCCGGCGGAGCCGGGCTCCGCGGTGGGCTGACACCGCTACCGGCGGGATGCTTCGCGCTCGGCGCTTGGCCGTACCTCTTGTACTGTCGTGCGCGCCTCGCGCTCGCCTCCTTTGGGAGCGGGACCCCAGGAGGCCGAGACGCGCGCATCTTCTTCGCCAGCTCGAGGAACAACGCGTGCACGCGCAGGTCGTCGGTCAACTCCGGGTGGAACGCTGCGAGGAGCACTCCCCCGTCACGGACGAGTACCGGGTCGCCGTCGAGCTCTCCCAGCACCTCGACCCCCGAGCCCAGCTCGCGCACCCGCGGCGCACGAATGAACACGCCACGCAGGGGGAGGTCGTCGTCCGCGAGCCGCACGTCGGCCTCGAAGCTTCGCACCTGACGGCCGTACGCGTTGCGCTCGACCTCGAGATCCGCGAGCGCCAAATGCTCCTGGTCGAGCACGATCATCCCCGCGCAGGTGCCGAAGAGCGCGCCGTGGAAGCGGCGAATCGCGTCATCCAGCCCGTAGATACGGGCAAGCCGCATGATCGTCGTCGATTCGCCGCCCGGGATGACGAGACCGTCGAGACCTTCGAGGTCCTCCGGCAAACGCACCTCGACCGCCTCCGCGCCGAGACGGCGGAGGGCACGCACGTGCTCGCGGAATGCTCCCTGCAGAGCGAGCACTCCGATCCGCAGGGACTTTCTCATTCCAGCTTCCGGCTAGAGACGCCTCACCAGCCGCGGATCTCGAGCCGGTCCTCGTCGGCGAGTGAGCTCGCGGAGATCCCGACCATCGGCTGACCGAGGCCCTTCGAGACGTCGGCCAGGACCTTCGGATCGTCGAAATGGGTCGTCGCCTCGACGATCGCGCGCGCTCGGAGAGAGACGTCTTCGACCCAGCCGTCGCGGTCGTCGCGCGGATCGCGGCCCGACTTGAAGATTCCCGAGCCGACGAAGACGCCGTCCGCTCCGAGCTGCATGCAGAGCGACGCGTCGGCCGGCGTGGCGATTCCTCCCGCCGTGAAGGTCACCACGGGCAGCCGCCCGTTCTCGGCAACCCAGCGCACGAGCTCGTACGGGGCGCGATGCTCCTTGGCCGCTCCATGGAGCTCGTCCTCCCGCATCGCCTGCAGTGCGCGGATCGCGCCGTACACGGCCCGCATGTGCGTCACGGCGTTGACGATGTCCCCCGTCCCCGCCTCGCCCTTGGTACGGATCATCGCAGCGCCCTCGGAGATCCGGCGGAGAGCCTCGCCGAGGTTCGTCGCGCCGCACACGAACGGGACGGTGAACTGCCACTTGTCGACGTGATGCTCGAGGTCGGCGGGCGTGAGCACCTCCGACTCGTCGATGTAGTCGACCTCAAGCGCTTCGAGAATCTGCGCCTCGGCGAAATGGCCGATCCGGCACTTGGCCATGACGGGGATCGAGACCGCCTCCTGGATCTCGACGATCTTCTGCGGATCGCTCATCCGCGCGACGCCGCCCTCGGAACGGATGTCGGCCGGAACGCGCTCGAGCGCCATCACCGCGCAGGCGCCCGCCTCCTCTGCGATCCGGGCCTGGTCGGCGTCGACGACGTCCATGATCACGCCGCCCTTGAGCATCTCGGCGAGCCCAGTCTTGACTCTGAGCGTCCCGAACTCGGCCATGCGGGCAGTGTAGCCGCGACCCTCGAGCGGTAGGTCCCAGCTAATCCACGCGGCCTGTGGACGACTGCGACGCAGTTGCGGCAATTTGCGGACTTTGGACTGTGGAAATCGCGGGGAGAACTCGCAATCGACCGTGCGATGTGTCACGGATATGGGCGAACGGCGCGACTCCTCTCCCCGCAGGCGGATCCGCCTGGCCCCGAAGTTGCGCCGCAAAGAGCAGGGGCCCGCCCACCCGGGCCCCTTCTCGTGCGTTCCTGGAAAGTCATCGAGCCACGTCTCGGAGCGAGAACGTGGCTCGATAGGACATCCCGTTGGCTGAGGCTACTTGTTCTTGCCCTTGCCCTGGCCGTTTCCGTTGCCGTTGCCATTGGTGCCGGTCGTGCTCGTAGTGCTCGTCGTAGTCGTGGTGCCGGTCGTGTGCTTGTTGCCCTTCCCCTTGCCGTGCCCGTTGCCGTGACCCTTGCCCTTCGTCACGGCGGTCGTGCCGGCGGAGGTGTTCACGGATTGGCTTGCACACGCTCCGAGCGTGTCGCCGTGCCGGAGGTGCGCAGGCACCGCGGCGGCGGCCACTGAGATCGTGTGGAACGGCTTCTTCTTCGAGTGGGTGCGGTGGCAGACAAGCACCTTGTACTGGTACTGCGCCGACGACGGCTTGCCGAGCGCGACGGTCGCCATGACGGCAAGAGACGTCAACATGGCCGCTGCGAGACCGAGCGCAGCTGCGGCCCGAAGCATGCTCTTTCTCATCCCCGCTCCTTTCCCCTCCCCATCGCTTGGCGGCTTGACCTTACCCCAGACTGGTCGCCACTCGAACCCGAACCCTGCGCCCCCGATCGAGTGATCGGAAAGCGAGGAGCCTCGCGAACCAGGCGCAGTGTCGCACGCGGGAGCCCGGGCACGAAGCCTTGCCGCGAGCGCTCCTAGTCGACGAGCAGGCGCAGCGCGAGCGCGATCACTGCCACCGACAGCGCGGCCGACGCGACGCCGATCCGCGCCGTCAGGCCGATCGCGATCGTGTCTCGGTCGACCCGCGCAGCCACGAGCAGTCCTACCGCGACGAGAAGGCCCGTCAAGGTCACGGCCGGCATCTCCCAGTCCCAATCCAGCCCCGCATGGACGAGGAACGCGACGTACGCGCCGAGCGAGACCGACGCGAGCGAATGCTCGTGCTCGCGCACCGCGGCCACCAGCGGGACGACGAGCGCGGCAGCCAGCAGCAGCAGACCGAGCACCCCGAGCTCGGCGAGGGTCTCGAGGAAGAGGCTGTGGGCGTCGAGCACGGCGACGGGCATTCCGGCGCGCAACGAATACTGGAAGAAGGTCGCAGCTCCCGACCCGAGCCACGGGTTCTGGACGAACTCGTGCCAGGCCACCCGCCAGTAGTCGACTCTCGGACCTAGCGCACGGTCGACTCCGAGCACGCCAACCGCGGCGGCGCATGTGAGCGCCAGCGCGAAGACGGCTGGAACCATCCACGAGAGCCTCTGCCTCCGGAGACGTGCCGCGAGCGGGCCGATTGCAAGGCTCGCGAGCGCGGAGGCGAGCATCAAGACCAGCAAGGCGAGAGTCAAGCGTGCGCCGGCAGAGGACAGCTGGCCGGGGGTCGCGTTCGCGCTTCTGAGCGACGTCGCCCTCAGCGTCGACAGGAGCGCCGCGGCGCCTGAAGCAGACAGGACGAGCGCGGCCGCGACCAACTCCGCGCGCCGCGCCTCGACGACGACGAGCACGCCGAGCCCGGCCGCCAGCGCGACGACAGCGCCCCTGCTCTCGGTCAGCGCGAGGGCAGCCAGGAGCAGCGGAGTCGCCGACGCCCACAGCGCGCGCTCGACACGGTTCCGCGCGTGGACGGCGAGGCCGAGCGAGAGGAGGACCCCGATCGCGGCCAGGATGCCGAGGGCGTTCGTGTACCCGAGGGGCTCGTTGAGACGAGTTCCGGAGACGACGTCCGTCGAGATCTTGCTCGTCGCCAGCAGCCGCTCACCCAGGCTGTAGCCGCACACGAGGACAGCGCCCGCCGCGACTCCACCAAGGAGGTCGTGAATGGTCGCGCTCTCCACGAGGAGCAGGAACGCGAGCAGCGCAGCGACGTAGACGAGCCCGCGCTCGGCGTCGTGGAGCGATTGTGTCGGCGCGGACGACCAGGCCGCCGAGAGCGCCGTCCACGTCTCGAACACCACCAGCGCCGCCAGTGCTAGGAGGTCGAGCTTCGAGAGCACGATCGGCTCCCGGAGAAGGATCACCATCCCTGCGAGCGAGCAGAGCGCGAGCGCGATCCAGAGCCAGCTTTCGCGGAAGTAGCCACCGTTGGCGAAGGAGACGGCGACGACGACCGCGGCACTGGAAGAGAAGACTCCAAGGCCGGCGAGCCGCACGGCACCGGAGGCTAGAACCAGAATCGGCTGCCCGCCGCCTCCAAGGCATCCGTCCAGGAGGTTCGTTGTGCGTCACCGTCGGCGCAGCGGGCTCTCGGATGCTCGAGAAGTGTGAATCCGAATTATCTCCCCAGCGAACAGTCCCGCCTGGACTCGAACATCCCTGCAAATGGGGCTTTTGTGCCGCCCAGAGGGGCACCGGTGGGGGCACACCACGTGCTCAGGCGGTCACGTCTGACGCGTTTGGTCACCTCCGAAACTGCGTCTCTGATAAGGAGAAAGCGTTTCAGCGCGACCCAGTCGGCGGCGGGATCTCGAGGTCGGCACAGATCTTGCGTGCAAGCCGGAAGTCGATCTCGCGGTGGCGTGGGACGGCAGTAGAACGCTCGGCGTCGAAGCCCGAGAAGTGTGGTTGCCGCCCTCCCGCAACAATCGCGCGCCGTGATTTCGAAGACGGCGCTCGAGGTCGCGGCGCTTCACGCGCCGATAACAAGCTCGAGCGGCTCGCTGTCGGTACCTTCGCTGACCTCGGGGTGTCCTCCGAAGCGCAACTCGAGGATTCCGCGCAGTGCGTCGATCACGTTCGCCCTCGCCTCCTCGCGCGTCCGCCCCTGGCTGTGGGCGCCAGAGACCTCGGGGATTGAGGCGACCACCCAGCGCTCCTCGCCTTGCTCGTAGACGATCGTGATGACCACCGACTCGCTCATCGCGGGAACGGTAACGGAGGTGATTCCTCGCCTCGGTGACCGAATGCCTACGCGCGGCCGTGGCGCCTGCGCCAATCGGCCCATGCTCGACGAACGCGTGGCGGCAGGACGAGCGTCTGCGCCAGGACTGGCTCAGGCGGGCAAGCATCGTGAGGTCGGCGTGATGCTGAACCTTCGCCACCCACGCACACGGGAGCGGAGCCACCCCGTACCGATGCTTCAGCGTTCCGACCTCTCTTTCGACCCCGCATCGTCTAGCGTCACACGCTGCGGCGCTCTCCCTCGGAACCGTGACGCTCCGCAACCAGCCCCACTGCCGGTAGCGCAAAACCGCGTTCGAGATGTTGCGCAAGCCGAGATCTCAGCAGCGCCTCGGGCGTAGCGAGTTCGAGCATGGTCGCCGTCACTCGCGTCAGCAAGACATTGAACGTCGGATGGTCAGAGTGGGGCTTCGAGCTTCTCGACCCTCTGGCTCAAGAAGCGATCAAACTGCTGTCGCGCTCGTCTCCGTTGCTCAGCCGTCAGCGACACAGATGAGCATGTCCTCGTAGAACTCTCCAGCGCGTCGACCCGTTCGTCGGTTGACGTGGCGCGTTAGCCGCTCTTCAAGGGTGAGCGCGGCCCTGGAGAGGATCTCCGGGTAGAGCTGTCTGGAGTCGTTGACCACGATGATGATCGGGCCGCGCCCTTCAAGTTGTCTCCGAGCATTCCCGAGGACCTCAACGATGCCGTCCACGTATCGATCTATCGCCCGGCGGGACGTGCCTTCCTCCGCGGCCCCCAGCTCGTCTACGCGCCGGTCAGTGAGTCCGAGTAGCTCGTACGCGTAGCGGTGCTGCTCGTGGTAGTCGATCAGGCCAGGGTAAGGCGGCGATGTAATCACCCCGGTGACCTTCGATGGAAGCTCGACCGATCTTGAATCGGCGTGTAGGACTGCGACCTCCGCTCCCGTCTGGACCTTCGCGAAGCTCCGCAACCTGCGGACCGTGTCCGCTGTATAGCGACGAAGGAACTTGCCCGCCTCATCCACGGGGCGGCATGTCCGCTTGTGCTTGTGGCAGTAGTACGCCCCACGAACGGGTCGACGAGGAAAGTCGAGATCGAAATGTGTCGTCAGCCGAGCCGAACGCGCAGAGCGCGAGAGGATCACGCGGGTAACGTCCCGAGCAGGGTCGTCGAGCGCTTCAATCCCGTTGCGGTACGCGAGTAGCTCCCCGAGCGCGTGCGACGAGTACCACGTTTCTAGCCAGGGGCTACACCCCGGTGTATCCACAGGCCCCGCTTGCCGGGTCTCTTCGAGGGCGACCTCGAGGGCCATACCGAGCGAGGCAAGCCCATAGGTGGTGGTCTTGACTTGTGACAAGAGGCAGTTGAAGGCCGAGATATCGCAGCCATACGCGTGCGCTCCGAACACATTGGACTCGACCAGCGTCGTGCCTGACCCGACAAACGGGTCGTAGATCGTGTCACCAGCCTTGAAGTAGCGCCTTAGGAACGTCTCTACGAGCTGGGGGACGTATTTTCCGAGATACGGATGCAGTGCATGGACGTGCTTCGTCCGTTCGACCTGAGGGAGCTGGCTCTCGGACCACGACAGCTCCAGATCGATGTCGGCGTACAGCGCTTCTTGGGTCCTGCCCGGCACCGGATGGGAGTCTAGGAGTCATGTCGGCCACCACATGTGCCGCTGACGTGCCGCTACGTCGTGGGGAACGGATAGCCGAGCGCCTCGCCACCTGGCGGTCCATGACGACCAGCTCGGGACCGAGATGGACGATTGCGCGATCCTCTACTCCTCAACCTCGCGGAGGTGGAACGAGCTTCCTTGCACGAGCGCCATGAGGCTGACTGATGTCGTGCCATCGCCGAGGTCCGTGAATTCGACGGTGTGACGGAAAGGACGTTCGACGACCTGGCCGTGGCGCTCGATGAACGTCCGCTTACCTTCGATGACCTCTGACGGCATGAATGACCCTGGACGTTTCCGTTGCCCATTTCGTTGCCCACTTGCGGGATTGCGCCCCCGTCGCAGAGCGCAATCCCGCATGGTTCCTTTGTGGGCCCGCCTGGACTCGAACCAGGGACCAACCGATTATGAGTCGGCTGCTCTGACCAGCTGAGCTACGGGCCCTCTGACGGTGAGCGTAACGGACGGTTCCGGCGAGCCCACCGACGCTGCTGCTGACACAATGGGCCTCGGCTGTGGAGACGTTCCAGTACGAGGCGCACCTTCGCACCGCGGGCGGCCTGACCGTCACCGATATCACCGACGAGGTGCAGGACGCCGTCACGCAGAGCGGCATCAGCGACGGGATCTGCTGCGTCTACTCGCCGCACACGACCTGCTCCGTTCGCGTCAACGAGTGGGAGCGCGGGTTCCTCGAGGACTTCGCGGTTCTCCTCCGCAGGCTCGTCCCGTCCGAGCACTACTACGCGCACGACGACTGGGACCGCCGCACGGAGAACGTGTGCCCCGAGGACATGGAGGCCTCGAACGGCCACGCGCACTGCATGTCGATGCTGCTCGGCCCCGCGGGCGAGGCGATCCCGGTTCGTGGCGGCGAGCTCCAGCTCGGCCAGTGGCAGCGGGTGCTTTTCCTCGAGCTCGACCGCGAGCGGGATCGTCGCTGGACGGTCCAGGTCGTCGGGGTCTGAGGCTACTCGGGGGTTACGTACGCGGCAGTAATCCCGCCGTCCACGACAAAGGCGGCTCCGGTGACGAACGACGACTCGTCGCTCGCGAGGAAGAGCGCGGCGTTGACGATCTCCCGAGGCTTGCCGAGCCGCCCCGTCGGCCAGTGCGCCTGGCGTCGCGCGAACGCCGCCGGATCATCGCCGTAAATCGAGAGTAAGAGCGGTGTCTCGACCGGACCAGGGCACAAGGCGTTCACCCGGACTCCCTGCCGCGCGAACTGCGTCGCCAATTCGCGACTCATCGCGAGTACGGCGCCCTTCGAGGCCGTGTACGAGATCTGCGACGTCGCTGCACCGAGGATCGCGACGAAGGAGGCGACGTTGACGACCGAGCCTCCAGCACGCTCGAGCAAGTACGGGATCCCGTGCTTGCAACAGAGGAAGACGCCCTTCGCGTTCACGTCCTGCACCCGTTGCCACGCCTCGACGCTCGTCTCGAGGACCGAGGCGTCGTCCGCCGGCGAGATGCCCGCGTTGTTGTAGAGAACGTCGACTCCCCCGAAGCGCTCTGCGGTCGAGGCGTACATGGCGGCGACCGCGTCCTCATTCGCGACATCCACCTGGACGGCAAGGGCCTCGCCACCGCAGAGAGAGACGGTCTCCTCGGCGATCCCGAGATCGACGTCCGCGACGCAGACCTTCGCCCCTTCGCCGGTGAAGACGATCGCCGCTTCGCGTCCCATGCCGCCACCGGCACCTGTGATCACGCAGACTTTCCCGTCGAGGCGGCCCATCATGCCTCCGTCGAGATGAAGACGCTCTTGACCTCGGAGTAGCCGTCGAGCGCGTGCATCCCGAGCTCGCGCCCGAACCCCGACTGCTTGAAGCCGCCAAAGGGCGTCTGAACGCGAACGGAGGTATTCGCATTCACCGAGAGCACGCCGGCGTCGATCGCGCGGGCTACTCGGAGAAAACGAGCGCCGTCCCGCGTCCAGATCGAGCCAGAGAGCCCGTACGGTGTGTCGTTGGCGATTCGAATCGCGTCGGCCTCGTCCGCGAACGGGATGACCGCGGCGACGGGACCGAAGACCTCCTCCCTCGCGATCCGGTCGTCGTTCGTCGCCTCGACGAGGGTGCAGGGGAACCAGAATCCGGGTGACGAGGGAGCGTCCCCGCGGAACGCGACCCGGCCGCCATCCACATAGGACGCCACCTTCTCCTTGTGCGCGGCCGAGATCAACGGCCCCATCTCGGTCTCTTCCGAGGCGGGGTCGCCCACCTGCACGCCGCGCGTTGCCTCGATCAGGAGCTCCAGAAATCGATCGTAAACCGTCTTCTCCACGAGGATCCGCGAGCGCGCGCAGCAGTCCTGGCCCGCGTTGTCGAAGACGGCGTACGGCGCGGACGCCGCCGCCCGCTCGAGGTCGGCGTCGGCGAAGACGACGTTTGCCGACTTGCCGCCGAGCTCGAGCGTCACCCGCTTGATCGTCGCCGCCGAGCGCTGCATGACGACACGGCCGACCTCCGTCGAGCCTGTGAAACCGATCTTCCCGACGTCCGGATGGTCGATCAGCCGCTGTCCGACGACCGAGCCCTTGCCCGCAAGGACGTTCACGACTCCTTCCGGAAACCCCGCGTCTAGACACAGCTCTCCGAGGCGCAGCGCCGAGAGCGGCGTCAGCTCCGCCGGCTTGAGGACAACCGTGTTTCCGCAGGCGAGCGCCGGCCCGAGCTTCCAGCTCGAGATGTTGAGCGGGAAGTTCCAGGGAACGATGAGGCCGACGACGCCGAGCGGCTCGCGGAACGTAGCGGCTATGCCGCCGGCAACCGGGATGGTCTCCCCGTTGTGCTTGTCGACCGCGCCGGCGTAGAAATGGAAGACCTGCGCAACCATGCCCATTTCCGAACGCGCGCCGCTGATCGGCTTGCCGACGTTGCGGGACTCGATCTGGGCCAGCTCCTCGCGATGCTCCTCGACGAGCGCCGCGAGCCGGCGAAGCAGATGAGCACGGTCGCTGGGGGACACGGCGCGCCAACCCGGAAACGCACTTCTGGCACGTGCAACAGCTGCGTCAGCCTCCTCGACGCCCGCCTGCTCGAGCTCGGCAATGGGCTCTTCCGTTGCCGGATTGAGGACGGTGAGCACTATTGGCGGCCCCCCATGCGCTCACGTCGATAGGCCTGCGCTTCCTCGACGAGCGCCGCGAAGAGCGAAGCGTCTTCTCCAGCCTCGGGGTGCCATTGAACGCCGAGCGCGAAGCGCCGCGAGGGATCCTCCAGGCCCTCGAGCGTTCCGTCGTCCGCCCAAGCCGTCTCCACGAGACCAGCGCCGGTGCGACCGAGCGCCTGGTGGTGGTGAGAGGTGACCGTGGAGCCGGACTCGACGACGGCCGCGAGCCGCGTGCCGGCCTTCACGTCCACACGATGTTCGGAGAACGTTCCCGGGATCTCCTTGTGCTCGTCGTGGCCCACCTTCTCGGGGAGGTGCTGGACGAGGTCTCCCCCGCGCGCGACGTTCAGCAACTGGACGCCACGACACACCGCGAGCGTCGGCAGATCACGCTCGAGCGCCGCGCGCAGAAGCGCCATCTCGCCCGCGTCGCGTCGCGCCTGGGGCTCGTCCGTCTCGGGATGCGCGTCGGCCCCGTACAACGCCGGATCGACGTCCGCGCCGCCTGAGAAGACGATCCCATCGAGCGCCGCGAGTGTCTCTTCGACCCCCTCCTCGCTCGGAGGGATCAGTACCGGACGGCCGCCCGCGCGCTCGACTGCATCCACGTAGTCGAGCGGAATGAGCGCAGCGGGAAGCTTCCATACACCCCACCTCGCATCCTGGGCGTACGTCGTGATCCCGATCAGCGGTCTCACGCGGGTTCCGTCTCCAGGACCCAAAGCCTGCCGTCGCCGGTCTCCATGACGCGTCCTTCGGCCGGCTCGGTGGACACCCGCAGCACGCGTACAGCTTCGCCGTCGAGCTCGGCGAGCGCTCCGTGATCCAGGCCGTCGCGACGGGAGGCGAACCGCCATGCGCGCACCTGCCGTTGGATGTCTGCCGAGGGCTTCGTCCAGTCGATGCGCACGTATGCGGGCTCGAAGAACGAGTAGTACGTCCCGTCACCCTGCTGCGGGTCTCCGGGATCGCCCGCCTCGAGTCTGGCGACCGCGCGCGTGAGCAGCTCGCCGATCACGTCGACGAACTTGGGCTCGAGCTCGTCCCACGTGTGCTCGTTGTCCAGCGGAATCGGCGCCTGAGCGAGGATCGGTCCCGTATCGAGCTCGGCGTCCATCCGGTGGAACGTGAAGCCGATCTCCGACTCGCCGTTTCGAATCATCCAGGCAACCGGGTTGGGCCCCCGGTACTCGGGGAGGAGCGACGGGTGCCCGTTGACGGCGCCGAGCCGAGGGACGGCAAGGGCGTCGGGCGGGATCTTCCACGGAAAGCCGAGACACAGGAGCAGGTCCGGCTCGTAGCGGCGCAGAAGCGGTGCGATGCCCTCTCGCTTGGCGGGGATCACGACGTCGAGCTCAGCGGGAGCCTCTCGCACCAGGCGGTCGAACTCATCCCCGTACCTCCCGGCGTGCTCGCGCGAGCAGAGAAGCGCGACCGGTTCGTGTCCGAGGCCGCGCAGCATCTCAGTGAGCCCGTTCGCCGCCGGCGGCACCTGGGAGATCAAGACCGCCCTCATCCGCGCTCGTAATACCGGACCCGCTCCCAGTCCGTGACGGCCTTGTCGAAGAGGGACTGCTCGGTGCGGGCGTAGTTCACGTAGTGGTCGACGACCTGGTCGCCGAACGCCGCCCGGGCGATCGATCCCGACTCGAGCGCCGCGATCGCTTCGCGCATGGTCGAGGGGAAACGCCTCGCGTCCGACTCGTATGCGTTTCCCTCGAGCGCGGGAGGAAGCTCGAGCTCCTGCTCGATGCCGTGCAGACCAGCCGCCACCATCGCCGCGAACGCGAGATACGGGTTGACGTCACCTCCCGGAATGCGGGTCTCGACGCGCCTCGAGGCTCCGTGCCCCACGATGCGAAACCCGCACGTGCGGTTGTCGTGTCCCCAGGCGAGTGTCGTCGGCGCCCAGCTTCCCGCCGCGTAGCGCTTGTACGAGTTGATCGTCGGAGCGAGGAAGACCGCGAGCTCCCCGAAGCAGGCGATCTGACCGGCCAGGAAGCGCTCGAAGAGCGCCTCGTCGGTGGCGAATGCCGGCTCTCGGTCGCGGAGGAGCGAGGCGTGGATGTGACACGAGTTCCCGATCCAGGACTCGAACGGCTTCGCCATGAACGTGATCGAGCAGCCGTTGGCGTGCGCGATTTCCTTCGCCCCGTTCTTGTAGACGACGTGGTTGTCGGCCATCGTCAACGCGTCCGCGAAGCGAAAGTTCACCTCCTGCTGCCCCGGCCAGGCCTCCCCCTTCGAGCTCTCGACCTTGATCCCGGCGCCGTGCATGCCGTTCCGGATCTGGCGAAGGAGCGGCTCGTCGTAGGTCGTCGCGAGGACGTGGTAGTCGAGGATGTAGGGCACGGACGGTGTCAAGTCCTCGTAGCGCTGAGCCCACGCCTGCTCGTAGCTCTCACGCAGGAGGTAGAACTCGAGCTCCGAGCCGGTCATCGGCGTGAATCCGAGCCCAGCTGCCCGCTCCATCTGCGCCTTGAGCACCTGCCGCGGCGAGGGCTGCACAGGCGTTCCGTCCTGCCAGTGGACGTCGCAGAGGACGAGCGCCGTCGCCTCGAGCCAGGGAATTCTGCGTAGCGTCGCGAGATCCGGCCTGAGCGCGAAGTCTCCGTAACCCTGCTCCCAGCTCGCGATCTCGTAGCCCGGAATCGGGTCCATCTCCATGTCGAGCGCGAGGAGATAGTTACAGCCTTCGACCTCGTGCTCGGCCTCCATCTCCTCGACGAAGAACTCGCCGTGCAGCCGCTTCCCCATGAGGCGGCCCTGCATGTCGGTGAACGCGACGATCACTGTGTCGATCGCGCCGCTCTCGACCTCCGCCTGTAGCTCTCCGAAGCTCAGCATCCCGAGCGATCCTAGTCCGAGCCCAGCGCCCATTGACATGTCACCCGGCGGGTGGAGGTAATACGCGCCTGCAAACACATCGGCGACCCCTGGGAGGTCGTATGAGCACGTCGATGACGCCTTCGCCTCAACTCTCGGAGGACGAGCGGACCCTCCATCGTCTTGGCTACGCCCAGGAGCTCTTCCGCTCGATGGGCGGGTTCCAGAACTTCGCGATCTCGTTCACGATCATCTCGATCCTCGCGGGGTGCCTGACGTCGTACGCGATCGCGTTCAACCAAGGGGGCCCGGTCGCAATCACCTGGGGCTGGCTGATCGTCGGCCTCTTCTGCATCTTCGTCTCGCTCGCGATGGGGGAGATCGCCTCCACGTATCCGACGGCGGGCGGGCTCTACTTCTGGTCGTCGAAACTCCCCGGAGGAAGCCCGGGCTGGGGCTGGTTCACGGGTTGGTTCAACCTGGTGGGTCAGATCGCCGTGACGGCGTCGATCGGGTTCGGCTGCGCGATCTTCATGACCTCCCTCCTGAATCTGCTCTTCGACTATCCGAACACGTACCACTGGATCTACCTCCTCTACGCGCTGATCATGCTCGGCGCCGGGCTCATAAACATGTTCAAGGTGCCGATCACGGCAACGCTCAACGCCTTCTCGGCCTGGTGGCACATGATCGGGGTGCTGCTGATCGTCGGGATCCTGATCGTCGTCCCCGACCACCACCGCTCGGTCGGCTACGTCTTTGGCAAGACGATCAACAACACAGGTTTCGGGGGCGGGACAACGTCGGGCATCGTCTTCTTCTACGTCTTCCTGACCGGCTTGTTGATGGCGCAGTACACGATCACCGGCTACGACGCCTCCGCGCACATGAGCGAGGAGACCCACAGCGCGTCGATCGGCGCCGCCTGGGGAATGGTCATGTCGGTGGTGGTCTCTGTGATCTTCGGCTTCATCCTCCTGGTCGCCGTCACGTTCACCGTCCCGGACGATACGAAGGCGGCCGCGGCAGGCACCTTCGTCGTCACCTACATCTGGCAGACCTCGATGAGCACTCACTGGGCCGAGCTCCTGCTCTTCATCGCGGTGATCGCCCAGTGCTTCTGCACGATCGCGTCCACGACGTCGGCCTCACGAATGATGTTCGCGTTCTCGCGCGACCGGGCGGTGCCGGGGCACCAGTTGTGGCACCGGGTGTCCAAGGTAGACCGCATTCCCGTCTACACCGTGTGGGGAGTCGTCGTGCTCGCCTTCCTGACTCCGCTGCCGGCGTGGTGGTTCGGTTACGTCGGGTACGCGGCCTCGACGGCGATCGCGGTGATCGGCCTCTACATCGCCTTCATGCTGCCGATCATCCTCAGGCTGCGCGCAGGCGACAAGTTCGAGCGGGGCGCGTGGCACCTCGGCCGGCATTACAAGTGGATCGACTGGATAGCGATCCTCTGGATCGTCTTCATCTGCGTCGTCTTCATGCTGCCGAGCTACTACCTCGGAGTTCCCTGGAATACCGGATTCGACTGGAACTACGTCAACTACACGCCGCTGCCGGTCATAGGGGCGTTCCTCCTCTTCGGGGGCTGGTACGTGCTCTCGGCTCGCAAGTGGTTCAAGGGCCCGATCCGCCAGGGCACGGAGGAGGAGCTCGCGCGGATCGAGGCTGAGTACGAAGCTCCGGTCGCCGCACCCGAGACCGCCTGAGATCGAGCCTCGAGGCAAATCAGAGGGGCGCCGCAAGGCGCCTCTCGTCCTTCATCCGGCGAGTGCGGCCAGGAACGCGGGCTCGGCTGCCGTTCGCTCGAGCCTCTCGAAGTGCTCCTCGGCGTACCCTGCGAAGTCGAAGTCGAGCGCGGAGACTGCGGTCTGCACGACTCCCCACATCGCCTCGCGGAAGTCGGACATGAAGCGCATGAGCTCGAGCGCGCGCGATTCCTCCTCCCGGTCCACGCCGAAGTACGCCTCGAGCAGGGCACTGCGAGCATGCTCGTCGAGCTCGTGGTTGATCGCGAAGTTCGCGAGATCGAAGAAGCGGTCGCCCATACCTGCGTACTCCCAGTCCACGATGCGAATCCGCTCCCCGTCGTCGATGAAGTTCGCATTCAGCAGGTCGTTGTGGCACAGACACCGGTCCGCGCCGGAGCGCGCGGCCTCGATCCGCTCCGCAAGTGCGTGTGCCCAGGCGTACTGACTCGGCTCTCTGGCTCCCCGTGCGAGTGCCGTCTCGACATAGTGCTCGACGACCCGAAAGGAGTCGAAGCTTCCGGAGACGGGTCCGGCGGCGTGGACGGCGATAAGCGCGTGGGCGACACGCTCCAGGTTCTCCGGCTCGCGCATCCGCTCGACGGGGATCTCGCTGCCCGCAATGAAGCGCGTGACGAGCCAGCCTTCCGGCTCGACGAAGCGCACCACCTCCGGACCGACGTCGAGCCCGGCCGCGGCCTCGGTCGCCTCGAACTCGACCTGCCGGTCGATCCCGAGGAGCTCGGTGTCCTTGCCGGCGATCCGGAGGACGTACGCATTGCCGTCGAGCTCGACCTTGACGTTGTGGTTCGTGATCCCGCCGCCGAGGATCTCGTAGCGCGTACTACGGGCTGGCCACACGCGCTCGACCGCGGCCGCGAGGTCGGTCACGCGCGGATTCTGTCGCCGGCTGGGTCGAAGAGCGGCTCTGCGGCGATCTCGCCGGGAACCCAGTCGCCGAAGATCTCCACCTCGACCCTCGTCCCGACGTCTAACTGCGCGGGCAGGTAGGCGTACGCGATCGAACTGCCCACCGTGTACCCGTAGCCGCCGCTCGTCACCCGCCCGGCGAGCTCGCCGTCTACGCGGGCCGGCTCGGAGCCGAGCGCGACCGCCTGCGGCTCCTCGAGCACGAGGCAGCGGAGCAGCCGCTCGGGCGACGGAGCCTCGACGAGAGCCTCGCGGCCGATGAACTCACCCTTGTCGAGCTTGACGGCGTAGCCAAGGCCGGCTTCGTAGGGCGTGTCGTCGGATGTGATGTCCGCTCCCCACACGCGATAGCCCTTCTCGAGGCGCAGCGAGTCGATCGCCTTGTAGCCGCCGGCGACGAGCCCGTGCCCATGGCCGGCCTCCCAGAGGACGTCCCAGAGCACCAGTCCGTACTCCGTTGGACAGTAGAGCTCCCATCCGAGCTCTCCTACGTACGTGATCCGCAACGCCAGGCACGGGACCGAGGCGACGGCGAGCTCGCGCGCACTCATGTACGGGAATGCGTGCCGGCCTAGATCGGTCGTCGTCAGCGGCTGAAGGATCTCGCGGGCGCTCGGGCCCCAGAGGCCGTAGCACGCGTACTGCGACGTGACGTCGGAGACATGCACGGAGCCGTCCTCGGGAGCGTGCTGCCGCAGCCAGGCCAAGTCGTGCTGGCCGAACGCCGTCCCGGTGACGATACGGAAACGATCGTCGGCGAGGCGCGTGACCGTGAAGTCACACTCGATCCCGCCCCGCGGATTGAGCATCTGCGTGTAGGTCACCTGCCCCACCCCACGAGCGACGCGATTGTCACAGAGATGCTCGAGAAAGGCCGCTGCGCCGGCTCCGCTCACCTCGAGCTTCGCGAAGGAGCTCTCGTCGAAGAGTGCGGCGGACTCTCGACACGCGACGTGCTCCGCGCCGATCGCCGGCGACCAGAGCTCGCCGGCCCACCCTCTCGGACGCAGGGACTCGTCGCCGGCCGCAGCATTAGGCTCGAACCAGTTCGCGCGCTCCCAACCTGCTTTCTCTCCGAAGGCGGCGCCGAGCTCTCGGAGCCGCGGATATGCGGGTGCCATGCGAAGCGGCCTGCCGGCCGCGCGCTCGTGACCTGGGTATTTGACGTCGTAGTACGTCTCGTAGATCTCCTTCGTGCGCACGAGCGTGTACTCGCTGCTGCGATAGGCCGCGCCGAAGCGGCGCGAGTCCATGTGCCAGACGTCGAGCGAGGGTGTCCCCTCGACGATCCACTCGGCCACGAGCTTTCCCATTCCGCCCGCGCCCGCGAGCCCGTGCGCGCAGAAGCCGGCTGCCACCCAGAAGCCTCGGACGTCCGAGGGGCCGAGGATGAACTCGCCGTCGGGCGTAAAAGCTTCGGGGCCATTGATGAGGCGGATCACCTCCAGCTCCTCGAGGCCCGGGATGCGCACGACCGCGTTCTGCATCAGCTCCTCGAAGCGCGGCCAATCCTCCTCGAGAAGCCGCGAGTTGAAGTCGGCGGGAATGCCGTCGAGACCCCATGGTGCGCAGTGACGTTCGTAGCCGCCCATGACGAGCCCACCTGACTCCGGTCGGAAGTAGACGAGGAGCGATGGGTCGCGCAGCGTCGGCATGTCCGAGGGAAGGCCGGACGGCTTCGTGATCAGGTACTCGTGCGCCATCGGGACGATCGGGACGTTCACCCCGGCGAGAGCGCCGATCTCCCGTGCGTACATTCCGCCGGCGTTGACGACGACCTCGGTCTCGATCTCTCCTCGATCCGTTTCGACCGCCTGCGCGCGGCCCCTCGCAACCCGGATCCCGGTCACGCGTGTCGAGGTATTGATCTCGGCGCCTCGCCGGCGCGCGCCCTCAGCGAGCGCGAACGTGAGCTGACTCGGATCGACGTAGCCGTCGGTCGGAAGAAAGGCAGCCCCGAGCACGCCTTCGGTCTCGAGCGGAGGGAAGAGCTCCTTCGCCTCTCCCGGCGAGATCAGCTCGAGCGGAAGGCCGAACGTCTTTGCCCATCCTGCTTGGCGTGCGATCTCGTGCATCCGCGCCGGTGCGGAGGCGAGGCGGAGCGAGCCGACCTCGTGCCAGCCCGTCTCGAGGCCCACCTCGCCCTCCAGATCCCGGTAGAGCTCGACCGAGCTCATCATCATCTTCGTTAGCGAGAGCGAACCTCGGAGCTGCCCGACCAGCCCGGCCGAGTGGAAGGTCGAGCCGCTGGTGAGCTCGGCCCGCTCGACGAGAACGACGTCCTCCCAGCCGAGGCGCGCGAGCCAGTAGAGAACGGCGCAGCCGCCGACGCCTCCGCCGATGACGACGGCGCGAGCTCGATGCAGCATGGCGGCACCCTAAACGGGTCTGACGGATTCGAGAGTCCGAGGGTTCCGCTCCGGCGCTTCCACGAGCGCCCCCGCAAATTGCGCGAATTCATTCGGCCCTGGCCTTGATCGGCACGTCCTTCTTTGCAAGAGTCCCGCTGCGCCGAGCACGGGGCGCCGGTAGGACGAAGCCTCCCGAGCAGCCGTACGCGTAAGCGGAAGGTCGGTCGGGACGGTGGACGAAAGCGTTCCCGGCTCGGCGAATTCGTGGCTCGCCTCGAGTGCGAGCCCTTTCGTGCTTGCCTCCTCCTTTGTAGAGCATGTAGTTGCTTCCGCAGTCTGATGCGGTGCGAAAAGAAAACTTCGCAAATTGCGAGAACTTCCGCGCGGCCCTCCTTGACTGCCCTCGACTCACCTCCTAGTGTCATGCATGCACCGAGTACGGAGCGTCCGAGGTTGAGGGTTCTCCGATAGGCAACCGCTTCGGCGGAGGTCAGTCGGAAAGCCGGACGAAGGCGCCACCGGCTCGGTGCATTTCTTTTTGCAGGCGACTCGTTGTGGCGGATCTGCGGTCGAGCCGCTGCATATCCTCGACGGCATGCGCCGATTGCTCGTCCTCGTCAGCACGATCATCTTCGTCGACGCGATGCTCTTCACCGCGCTGACGCCGCTCGTCCCGGGCTATGCCGAGGACTTCGGCTTGTCCAAGATCGGCGCCGGAGTTCTGGTGGGTGCTTTCGGCGCCGGAGCCTTGCTGGGCGGGGTCCCGGGCGGCATCGCCGCCGCGAGGCTCGGGCCGAAGCGCGCCGTCGTCGCCGGCCTTCTCCTGCTCGGCCTCGCCAGCTTTGCGTTCGCGCTTGCCGGGAGTGCTGCGACGCTCGGCGCCGCGCGTTTCGTCCAGGGGTTCTCGAGCACGACGACCTGGGCGGGGGCACTCGCCTGGCTCGCGGTCGTCGCACCGTCCGAGCGGCGAGGCGCGGTCATCGGCACGGCCTTCGCGGCAGGTGTCTCCGGGGCCGTGCTCGGGCCGGTCTTCGGAGGCGTCGCCCAGCTCGTCGGGATCCGCACGTCGTTTGCGACGGTCGGGATCCTGGCGCTCCTCTTCGCCGTCCTCGCAGCGGTCCCGCGAGACACGCCGCCCGAGCCGATCACCTCTGCGGGGATTGCGAACGCGTTTCGCGACGCACGCTTCATCGGCGGGCTCTGGCTGAACACGCTGCCCGCCTTTCTGTTCGGCATGCTGATCGTCCTCGCGCCACTCGCTCTCCACAGCCACGGCTGGTCGACCCTCGCGATCAGCGCGGTCTTCTTCGCCGCCGGTCTCTTCGAAGTCGTCGTCAACCCGATCGTCGGTCGTACCAGCGATCGGAGAGGACGCCTGCTTCCTATTCGCCTCGCGCTCGCGGCCTCCACTGTCGTTGCAGCCGGGCTCGCCGCGGCGACGGCGCCGCTCGTCATTGCACTCCTCGTGTGCGCAGGATTCCTGTGCTTCGGCGGCTTCTACACGCCCGGGATCGCCTTGACGTCGCATCGCGCCGACGCCGTCGGCATCGCGCAGGGACTGGCGTTCGGGATCATGAACAGCGCCTGGGCGCTCGGTGAGCTCACCGGGCCGACGATCGGAGGCGCGTTGGCCCAGGCGTTCGACGACGCGGTGCCCTACCTCCTCGGCGCCGTCCTCTGCGTCCTCACCCTCGTTGCGACGCAAGTCGCGGCACAGAATGCGAGGGCCCGTGCAGCGTGAGGACTGGGATCGGCGCTACGCAGAGCCGAATCTGCTCTGGAGCGCCACGCCCAACCGCTTCCTCGTCCGCGAGGCGATCGGTCTGACACCGGCCAGAGCGCTCGACCTCGCGTGCGGCGAGGGCCGCAACGCCCTTTGGCTCGCCGATCTCGGCTGGCACGTCACCGCAGTCGACTACTCGAGCGTCGCGATCGAGAAGGCACGCGAGCGGGCCGCGGCGGAAGCCGCCGACATCGCCTTCGTCTGCGCCGACCTCCTCGAATACGAGCCCGAGCGCGGCGCGTACGAGCTGGTCCTCGTGCTCTACCTCCAGCTCCCGGCTGCGGAGCGCCGGCACGTCCTCTCCCGCGCGGCCGGCGCACTCGCGCCGGGTGGAACGTTCTTCCTCGTCGGCCACGACCTGACGAACCTGCGCGACGGCGTCGGCGGCCCGAGCGATCCGGAGGTGCTCTACACGCCGGACGACATCGTCGCCGAGGTGCCGGGCCTAGTGGTGGTGAAGGCCGAGCGAGTGCTACGGGACGTCGCGGACGCCGACCGGCCTGCGATCGACGCCCTCGTCAGGGCTCGCCGCCCTGAGCGGTAACGAGTGTCGGCGGAAACCGCTCGAGCGCCCAGGCAGCATCGAGCCCGGGAAGCCGGTAGTCGCATCCGTTCACGAGTGCGAAGTCCCCCCTGCGGGGGTCCATCGGAAGGCGCGACTCGATCGGATACCAGCGGTTGTGGCGCTCGATCAAGTCGTTCACCTCTGCGAACGACCAGCCGACGGAAGCGGAGCGCCAGCGCCGTGCGAACGCGAGCTCGTCTCCGGCGCACTCCTCGGCCGTGAGCCGCCACGCCGCGGCAAGAAGGGCCTCTTGCTCTGCCGTCTGCGCCTCGATCTCCCGCAGCCGGAGCATGTACGGAAGCGGGCCGCCGGTACTCGCGAGGTACTGCTCGGCGCTCGTGCCGAAGTTCCGAAGGCGAAGCGGGAGCGGCTTCCCTCGGGACGGGAGCGACCGGAGCTCCTCCTCGAGCGCAGCGAGCTCTCGGCGCTGCCTCGGCGTCTCGGGCAGCACGACCTGCTGCCGCATGATGGCGTCGCGCTCGGCTTTCCTCACGTCCGAAGGCTAGACGAGTATTGGGGCGACCGAGGACGCCGCCTCGCGGCGATCCACCGCTCCCCTGGCGGCACAGAGCCTGTTTCGCCGGGTCCTCCTACAAGCCGAGGAGTCGCGCGAAGAAGCCCTTGCGAGGCTCTTCGGCCTCGTCCACTCCCTCTTCGTCCGGCGTCACCGTCTCCGGCTCCTGCTCGCGAGCTGCGGCGGCGGGCTCGGGCTTGGTCTTTTCGTCCGGCTCGCGCGGCTCCCCCGGCTCGTCGGTCTCATCGGCCGCGTCGCTGGTCGGCTCCTGCATCAGCTCCTGGCCGCCGAGTCGTTTGGCAAGGCGGTCGAAATCGCCGCGGATGGCAGCGCGCATGTCGTCGAGATGACTCTCTTCTCTCACACGCGGCTCGTTCCCGCCCCGCCTGGCGAGTCCTTCAGCTACCTACGCGAGGCGAAGGTCGCGACCCAAACCGCGCCGTCGGGGTTCCCGAGGAATCCCGGCGCGTGCACGAGCCCCGCGCCGAAGAAGCGGAAACCGGCCTGCAGCAGGACCGCGCGGTGGCGAGGCGAGGCGAGCCAGCCTGCGACGACTCCGCGCGCACTCACCTCCAACGGCCCGGCCCAGAGGTTCTCCCCGAAGAGGTAGAAGGGAAAGCCGGTCGCCCGCACCTCGGCGAGGGGATCGGTCCCGCACGGGGCGTGCGAGAGCACACGGCACGAGGCAACCCGGCGACCCTTGAGCACCGCGGCGCGCCGCAACGGACGTGAGGGTGTGAGAGTGTGACGGCTGTGATGCGTTCGAGCCCAGTTCACGAGGCATGTGATCGCCTGCCGCTTCACAGGGAGGTTCGCCGACTGGCCCTCGGCGTTCGCGCATGCTCCTACCGGAGCGAGGTCGGCGGTCCAGTCGGGGAGAGACGCTCCTTCGGCCCGCGTCCCGAGCGTCGCCGCCAGGAACGCCGCCGCGAACATGAACGAAGCCAAACGCACCGATGCCGCTATTGGGGGAGCCAATGGGATCTCGGTCGAGAAGCCGGCCCACCGATCCACCCCCCAGGCGAACCGAACTTCTCAGGCGGGCATCCTAAACAGGTCCGCGGCTGTCGTGCATCCTCCATGTCGCTGCCGCCGCAAGTCCGAGCGCCAGCGTCGGCGTGACGGTGAGGAACCGGTAGAGGAGCGTCGCGGCCACTGCGTCCGCGTTCGACGCGCCGAAAGCGACGAGCGCGCCGCTCAGTCCGAGCTCGACGAACCCGAGCCCTGCCGGCGTCAGCGGTAGCGCTCCCAGGATCCGAACGAGCGCCCAGGCTGCGAACGCCTCGACCAGCGAGACCTGGTCTGTCGAGATCCCGATGGTCCGGATGCACGCGAGCAGGACCAGGAAGACCGTGAGGTGACCGACGAGCGTCGTCAAGGTTATGACGTGCCAGCGGCGCCGGAGGAGATCGATCGTGCCGAGGCGGAAGACCGCGAGGCTCTCCCCTCCCCAGCTCACGGGATCACGGCGGACGAGACGAAGCGTGCGGTTCGTGAGCCGCGCAGCCAGCTCGCCTACGCGGTACGCACGGCTCTCGCTCGAGAGCGCGAGCACGAAGGCGCAGACCACCACGACGAGGACGACGACTCCGACGAGCGCCGTGGTCCGAAGCCCGGCGTGGCTCTCGTTCGCCGCCGTCAGGAGGGCGAGCGCGACGATCGGGAAGGTGAGGTTCGCCAGCTGGTTCCAGACTCCGGTCACCGCCACCGCAAGCCCTACCGGCCCGGACTTGAATCCCCAGGAGCGCAGCATCGCGAAGGAGCCCGCCATCCCCACGGCGGCGCCCGCCGGAGAGACGATCGAGAGCGCTGTCGACGCCTGCGTCAGCACGAGGGCCTGCCTCAACCCGAGGCCCGGTAGAGCCGCGATCCACGGGGGCGCAAACGTGACGACGTTGAGCAGGGTCGCGGCGGCCAGGAGCAGACCGTCCTTCCAGCTCAGGTCCTTGAGCACGTCCCAGACATCGCGATAGTCAGCGATCCGGGGGAGGAAGAAGACGAAGACCGCGACGACGACCGCGACCGCGAACCCGCCTCCGAGCAAGCGCTTCCGCATCCGTCGGCGTCGCGGCACCGGCACCGTCGTGTCGTCCACCATCGGCGGGAACCTATCGCGGTGTCGATCCTGTCCCCCCGCAGGCGCCGCCGGCGTCGTCGGCGCGACGTCCTCGCGTCAGGGAAGACGCGGCGAGAGGACGACCGCGAGCATCCCGGCCACCAGGAGCAGGACTGCGGCAATGCCGACGAAGATGAACGTGACCTCGCTCTTTCCCGGCTCTCGACCGAGGCTCGAGCCGAGCTTCTCGTACGCCGCCTGTAGCGTGTCGGCGTCCCTCGCAGCGGTGAACTTGCCTCCCGTGATGTCCGCGATCTGACGCAAGGTCGTGGGATCGGGTGGGACCGGGATCACCTCCGGGCCACCTCCGCCGAAGAAGCCGTCACGCGTCACCACCCCGGAGGCCGTACCGAGCGCGACCGTGTAGACGGGAATGCCCGCGTCCTTCGCGAGCTGCGCCCCCTCGAGCGGCTGCAGCACGCCACGGGTCTGGGCGCCGTCCGAGAGGAAGAGGATCGAGACGAGCTTCTGCGGCTCTTTCGGGGTCGCGCTTGCCGCCAGCGTTCTCGCGTAAGCGGAGGAGGCCGGCGCGGCGACCGGACCACGAGCGTTGGGGTTCTGTGCCAGCGCTCGCTTGCCGAGCTCGACCGCAGCCTGGAGGGCATCGCCGATCGCCGTCCCGCCATAGATCACGTAGTTGCCGATGTCGTCGACCGCCTGAGCCACGAGCTGGTGGTCGGATGTCGGCGGAGTGGCGACCTGCGCCTCGCCCGCGAAGGCGATGAGCCCGACGCGAAGCCGCTTCGGGACACGATCGAGAAACAGGTGTACCGCAGCCTGGGCCGCGCCCAGCCTCGTCGGCTTCACGTCCTGCGACTGCATCGAGCGCGACGTGTCGAGGACGAGGATCACCGTCGCCCGCTCATTCGTCACCGTGCGGCTCACCTGCGGCCGGGCCATTGCGACGAAGAGGGCCGAGAGGGCGAGGAGGAAGAGCACAGGCGGCACGTAGCGCAACCAGCTGCGCGCGGGGACGATCGACGCGAGGACGTCGAGGTTCGTGAACCGCACCGCGTACCGCATGCGACGCCGTTCGGCGAGCACCCAGACTCCGACCGCAGCCCCGATGAGGAGCAGGCTGAGGAGAAAGATCGGGTGCTCGAAGCTCATAGTCCGTTCTCCGGGCTATGAGTGTGTGGCGGGGCGTGGGGAACCGGGAGGTCCCCCACGCTTTCGGAAAGAAGGGGGCGGCGCTGAGCCTTCGCTAGACCGGAATTCGCTCGCGCGAATCCCGGTCGCGGAGATGCGCGGGGAAACACGGTTTCCCCCGTGAACGCGAGCTGAAGGCGAGCGTTGAGACTCATCTCGTGGTCGCGCAGACGGCCTGAACCTGGACGACGGCCCGAACGGAGGCGATCTCCGCGTCGCCTCGAACCTGGCTGACGGCTCGGCTTCCACGAATGGCCAGGGAGCCGGAGACGCTCCCGGCGAGGCTCGCGCTCGGCGGCCTGCGCATGTAGAAGCCGAACGCCTGCATCGCATCGACGAGCCGCTCATGCGCCGCACAGGACTGCGACACGGACCCGCTCCCGGGTCGCACGCGAACGGTGCGCGCGTGACGAAC
>WNGD01002859.1_pt1 | contig 25979 bp, 20 predicted proteins | sample 5400671 | NCBI WGS metagenome assembly WNGD01 (sample SAMN13153369, study PRJNA577476) | soil metagenome | isolation source: 40 cm soil or saprolite under grassland replicate 2 | place: USA:California | collected 2016-06-15
TGACATTCGTCGTCATCACCTTCGTATTCACGGCGCTAGGCCTGCTCGAGGTCGACATCGTCAGAAAAAACGTCGGACGTCTCGGCAACGAGAGGATCGCGCAAACCATCCTGCAGGCGAGCACGCAAATCGCGGGCAAGTTTCAAAGATACATGGTGGTGCGCAGCGCAATGAGCGTGCTGACCGGCCTGGTGGTCTGGGTCTTTACCCTCCTCGCCGGTCTGGAGCTGGCGACGGCATGGGGCGTGATTGCGTTCGTCCTTAACTACATTCCGTTTATCGGTCCTCTGGTCGCGACCGTGTTTCCGACCCTTTTCGCGCTGGCGCAGTTCGGGTCGTGGCAATTGGCCATCGTCGTATTTTTGGCCCTCAACCTCATCCAGTTCCTGATCGGAAGCTACCTGGAGCCGCGCATCGCCGGCGCCGCCCTCTCCGTCTCGCCGTTTCTGGTTCTGTTCGCGGTTTTCTTCTGGGCCTTCCTCTGGGGCATCCCGGGGGCATTCATCGGCGTGCCCATTGTGATTGCAGCTCTCACGCTGTGCGAACAGCGGGAGTCCACGCGATGGATCGCGACGCTTCTGTCGGGGCGTGAGCGACGCTAGTGTCCCGATTCCGAAGTTCGCAAGTCCTTGCGGCGCACTCTCGTGCGAACTTCGGGATCAAAGGGACACTAGCAAGCTTATGACTCTCTAGTATGGTTTTTGGATTTGAAGTTCCTATGCGAGCTCGCTTCATACTCGTAGGAACTTCAAATCCACCACACTAGCGGGAGCTCGGTTCTCCTTCGACGGTGATCCGCTGCGGCCGCAGCAATCTGAGCCGTCGATCGGATCCCACGGCCAACGTGTGGATGTAGAAACACGTGGTCGCGTCGTCAGTCGCCTCCATGACCGGCGACGGCGCGGAAAGAATGGGGATGCCGCCGCATTCCCCGATCCAGTCGATGTGCCGGTGACCGTGCATCAGGACCGCCCGGCCGGCGAGCGGCTTGAGCCGCCGAACGAACCAATTGCCGTTGATCAGGGCCGTCCCGACCCGCTCGGATAGCGCCTTCGCCGCCCTCGGGTACTCGACCACGTGATGGTGGAGAGCGACGACCCAACACGCACGCGGATACTGCGTCCGGGCGATGTCCAGGCCGCGCGCCTGATCGGCCGAGATCATCCCGAGCGCATTGGTGAAGGAGAAGTGCGTGTCGGCGTTCGAATCGAGCAGGACGATCCCCAGCCCGTCGTCGGAATCGGGCGGCAGCACCATCGGAAACACGCTAGTCCACAACTCAGTCAGACGTTTCGACAACCACGGCCTGCCGACGTCGGCGAACCTTGCCATTTCCTTGAGATGCGGCTTGAGCGTGGACGCAAGGGTGGCACCCACACGTCCGCCCGCGCGATCCACCACGCGCACGCGCTCGCCCTGGACGGCCACCATCGCCGACAGCACCCGCAACTTCCGCAGCCGCTTGTTCGGGCTGGTCGGCAGGTCGAGGCGCGCCGGATTGGCGCGGTCGACGATGTTCAGATCGTGGTTGCCGGGAATGATCAGCATGCGTTCGGCGAGGGTCGGATGACGCGAAACGGCGTCTAGGAATTCGGCCCACTCGCTCGAGCGACCGGCATCGGTCATGTCGCCGCTCACCACGATGGCGTCGAGCGGGTCGCTTGCATGCAGCATCTCCAGCTGCGCGAGCAGCCGTCTCAGGCGCCCGTTGCCGCATGGCCCCGACCTGCCGCTCTCGAGTCGGAAGCCGTAGCGTTCGCCCACGACGTGCACGTCGGACAAATGCGCGATGCGCCACGTGCGGCCATCGGCGGGGCCTTCATCGAAATGCTCGAGGTCGCGGGGCTGGGCCATGGTCGCATCGGCGATCCCCCAGATCAGCTCGGAGATCCCACCCCTGCTGCGCCGCGCAACAGATCCGCATGTGGCAAGACCACCACCAGCACCAGCAGCGCGACGGCGCAGATCATGCCGCCGGAGACCACGGCTGCGGCCGCGCGCAGTCTCGCCCGCTGCATCCCGGTTGCCGCTACTGGCAGCAATCGCTCGGCGAGCTGGCGTAGCGCCTCGCGGCAAATCGCGTAGGCCGGCTGGACGAGGAGCGAATTGAAGGACCAGAAACTGTTCTCGGCCAATCGGAACAACGGACGTCCGCCAAACCAGCCGACGGCGGCGACGATCGCGAGCAGGATCGCAGGCCAAAAGCCCGTGAGCGCGGTTGCCAATTTGCCCGAAAGCTTGCCGAACCAGATCGCCGCAAGGATCGGCGCGATCCCGAGCGTCAAAGCCGGCACGGCGACCAGGAGAGTGAAGGCCACCGCCAGCTTCGGCAGACTGATCTCCGCGAACAGGCTGCCGGCGAGCGACAGCAGCGAGCGGCGCTTGGAGCTCGAAGCGTCATCCTCGATGTCGCCACGGCGAGGATCGATGGCCGGCCTCAAGCAGATCCTCCTAAGGCGTGCGACGGCCCCGGCGCCTTCGCGCACGACAAACGCAGCCGCACTTCGAGAGTACGCGCATTCCGCTGCGATCGCCTAGGCGTCCAGCGCGCTGCCCCGGCCGGTGCCGAGCCCTCGCATGAAGCGATTGCGGATGAGCGGGGGATCGCGCACCGTCTGCCCGATCCCGGGCTTGTCGTCGATCTTCGCCGCCAGCAGCACCGGCCCGCCGTCATCGAAGCGCCGCGACACCAATTGCTCGAAGTGGCGCTCGTCGCGCACCCACTGGCTGTTAGCGATTCCGGCGCCGCGCGCGATAGCCACGATGTCGGCGCTGCTCGCGGTCGCGGCCGCCTGCTTGCCGGTGATCTGGTAGATGCCGTTGTCCATGATGACGATGGTCAGGTTGCGCGGCTTGACCATCCCGATCGTGGTCAGGCATCCGAGCGCCATCAAGATCGAGCCATCGCCCTCGAGCGCGATGACGCCGCGCTCGGGCTTTGCGAGCGCAACGCCGAGCGCGATCGGGCAAGCCAGCCCCATGCTGCCGAGCATGTAGAAGTTCTGCGGGCGGTGACCGGCCGCATAGAGATCGAAGTTGGTGTTGCCGATGCCCGCGACCACGGCTTCGTCGCGGGCAAGCTTCGCCACCAGGCGCTTCGTCAGGTCGGCGCGGTTGAGCACCTTGACGGCCGGAGCATCGATCGTTGGGGCGGCCACGATTGCGATCTCCCTCACTTCAATTTGGCTGCCGCCGCCGGATTTCCGCCGGTGAGAAGCGGCGACAGGATGAAGACCACCGGGCTTTGCGTGGTGAAAGCTTGCTTGATCGACTTGTCGACGATCAAAGGCATTGTGGCCTCGTCGGTCAGCGTGTGATGCACGACCGCGATGGCGTCGAGCGTCGGCCGCATGGTGCGGGCGACCGTGACTTGGCCGATGTTGAATTCACCCAAAGTGCCGCGCTCCGACACCACGATGATCGCCGGAATCTGGTACGGCACGATCAGCGACGCGAGCGCGTTCGCAATGAGCGCGAAGCCGCTCGTCTGCATCATCACCACGCCGCGCAGACCGCCCATATAGGCGCCGGCCAAGGTGCCGACGGCCTCGTCCTCGCGGGTTGCGCCGATCGACATGAAGTAGTTGTCGGCGGCCGCACCGCTGATCAGCGGGGTGAGCACGTTGTCGGGGACGTAGGTGACGAGCCTGACGTCGTTCTCCTTCAGCGTGCGGAGAAAGCTATCCGCCCAAGTCATTTGCGTATCGTCATTTGCGTATCGTCATTTGCGTATCGTCATTTGCGTATCGTCATTTGCCTATCGTCACTCGTGTGCCGTTGTGCGTCACCATCCGCAAAGCCGGCCGCTTGTCCCCTAGCCCATCTGCGTTGCGGTTGCAAAGATGGAGGAGAATGCGAGGATGCGCCACGTGGCGCGCGCGGCAGCCGAGACGGCGCGAGGGCGGAAGGCTTGCGGCAAAAGGACTTGAGACAAAAAGACTTCATACAAGAAGACTTGACACAAGAAGACTTCACACACGAAGACCTGGGAGGACTCACCATGCGCGGGGCTTCCATCCTGCTCGCCGCCTTGGTTGCGGCGCTCCTTCCAGCGGCCCTTGGGCCGGCGGCGGCAGAGACCTATCCGGCGCGCCCGATCACGCTCGTCGTTCCGTTCGCGCCCGGCGGCAGCGCCAGCACCGTGGCGCGCAGCGTCGCCGACAAGATGAGCGAGACGCTCGGACAGCAAATCGTCATCGACAACCGCGGCGGCGCCGGCGGGACGGTCGCGACGCGCGCGGTCGCAAAGGGCGCGCCCGACGGTTACACCATCGTGGTGGCCACCAGCGCGACGGTCGGGACTTCGCCCAGCCTGCTTCACAATCTCGGCTACGACCCGCGCAAGGACCTCGATCCGATCGGCCTGATCGCGGCCACGCCCAACGTGATCGTCGTGCATCCGAGCGTCCCCGCCCGCTCGCTGGCCGAGCTGATCAAGATCGGCAAGGAGACCGCCACTCCCATTCCCTACGGCTCGCCCGGCACCGGCACGCTCAATCACCTCACGGTTGAGCTCCTCGCCTATCGGACCGGCATGAAGCTTTCCCATGTTCCGTACAAGGGCGCCGCGCCAGCGCTCAACGACTTGCTCGGCGGCCATATCCGCGTGCTGATCAGCGCGATTCCGAACGCCCACAGCCACATCCTCGCCGGCACCATCCATGGGCTCGCGGTGACCGGCGCCAAGCGTTCGGCGCTGATCCCGGCGGTGCCGACATTTGCGGAGGCGGGGCTTGCGGGCTACGACGTGCCGCTGCGATGGGGCCTCGCCGCGCCGGCGGGGACGCCGCGCGCCGTCATCGACACGCTCAACCGGGCGCTCAACGCCGCGCTCACGACCGAGGAGGTGCGTGGGCGCCTTGCCGTCGAAGGCGCCGAGCCGCAGCCCACCACGCCCGAGGTGTACGCCGCCATCATCGACCGCGAGCTGACGATGTGGTCCGACCTGGTGAAGGCCGTCGGCATCAACCCGGAATGACGGATCAAGGATGACTTTCCACTTGCGCGGGAATGAGCGGTAGAGAAGGTCGATGGTGGGAAACGCGAATGCCAAAGCCGAGGCCTCGACTTGACGTGCTGGTGGCGGCGGCGCTGATCGCCGCGCTCGCGACGTCGGCCGCGCCGGCATGCGCGGCAGGCAGCCAAATCTGTGCGACAACTTGAGGGAATCTTAAGATGCAGTTCTACTTCACCGAAGAGCAGCAGGCCTTCGCCGACTCTGTTCGCCGTTTCGCGCTCGCGCACCTCGAAAAGGATGCGCTCAAGCGCGCCCACGACCCGCGCTATCCGTTCGACGTCGCGAAACTCATGAGCGCGCACGGTCTCATGGGCATCAGCCTTCCCGAGGCCAACGGCGGCCAGGGCGGCACGTTGATGGACGCGGTGATCGCCATCGAGCAGGTCGCCGCCGTCTGCCCGCGCAGCTCCGACGTGGTGCAGTTCGGCAATTTCGGACCGATCCGCACCTTCGCCGAATATGGAACGCCGCAACAGAAGGCGCGTTGGCTGCCCGACCTCCTGCAGGGACGCATGGTGATGAGCCTCGGCATCACCGAGCCCGACGCCGGCTCCGCGGCGACCGACCTCAAGACCAGCGCGAAGCCGGACGGATCGCATTACGTCATCAACGGCAGCAAGGTGTTTTCCAGCTTCAGCCCGGACGCGGCGATTTTCCTGATCTATGTGCGCTACGGGCCGGGGCTCGGCGGCATCGGCTCGGTGATCGTCGAGCGCGGCACGCCGGGCTTTGCGATCGGCCAGCCCTCGCGCTTCATGAGCGGCGAGGAGTGGTGCGAACTCCATTTCGACAATTGCCGCATTCCGGCGGAGAACGTCCTGCTCGGACCCGGCGGTTTCAAGAAGCAGATGGCGGGCTTCAACATCGAGCGCCTCGGCAACACCGCGCGCTCGCTGGCGTTCGGGCGTTATGCCTTCAACAAGGCGCGCGAGCATGCATCGACCCGCCGGCAGTTCGGCCGCCCGCTGTGCGAGTTCCAGGGCTTGCAATGGAAATTCGCCGACATGGCGATCAGGCTCGAAGGCGCGCAGCTTCTGCTCTACCGCGCGGCGGCCAATGCCGACCGCGGTCTGCCCTCCGCCTACGAGACCGCCATTGCCAAGGCAGCCTGCAACCAGGCGGGCTTCGAAGCGGCGAGCGAAGCGGTCCAGATCATGGGCGCGATGGGCTACAGCCAGGAGAGCCTGGTGGAATGGTGCATGCGGCGCTGCCGCGGCTGGATGATCGCCGGCGGCTCGATCGAAATCCTCAAGAACCGCATCGCCGAGCACCTTTTCGACCGCCGGTTCGATCAGCGCGGGCCCAAGCCCGCCGAAGCGGCGGAGTGATTCTGACGGTGGCGCTTCCAGAGCTTACCAACTCGAATCTTCGCGACGCGCTGTTCTCTCCGCGCTCCGTCGCCATCGTCGGGCAGTCGGACGACGCCAGCAAGGCCGCGGGCCGGCCGCTGAAATTTCTCCGGCGCATCGGCTATGCCGGCCGCATCTACCCCGTCAATCCGCGGCGCGACACCGTGCTCGGCGAGCGCGCCTGGCCTGCGCTCGCGGCGCTGCCCGAGCCGCCCGAGCACGCCTATATCGTGACGCCCACGGAGGCCGCGGTCGCGGCGGTCGAGGAATGCGGCCGGCTCGGCGTCAAGGTCGCGACCGTGCTGGCCGACGGTTTCGCGGAAGCCGGCGCCGAAGGCATGGCGCGCGAGACGCGCCTGCGCGAGACCTGCGCGCGCACCGGCATCCGCATCGTCGGGCCGTCGAGCCTCGGCGTGGTTGACTTGCGCACGCGGGTCATGCTGACGGCGAACGCCGCCTTCGACGAGAAGGATTTCCCGCTCGGGCGCATCTTCGCCGCCTCCCACAGCGGCAGCATGATCGGAGCGCTGATGTCGCGCGGCAAGGCGCGGGGCACGGGCTTTGCCGGCTTCGTTTCGGTCGGCAACGAGGTCGATCTCTCGCTCGGTGAAATCTGCGCGGCTACCCTCGATGATCCCGACATCGACGGTTACATGCTGTTTCTCGAGACCATGCGGCACGCCGATACGCTGCGACGCTTTGCGCTTTCGGCCGCCGAGCGCGGCAAGCCGATCATCGCATACAAGCTCGGCCGCTCGGACGCCGCGCGCGAGCTTGCGGTCTCGCACACCGGCGCACTCGCGGGGGAGGACGACGTCGCCGATCAATTTCTCAGGTCCTGCGGCATTGCCCGGGTCGATACGCTCGAAGGCCTGATCGAGGGCCTGCCGCTGCTCTCGCGCGTGCCGGCGGCAGCTCGCGGCGGGCGCAAGCGCGTGGGCGTGGTGACGACCACCGCGGGCGGCGCGACCATGGTCGTCGATCCGCTCGCCAGGCGCGGCGTGACCGTCGAGCCGGCAAGCGCGGCGACCTTGGCGCGGCTTGCCGCGGCGGGCATCGAGGTCAAGCCCGCGCGGCTCGTAGATCTCACCATTGCCGGAGCGCGCTACGAGACGATGAAAGCCGCGCTCGATATTCTCACGGCCGCGCCGGAATTCGACCTCGTGCTCGCGGTCATTGGCTCGTCCGCGCGCACGCAGCCGCAAACGACGGTGCGGCCCGTCATCGACAGCGCGGGTGCGGCAAGGCCGCTCGCGGCGTTCGTCGTACCGGAAGCACCGGAGGCATTAGCAATGCTCAGCCGCGCGGGCGTGCCGAATTTCCGCACGCCGGAGGCGTGCGCCGACGCCATCGCCGCGGCGCTATCGCGACAACCGCCCCGGCCGCTGCCTGCGCGCTCGGCTGCGCCGGTCGCGAGCGGCGGGCCGATCCTCGACGAGTTCGCAGCCGGTGCGCTGCTCGACCGCCTCGGCATCTCACGCGCGCCGTCAGTTGCGCTCGAGGTCGGCATCGCAGCGGCGCCGCCCCTGCCCTTCGCCTATCCGGTCGCGGTCAAGGTGCTGTGCGTCGAGATCGCGCACAAGACCGATGTTGGCGGCGTCGCGCTTGGTGTCGCCGACGGCGAGGCGCTGCTTGCGGCGATCCAAAACATCGCCGCGACCGTCGCCGAACGAAGGCCTGGCGCACGCGTCGCCCGCGTGCTGGTGCAGCCCATGGTGTCCGGCCTCGGCGAGGTCCTCTTGGGCTATCGCGTCGATCGCGACGTTGGAGCGCTGATCATGGTGGCGGCCGGCGGCGTGCTCACCGAGATCGCGCGCGATCGCAGCCTGCGCCTCGCGCCGATCGATCTCGCCACCGCGCACGAGATGATCGCCGAGGTCCGCAGCCTCATTGCGCTCGCCGGCTACCGCGGCAGGCCCGCGGGCGATCTCGACGCGCTCGCGCGGGCGATGGTCGCGCTCTCCCAGCTCGCCGACGATGCCAACATCGCCGAGGCGGAAATCAACCCGCTGATCGTGCGGCCGGCGGGAGAGGGCGTCGTCGCCGTCGATGCTCTGGTGAAGCTTGCGGGGAACGCATAGGCTTCGAGCCTTCCCGCGGTCGCCGCGTCCCCGAGAGGCAACCCCATGGTCCACGCCGAAACCCTGCAGACGCTCCATCCCGCCGCCGGAGCGACCGCGGCCGTCGTCGAATTCGTCGGCGAACTCCGTCATGCCGCCCTCCCCCATGAGGTGCGCCACTACGCGCGGCGCCATCTGCTCGACACCGTCGGCGTTATGATCGCGGGCGCGGGCGGCGAGGTCGCGACTCGCGCCGAAGCCGTGCTCGCGGCGGTGCGCCCGGCCGGCCACATTCCGGTGCCCGGCCGCGCGCGGCGGGCCGACCTCATCGACGCCGCTTTCCTCGGCGGCACCGCCGCCCACGGCATCGAACTCGACGACGGCTTCCGGCAGGGCTCGGTGCATCCTGGCTGCGTGGTGGTGCCGGCCGTGCTGGCACTCGGCTACGACCGACACGCCAATGGACGAGCGCTCATGGAGGCGATCGTCGCCGGCTATGAGGCCGTGATCGCCATCGGCCGCGCCTGCCATCCCGATCTGCGCCAGCGCGGATTCCATCCGACCGCCGCGGTCGGCGTGTTCGGCTCGGTCGCGGCCGCCGGCAAGATGCGCGGCCTTTCAGCCCACGCGCTCGCGAACGCGCTCGGGCTTGCCGCGTCGAGCGCCGCGGGGTTGTTCGCCTTCGTCAATGGCGGCGGCGATATCAAGCGGCTGCATGCCGGCCACGCCGCGCGGGAGGGCCTGCAGGCGGCGCTGCTGGCGGAGCAAGGCGTCGAAGGCCCGCCCGACGTGATCGAGGCGCGCGACGGCTTCATGCAAGCCTTCGCCTTCGGCCGCGCCGACAAGGCACGCGTCGCGCTGGCGAGCGAAGCGAGCGGCCAGCGCGGCCACTCTAAAAGTGCGCGCGCCGGACACTCGCCTGAACCGGGCTCGTCGGCGCGCGTCGCGCTGGCGAGCGAAGCGAGCGGCCAGCGCGGCCACTCTAAAAGTGCGCGCGCCATCGCGCTGCCGCCCGCGGCGCCGTTCGGCATCGCCGATTGCTACATCAAGCCCTATCCCTGCTGCCGGCACATCCAGCCTGCGGTCGAGGCGCTCATCGGCCTCATCAACGACGAGGCCATCTCGAGCGACGAGGTTGAGCGCATCGAGGTTGCGACCTATCGCATCGCCGCCGAGCACGCCGAGACCGGATGGGATGATTTCGCCAGCGCCCAGCTCAGCTTTCCCTATCTGATGGGGCTCGCGCTCAAATTCCGCGCCGTCAAGTTCGAGCATTTTTCCGAGCAGACGCGGCGCGATCCCGCGTTCGCCGCCATCGCCCGCAAGCTTAGCGTGACGGCGCCGCCGGACATCGATCGCCTCTATCCGCAATTGCGCCCGGCGCGGGTGACGGTGACGACCGCGCGCGGCAACTTTACGCGCCAGGCCGACGAGGCGCTCGGCTCGCGCATCGTGCCGCTCGACGACGCCGGGCTCACGGCGAAGTTTTTCGATCTCGTCGGCCCGGTGCTCGGCGCCGCGCGGGCGAAGGAACTGGGCGAGCGGCTGTGGTCGCTCGATGAGATCAGCGACGTCGCGCCGCTCGTGGAATCGATGGCGAAGCCGGCGTAGGTACGGTGGCTTAGACCGATGACGCAAGCTCGGTTGGCCCCCTGTCCCACAGGGAGAGGGGGCGCAGCGAGTTCTTGGCGCGGTCGTCAGCCGTATTTCGGAAACAGCGCCAGCGCGTTGGCGCGGTCGATCTCGGCGCGGCGCGCATCGGAGAGGAATCCAGATTCATAAGTCTTGATCATCTCAGCGATGACGCGCGGATTGGCGAACGGATAGTCGGTCCCGAACACGACCCGCTCCGGCAAGGCGACGTGATCGAGCGAGCCGAAGGTCTGTTCCCCGGGCGAGAGCGCGTTGTCGTACCAGAAATGCTTAAGGGCGGCGTAGACCTGCTCGCGCGAGAGCTGCGGCAGGCGCGGGTCGATCATCGGCGACATCGAAAGGCGCCAGGCGAAATAGGGCGCGAGCCCGCCGGCGTGGGGCAAAATAAAATGAACACGCGGGAAACGCTCGATCGCGCCGGAGAAAATCAGGTTCACCGCCGCGCGCGTGGTGTCGAACAGGTACTCCATCATGAAGGCGGGCCAAGGCAGCGCCAGCCCCTTGCTCGAGGGATGCAGGCCGGGGTGGACGAACACGACCGCGCCGCGTTCGTTCAGCATCGCTAGCAGAGGATCGAACCGCGGATCGCCGAGGAAATTTTCGCCGTAGCTCGCAAACAGCGAGACGCCGTCGAGCTTGAGCACGTCGAGCGAATACGCGATCTCCTCAAGCGCGCCCTTCCTGCTCCACATCGGCACGGTGCCAAAAGCGCCGAAGCGTGTGGGCCAGCGCGCGATGAGCTCGGCGGCGTAGTCGTTGCAGCGCCGGGCCAGCGCCTGCGCGCTCGCCGCGCTGCCGAAGCCGACGCCGGGCTGCGCCAGCGACGTGAGCGCGAGCTCGATGCCGTGCGCATCCATCAAGTCGAGCGCGAGTTGCGGCGTCCAGTCGGGATAATTGCCGATGGCCGGGCCTGTTCCCGCCGCGTAGACCGCCTCCCGATAGAACGGCGGGATGAGGTGGAAGTGAACGTCGATCCTGCGCGGTGATGCCATCATTGCCTCCCGCGCGCTACCCTCACCCGCTCGTGTTGAATTTTGCAAGCGCTCATGCCTCTATGCGCAGCGCAAACGCGGGAGGACAACCGTGCCCTGGATGGACGCGAACGGCATCAGCATCCACTTTGAGCTTGCCGGACATGGGCCGTCGGTCGTGCTGTTGCATGAGATGGGGGGCACGCTCGACAGCTGGGACGGCATTGTTCCCGCCCTGAGCGAGCGTTTCCGCACGCTGCGCTACGACCAGCGCGGTTCGGGGGTCTCGGAGAAGGCGCGCCAACCGATCACTACCGAAATCCTGGTCGAGGACCTCGAAGCCGTGCTGCAAGGCAGCGGCCTCGCCGCGCCCTACCACTTCGTCACCGTCGCCGCCGCCACCATGCAGGCGCTGATCTACATGACCCGGCATCCCGACCGCATCGCGAGTTTCGTGTTTTGCAATCCATTCACCGGCGCCGATCCCAGTCGCGTGGCCGCGCTCGAAGAGCGCGCGGGCCTGGCCGAGCGCGAAGGCTTGCGTAAGGCCATTCCGGTGACGCTCGACAAGTCCTGGCCGGCCGACATCGGCGACCGCGCCGCTTACGCGGCCTATCGCGGGCGCTATCTCGCCCATGATCCGGTGTGCTTCGCCGCGATGAACCGCTCGATCGTCCGGCCCAATGTGACGCATCTCGCGAAAGACATCCGGCGGCCGACCATGGTGGTCGCCGGCCGCTTCGACCAGGTGCGTCCGCCGGCCGCCAGCGAGCAGTTCGCGCGGACAATTCCCGGCGCGCGCTTCGAATTGATCGACGCCGTGCACATGATGCCGGCGCAGGCGGGAGCGGCGCTGCTCGCGCTGCTGCAGGACTTTTTAGGCGCGCAGGCTGCATCCGCGACCCAACAACGCGCCGGTTAGAGGGACGCCGCCGTCATGAAGATCAAGGCCAACGGGATCAGCATCAATTACCAAGTGGACGGGCCCGACGGCGCGCCCTGGCTCGTGCTCAGCAACTCGCTCGCTACCAATTTGGCCATGTGGGACGACCAGGCGCGCGAGCTTGGCCGCGCGTTTCGCGTGCTGCGCTACGATCAGCGCGGGCACGGCACGACCGAGGCGCCCGCCGGCCGCTACACGTTCGAGCTGCTGATCGCCGACGCACTCGCGCTGATGGACGCGCTCGCGATCAAGAGGGCGCATTTCGGCGGCCTGTCCATGGGCGGCGCCACCGCGCTCGGCTTGGCGCAGAAACATCCGGACCGGCTCGACCGCGTTATCGTCTGCGACTCGCCGTGCCAGTCGACGCCGACGAGCAGCCAGCAATGGGAGGAGCGCATCGTGGTCGCGGAAAAGCAGGGTATGGAGGCGCTGGTCGAGCCTACTCTCGCGCGCTGGTTCCCACCGGAGGTCATCAAGGCCAATCCGCCGCACCTCGACAAGGTGCGCCAGATGATCCGCACCACGCCGGTCAACGGCTTCATCGGATGCGCCGCCGCGCTCGCCGACCACAACTATGCCGCCGCGGTGGCAACGGTGACGCGGCCGGTCCTGTTCATGGTCGGTGAGAAGGACGCCGCCGCGGCGCCCATGCGCAAGCTTAACGAAGCGCTGCCCGGCTCGCGTTACGTGGAGCTGGCCGGCGCCGGGCACATTTCCAACCTCGACCAGCCCACGGCTTTCACCCGCGCGATCAAGGATTTCTTGGCCGCCAAATGAGGGCCCTGCAGCCCCGGCATGCCGTTGCGTCGATTGCAAAGTTTCCGGGAGGGGCGCTATACCTCTCGTCAGGGTCGACCCTGGATCAGGCGCCGCCGAGTCATTTCGAAGCTTTGGGCTTTAGCGCGAGCGGCACGCCACCCCGGACGTCACGGCAAGATCGCAAGGAGACAACGTCATGACCGCCGCCGCAGCCGCCACGCAGAAGAAGCAAGTTCCGCTCTCCAACAAGGCGCGCGAGATGATGGAAGCCATCAACGTCGACGCCGCGAAGCATCACGTCTGGATTCGTACCCAGGCGAATGCCCCGGCCCAGCGTCCGTGGTTCAGCGCGACGGGCGGCGAAGGCAGCGGGCAGCTCGCCTCGGGCCGCGTCGCCGCCAACCAGATGAAGACGATTCCCTACATGTGGCGCTGGAGCGAGTTCAGCCCCTATCTACATCGCATCTCCGAGATTGCGCGCAAGGCCGAGGTGTCGCCGATCGAGTTCGCGGACCGGCAGAGCATTCTTCTGCTCAATCCCGGATTGAACGGCCGTCTGCAGGTCACCAACACCATCCGCTGCGCCATCTCGATCTACAATCCCGGCGACGTTGCGCCCGTCCATCTGCACTCGCCCAACGCCAGCCGCACGATCCTGTCGGACAAGGGCGGCTACACCGTCGTCGAGGGCGAACGCTGCACCGCCGAGCGCGGCGACTTGATCCTGACGCCGAACGGCACCTGGCACGACCACGGCAACGACGCGAGCGAGCCGGTGATCTGGATCGACATGCTGGATTGGCCGCTGATGGAGTTCCTGGACGCCGCGTGGGTCGATCACGACATGCCGGGCGCGCAAGGCAACGCCAAGGTCCAGGCCGTGACGCAAAGCGATGGCCGCTCGCGCCGGCTCTACGGCCGCGGCGGCATCATGCCCGCGTTCGTCGATCACCAGATCGGCGTCGGCCGCAGCCCCGCGCCACTCATTCATTACCGCGGCGCCGACGTGCTCGACACGCTGCACAGCCTGCGCAAGGAGAAGGGCGATCCGCACGAGGGCATCAAGGTGGACTTCGTCAATCCGGTGACCGGCGAGCCCGTGTTCAAAACCTTGAACTATTCGGCGCAACTCTTGCGTCCGGGCGAGGAGACCGAACTCAAGCGCGAGACCGCCGGCACTTTCTACGTGGCGATCGAAGGCTCGGGCGCGACCGAGGTCGGCGGCAAGCGCTTCGACTGGACGCAGAACGATATTTTCGTGGCGCCGAACTTCCTGTGGCGGCGCCACATCAATACCGGCAAGACCGACGCGGTGATCTATTCCGTGTCCGACGCCGCGCTGATGAAGAACATCGGCCAGTACTATGCGCAGGGCCGCTCCAAGGACGGCAAGGTCACCGAGCTGACGCACTGAGCGGCCGACAGCGCAACATCCGTTCGTCCCCGCGGGGGGCACCCCGCGACGCTTGCGTCGCGGGGACCGCTTACGCGGGAATGAGCGGAGGGCGAGCTAAACTTCGTCGACCACCGTGTTGCGCAGAACGCCGATTTGCGGCGCCGCGACTTCCACCACGTCGCCGGGCTTGAGCCACACCGAGGGATTTCGGTGCACGCCGGCGCCGGTCGGGGTTCCGGTCCAGATCAAATCGCCGGGCTTGAGCGTCGCAAACGTGCTGATGTAGTTGATGAGCCAGGCGAAGCCCCAGGTCAGGCGGTCGGTGCTGTCGTCCTGCCGCAGCTCCCCGTTCACGCGCGTGGTCAGATGCAGCGGCTTTGCGGGGTCGAGCTCGTCGGTGGTCACGATCCAAGGACCGAGACTGCCGGACTTGTCGAAATTCTTTCCCTGCGTGACGTTCAACGTGCCGTGGCGGAGCCAGTCGCGCACGCTGCCTTCGTTGCCGAGCGTGAAGCCCCCGATCGTGGCAAGTGCGTTCTCGCGCGGGACATGCCGGCCTTCCTTGCCGATCACCAGCACGATCTCGCCCTCGTAATCGAACTTATCCGACACCTTGGGCCGCACGATCGGCTGGTCGGTGCCGACCAGCGAGCTCGGGAAGCGGCAAAACAGGTTGGGATATTTCGGCGCGTCCCTGCCGTCCTTGTATTCCGCGTTGCGGTCGGGATAGTTGATGCCGACGCAGATGTTCTTCTCGGGCGCCAGAATCGGCGGCAGCATCTCCACGTCCTTGACTTGGTAGTCCGGCCGCCCGGTCGCCGCCGCGCGCGCTTGCGCGAGCGCCTGCGCGCGAAACACGTCGAGCAGCGTCGGATATTGCGGGAGCTTGCGGCCGAGATCGATGATGCCGCTGTCGGTCACCGCCCCGTAGCTGGTGCGGCCATCGGTTTTGAAGGTTGCAAGTCGCATGGGATCCCTCGGGTTGGAAGGAAAGATCTCTGCGCCGCTTCAGGCCGCCTGGGGCGCGCCGGGCTGGCGCAGGGGATGCGCACGGGCGAACGCGTCGTTTTGCATGCAGGTATCGACGATCCGGCGCACCGTCGGGAAAGGCGCGAGGTCGTATTTGTAGAAATTCGCCCCCGCCGCCTGGCTCGCTAAGCAGATGTCGGCGATCGTGATGGCGTCGCCGTGACAATAGCGTCCGGTGTCCGCGCTTCCGGCGAGATTGGTCTCCAGCGCCTTCAGCGCCTCGCCAATCCAGTTGTGGATCCATTTGAGCCGCGTGGGCTCGTCGAGTTTGAGCTCGTGCTCCAGGTACTCGCGCACCCGCGGCACCAGCAGCGGATGGGAATCGCACGCGACGATCTGCGCCAGTCCGCGCACCCGTGCCCGCGCGCGCGCTCCCTGCGGCAGAAGCGGCGGCTGCGGATGGGTCTCGTCGAGATATTCCACGATGGCGAGCGACTGGAACAGCGCCGGCCCTTCGCCGTCGACCAGCGCCGGCAGGAGCATTTGCGGATTGACCGCGCGGTACTTCGTTTCGCGCTGCCTGCCCTTCATGAGATCGACGTCGATGACCTCCTCCGGAGCGAGGCCTTTGAGGTTGAGCGCGATCCGCACGCGGAAGGTCGCGAGCGAGCGCCAGAATGAGAATAACTTCACGGGCCCTCCCCTTGCGGAAATTGTGAAGGAATTGTTCCTACCATAATATATCGCCTGCACGAAAAAACCTTCCATCGTCATCGCAGGCGTGACGGCTGAAGGGCTGGATAGAACGGGAGGACGGGAATGGCTTCGGTCGAGGAGACGCGCGCTCGAGCAAGGGAGGGCAAGACCCACGAGCATCGCAGCGAGGTGCGCGACGGCATGCGCATCGACTGGGACGTCCCGATCAAGATGGACGACGGTCTGGTGCTGCGCGCCGACGTCTTTCGCCCGGTGAAGGACGGCCGCTATCCGGTGATCCTGAGCTACGGCCCCTATGCCAAGGGCCTCGCTTTCCAGGATGGCTATCCGAGCGCGTGGCAACGCATGGCCGAACAGCATCCCGACGTCACCGCAGGTTCGAGCAACCTCTACCAGAGCTGGGAGGTGGTCGATCCCGAGAAATGGGTGCCGCACGACTATGCCTGCGTGCGCGTCGACTCCCGCGGTTGCGGTTGCTCGCCCGGCTTCATCGATCATTTCTCGCCGCGCGAGACCAAGGATTTCTACGACTGCATCGAATGGGCCGGCGTCCAGCCCTGGTCCAACGGCAAGGTCGGACTCAACGGCATTTCCTATTACGGCATCAACCAGTGGCACGTGGCCACGCTCGAGCCGCCGCACCTGGCCGCCATGTGCATCTGGGAGGGCGCCGCCGACTGGTACCGCGACATGACCCATCACGGCGGTATCGTCTGCACGTTCTGGGAAAACTGGTACGACATGCAGGTAAAGACCGTGCAATACGGCGCAGGCGAGCGCGGCAAGCGTTCCCGGGTGCACGGTGAGCTGGTCTGCGGGCCGCACACGCTGTCGGAAGCGGAGCTCAAGAACAATCGAGGCGCGCTGGGCGACGACATCCGCGCCCACCCGCTCGATGACGATTACCACCGCGCGCGCTCGCCGGTTTGGTCCAAGGTCAAGACGCCGTTGCTATCGGCGGCCAATTGGGGCGGCCAGCCATTGCATCCGCGCGGCAATTTCGAAGGCTTCGTGCGCGCGGCCGCGAAGAACAAATGGCTCGAAGTGCACGGCATCGAGCACTGGACCCACTTCTATACCGACTATGGGCGCAAGCTGCAGCTGCGCTTCTTCGACCATTTCCTGCGCGGCAAGAACAACGGCTTCGACCGGCAGCCGCGCGTGCTGCTGCAGGTGCGCCACATCGACAAGTTCGTGGAGCGCGCCGAGAACGAGTGGCCGCTCAAGCGCACGATGTGGACGAAGTTCTATCTCGACCCCGCAAGCGGCGCGCTCACACGCGAGCGTGCGCCCAAAAAAGCGGCCAAGAGCTCGCAGCTTAAATTCGAAGCGTTGGGCGACGGCGTCACCTTTCTGAGCGAGCCGTTGACGCAAGCGACCGAGATCACCGGGCCCTCGGCGGTCAAGCTCTTCGTCTCGTCGTCCACCAAGGACGCCGACCTGTTCGTGGTGCTGCGGGTGTTCGGCGGCGACCTCAAGGAGGTGGTGTTCCAAGGCGCCATCGATCCGCACACCCCGGTCGGCCAGGGCTGGCTGCGGGCCTCGCACCGCAAGCTCGACAAGCGGCTGTCCACGCCCTATCGGCCCTACCACAGCCACGACAAGGTCGAGCCGCTCAAGCAAGGCCAAGTGGTCGAGCTCGACATCGAGATCTGGCCGACCTCGATCGTCGTTCCGGCCGGCCACCGCGTCGGCCTCACCGTCCGCGGCAGGGATTATGTCTACGCGGGACCGAGCGGCGGCAAGCTGTCGAACTTCAAGAACGAGCTCACGGGTTGCGGGCCGTTCCTCCACGACGATCCGCGCGATCGTCCCATGGACGTCTTCGGCGGCGTCACCAGCCTGCACTTCGGCGCCGGACGGCAGCCCTATCTCCTGCTGCCGATCATTCCGCCCAAAAAAGCGGCAGCGCAGAAGCGCGGAAGCCGCCGCAACTAGCTCCAACCCAAGCGGGCGACTGGAGCCGCCGACGCCGACCACGCCGTGTGACTCATCTGTCCACGGCGCTTGCGGTCAGCCGGAGCCGTCGTAAGGTAAGCTCGTCGCGCCTTGGCGATTTCAGAGGGGTTGGGGAGGGAATGAATACGCAATTTTGGCTGACCCAGGCCTTCAACGGAATTTCATACGGCGCGCTGCTGTTTCTGGTCGGCAGCGGCCTCTCGCTGATTTTCGGCGTGATGCGGATCGTCAACCTCTCGCATGGATCCTACTTCCTCCTGGGCGGATATGTCGCACTGTCGGTGATCTGGACGACGGGCTCGTGGCTGCTGGCTATACCGGTCGCGGCTTTGACCATTGCCGCGGTGGGCGTGGCGATGGAGCGCGTGTTCTTGCGGCCCTTGGGATTCGACCCGCTGCGCCAGGTGCTGCTGACGGTGGGCTTTGCATTCCTGTTCCAGCAGGCGGCGCTCGACATCTGGACCGGCAACAATTTCGACATCAACCCGCCCGATGCGCTGACCAAAAGCATCGTGGTCGGCGGGCTCTATCTGCCGCTGTACCGGATATTCATGATCGGCACGGCGCTCATCATTGGCCTCGTCCTGTGGCTGGCCATGGAAAAGACCCGGATGGGCGCAGCCGTTCGTGCAACCGTCGACGATGCGCAGATGGCGCGCGGCGTCGGCATCGACACCTCGCGCATTTCCATGTTGATTTTCGCGCTGGGCGCGTTCTTGGCGGCGTTGGGCGGCGTGATCGGCGGTGCTTTTCTCGGCATCTATCCCGGCTTGGACTTCGAGATGTTGCCGATCGCGTTCGCCGTCGTGATCATCGGCGGGATGGGAAGCCTGGGCGGCGCGGCGATCGGCGCGCTGGTCGTCGGACTCGCCGACAATTTTGGCAAGGCGCTGTTCCCGGAGATTTCCTATTTCACCCTCTACGCGCCGATGGCGCTGATTCTGGCGGTGAAGCCGACCGGACTGTTCGGACGTGAATGAGCAACGACGGATGAAGAGCCAGCACATCAAGGTCTTGATCGTCGTTGTGGCCCTGGCGGCGATCGCGATCATCATTCCGAACACCAATTCGTTCGTGATCCTGCTGGCCACGCGCGCGTTGGCTTTCTCGATTCTCGTGATGAGCCTTGACATCCTGCTCGGCTACACGGGCCTTCCCTCCCTCGGACAGGCGGCCTATCTGGGCGTCGGTGCGTATTTGACCGCGATTCTCGCGACCAGATACCAATTCGGGCTGGGATACGATTTTTGGCTGGTCGTCGTGCTCGGGATTCTGTCCGCAGCAGCCTTGGCGGCCATTTTCGGCCTGCTCGCCATTCGTGCGACAGGAGTCTACTTCCTGATGATCACGCTTGCGCTCGGCCAATGCGCCTGGGGATTGGCCTACCGATGGAACTCACTCACTGGCGGCGACAACGGCATCAATCTGCGAGCACGGCCCAAATTCGGCATCGACCTCGCGAACGAAGTGACCTTCTTCTATCTGGTGTTCTTCCTCTTCGCCGTCTCGCTGCTGCTGATGTACACGCTGGTTCGCTCGCCGTTCGGGCGAAGCCTGGCGGGCATTCGCGAGCGCGAGCTGCGCATGAAGATCCTCGGCTACAACACCTGGCTGCACAAATACATCGCGTTCATTATCGCGGGCGGCTTCGGCGGGCTCGCCGGCGTGCTGTGGGCCCATACCGCTGGCATCGTGAGCCCGGGGCCCATACCGCTGGCATCGTGAGCCCGGAGAACGTGGTGTTGACCACCTCGGTCGACGCGCTGTTGATGGCGGTTCTCGGCGGTGCGGGTACGCTGGTCGGCGGAGTTATCGGCGCGTTTATCGTGTTCGGCCTGCGCGAATACCTCAGCACGCTGGTTCCCTGGTGGCAGTACGCGCTGGGCGCCGTCTACGTGCTGACGATCCTGTACCTGCCAACGGGGCTGATGGGCATCCCGGAGCGACTCCGTCAACGACGCGCCGCTACTGGAAATCGAGAAGACGTGAAAAAAATGGCACCTGTGACCTCCTGACTCGCGCGGGAAATGTCACGACAACAAGGGAGTAGGACTATGACAATCACCTTGCTACGACGGCTCGGTCCGCCGTTGTTGGGCGGCGTTGTTGCCTTGGGCCTGACGCCGCCTTCGAACGCCGCCGAGGAACTGCGCATCGGATATGTGGCGCCGACCACCGGCATCTTCGCCCAGGTCGGCAAGGATATGGTCGATGGCTTCCAGCTCTACCTTGACGACGTCAACAGCGACTTCGGTGGGGCGAAAGTGAAGTTCATCGTCGAGGACGAACAGGCTAAGCCGGACACCGCCGTCACCAGGGCCAAGAAGCTCATCTTGCAGGACAAGGTGCATATGCTCGTTGGCGGCCTCTTGGCGTCGAGCGGCTACGCGCTGGCGCCGGTCAGCACCGCCGACAAAACGGTCTACGTCGTGCCCGTTTCGGCGGCCGACGACTTGACCCAGCGCGATCTGTCCAAATATCCGTACATGGTCCGCACCGGCTGGAGCAGCTCGCAACCCAGCCATCCGTTCGGGCAGTGGGCCTGCGACCAGGGCTACAAGAAGATCGTGGCGGTCGGCGCCGACTATGCTTTCGGCTATGAGGTCATCGGCGGCTTCCAGCGCGCATTCGAGGCCTGCGGCGGGCAGATCATCCAAAAGATCTGGCCGCCGATCGGCACCAAGGACTTCGGGCCCTACATTCCGACCATCAGGCAAGACGCCGACGCCATCTTCACGCTCATGGTCGGCCCCATGTCGCTGCAATTCCCCAAGCAGCTCGCGGCCTCCGGCAACAAGAAGCCGGTGATCGGCGGCGGGACGAGCTATGACGAGTTCGTGCTGCCGTCCATGGGCGACGAAGTGATCGGTCACGTGTCCGCGCTGCAATACAGCGCCGCGTTGGAAACTCCCAAAAACGAGGCCTTCGTAAAGAAGTATCGCGCGAAGTACGGCAAGGTCCCCTCGTATTATTCGGAGACCAACTACACGACGGCGCAGATGATCCACGAGGTCATCAAGAACAACAAAGGCAACTTCCCGGGCGCCGAGGAATTCGTGAAACAGCTCGCCACGCTGAAGTTGGATACGATTCGCGGTCCCGTCACCATCGACGAGATGCGCAACCCGGTGCAGAACATCTACATCAAGAAGGTGGAGAAGAAGAAGATGTTCGGTTACGACAAGGAGGAGCTTTGGAACACCGTCATCAAGACCTATCCGAACGTCAGCCAGTTCGGGCAGTTCAAAAAGGACGAGTTCCTCAAGCAGCCCGTCTACAGCCGGGATTTCCCGCCCTGCAAATTCTGCAACTAGCGCCGCCATTGGCCGGGGCTCCATCTCGGGAGCCCCGGTCTCTTCACTTGCGATCGGCAAGGAAACCGAGGTGAACACCGACGCGCACGCGAACGGCGGCGAGCCCGTTCTCGAGCTCCGGGCACTCTCGAAGAGCTTCGGCGGCCTGCGCGCCGTGCGCGACGTCACGCTCAAGATCATGCCCGGCGACCGCAAGGCCATCATCGGACCGAACGGCGCCGGCAAGACGACCCTGTTCAACTTGATCACCGGAATTTTCCCCGCGGCCTCCGGACAAGTCGTGCTGTTCGGTCAGGACGTGACCAAGTGGCCGAGCCATCGGCGCACGGCGCTCGGAATGGCGCGAACGTTTCAGATCACCAGCCTGTTCCCGAAGCTCACCGTTCTCGACAACGTGTTGTTGGCGATCCAGGGTCTGCGGCGGTCGAAGTTTGTGATGTGGCGGTTTCTGTCCTCCTATCGCGATTTCTACGACCGGGCTTACGGGCTCCTGGAACGCGCCCAATTCCTGGACCGCAAAGATACCGAGGTTCGCTACCTATCGCACGGCGAGCAGCGACAGCTCGAAATCATCCTCGGTCTCGCCAGCGACCCGAAGATCCTGCTCCTGGATGAACCGGCCGCCGGCCTCTCGTCGGGCGAGTCCTCGGAGATGATACGGTTTCTCGCCCACCTCGATCGGAACCTCGCCATCCTCCTCATCGAGCACGATATGGACGTGGTATTCGACGTCGCCGAGCATATTTCCGTCCTCCATTTCGGCGAGGTGTTGGAGGCGGGAGCGACGGAGCAAATCCGTCGCAGCGAGAAGGTGCAGCAAATCTATCTGGGGACCGCCTGACCGATGGCGATCTTGGAAGTTCAGGACATTCACACTTATTACGGGGACGCTTATGTCCTCCAGGGCCTGTCCTTGAAGCTCGAGCAAGGCCAGATCCTCGGGCTGCTCGGACGCAACGGCGTAGGCAAGACGACATTGGTGAACTCGATCGTGGGTTTCAATCGTCCGCGCCGAGGAAAGGTATTGTTCAAGGGCGTGGACATTACCGCGGTTTCTTCCTTCGAGACGGTGCGCAGCGGGATGGGTCTCGTGCCGCAGGGTCGACGCGTATTTCCCACGCTCAGCGTCGAGGAAAACCTCATGGTCGCCGAGCGCAGCCTCGACCGTCGCGGCTGGAACATGGAACGCGTCTACGCGCTGTTCCCGCGTCTGCGCGAAAGACGCAGCCAGCGCGCCAGGACGCTCTCGGGCGGCGAGCAGCAGATGCTGGCCATCGGCCGCGGGCTCATGACCAACCCGGACTGCCTGATCATGGACGAGCCTTCCGAGGGGCTCGCGCCCATCATCATCCAGGGGCTGTGGCAAGCGATCGCGCGGTTGAAGGAGGAAGGCCATTCCATTCTGCTGGTCGAACAAAACGCCTCGCTTGCGCTCCAACTGGTCGATTACGTGCACGTGATGAGCAAGGGCCAAGTGGTCTATTCCGCGCGTCCGGAAGAGCTTCGGGCCAACGACGAAATCAAAGCGAGGTACTTAGGAATCTGATGCGTCATCGGCGAAGCGGCCGGACCGCTCAGCCCGCAAGAGACATCGCAATCCTTACAGGAAATTAATCGCCTGCGCGCCGCGGATGGGGCGCGACCGGCGGGACAAGATCGATCCCGATATGTCAGGATGACATCCAGCCCGATCGAAAACGAGCGATGGGAGAAACCCATCCGTATAAATCGAAGCCGAAGGGAGGAGCCATGACCGTCCGTCGCCGCACCGTCTTGAAGGGCATGCTTGGGGCGAGCGCGCTCGTTGCCGCGCCCGCGATCCTGCGCGCCCAAAGCGGACCGATGAAGATCGGCTTCCTCACCGTGAAAACGGGCCCGCTCGCCTCCGGCGGCATCCAGATGGAGCAAGGCCTCACGCTCTATCTCAAGGAGCGTAACAACATGCTCGCCGGCCGGCCGGTGCAGCTCTTCACCGGCGATTCCGCCGGCGCACCGGCCATGGCGCGCACCAAGATGCAGGAATTCCTCGAGCGGGAGAACATCGCCTGCCTGATCGGCCCGCTGGCGACCGCCGAGGCGCTCGCCATCGACGACTTCATCCGCGACAAGCAGATCCCGACGCTCTCCGTCGCCGCCGCCGAGGACATGACCCAACGCAAGGCTAATCCCTGGTTCGTGCGCGCAACCTCCTCCTCGGCACAATGCAGCTATCCCATGGGCGACTATGCCGCCAAAGAACTCAAATACAAGCGCGCCGCCATGATCGCCGACGACATCGCCTACGGCTACGAACTCAACGCCGGCTTCCAGCGCGCCTTCGAGGACGCCGGCGGCAAGGTGGTGCAGAAGCTGTGGCCGCCGCTGGTCTCGCCCGATTACGGCACCTATATCGCGCAGCTCAAGCAGGACGTCGACGTCGTCTTCATCGGCTTTGCCGGCTCCAACGGCTTCAAGTTCTTCAAGCAATACAAAGAGTACGGCGGCAAGACGCCGATCCTCGGCGGAATGACCGCGATCGACGAATCATTGCTGCAGCAGATGGGCGACGATGCCATCGGCATCATCTCGACCTGCTGGTACTCCGCGCAACTGGACAATCCCGAGAACAAGAAATTCGTCGAAGGCATGAACCGCGACTACAAGGTCGATCCCGGCTTTTACGCCGCCGCGACCTACACCAACGGCGCCGTGCTGGAAGCGGCGCTCAAGAAGGTCGACGGCAAGATCGAGGACAAAAATGCGTTGGAGGCGGCGCTGCGGGCGAGCGACAAAATCCCAACCTGCCGCGGCCCGGTGAGTTTCGACAAGTACGGCAACGTGGTCGGCAACATCTACATCCGCAAGGTGGAGAAGAAGGGCGGCAAGCTCGTCAACACCGTGATCAAGACCTATCCCAACGTCAGCCAGTTCTGGACCTACGATCCGGACGAGTTCCTCAAGCATCCGGTCTACAATCGCGAGACGTGGCCGGGGGGAAAGAACATCGAGCCGTGATGTGCAGAGATGTTGCGTTCATTTCGTCCGAGCGAACAAACTCAAGTCCGGATCTTTCACATCCGCTCGTCCCCGCGAAAGCGGGGACCCAGGGCCAAGGCCTGCGGCCCCTGGATTCCCGCTTTCGCGGGAATGAGCGGAGTTTCAATGCAGCCTTTGCCGCCTCGCGACGAGCAACTTGGTTCTTGAAGAAGCAGCCAGAGGGAGGAACAGCATGACCGTCAATCGCCGGACCGTGATCAAGGGAGCGCTCGCCGCCGGCGTGGCGACGCAGGTGCTCAAAGTGCCTGCGGCAGCGGCGCAGGCGGCGCCGCTGCGCGTCGGATTTCTCACCATCAAGACCGGGCCGCTCGCCTCGGGCGGGCTGCAGATGGAGCAGGGCCTCACGGTCTTCTTCAAGGAACGCAACAATACGCTCGCGGGCCGGCCGGTCGAGCTACATACCGCCGACACCGCCGGCAATCCGGCGCAGGCCCGCACCAAGACGCAGGAACTGGTCGAGCGCCTCAACGTCGCGGTGCTCATCGGCCCGCTCGCCGCGTTCGAAGCCTTGGCGATCGATGACTACATCCGCTCGTCGCGCACGCCGACCCTCTCGGTTGCCGGCGCGGAAGATATGACCCAGCGCAAGCCCAACCCCTGGTTCGTGCGGCCGAGCAGCACCTCGGCGCAACCGAGCCACCCGCTCGGCGAATACGCCGCCAAGGAGCTCAAATACAAACGGGTCGCGGTGATCGCCGACGATTTCGCGTTCGGCCACGAAAACGTAGCGGGTTTCCAGCGCGTGTTCGAAGACAACGGCGGCAAGGTCGTGCAGAAGCTGTGGACGCCGCTCAACGCGCCCGACTACGGCACCTACATCTCGCAGCTCAAGCCCGATCTGGACGCGGTCTATACCGGACACGCCGGCTCGAACGGCTTCAAGTTCATCCGGCAATTGCGGGAATACGGCAACAAGGTGCAAATCCTCGGCGGCTTCACCCCGGTCGACGAATCGCTGCTGCAGCAGATGGGCGAGGACGCGCTCGGCGCCATCACCGGCAACTGGTATTCGGCCGAGCTCGACTTCCCCATCAACAAGAAATTCGTCGAAGCGATCCGGCGCGACTACAAGACCGATCCCGGCGTCTATGCCGCCGAGACCTATCTCTGCGGCGAGGTGCTCGACCACGCGCTCAAGACGATCGGCGGCAAGGCCGAGGACAAAGAAGCGTTCATAAAGGCGCTCAGGGAGGCGAAGGTGCCGAACACCTTGCGCGGCCCGGTGCGGTTCGACGAGTTCGGCAACGTGGTCGGCAACATCTACATCCGCAAGGTCGAGAAGAAAGACGGGCGATACGTCAACGCGGTGATCAAGACCTATCCCGACGTCAGCCAGTTCTGGACCTATAAGCAAGACGAGTTCCTCAAGAACCCGGTCTATTCGCGCGACTACCCGCCGGCCAAGAATCTCGAGCAGTAGGCGTGAATCCCTGCGCCGCTGAGTAAGCTCACTCCCTTCACCCGTCATGCCCGCGCTTGTCGCGGGCATGACGCCCTGCTTTATCTAAGGCGACAAAGTCTCCATTAAGTCTCCGCTCATTCCCGCGAAAGCGGGAATCCAGGATGAACTGGGTCCCCGCTTTCGCGGGGACGAGCGGACTCTGAAGGCCCGGCGCGGACCATAGATGCAGTGGCAGTTCTGGATCATCCAGACGCTGAACAGCGTGGCCTTCGGCGGCCTGCTGTTCTTGTTGTCGTCGGGCTTCTCGCTGATTTTCGGCCTGATGCGAATTCCTAATCTGGCGCACGGCGCGTTCTTCATGCTCGGCGCCTATTTCGGCTACACGCTGCTGCAGCTCAAGCTGCATTTCTGGCTGGCGGCGATCGTCGGCGGGC
>WNGD01002839.1_pt1 | contig 25978 bp, 35 predicted proteins | sample 5400671 | NCBI WGS metagenome assembly WNGD01 (sample SAMN13153369, study PRJNA577476) | soil metagenome | isolation source: 40 cm soil or saprolite under grassland replicate 2 | place: USA:California | collected 2016-06-15
TCGCTTCTTCGGCTCTCCCAGCAATCGTCGTTTCTATCCAATCCAGCAATCCTGGTCGTGATCATCACCGGGATATGGATGACGCTCGCCGGACCCTGGTCTGGCAAGGTGTGGCCGTGGGCGTCGCTGGCATTGCTGATCGTCGTGTTCGCCGCGATGGTCTTCGTGGCCCGTCCGTATTACATGGCGCGCGACGCCGTGAAGGAGTCGGACGAGGCGGTCGCGGCGCGTCTTGCCGGCGCCAGGCCGCTGCTGGCCGTGTGGGTGGGCGCGCCCGCGCTGGTGATGCTATTCGGCCTGATGGTTTTCAAGCCTTTTTGATTTGAATACGAATTCAGGCTTCGACCGATACCTCAATTGAACGATGACAAGCCGCGGAGGAGCGTTCTAGGTTTGCCCCGTGGCTATGAAGATCCGGGTCATGGCCTCTCACGGTCCGCCCGGCCGGGGCGGGGTCCCCGCGCTGGTCTACCGCGCAGAGGCATACGACGAAGCGGACCGCTTTCGCGAACCCATTTGGGGGTGCTCGCACAGTCACGACAGCGTCGAGCACGCCTTCAACTGCGGCATGGACTGGCTCGACGTCCAGTCTGACGAAGCGGCCTCCAGACTGGCCTGAAGAAAGCTCCGCCGCCTAGCTCTTAGAATCGGCTGGATGCAGTCCTCGACGCTCTCGCCTGCTCATTCGTTTGGGGAGCTCGAGCAGTACCGCGGTGAGCTAACCGCGTACTGCTACCGGATGCTCGGGTCGCCCTTCGACGCCGAAGACGCCGTGCAGGACGCCTTCGTCCGCGCCTGGCGGAGCCGCGACAAGTTCGAGGGACGCTCCGCAATGCGGTCCTGGCTCTACCGGATCGCGACCAATGTCTGCCTTGACGTGCTCAAGGGCAAGGAGCGTCGCGAGCGGCCGATGGACATGGGTCCTTCGTGCGAACCGATCGAAGCCAACCTTCACGTTCCTGCGGAGGTGACGTGGCTCGAGCCGATCCCGTTGAGCTTGATCGCGCCCGACCGCGATCCGGCCGACGTCGCCGTCGCCAACGAATCAATCCGTCTGGCGTTCGTCGCGGCGCTGCAGGAGTTGCCCGCCAAGCAACGCGCTGTGCTGATCCTGCGCGAGGTCCTGGACTGGCAGGCGACCGAGGTCGCTGAGCTGCTGGAAACGTCGGTGCAGTCCGTCAACAGTGCCTTGCAGCGCGCACGCGCGACACTCGCCAAGACCAACGCCGACGGCGCGACTCGTGCTCAGCCACTGAGCGCTGCGGACCGCGCCATGCTGGAGCGCTACGTCGCCGCCTTCGAGGCGTACGACCTGAGCGCGTTGACGAGCTTGATCCGGGAAGACGCCAGGCAGTCCATGCCGCCCTACGACATGTGGCTGAGCGGCCGCGAGGACATTCTCAAGTGGTGGTTTGGGCCGGGCATCGGCTGCGAGGGGTCGCGCGTCATTCCGACGATCAGCGCCAACGGCATGCCCACGTTCGGCCAGTACAAGCCAAGCCCCAACGGCGGCTTCGACCCGTGGGCGTTGCAGGTGCTCGACATCTCCGGCGGACGCATCGGCGAGTTCACGTTCTTCCTCGACACGGCGAAGCTCTTCCCCCTATTCGGGCTGCCCCTGCACCTGGACGCCTAGGACTCGCTCCAGGCCCAGGAGCGCGATGAGCTCCAGGGTGGCGGCGTTTGGATTGCGCAAGCGCAGCTCGCAGCCGCGACGGCGGGCCTCCAGCCGGGTCCGGGCGATGCGGTCGATGGTGGCGATGTCCGGACGTTTGAATCGGGCACAGTCCAGGGTGACCGTCTCGGTCGCCATCGATCTGTTAGACGGAATACTCCCTTCGAACTAATCGGTTCGAGACCGATGAGTTTTACGGGGGAGGTAGGTCTAATCGAGCATGAAGCATTCACGCTGGCTCTCACTGATCGTCCTGTGCACGGGTTTTCTTTTGATCGTCGTGGACATGACGATCGTGAACGTGGCGCTGCCGTCGATCCAGATCGATCTCGGCTTCTCGCAGTCCGGGCTGGCGTGGGTCGTCAACGCGTACCTCATCGCCTTCGGCGGGCTCCTGCTGCTCGCGGGCCGGGTGGGGGACCTGCTTGGTCGTAAGCGGATCTACCTCGTCGGCCTCGGAATCTTCACCGGCGCGTCCGTGGTTTGCGGCCTTTCCTTCGCGCAGCCGATGCTGATCGGGGCGCGTTTCGTCCAGGGTGTCGGCGGTGCGGTGAGCTCGGCCGTGATCCTCGCCATGATCGTCACCCTTTTCCCCGAGCCGCTCGAGCGCGCCAAGGCATTCGGCATCTTCAGCTTCGTCGCCTCGGCCGGTGCGGCTGTGGGCTTGCTCGCCGGCGGCCTGATCACGCAGGCGGTCAGCTGGCACTGGATCTTCTTCGTCAACCTGCCGATCGGGATCGTCACCGCGATCGCGGCAGCTCGCCTGCTGGCCGCTGACAAGGGCGTCGGCCTTGGTCAGGGAGCGGACGTACTGGGCGCGATCATGGTCACGGCCGCGCTGATGCTGGGCGTGTACACCATCGTCCAGACCTCGGATTACGGGCTTGGCTCCACCCGCACGCTCGTCCTTGGAGGTGTCGCGGTGGCGCTCCTCGGTGCTTTTGTTGTGCGCCAGGCGCGCGGACGCAACCCGATCCTTCCGCTGCGCGTGTTCGGCTCCCGCAAAGTCGCCGGCACGAATATCGTGCAGGCCCTGATGTCGACCTCGTTCTTCAGCTTCTTTTTCCTCGGCTCGCTCGACCTGGAGCGCGTGCTGGGCTACGGCCCGATGGCGATCGGGCTCGCCTTCCTGCCCGTGGCCATCGTGATGGCTCTCTTCTCGATCCGCTTCTCGGCCCAGCTGATCAACCGATTCGGCGCCGGCGCGATGCTGGTGACCGGCCAGGTCGTGGCCGGGCTGGCGCTCGCGATTGTCGGATTTGGGCCCGCCGACGCGAACTACGTGACCCACCTGCTGGCGCCGATGGTGCTGCTCGGGCTGGGAGGCGGGTTGGCGTTTCCGGCACTCACGATGATCGCGATGGCGGACGTGCGCGGGCGGATACCACTTCGCGTGGCTGATCGGAGCCGGCATCGTCGTCGTGACGCTGGGCACCTCGGCCTGGTTGCTACGCAGCCAGACGGTGGTCGCGTTTGACGAGGGTTGCGTGGGTTGCGAGGCGGCGGCGTGATCGCCTCCTTCATCATGGCGAGCCTCGACGGTTATTTCGAGGGTGACAAGCCATGGGATATCGATTGGCACCAGGTCGACGACGAGTTCAACGAGTTCGCCATCGAGCAGCTCGATGAATTCGACGGCCTCGTTTTCGGTCGCGCCACCTACGAGGGGATGGCGCAGTACTGGCCGAGCGAAGAGGCGATCAGGTCAGATCCCGAGGTTTCATCGCGGATGAACCGCGCGTCGAAAATCGTGGTCTCACGAACACTCCAAAAGCCTGAACCTGAATGGAACAACTCCACAGTGGTCAACGATCCGAACCAGCTGCGAGAGAAGGGCCAGAAGCTCCTCGTCCTGGGCAGCTCCGTGCTCACGACCAGCCTCATGGAGCAGGGCGTGCTCGACGAGCTGCGCATCATCATCAACCCGGTACTGATCGGCTCGGGCAGATCGCTGGCCAGCTCTGCGACGCGCCGCATCCCACTGAAGCTGCTGAGCCGGCGGGACTTTCGCAACGGAAACGTTCTCCTGACGTATGCACCCGCTTCCTGACCCGGTCCGCGCGATGGTCGATGCCCCGAGCAACGCCCACATCGCGACGATCCTTCCAGATGGAAGCCCGCACAGCGTCCCGGTGTGGGTCGGTCTGGAACGGGGACGGGTCGCGGTGCTCACGAGCCCGAGATCACGCAAGGCTCAAAACCTGGAACGCGATCCACGCGTCTCGATCTCGATGACCGACGCGCAGCAACCGAACGTAATGGCGCAGGTGCGCGGTCGGGTATGCGAGCGGCTCGAGGGCGACGAAGCATGGAAGATCATCGACCGCATGTCACACAAGTACATCGGCGAGCCCTATCCACTGCGCGAAGACCGCGTCGTGTTTCTGATCGAGCCGGAATCCGCCTGGTCGCAAACCTTCTGATGGCTGCCTTCGGCGCGGACGAATCATCCAATGCGACGAGGTGGACGTTCGGGTAACCCTCCTCGCCTGACCCGGCTTTTTCGAAGAAGCGAAGCGCTGGGCGGCTAGGGCTGCTTCTGCTCGAGCTCGTGCTGGCGCTTGACCCAATAGTCGAGGCGGTGGCGGAATCGTTCCACCTGCGACGCCAGGACCGGCAGGTTTGTCTCTTCGGCCTCGCGCTGCGCCTCCCTGGGCATTGTCGGGATCACCTTGGCGAGCAGGTCGAAGAGCTCCTGCTCGAGCTTGACGAGATGCCGATAGACAACAACCCAGCGGCGGGCTTCCGCCAGCGACTCTGACTCCGGGTTTTCGCCACTGATCGGTCGCTCGAGATCGGCGCCTTCCCAGGCCGCGCCAGCGGCCTCCTCCCTTCTGGAGGCCATGAAGCCATCATGGCCCTTATGCGAAGGAATGTCACGATGTGTTTCGCCTGGATTCATCTGGGTGGCCTGTATTCCCGAACGCGATGCGGTCTCGCACCACTCGAGCTCGGCCCAACAGGCGCGAACGTTGGACCGCGTCCTCACCGAACCGGTCGCGGATGGCGTCGACCGCAGCCTCCAGCCGCTCGCCTCGCGGACCCACGCGTTCCGTGAACAGGTCGAGCTGGCCGCTGTCGCCGTCACTGAGCGCTGAGACGCCGACGCCCAGCGTTCCGATGGTCAGCCGCGGTTCCCGCGCCGCGAGCAGCGTCAACGCCGCCTGATAGATCTCGTCGCCGGTGGCGACCGGCTCGGGCTGCTTCGCCTGCCGCGAGAAATTTCCGGGGTCGGGCCGATACACGACGCCGACCGAAACGATGCTGCCGCGCCGGTTCGCCGCCCGCAGGCGCCGGCCTACCATGTCCGAAAGGCGCATCAGAAGCTCTTCGAGGTCGCCCTGCGAAGCGGTTGCGCGGGCCATGACGTGGGAGTGGCTGTAGCTCTTCCGTTTCACACTCTCGAAGCCGCCGACCTCGAATCCACGCAACCGCATGCTCCATCCTCGGGCGACCTCGGCATGCATGCCGGCGAGGCGCAGGCGAGGCGCCGTCGCGCGGAGGAACTGGACCGGCGTGTGGATGCCGCCGCGGGCGAGCCGGCCGGCGGTCGCGCCGGCGATGCCCGAGAGGTCGGTCAGGGCCAGGCGCTCGAAAACCGCAACCAGGTTCCTGTGGTCGATGCGCTGCAGGCCGTCGCGCTTGTCCAGGTTGGAGGCCTGCTTGGCCATCCAGATCGAGGTCGAGACGCCCACGGATGCGGTCACGCATTCGCCGATCTCCTCCCGGATCGCTCGCTTGATCGCGAGGCCTACGCCCTCCGGTCCGAGCTTCTCGAGCCCGGGCGTTCCCGCGAGGTTCGTTGAAGCTTCGTCGATCGACATCCGCAGCACGTCGGGGCTGTGCCTCTCCATGATCTCGATCAGCTTGTCGGACACGTCCCGGTAAAGCGGCGGGTTGGGCTCGCGCACGAGCAGGCCAGGGAAGATCGCCTTGGCCTCGAAGACGCGCATGCCGGTCTTGATGCCGAGGTCGCGGGCCTCACGCGAGGACGACACGATGGTGGCCGCGTCGGTGGCGTAGGCGGCGATGGCCAGCACCCGGCCGCGCACCTCGGGGTCGTGCTGTTGCTCGATCGAAGCGAAGGCGCAGTTGAGGTCGATGACGAGAGTCGAAGGATCTGCGGTATTCAGCCCAAGCTCGATCGCCTCCGCCGACGGCTTCACGAACAGATTTTCGCCCGTAGCTGCTCCTCATGCAATGGGGAGGTGGCTGGCCAAGCCGGCCGGAGACGGGGAGCCAGGTCCCATCTCCGGCCGTCGGCCGGTACCTCCCCTTTAATGGGGAAAGAGTTTCGATGCCTAGACGGCGGCCGGCACCTCCACCGACGCCAGGAACTTGAAGAAGACGTTGCTCCAGCGCTCGGTGGCGTCGAAGAGTGGACCGTGGCCCGAACCCTCGAACATCTCCATCTCGACGCGACCGCCCGTCTTGCGGTACTGCTCCAGCACGTTGCGGATCTGGGTCACCATGGGCTGCGGCGGGAACACCTCCTCGCCCGGCCAGCCGGGGACGTATCCCAGCTTGCCCAGGGTGCCCATCTCCCACGCCGAGCCGTCGGCGACGACGATGTCCGCGGTGCCGTGCGTCCACAGGATCGGCGGCTTGGGCTCGATGTCGACAATCCCGCTCCAGTTGCAGTACTTGGGCGAGAGCGCGTTGAGGACGCCGCGCGTCCCCGGCGCCATGCCCGGCCAGTTCGGCGACGCGGTCGAGTCGCCCGGGTTGCCGTCGTCGCCGGTCTCCGACTTCAACACCTCCTCCAGCAGCATGTCCTCGCGCTCCTTTGGCTCCCGGTGTGAAGCTGCCCAGTACGAGCTGTTGATCACGTTGCGCGGCGAGAACGGTGACTCTTCGGAGGTGTCGTGGTCGGCGATCCGCTTGATGAACTCGGGGTTGCCGGTGCCACCTCCGCTGCCCGCGAAGTCAGGAAAGCAGGGTGCGCCGCCAAGCGTGGTTCCCCCGAACCCAAAGGGCGAGACGGGGTCGATGAAGGTGAGCGACGCCACCGGCCGGTCCTCGGCGTAGTTGGCGATCGCGGCTCCGCCGGTCGACCATCCGACCAGGTGCGGCGGGCGCGTGATCCTGAGCGTCTCGAGCAATCCGGCTGTGTCGTCCGCCCAGTCGCGGAGCCCGCGCGTGGCGTCCATCGGCTTGCGCTCGGTGTCGCCGAACGCTCGCATGTCGGGGGCGATGATGCGGTAGCCATTGGGGGCATCCGGCATCAGGTGCTCGAAGAACCGACCGGTCGACAGGTTGCCGTGGATCATGACCACCGGCACTCCGTCGGCGGGTCCGGACTCGATGTACCGCATGCGCAAGCGTTTCGTTTGGGCGGTGTGCGAGGTCACGCCGGATGGTAGCTTCATGGACGTCTCCTTAGCCCAGGGAATCCGGAACAGGATAGTGCTTGACCAAGCCCCCTCCCGGCGAGCGGGGAGATGAAGCGTTCAGCGGACGGCGGGAAGCACCAGGGTGAACTCGCTCCCGGCGCCGGGCTCTGAGTTGACGGTGATATCGCCGCCGTGGCGCAACGCGATCTCCTTGCAAAGGAAGAGGCCAAGGCCGGTGCCGGCGATGCTCACGTTCTGTTCGGTGGGCAGCCGGCCAAAACGCGTGAAGAGTCGCGACACGTGCTCCGGAGCGATTCCGATGCCCTGATCACGCACGCTGACAAAGATGTTGGCGCCTCTGCGACCCGTCGAGCAGCAGATCTCGCCCCCGTCGGGGGTACTTGAGGGCGTTGTCCAGGAAGTTGGCGATGATCGTTCCAATACGCGAGCGATCGCCTTCGACGATGAGCGGCTGGTGTGCCGCGTCGATCGCGAAGTGGTGGCCGTGGGCGAGCGGCCGGAAGATGTCGAGCTGCTCCTGCGCGACCCACCGCAGGTCGAACTTTTCTCGGTACAGCTCGAGGCGGTCGGATTCGAGCCGCGCGGTCTCCAGAATCTGCTCGATCAGGAGGTCCATCTGCGCGAGCTTGGCCTCCAGGAGGCGCGCCACCGGCGCGAACTGCTCGGGCGGGATCCATCCGTCCTCGAGCATCGAGTTGTAGCCGCGAATCACTGTCAGGGGCCCTTGCAGCTCATGCGATGCCAGATTGAGAAATTCAGTCTTGGTCCGTTCGAGCTCCGCTATCCGGTCCGCATGCATGCGCAAGCGGGCGGCCTCCGCTTCGCGTTCCGCGTTGCGGCGTTCCTCCGCCTCGTGGCGCTCCGTGAGGTCGCGCGTGACCTTGCCGAATCCGCGCAGGCGGTCTGACTCGTCGCGCAGCGCGGTGATCACGACGCTCGCCCAGAAGCGCGAGCCGTCCTTGCGCACGCGCCAGCTCTCTTCCTCGTAGCGGCCCTCGCGCTTGGCGACCTCGAGCTCCCAGTCGGGCTTTCTGTTTCGTGCCTCCTCACTCGAATAGAAGATCGAGAAGTGGCGGCCGATGACCTCATCGGCTGTGTAGCCCTTGATGCGCTCAGCGCCCTCGTTCCACGACACGATTGTGCCCTCCGGGTCGAGCATGAAGATCGCATAGTCCACGACGCTGGAAACGAGGAGCGCAACTTGATCGCGGAGCACCGCCGGCTCAGAGGTGTTCGCCTTCCGCAGCACTACCTCGATCTTAAGGAAATCGTGTGGGTCACCCCCAGACGGAGCGGGCAACGCTGCCCACGAGCAGCAGCTTTTTCTGCTGCTCGAAAGCGCTGAGTCGGTTCCCTTCCATGGTCGACGCAAATCCGCATTGCGGGCTGAGGGCAAGCCGCTCAAGCGGGATATACGTCGAAGCTTGCTCGATCCTCCGCTTGAGCTCGTCCTCGGTTTCGAGCGCGGGCTTCTTGCTTGTGACCAGGCCAAGCACGACGAATCGATCGTCGGGCACGTGCTTCAGAGGCTCGAATCCGCCCGAGCGCTCGTCGTCGTACTCGAGCAGGAAGCGATTGAATCTCGTCCTTTCAAATATGCGTGCGATTGGCTCATAGTCCCCGGCGGCGTAGAACTTGCTCTGGTTGTTGCCGCGACAGATGTGCATCGCAAACGTGACCCCAGGATGTCCGCCGATGATCGCGTTGTCCATCTCGATGCACGTGTCGATCAGCTTTTCCGGATCGCTCCCGCGCTTGCGATAGCCGTCACGAAGCTCGGGGTCGAGCAAAGCAGCGTACTGAGGTGCGTCGATCTGAACATAGGTGCAGCCGAGGCGGACCAGCTCATCGACCTCACGGCGACTCAGGTCAACGATGTCGGCGAGGTAAGCGTCACGTGTCGGGTAAGCACCTTTCGACTTCTCGGGGTCGTAGTAGGCGGCGGCCTGCTGGGCGCTGATCATGGTCACCTTGACCGGCGCTTTCGTTTTCGCCCTGAGGTAGGTGAACTCCTCGGCGGCCATGTTGCGCATCGGACGCAGCTTCTCGACGACGACTGGACGCTTGAAGACGAGCTCGTCGCCCTTCTCGTCGCGGAAGGGGATCGCCCAGCCACCCAGCTTGTCGAACCCCGCCATCGCGTCGACGAGGTGGCCGAAGAACGCGTAGCGCCGCTGCTCGCCGTCCGTGACGACGTCGATCCCGGCGGCGACCTGGGCCGCCACCGCCTCGTCGACGGCGCGGTCCTCGACTTCCTTGAAACGGGCGGGGTCGATCTCGCCCGACTCCAGCTGCCGGCGCGCCGAGGTCAAGAACTCGGGCCGCAGCAGGCTACCCACGACCTCCGCCCGTGGCTGTCGATCCATCGCTCGCCCCCCTTCAGCTCCGAGGTGCGCCCCGCGCGCGCCCGGCGCCGATCGGGAGCATGATGACAGGTACAAATCTGCAGAGTCTGGTTATCGGGTTATGGCAAGAGCAGAACTCTGATGCAGCGACGTGACGTGACGACGACCGCTTTCCTCCAGCGAATCGGCGATCCGGGCTATCGCCTCGTGGGCGAAAACCCCGCCGCAGCGAGCCTGGAGGACGCTCGCAACTGGACGCACACCTATGACGAGCTGATCAAGTTCAAGCACGAGCTCCTCGACCTCTGCCACCGGTACGCCGAGCGGTCACAGCCTGAGGTCTCGCAGGCGATACGCGAGACGGACGTCGTCTTGCTGGAGATGCAGCTCTCGCGTTTCGAGCAGAGGCGCGATTACTGGAAGATCCGAGCGGCCGAGATGCAGGGCGGCCGGAGTCGCGGCCCCGACTGAACCATCCGGATCGCCCACAGAGTGCGTTCGAGATCATCGCCATCGCCGCCTCCGCCGGCGGGGTCAACGCCCTGAGCCTTCTGCTTGCCCGGCTGCCGGCGAACCTGGGCGCGATCGTCGTCATCGTCCAGCACGTCGACCCGCGCCACCGCAGCCTGATGCCGCAGGTGATCGGCCGCCAGTCGCCCATGCCCGTGATGCACGCCGAAGAAGGCATGCAGCTCAAGCCAGATCACGTCTTTCTCGCGCCGCCGGACCGCCACATGCTCATCAAGCGCAAGGGCACGTTGACCCTGACCGACAGTGAGCTCGTCAACTTCGTCAGGCCATCGGCCGATCTCCTGTTCGAATCGGTCGCGGCCGCCTACGGTGACCGCGCGATCGCCGTGGTCCTGACGGGCAGCGGACATGACGGCGCGCTGGGCGTGACGGCCATCAAGCAGCGGGGCGGCACGGTTGTCGCGCAAGACGAGGCTTCCTCAGAATTCTTTGGCATGCCATCCGCAGCGATCAAGACGGGCGCCGTCGACTTCGTGCTCCCTCTCGAAGAGATTGGGCCGACGCTGACGGCGCTCGTGGCTGCCCAGGCCGGGGAATGACGATGCAGGATGGCAGCGATTTCGAGCGCCTGATCGAGTACCTTCGCGACGCGCGGGGCTTCGACTTCACGGGTTACAAACGGGCGAGCCTGATGCGAAGGGTGACGCAGAGGGCTTCCGAGCTCGGCATCCATGACTTTCGCGCCTACCACGACTACCTGCAGGTGCATGCCGAAGAGTTCGCGATCCTGTTCGACAAGATCCTGATCAATGTCACCGAGTTCTTCCGTGATCCCCCGGCATGGGAGTACCTGGCCAAGAACGTGATCCCCAGGATCGTCGCCAAATCCGGCGACATTCGCGTGTGGAGCGCCGGCTCGTCCTCCGGCGAGGAGGCTTACTCCGCCGCGATCCTGTTCTGCCAGGCCCTGGGCGAGGAGGCGTACCTCGACCGGGTCAAGGTGTATGCCACCGACGTCGACGAGCAGGCCCTCAGCAAGGCGCGTGCCGGCTACTCCGCCAAGGAGCTGGGGTCGCTCGACGCGGACATCAAGGATCGGTTTTTCGAACCGCAGGGTGAGCGGTTTGTCTTTCGCGCCGCTCTCCGGCGCACGATCATCTTCGGGCGGCACGACCTGACGCAGGACGCGCCGATCTCGCGGCTCGACCTGCTGATCTGCCGCAACACGCTCATCTACTTCACGGCGGAGACGCAGGGTCGAATCCTCGCCCGGTTCCATTACGCGCTCGACGACGACGGCTACCTGTTCCTCGGGCGGGCCGAGATGCTCCTGACCCACGCGACGCTTTTCACGGCCGTCGACCTGAAGGAGCGCATCTTCTCGAAGGTCGCGCGCCTACAGCTCCGGGAGCGGTTGGTGCTGCTCGCACAGTCGGGCAGCCTGGAAGCGTCCAACCACGTGGCGAAGCAGATTCGCGTCCGCGAGCTTGCCACCGAGGGCACCCCAAACCCTCAGATCGTTGTCGACGCGCTGGGGGTTCTCGTGAGCATCAACCAGGCGGCACGCGAGCTCTTTGACGTCCCCCAGTCGGACATCGGCCGTGCCCTGAGGGACCTCGAAGTCTCGTACAAACCAATCGATCTCCGGACCCCGATCGACATGGTCTTTCGCGAGCGGCGTCCGACGTCTCTCCAGGGCCTGGAGCTAAAGAGGAGCAACGGCGCGACGGCGACCTTTGACCTCCATGTCGTGCCGCTCATCGACGAGGACGGTTCGGTAGTGGGCACCACCATCAGCCTCTTCGACGTGTCGGGTCAGATCCAGCTGCGCTCGGATGTCCTGCGGATGAGGCAGGAACTCCAGTCCAACAGGGAAGAGCTCGAGACCACCAACGAGGAGCTTCAGTCGACCGTCGAGGAGCTGGAGACGACCAACGAGGAGCTGCAGTCCACCAACGAGGAGCTGGAAACCCTGAATGAGGAGCTCGAGTCGACCAACTCAGAGCTGAACAGCATCAACACCGACCTGGCTCAGCGAAGGGGGGAGGTCGAGCGCCTGAACATTCTGCTCCTTGCGATCACCGGCAACATCGAGCTGGGCGCCGCGGTCCTCGACAGGACGGGACGGGTCCAGGTCTGGAACGAGCGGGCCGCCGACCTATGGGGTGTGCGGTCAGATGAGGTGGTCGGGCAGTCGTTCTTCGACCTGGACATCGGGCTCCCGGCGGAACAGCTGCGCAAGCTGGTCCAGGCTGGGACCGGCGGGGCAAAGCGACACGACGAGCTGGTTGTCGTCGCGACGACGCGGAAGGGGCGTCAGATCCGTTGCCGCGTGATCGCCCACACGCTGGGGGACCGCGAGAAGCCGGGCGGGGTCGTGCTTGTGATGGAGGAGCTGAAGCCCGAGGCCGGCTAGGCGACCGCCGTGATCGAGCTGCGAATCGATTGGCGCCACCTCTCGGCGAAGCTCTCGAGCATCTCCACATCTGTCGCCGCCTGGTACCGGTCCGGGTATGGCAGGTCGCGGGCGACGCCTCGCAATTTGCTCGACAGCCTGTCCGCCGTATCGACGAGCCGCCCGTAGGCGACCGGCCAGTAATGGGGTGTTTCGGCCGTGCCCCACGTCAAGAGCGATAGGCAATATCGCTCGTGGGCGTTGAGGGTCTCCTGGCGCGTGTGGTCGACTCTGGCACGCAACGACTCGAGCGGTTGCTTCCGAAAGCGGCGCTCGAGCGAGGCCAGGATCAGGCGTTTCGATTGCAGCATCAGAAGGCGCGACGAGATGAGCGACTCCGGGATGGTCGGCGTGGGCGTCGGCTCGGTCATCGCTCGGCCCCCAGAACCATCGCGGCCGCGATGCCGTAGCCGCGGTTGCGGACGACCGTGATCACCTCTTCCAGACCGACCTCTCGCAACCTGCCGCGCAGACGCATGATGTAGGTGCGGACCTGGGCGTCCGAGAGCCGCGAGTTCTGCCAGGCGAGCGTCGCCAGCTGCTTGCTGGTGAAGGGCCGCCGCGGATGGCGGAGGAGGAAGTCGAGCAGGTCGGCCTCGCGCCGGGTCAGTCGCAGCGACTTGCCCGCGTAGGTGAGGGTGTGGTCCACGCGATCGATGACGACGCCCGCGAGCTCGGCATGCCGGTCCCGCCACATGGCGAGGCGGTCGTCGATCCAGAGGAGACTCCCCTGCAGCTGTGCAGCCTCCTCGCTGCCGTCCGCCCGCGTGATCACCGAGCGGAGGACTGACGCGAGCTCTTCGTAGATTGCGATCCACCCTGCGACCTCGGGCAAGACAGAGGTGGTTACGTCCTCGCCTGGAAACTCGCTCCACGCGCGCATCGCCTCGGGCACCACCCTGGCCTCCACTCCTTGAATCTACACCCGGATGACCGAACCGGCACGCAAATTTAGACCCTGAATGTTGCGTAGGGCGCGCTATCGTGAGCCCCGGCATGGCTGCAGGCAGCAGCAGGATAAGTTCGCTACACCGGGGGGCTACGTCTGGGCAAGGGGCCAAGAGCCGGAGGGAGGGTCTGGCCCCTTTGCCTTCCCCAGGGGTCCATATACACGCCATCGACGGTCTGGAAGAGATCTGTGGCTGGCTGGGCACGTTTCGCGAGCGACTTCGGGAGGCTCGAATCGAGGAGCGCCCGCACTTCGCCGCGGTGGTGGAACAGCTCGAGGCTCGTTACCTGACGAGGCGGGCAGAGCTGTCCTGAGGTAGGCAATGGCCCAGCTCAAGGTTCGCGCCGAACCGCCCTCCCCGCTCCCTTCCAGCAGTCTCGCGCGACGGATTCGGGTCGTCATCGTGGAGAACCACCAGCTCGTGTCCGAGAGCCTGGGCCTGCTGCTCGACGGCCAGGGTGACATGGAGGTTGTCGGCAAGGCAACCTCCGTCCATGACGCCGCTACTTTGCCGCGCCTGGCCGCACCGGACGTCGTGGTGATGGACTTCCACCTCGAGGACGGCACGGGACGCGACGCGGCGCTGGTGATTCGCCAGACCTTTCCGACCACGCGCTTTGTGTTCTTGAGTCGTGACGGCAGCGACGATGCCCGCCTCGCTGCCGTCGAAGCGGGCGCCAGCGCGTACTTGCTGAAGTCAGATCCTGCGGCGGACGTGATCGAGGCGGTACGGAAGGCTGCCGACGGGGTCAGCTTGATCTCGCCGACCGCCGTCGCCCGCCTCGTTAGGAACGGACATGTCCGAGCCCAGATGCGGGACAGCGTGAGTCCGCGCGAACGCCAGGTCCTGCAGTTGATGGCGGATGGTGTTTCGACGCGCCAGATCGCAAGGCAGCTCGGGATCAGCTATTCGACGGTGCGTACACACATCCGGGCGATCAGCGCCAAACTGGGGACGCATTCCCTGGTCAACGCCGTGGTGACCGCGCGAGAGCTGGAGCTGGTCAACTAGCTCTTTTCCGTCCCTGTTCCCGGGCCGGGCTTGTCGGACTACTTGAGGAACGTCCCCATACGGCCGAAAGGTCTGGATGGGCCTTCAAAGCCCGCAGCAGCGCAACACCGTCACACTGCCGCACGTCGTACTTGCAGATCACGACCACGGGGTAGCGGCGACACATGACCTCGAAAGCCTCCTCGTAGCAGAGCATCTCTTCCTCGGAGATGAACATCTCCCGTTCGGACATCATCTCGCCTACGATCCGGATCACGGTCGGACCCTTGACGCGACGGCGGCCAGGTATGGTGGTCTGCGCACTCCTGGACCGCGCCGAGGTGGCGGGAGGCGTCTCCGCCGGGCTGCATGTCCCCGGGACCCAGCAGGAGCTGGCCAACGCGGTCGGTTCGGTACGCGAAGTGGTCGTGAACGTCCAGCAGGCGCTCAAGCGCGAGGGCCTTGTCGAGATCCGTCGCGGCGGGTTGGTTATCGTCGAGCCGGAAAAGCTGATGGCCGAAGGCCTCGGTCCTCTGAGCTAGAGCGAGGAGACCGCCACCTCGACCCGGCGGGTCCGCGGCCCATCCCACTCGCAAAGGAAGATGGCCTGCCACTGGCCCAGCGCCAGCTTTCCATCCTGCACCGGCGCCAGGCACGAGGGGCCGCTGAGCATGGTCTTGATGTGCGAGTCCGAGTTGCCCTCCTCGTGCTCGAATGCCGCCTCTTTGGGGACCATCTCCGACAGATGTGACGCGATGTCACTGGCGACGTCGGGATCGGCGCCCTCGTTGATGGTCACGCCGGCGGTCGTATGCGGAATAAAGACGACGCAGGTCCCCTGTGCCACCTCTGACCGCCGCACCGCCTCGGCGACTCTCTCCGTGATGTTCACGAGCTGCGCCCGGCGGGTGGTCCTGACCTCGAAGCTCAGCCAGCTCACGCTTCGCTGATCACCGACCAGTATCTCTCCGGCCGATAGGCATCTCGGATGAGCTCGCCGAGCCCCTTCAGCTGGGAGGAATAGCAAACGATCGCGGCGCCCTTGCGAGCCGTCGCAAGGACTTCCAGCGGCCGCAGCGCGAATCGATGGTGCTTGAGTCGCGCCAGTGCTTCGTCGGTAGCGCCGGCGATGGCGCGATAGATCGCGTCCTCGTAAATGACCCACGTGCCCGCTCGCTTGCCCCGCGCGACGTCCAGGCATGCTGCCGCTGTGACGATATGGTCGGGGTGGGAGAGTCCGAGCGGCGAAGCGATCATCCCGGGCGCGCGGTCTCGGAGGATGACCTCGATGGCGCGCGCGACCCCCGACTGTGCCGGCGGCTCGCCGTCCCCGTACTGCCGGTCGAGAAAGTCGAGCCACACCGGCTGAGAGCCGAGCTGCGCGAGCGCAGCCTCGTCCTCCGCCCGCCGTGCGCCGACGATGTCATCCGACTCCGCGAATCCGCATTGACGATCCCAGTCGGTCAAAGGATGGGGCGGCGGCTTGCCCGCGGTCACCGTCACCACCACCGCCCCCGGATGCGCGGCCACCAGGCCCGCGCAGCCGAGGACGGCGTCGTCCAGGTGTGGCGAGATCGCGACTAGCGCCGCGCCGGAATCTGCTCCAGTACCTTCAGCGATTCCCTGATGAAAGCAGGAATATCGGACGGCTGGCGCGACGTGACCAGATTGCGGTCGACGACCACTTCCTGATCGACCACGTTGGCGCCGGCCTTCGCGAGGTCTCCCTGCACTGTCTTCCATGCGGTCATGCGGTGGTTCCGGTACTCGTCAGCAGTGAGCAACAGCTGCGGCGCGTGGCAGATCGCGAACGTGGGCTTGCCGGCTTGCATGAATGCTTTGACGAAAGCCACCGCTTCCTCGTGGGCTCGCAGCTTGTCCGGGCTCGACCCGCCCGGGATGAACATGGCGTCGAACTGGTCGGGCTTCACATCCTGGAACGACTTGTCCACGGTCGCCCTGACCTTTCCTTTGTCGCCCTCGAGCTGAGAGCGCGCCTCCAGGCCGACCACCGTGACCTCGTGTCCGGCGTCTCGGAACGCGTCGTGGGGCTCCTTGAATTCAAAGTCCTCGAACTTCGGACCCAGCACGCATGCGATCTTCATGGGCGCACCTCCCTGATTTGGTCTCGTAAACCACCTTACGCGCCGGCGTTTGGAGAGTGCCGAGACTGGTTTGTGGGGGCGCCCCGCGGGGTAGATCAGATATGCATGCAATTCCAATCTTCCGTCTCCGTGTGGCTGGACGCGTCTGAGGACGATGACCGGGCGATCTCCCAGGAGTCCGCATCGGGCCTGGCCAACGTGCTTTCCGGACTGGAGGAGCGGCCCCAGACGGCCCCCGAGCCGGGCGAGGCCGACGCCGACGCTCTGGGCGCCTACCTTCGCGAGATCGGCCGTGGCACGCTCCTGACCAAAGACCAGGAGGTCGAGCTGGCCAAGCAGATCGAGGCCGGTTCAGACGTCGCCCGCCGCCGGATGACGGAAGCCAACCTGCGGTTGGTGGTTTCGATCGCCAAGAAGTACCAGGGCCGCGGGATGCCGCTGCTGGACCTGATCCAGGAGGGCAACGTCGGCCTCATGCGGGCGGTCGCCAAGTTCGACCACCGCCGTGGCTTCAAGTTTTCGACCTACGCAACCTGGTGGATCCGCCAGGCGGTGCTGCGCGCTATCGGCGACCAGGCGCGGACGATCCGCCTGCCGATCCACATCGGCGACCAGACCAACAAGCTGGTGCGGATCACTGACCGACTGCGCGACTCGCTGGGCCGCCAGCCGACCGACGAGGAGATCGGCGAGGAGCTTGGACTGACTACGCTCGAGGTCCAGGCTTTGCGCCAGACCTCGCGCGACACCGTGTCGCTCGAGACGCCGATCGGGGAGGAGGGCGACACCCAGCTCGGCCACCTGATCGAGGACGTCAACGCCGAGTCGCCCGCCAGCGCGGCGATGCGGACCGACCTCAAGGACCAGCTCGACGATGTGCTGGGCGTCCTGCAGCCTCGCGAACGGCGCGTGATCCAGCTGCGGTTCGGCCTGGGCGACGGCCACCAGCGCGCGCTGGACGAGGTCGCCCGGCGGCTCGGGACGAGTCGCGAGACGGTGCGCCAGATGGAGCGCCAGGCGCTCGAGAAGCTGCGCCGGACAGGGCACGCCGCGCGACTGCGCTCTTACGCCTCGGTCTAGTTGGTCTATTTGGTCGTGTGGCCTCGCGATGTGAGGTGTTTCTGCTGGCCCACGGCGTAAGCTTCGCGTAGCCAGTCGGCGACGTCTTCGTCGACATCATCAGGCCCGCGAGCCTGAACTCGGGGACCTGGTTGCGGGGCGAGCCCAGATCTTCGTGAAGCGTGGGCTGTCCCGCCTGCGCGCGAGCACTACGTGCCCGTGGAGCAAGTGTTTCTTGAGCGTGAAGGCGGCGAAGCTCATCCGGACCTGGAACGCGATCCGTGTCTTCTCAGGTAGCACCGTGACCGGGCCGTTGCGCCTGGCTGCGGCGAGCAGGGCGCGAAACGCTGTCACTACGTTGGGATTGCGTCCTGCGAGGTGATCCTCAAGCCGGTAGCGGCGGCATGCGTGTGACTGGTTGCGATAGGCGAACCGCCGTCCACAGTGCGGGCATTTCCAGAGCTCCGTCTAGATGCCGACAGTCTGACAATGGGATTCGATGATCGGCCTGGCCGCCTACGTTGCGTTTCTCGGGGTCTCGCTGCTTGTGATCTGCACGCCGGGACAGGACACCGCCCTCACCATCCGCAACACGCTGCTAGGGCGGCGCCGGGCGGGCATCGCCACCGCATTCGGGGTCGCGGCCGGGCAGGCGATCTGGACGGTGGCGACCAGCGCGGGGCTGGCCGTGGTCCTGGCCGCGTCGGGGCCGTTGTTCCTCGCGATCCGGCTCGCCGGGGCGGCGTACCTCATCTACCTCGGGGCGCGGTCGCTTGCCGGCGCGATCTCTCGCCGGCTTTCGAGTGAGGTGATAGCTTCACCCACCTCGGCGCAGCTTTCGCCTCGCTCCGCGCTCGTCCAGGGCATCCTCAGCAACCTGTCCAACGCGAAGATGGTCGCGTTCTTCATCAGCCTGCTGCCGCAGTTCGCCGGCCCGCATCCCAGTTTCGTTTTGCTGCTGGCGTTGGGGTTCAATTTCTGCCTGCTCACACTGGCGTGGCTCGTCGTCTACGCCTTCGCGGTCGAGCGCATGAGCGGTTGGCTGCGCAGGGGCGAGGTGCGCAGGGTGATCGACGGGCTCCTGGGTGGCGTGCTCGTCGGGCTCGGGCTTCGCGTGACCTCGCAGGCGCTCGCCCGCTGACGTCGCGCGCGTCTTTCTATGGATATGCCGGGGCCGCCGTGACGGCGGCCCCAAACCCGATTTACTTCTGGGCGTCCGCTCCGACTGGAAATTTGATCTGGCGGATTGCTCCAGAGTCGGAACAACCCACCCTTGCGGAGCGGCTAAACGCGCCTACACTTGCCTCGATTTCGGAGTCTTTTCACAGGAGGAACAGGAGATGCCTAGGGCAAAACAACTAACGCTGTGGGTGGCGGATCAGCCGGGCGTGCTGGGCGAGATCGCCAGCGCTCTGGGGGAGAAGAAGACGAACATCGTGGCGGTCATGGGCGCGACCGAGGGCGGCCGCGGCGCGGTGCGAATGGTCGTCGACAAGCCGGCTACCGCCCGCAAGGTCTTCGCCTCGCGCGGGTGGGAGATCAGTGAAGAGGAAGTCCTCGCAGTGACGCTGTCCGACTCGCCTGGCGCGCTGGGCAGAGTGGCGACCAAGCTGGGTCGAGCCGGCCTGAACATCGATTACGTGTACGTGGGGTCGGCAGGCAGCGCGCGCAAGCTCAACGCGTACCTGGGGGTCTCGGACCTCAAGGCAGCGCTTAAGGCCGCTCGCTAAAAACTAAAAGGGGGGCCTACTTCTTGACCGCGTAGCCCGCCAGGCCTCGTTCGAGCCTGGCGAAGGCGCGGCGGGCCTGCGAGCGGTACTCCTCCGCGAGGCGGGCACCTCGCCGGCCGGCGAGCACTCTCCGGCGCACGTAGCCGACCAGCGCTCGATGGGTCGCCATGAGCGCGCTGGCGACGGTGAGCGGCTCGACATCTTCGGCATCGGCGCCGGTCTCCTGCGCCAGCAGCTCGGCCAGGCGTGCTGTGAACCGCCCGACGATCTCGCGCTCTCGCGCCACCAGGGACGGGCTGGCGGAGACCAGCTGGGCAGCCTTCAATATCGCCTCGGCGCTTGGCTTGGTCTCCAGGCGGTCGGCGCCCACCAACAACCTACGGCGAAAGGCCTTGACCGCCGAGTCCCCCTTCGGTCGATTGCGCACCGACTCGATGAGCTGCTCCTCGAAGAACTCCATGCCTCCGTAGAACAGGTCTTCCTTGGTGGGGAAGTAGTTGAAGACCGTCACCTCCGAGACGTCGGCAGCCCGGGCGATCTCGGCGACGCTGACGCGGTCAAACCCTTTCTTCTCGAACAGACCGCGCGCAGCCTCGAAGATCTGCCGGCGCGTCTGCTGCTTCTTGCGCTCCCTCAGCCCGACGGTTGCTGCCACACGCAGATCTTAACGGAATAGATTGGGCAGGCCTATGATTATGGTCACTATAAGTTTATGGCAGCCTAGGCCCGAGGCTCGGAAGTTAAGGAGGCAATCTGATGACTTTTTATTCGATCGCACTCTTCTTGCACATCCTCGGAGCGGTGTTGCTGTTCGTGCTCCTCACCGTCGAGGGGGTCACCATGAGGCAGGGGACCACCGGCGCCCGATTCAACCGCCTCTTCGGTCCGATCTCCGCGCTCTTGATTCTGGGGCCAGGCCTCTACATGGTCGCCGCCGGGGCGGGCTGGTCCGCGTGGGTCGGCGTGGGACTCGTCAGCTGGGTTTTGATCGCCGTGTTAGGCGCGATCACCGGAATCAGCGTCCTGCGCGGGCGGATGAGCTCTCGGTCGGCGGCCGTCTCGTGGTCCGTCAGGGTCGGAATGGCGGTCGCGGTGGTTTTCGTCATGACCGTGAAGCCGGCCTTGCTCGTGTCGTTGATTGCGGTCATCGTGGGCGCAGGGGCCGGGCTCGCAGCCAGTCTCGTCGCAGCGCGTCAGCTCCAGTCGGCATGAGCGTTCCTGCGGTCAGGCACGAGCAAGCGGTCACATCGGCCGAGCCGTCTCGCCGGCGGTGGACGGCGCTCGCCTTCATCGCCGTCGCGCAGCTGATGATCGCCCTCGATGCCACTATCGTCAGCATCGCGCTGCCTTCGGCGCAGGCCGCGCTCGGAGCGTCCGACGCCGACCGGCAGTGGGTCGTCACCGCTTACACGCTGTCGTTCGGCGGCCTGCTTCTCCTCGGTGGTCGGATCTCCGACTTCGCCGGGCGCAAGCGCGCGTTCCTGATCGGTCTCGCGGGTTTCGCGGTCGCTTCGATGATCGGCGGCGCGGCGCCGACATTCGGCGTCCTTGTCGCGGCGCGGGCTCTGCAGGGCGCTTTCGCCGCCCTGCTCGCGCCGACGGCTCTTTCGCTGCTGGCGGTCACTTTCACCCAGCCCCGGGAGCGGGCGACCGCCTTCGCCGTCTACGGCTCGATCGCCGGCGGCGGCGCCGCGATCGGCCTCCTGCTTGGCGGAGCGCTCACGGAGTGAGGTCGGGCTGGTCGTCGGCAATCGTGATCGGCTTGCTCACGACCAGCCTCGTGACGCTGGCTCTCTTCGTCTTCCGCGAGGCGCGGACGGAGCACCCCCTGCTTCCGCTCCGCATCCTCGCCGACCGCAACCGCGGCGGCGCCTACATCGTGGTCGCGCTTGTGATCGCCGGCATGTTCGGCGCCTTTCTCTTCCTGACCTACTACCTGCAGACAGTCCTGCACTACACCCCCGTGCAGGCGGGACTCGCCTTTCTTCCCCTGAGCGTGGCTTCGCAGGCGGGTTCGTGGTTGATCGCGAGCCGCCTCATGCCCCACGTGCCGCCGCGGGCGTTGATGGCGCCCGGAGCCCTGGTCGCGGCGGCGGGCATGGCCTTGCTCACCCAGCTCCAACCGGCCGGCGCCTACCTGTCGCTGGTGGTGGCGGCGGAGGTCCTTCTCGGCCTGGGCATCTCGTGCGTGATGGTTCCCGCCTTCAGCACGGCGACGCAGCGCGTTGATCCGCGCGAGGCAGGGGTGGCTTCCGCCACGGTCAACGCCGCCAGCCAGGTCGGAGGTTCGCTGGGCACCGCGCTGCTGAACACCGTCGCCGTCAGCGCGGCGGCGGGCTTCGCGGGTGTCCACGCCGCCGCCTTCGTCCACGGCTTCACGCTGGCGACCGCCTGGGGCGCCGGGATCCTGGTCCTGGCCGCCCTCGTCGCCGCGGTCCTGATCAATGCGAGCAGACCCCAGCCGCGCCGAGCGGCGTAAACCCAGCTGCCCTTGACAGCGGTGTCTATCACGCTGTATTCTACCGAATAGCTAATTAGCTATATGGAAAACTACGATGGCTAACGACCGCCTGAGCGTCACGTTTGCAGCCCTCGCCGATCCCACCCGGCGGGCGATCCTGGCTCGTCTCGCAGAGGGCGAGGCCTCGGTCACGGAGCTGGCCAAGCCGTTCGACCTGAGCCTCCCCGGCGTTTCCAAACACCTGAAAGTGCTGCAGCGCGCCGGCCTGATCACGCAGAGCCGCAACGCGCAGTGGAGGCCGTGCCGTCTCGAGGGCGGCCGCCTCAAGGAGGCTTCGGATTGGGTGGGGGATTACCGGCGCTTCTGGGACGAAAGCTTCCAGCGCCTGGACGACGTATTGCAGGATTTGCTCAAGAAGGAGAAAGATCGATGACAACGAAGGGAGTGACCAACATGCCCAAGACCGAGTACGCGATAGAGCCCGGCAAGCAGGAGATCAAGTCAACCATCCTGCTCGACGCCCCCCGCGAGCTCGTATTCAAGGCCTACACCGACCCGGAGCTGTTCGTGCAGTGGTGGGGTCCGCGCCAGTACGAGGTCAAGATCGACAAGTTCGACTCCCGGCCGGGCGGCTCGTGGCGCGTCGTCCACGTCGCGGCGGACGGCGGCCGGCATGCGTTTCGCGGCGTGAACCACGACGTCGTTGCCCCGGAGCGGATCTGCAGGACCTTCGAGTACGAAGGCGTGCCCGGCCACGTTGCGCTCGAGACGGCGACTTTCGAAGCCGTCGGCAACAAGACCAGGCTCCTGACCCACCAGGTCTTCGAATCGGTGATGGACCGCGACGGCATGGTCGCCTCCGGAATGGAACAGGGAGCCAACGAGTCGATCGAGCGGCTCAGCGAGCTGCTCGAGAAGATGAAGGCGGGCAGGTGAACGAAGGACTGAAGCAGCTCGACGCGGCGCGCGACGAATGCACGGTTCTCTACTACGACGCGCGCGACGAGCGGCGCGTCTGCAAGACGAGCGTCGCCGGTGGAGTCTGGAAAATGTGGCGGGAGGCGCCGGACTTCAACCAGCGCTTCATCGGGCGGATCAGCGACGACGGCAAGACCATCGCCGGCCAGTCGGAGATGTCGCGTGATGGAACCAACTGGGAGGTCGATTTCGACCTCACCTATACGAAAGTCCATGACTGACGCCGGCACCAAAGCTGTCAACGATTACATTGCGGCTGCGCCAAAAGCGGCGCAGCCGCGCCTCCGTCAGCTCCGCAAGCTGATCAAGGAGGTGGCCCCCCAAGCCGAAGAGCGACTCAGCTACGGGATGCCCTACTTCGACTATCGCGGCCGCTTGATCTACTACTCCGCGTTCAAGAATCACATCGGCGTCTACCCGGTCGGCGAGGCCGCCAAGCACAAAGCACTGGGCAAGTACATGACGGGCAAGGGCACGTACCGGTTCCCGCTTGACCAGCCTATGCCCGTGGACCTGATCCGGAAGCTGATCGAGGCCCGTGTCCGGAAGAACGAGGCGACGAGCTGAAGGGAGGAACGCGCTCGCCGATCTTCGAGTGCCCGATCAGCTTCTCCAGCCGGCGCTTCCTGGTTTCCTCGCGTTTGGCGCTCATCACCCAGAAGGCGGCCGTCACCCGGTAGGAGGGCGGCTGCGCCTCGAAGAATTTCCAGGCGGCGGCGCGGCGGCGAAAGACCGATTCGAGCTTCGGATCCAGGCCGAGTCCGCGGTTTTCATAGGAGTACAGGCGGGACCGCGCCTCATCCCGTCGCTCGAATGCGGCCCGACCGCTCGGACGCACGAGGCCCTGCCGCTCCAGCTCGGCGAAGCGCCTGATGTTGATATCGCTCCAGATGCTGCCCTTGCGCCGCGGCGTAAGCCTTTGCGCGGACGTGTCATCGGCGAGCGAGTAGCGAACGCTGTCGATCCAGCCGAAGCAGAGCTCCTGGTCGACAACCTCGGGCCAGGTGACAGAGGCTCGGCCGGTCCGCTTTCGGTGATAGCCGAGCCACAGCTCGGTCGCGGTCTCGTGGTTCGCCTCGAACCAGGCCCTCAGCTCGGCGGGCGTCTCGAAGAAAACGACATCGTGCGGGGTCGGCATCGGCAACCAGCCTACCGATGCGCGATCCTTGGCCCGTGAGTCAGCCGGACGAGCAAAGCCGCTACTACAACGAGCTTGCGGGGAGCAGCCTCCACCGGCTGTCCGGCCTCTCGGACGGGATCTTCGCCGTCGCCATGACCCTTCTGGTCCTGGCGCTTGCGGTCCCGACCATCAACGAGGTCAAGAGCGACTCCGATCTGGCGCAAGCCCTCTTGCACCTCGTCCCGAGCCTGGTCACATATTTCATGAGCTTCCTGACGCTGGGCATCTTCTGGGTCGGGCAGCAGACGCAGCTGAGCCAGCTCGAGCGATCAAATCGCGACTACACGTGGATCAACCTCGCTTTCCTGCTGTTTGTCACCATGGTCCCCTTCTCGACCAACCTGCTGGCCAGCCACTATCAGCTGCGCCTGGCCCTGATCGACTACTGGCTGAACATCCTGGTTCTGGGGGCGCTGATTCTCGCCGCAGCCGAATACGCGGCGCGCGCGCGGCTCTTCAATCAAGCCAATCAGGCGACCATCATCAGAGCCGTCCGCCGCCGTGTCTACATCGCCCAGTCGCTTTACCTCTTGGCGACCCTGCTGTGCGTCATCGACACCCGGCTGAGCATCGGCCTGATCGTCGCGATCCAGCTCAACTACGCGATCGCGCCGCGGATTCCGCTCCTGCGCCGCCTCTGACCTCGGCCCTCCCTGCGCGCGGCCGGCGAGTTCGGAACGCCCCTCGCGACAACTAGAATGCCCGCCGTGGCAGACGATCCGTTGGCCCGCGGTGCCCTCACAGGCAAGGTCGCGGTCGTGGTGGGGGGCGCCAGCGGCCTGGGGCGGACCGTCGCCAAGGCGGTGGCGCGCCAGGGCGCGCGGGTGGTCATAGCCGACTTCGACGCCGAACGCATGGAGCGGACGGTGGAGGAGATTCTCGAGATGGGCACCACGGACGCGGCGCATGCGCTCCCCACCGACGTACGCAGCGACTCGTCGGTTCGCTCGCTAGTGAACGATGCGATCACGACGATGGGCCAGGTCGACATCCTCGTGAACATGGCGGGCGTCCTCCTGGAAGGTCCGCTTGACCGAATCAAGACAAGCGACTGGAAGTGGATGCTGGAAACCAACGTCCTGGGCACCGTCCGCACGACGATGGCCGTGATACCGCATATGACGGAGCGCGGCTCAGGCCACATCGTCAACGCCGTGCCGGCCGGCTCCCTCGGCAAGACGAGGCCCCACGACGTCGCGTACGACAGCGGCTACGCGGCCGTCGCCACCTTCACCTATGGCGTGGCGGCGCTCACCGCGGGGCGCGGCATCCCAGCTCGCCGACAGCGCGATCGATGCCCTGCACCACCCGCGATTCCTGGTCTTCGCCGACCCGGCCGACGCCGCCGCCGCGCCGGACCGTTGGGGCGAGCCGCAGCGCGTCACCGCCGGCTCGAAGTGAACGTCCCGACCGACCTAGGGCTCCTGTCGAGCATCGGTATTTGCACCGGGGCCGCCGCACTCATCGCGGCGGTCACCTGGCGCTTCAAGCAGCCGCTGATCATCGCCTACCTCGCGACGGGCGTGATCATCGGCCCGATCGGCCTCAAGTTCGTGACGGATCAGGGGAGCATCTCCACGGTCGCGGAGATCGGGCTCATCCTCCTGCTCTTTGTGATCGGTCTCGAGATCGATATCAGGAAGATGGCATCCGGCGGGGCCGCGGTGCTGCTGACCGGCGCTCTGCAGGTGCCGATATGTATCGCGCTCGGGCTCGGATTCTTTTGGGTCCTGGGCGTCCGCAACGCCCCGGGCAACAGTGCGTTGCTCTACCTCGCGGCCTGCATGAGCCTCTCCAGCACGCTGGTGGTGGTCAAGATCCTGAACGACAAGTTCGAGCTTGACACGCTGCCGGGTCGAATCACCCTTGGCGTCCTCGTGATCCAGGACCTTTGGGCGGTCGGGATGCTCGCCGTGCAGCCCAACATCCTGAACCCGAACCTGGTCCCCCTACTCGGCTCGCTGTGGCGCGGTGCCGTGCTGGTGATCGCGGGCTTCGGGCTCGCCAAATACGTGCTGCCCTACCTGTTTCGGATGGTCGCCAAAGCCCCCGAGCTGGTCCTGGTCTCCGCCCTCGGCTGGTGCTTCTTCCTGGCCGGCGCCGCGAGCCTGATTGGACTCTCCCGCGAGATGGGGGCGCTGATCGCCGGCGTCAGCCTGTCGGCGTTTCCATACACCACCGACGTCGTCGCCAAAGCGGTCAGCATCCGCGATTTCTTCGTGACG
>WNGD01001426.1_pt1 | contig 25977 bp, 22 predicted proteins | sample 5400671 | NCBI WGS metagenome assembly WNGD01 (sample SAMN13153369, study PRJNA577476) | soil metagenome | isolation source: 40 cm soil or saprolite under grassland replicate 2 | place: USA:California | collected 2016-06-15
GCGGCCGTGGCCCATGACGTAGACCCGGTGCGAGATCTGCATGGCGATCGTGAGCTTCTGCTCGACCAGCAGGATCGAGACGTTGCGCTCGGCGATGCTCTGCAGCAATCGGCCGACGCGCTCCACCATTTGCGGCGAGAGGCCCTCGGTCGGCTCGTCGATCATGATCAGGTCCGGATCGCCCATCATGGTGCGGCAGATCGTGAGCATCTGCTGCTCACCGCCGGAGAGCACGCCGGCCATGGTCGGGGCGCGCTCCTTGAGCCGCGGAAACACCCGATAGGTATCGCCAAAGCCCCAGCGCGGCGTCTTGTTGGCGTTCTTGACCCCGAGCAGCAGGTTGTGCTCGACGGTGAGCGTGGGAAACACGGCGCGGTCCTCCGGCACGTAGCCGAGCCCGCGATGCGCGATCTCATAGGACTTCAATCCGGCGATCGGCTCGCCCTTGAAGGTGATCGAGCCGTGCGGCGGCACGTCGCCCATGATGGCCTTCAAGGTCGTCGAACGGCCGACCCCGTTGCGGCCCAGGATGCTGACGATCTCGCCGGCGCCGACCACAAGATGCACGCCCTGCAGGATGTGGCTCTTGCCGTAATAGGCGTGGAGGTCCTGGACTTCGAGCATCACGCCGCGGCCCCCACCGCCGTGCCGAGATAGGCCTGCTGGACCGCGGCATCGGCCTTGATCTTCGCGGGCGCGTCGCAGGCGATGATCTGCCCATAGACCAGCACCGAGATGCGGTCGGCGAGATCGAACACGACGCCCATGTCGTGCTCGATCATCATCAAGGTCCTGCCGGCGCTGACCTTGCGGATGAGCGCGACGGCGTCCTCGGTTTCGGCGTGGCTCATGCCGGCGGTCGGCTCGTCGAGCAGGATGATCTCGGCGCCGCCCGCGATCGTGATGCCGATCTCGAGCGCGCGCTGCTCGGCGTAGGTGAGCACGCCGGCCTGGATGCGCCGGCGGTCGGCGAGATGGATCTCCTCGAGAATCTGCTCGGTGCGCTGGCGCACGTCGGCAAGCGAATTGATGCCGTGCCAGAAGGAATAGCGGTAGCCCAGCGACCACAGCACGGCGCAGCGGATGTTCTCCCACACGCTCAGCCGCGGAAAGATATTCGTCACCTGGAAGCTGCGCGACAGCCCGCGCCGGTTGATCTCGTAGGGTTTTTGGCCGGTGATGTCCTCGCCCTTGCAGCGGATGCCGCCGGCCGTGGGGGCGAGGCGCCCGCTGATCAGGTTGAACAGCGTCGATTTGCCGGCCCCGTTGGGACCGATCATGGCGTGGCGCTCGCCGAGCGGTATGGTCAGGCTGACGCCGCGGATGATCTCGGTCGGCCCGAAATTCTTGCGCAGGTCCGTGAGCTCGATGGCGGCGGCGCTCATGCGGCGCTCCGGCGTGCTTGCTGCATCTCGGCGTGGGCGTGCTGCCACGCATCGGCGACGAACGGCCAGGTCCGGCGGAACAGATAAAGGCCGCCGACGAGCAGCACGGCGGCCACGATCCACGGCACGGGCGCCGCCGCATCGAGCGGCACGGACAAGAAGCTCATGCGCGTGCCTTCGGAGGCCTTCACCATCAGCCGGAACGTCATCTCGATGACGAGAATGAGGCCGGCGAGCGTCATCAATCCGGGGATCAGCGCCAACAGGTACGCGGGGATCAGCCGGCCGAACAGCGCCCGGTAGGCGCCGGCGTGCCACAGCGGCTCGTGCATGAAAATAAGGCCGGCGATTCCGCCCGGAGCAAACATTACCATGGCGATGAACAGCAGGCCGACATAGAGCTGCCAGATCTCGGTGACGTCGCTGAGCATCACCTGCAGATAGGTGACGAGGACGGCGCCGATCACCGGACCGATGAAATTGCCGATACCGCCGATATAGGCGGCAAGCAGCACGGTTGTGGATTGCCCGGCGCCGACGACGGAAGCATTCACCAGCTCGAAATTGATGGCGGCGAGCCCGCCCGCGATCCCGGCGAACAGGCCGGCGAGGCTGAACGCGATGAAACGCACCACGTAGGGGTTATAGCCGACGAATTGCGCCCGCTCCGGGTTGTCCCGCACCGCGTTGCACATGCGCCCGAACGGGGTGCGGGTCAGTGCGTACATGGCGATCATGCAGATCAGGCACCAGGCCGCGATCAGGTAATAGACCTGGAGCTGCGGCCCGAAATTGAGGTCGAACACGCGGAACAGCTTGGTGCGGTTGGTGCTGATGCCTTCTTCGCCGCCGAAGAAGCTGCGCAGGATCAGCGAGCTCGACGCCACGAGCTCGCCCAGCCCCAGCGAGATCATCGCGAACGCGGTGCCGCCGCGCCGGGTCGAGACCGAGCCGAAGACGATCCCGAACAGCAGCCCGGAAAATCCGCCGACCAGCGGAATCAGGAACACCGGCACCGGCAGCGCCTCGCGCGCGAGCGTGTTCATCGCGTGCGCCGCGAGGAAGCCGCCGAGCCCGTAATAGACCGCGTGGCCGAACGACAACAGCCCGGTCTCCCCGAGCAGCATGTTGTAGGACAGCGCGAACACGATCATGATGCCCATCAGGCTCATCATCGTGTGCGCGATGCCGGAGGCGAAGATCTTCGGCAGCACGGCGAAAGCCGCCGCGAGCAGCAGCCACGCCCCGTACCGCCGCGCGATCGACATCCAGTCGAGCGGCTGGGCGGTGCGCACGCCGATTTTCGTCGCCTCGGTCACGTCTCGCGTTTCCCCAAGAGCCCGGTCGGCCGGAAGATCAGGATCAGCACCAGCATCAGGTAGGGAATGATCGGCGCGATCTGCGCCAAGGTCACCTCCCACAGATCGTGCAGGATGGTGCCGGACGCCGGGCTGAAGCCGATCCCGGCGAACAGGTCGGAGGCGGAATAATTGACCGAGACCGCGAAGGTCTGGACCAGCCCGATCAGCAGCGAGGCTACGAAGGCACCGGAAAGCGAGCCGAGCCCCCCGACCACGATGACGACGAACAGGATCGGACCGAGCACCGCCGCCATGTTCGATTGCGTGACGAAAGCCGGGCCGGCGATGACGCCGGCTACCGCGGCCAGCCCGGTGCCGACCCCGAACACCAGCATGAACACCCGCGGCACGTTGTGGCCGAGCATGGCCACCATGTTGGGATGCGTGAGCGCCGCCTGGATGATGAGGCCGACCCGGGTCTTGGTCAGCACCGCGAGCAGCACCGCGAAGATCGCGATCGCGGTCAGAAGCTCGAACATCTTGTAGGCCGGATAGGTCGTGGTAAAGATCGTGAACGCGCTGAAATCGAGCGAGGGCGGCACCCGGTAATCGACCGGCACCTTGCCCCAGATCATCTGCACCACTTCTTCGATGACGAAGGCGAGGCCGAACGTGAACAGCAGCTCGGCGACGTGGCCGTGCCGGTGCACGTTGCGCAGGCCGTAGCGCTCCACCAGCGCCCCGATCGCCCCGACCAGCACCGGCGCGACGACGAACGCCGGCCAGAACCCCAGCCATTGGCTGATCTGGAAGCCGAAGAACGCGCCGAGCATGTAGAAGCTGGCGTGGGCGAAATTGAGCACGCCCATCATGCTGAAGATCAGCGTCAAGCCGCTCGCCATCAGGAACAGCAGCATGCCGTAGAGCACGCCGTTGAGGGTCGAGATGATGACGAGCTCAAGCATGCGTCAGCCGGCGTTCTTTACCCTCCCCTGGAGGGGGAGGGTCGGCAGTGAGCATTTGCGAGCTGCCGGGGTGGGGTGATTCAGCTTCACCCCCTCCCGGCTCGCGTCTGCGACGCTCGCCGACCTCCCCCCTCCAGGGGGAGGTGTAGCGAGCAAGCTCGCACTTATGCACATCCCGCCCACCTGATACGGCCGCAGATCCGAATGTGGACCAGCGACGTCAGCTCGGGCGATTCATCTTGCAGCTGGTCGGCACGATGGTGTTGTTGGTGTCCACCTTGCCGACCACCTTCCAGCCCCAGCCGGTGTTTTCCTCGTCGAACGGCTGCTCCTTGCCGATCGGGCCGAGGTTGGCAATGTAGATCGGCTGGAAGAACTGATGGTCGTCGGCCCGCATGAAGCCCTCGCCGCCGCTGTGCACCTCGATCTTCATGCCCTCGAGCTTGGCGGCGATCTTTCCCGGCTCCGCCGAGCTCGCTTCTTGAATGGCCTTGACCAGCATGTTCATCTCGTTGACGGCCCGCGGATAGAGCAGCGTCTGCCCGATCTTGGCTCGGAATGCTTTCTCGAAGTCCTGCGACGGCTTGTAGGCGATGTTCGGATACCCCTCGGCGATTTGGAAGACGCGATCGGGCACGTTCGCCTGCTTGATCGCGGTGGCGCCGCCGAGGCTGCCGGCGTAATAGGTGTACCAATCGACCTGCAGGCCGGCATCGGCCGCGGCCTTGAGCATCAGCGCGAAATCGTTGGCCCAGTTGCCGGTGACGACGCTGTCGGCGCCGGAAGCCTTGATCTTGGCGATGTAGGGCGAGAAGTCGGTGATCTTCTGCAGCGGATGCACCTCGTCGCCCACGATCTGGATGTCGGGGCGCTTCTCCGAGAGCATCTTGCGCGCCGCGCTGCGCACCGCCTGGCCGAACGAATAATCCTGGTTGATCAGATAGATCTTCTTGATGCTGGTGCGCGTCTTCATGTAGTTGGTGAGCGCTTCCATCTTGATGTCGGAATTGGCATCCCAGCGGAAATGCCAGAAATTGCATTTCTCGTTGGTGAGCACCGGGTCGACGGCGGCATAATTGAAATACACGACTTCCTTGCCCGGATTGCGATCGTTGTATTTGCCGACCTGGTCCTCGAGCGCGGCGGCGACGTTCGAGCCGTTGCCCTGGGTGACGATGCGAATGCCGGCGTCGACGGCCTTTTGCAGCTGCACCAGGCTTTCCTGGGCGTTGACCTTGTTGTCGTAGCCCACGACTTCGAGCTTCTTGCCGAGGACGCCGCCCTTGGCGTTGACCTGCTCGGCGAGATACTGGAAGGTCTTGAGCCCCGCCTCGCCGGTGCTCGCGGCAAGCCCGGACAACGGATCGATGAAGGCGATCCGAACGGTTTCCTGGGCGCCCGCGGCGGAGCTCAGCCACACCGCCGCGCCGGCCAGCAACGCCGCTTTCAAATGCACGGAATTCATTGCACTCCTCCCGTTTGATCGATCCTTGTTGCGCAATCTCATGCGCGGCCGACGCCTAGATGATCCCCGGGGGCGCGCGTAGTCAAGCGCCCGCCCGGGCCGGATGCGGCGAACCATCACTTGCCTGCACGGGGCTCGCTTCCTCGCCGGCTTTTGGCGTAAATCCCAGCCCGGCCATTGGACGACGGAGGGATTCATGCGGGTGTTTGCGGATTTCGACGCCGTGAAAGCCGCCGTCGGCGAGGACATCGGGGTCAGCGATTGGGTGCTGGTCTCGCAGGAGCGCATCGACCGCTTCGCCGAGGCGACCGGCGACGACCAATGGATCCACGTCGACGTCGAGCGGGCCCGTCGCGAGCTGCCCTACGGCACGACCATCGCGCACGGGCTGCTGACGCTGGCGCTCGTGCCGTCGTTCTTTCGCACCGTGCTCCGCGTCGAGGGCGTGAAGAACAGCCTCAATTACGGCTCGAACCGGGTGCGCTATCTCAGCCCGGTTCCGGCCGGCTCGCGGCTGCGCGGCCGCATCGGCATCGCGCAGGCGGTGGATGTCCCGCCCAACGGCCTGCGCGTCACCTACCACACCACGGTCGAGATCGAAGGCAGCGAGCGTCCGGCCTGCGTCGCCGACACCATCGGGGTGCATTTCAGGTGATCAGTAGTCAGAAGTCAGAAATCACGGCCCGATCACCCTACTGACTTGTGATTTCCGATCACTGTCTCCTGGACGACGGCTGGTATTTGCGCAGCTCGAGCTTCGCCACCGTTTCGCGATGCACTTCGTCCGGCCCGTCGGCCAGCCGCAGCGTGCGCGCGTGCGCCCAGGCGAAGGCGAGGTGGAAGTCCTGGCACACGCCGGCGCCGCCGCACACCTGGATGGCGCGATCGAGCACGTTGAGCGCGACGTTCGGCGCCACCACCTTGATCATGGCGATCTCGGCGCGCGCCGCCTTGTTGCCGACCTCGTCCATCATCCGCGCCGCGTGCATGGTGAGCAGCCGCGCCTGGTCGATCTCCATGCGGCATTCGGCGATCCAATGCCGGCTGACGCCGTGATCGGCGATCGCCTTGCCGAAAGCCGTGCGTGACAGCGCGCGCAGGCACAAGGTCTCGAGCGCCCGCTCGGCGACCCCGATCGAGCGCATGCAATGGTGGATGCGCCCCGGCCCGAGCCGGCCCTGCGCGATCTCGAAACCGCGGCCCTCGCCGAGCAGGATGTTGGAGGCCGGCACCCGCACGTTCTCGAAGACGACCTCGGCGTGGCCGTGCGGCGCATCGTCATAGCCGAACACGGTGAGCGCCCGCAGCACCCGGACCCCGGGCGTGTCCATCGGCACCAGGATCATCGACTGGCGCTTGTGCGCCGGAGCGTCCGGATTGGTCAACCCCATGAAGATCGCGATCTTGCAGCGCGGATCCATGGCGCCCGAGGTCCACCACTTGCGGCCGTCGACGACGTAATGATCGCCGTCGCGGCGGATCTGCGACTGGATGTTGGTGGCATCCGAGGAGGCGACCGCGGGTTCCGTCATGGCGAAGCAGGAACGGATCTCGCCCTCCATCAGCGGCTTGAGCCAGCGCTCCTTCTGCTCCTTGGTGCCGTAGCGCGCGATCGTCTCCATGTTGCCGGTGTCCGGCGCCGAGCAATTGAACGGCTCGGCGCCGATCGGCGAGCGACCCATGATCTCGCACAGCGGCGCGTATTCCTCGTTGGTCAGCCCGTCGGGGAACTCCTCCTTGGGCAGGAACAGGTTCCACAACCCTTGCGTCTTTGCCTTGGTCTTGAGCTCGTCCATGACCGGGAGCGCGCTCCACCGGCTCGGCATTTCGGAAAGCTGGCGCCGGTAGACTTCCTCGGCCGGCAGAATGTGCTTTTCCAGAAAGGCGCTGATGCGCTGGCGCAGCTCGGCGGCGCGGGCACTGGGCGGGGTGAGCATGGTTTCCTCCTGAGACGATGAACCGGGCTTCGGCAAGCGATGCGTTTTATGGGCGGGGGCACGCCGCGCGTCCTTGGTCAAAGCATAGTCCGGAATTCCCGGGGGAGGCTAGGGCATCATGGCGTGGTGCTGCATAGGGCAGCAGAACCGCGAGTGAAAAGCTCGCGCGGGCGAGCTGGAATTACCCCGCGGGAATTTGCTATACGTGGACCATGACAAAATTGCTCCAAAAAGCCATCCAGCAGGTTGAGCAGCTTCCCGAGGACGAGCAAGACGCCGCGGCTGGAGCTCTGATCGATTACCTCGCGCACATGCGAGACCTACGGCTTACGGACGAGCAGCTTGCCGAAGTCCGCCGTCGCCGTGCCAACAGGAACCGACCGGCCGTTCCGCTCGCCGAAGTCCGCGAACGGCTGCGGCAGCTCGGGAAATGAAGATCGCGCTCGATCCGGAGGCGATCGACGATCTCATAGGAATCTATCGATGGATTGCCCAAGACAGTCCGGCGGCTGCGCGAGCCGTCAGTGCGTCAGTAGCCTCGCATCCTCGCCAGCCGGTCGGCATGGAATTGCACATCCCCGAACAGCTCCTGCACCACGCGGATGCGTTTCATGAACAGCCCGATGTCGAGCTCGTCCGTCATGCCCATGCCGCCGTGCATCTGCACCGCCTCCTGGCTGGCGAGCTTCGCCGCCTGGCCGGCCTTGGCCTTGGCGACCGAGGCGATCGGGCCCGCGCCGTCGAGATTTTCGTCCATCGTCTGCAGCGCCTTGAGTACGGCCGAGCGCGCCATCTCCAGGTCGACATAGACCTGCGCCGCCCGGTGCTGCAGCGCCTGGAACTCGCCGATGGCGCGGCCGAACTGCCGGCGCTCCTTCAGGTAGGAGACGGTGCGGTCGAACGCCTCCGAGCCTGCGCCGACCAGCTCGGCTGCAAGCCCGGCGCGGCCGATCGAGAGCACGCGCTCGAGCCAGGGCGCGCCCTCGTCGACTTCGCCGAGCACCGCGTCCGCCGTCACGTCGACATTCTCGAACGCGAGCCGCGCGGCGTTGCGGCTGTCGACCATGATGGTGCGCTCGCGCGCGAGGCCGGGCGTCTTGGCATCGACCAGGAACAGCGTCACGCCTTGTTTGTCCTCGATCCCGCCTGCGGTGCGCGCCGCGACGATGAGGAGATCGGCGACGTGACCGTCGATCACGAAGGTCTTCGTGCCGTTGAGCCGGAAACCGTTGGCGTGTCGGGCGGCGGCAAGCGCGATGCGGCTCGGCTTGTGCTTGGCGCCTTCGTCGATCGCCAGCGCGGCGACGAGCTCGCCGGCGGCGATGCGCGGCAGATGCTGGGCTTTGTGCTGGGCGGAGCCGGCGAGCCCGATGGCGCTCGCGGCGACGACCGCGGTCGAGAGGAACGGGGAGGGGGCGAGCGTGCGCCCCATTTCCTCGAGCAGGACGCCGGCCTCGACATGACCGAGCCCGACGCCGCCGAATTCCTCGGCGATCAGCACGCCGGCCCAGCCCATTTCGGCAAAGCCGCGCCACAGCGCGCGGGAAAAGCCGGTGTCGTCGCGTTCATCGCGCAGCTTGCGCAAATGCGCGACCGGAGCCTGCTCGGCGAGATAGCCGCGCGCGCTCTCGCGCAGCATCTGCTGCTCGTCGGAAAGGACCAGAGGCATCAACTCCCCTCCCGATGGGTCATTCCGGCCGAGCGCGAAGCGCGAGAGCCGGAACCCATGAACACCGTCCTCTTTGTAACCGCAAACCTCGTGTTCATGGATCCCGGCGCTCGCTCGCTACGCTCGCTTGGCCGGGACGACGGCGCACCAATTGCTGATCCTGAAACGGCCCCACTTCACGCGCCGGGCAGGCCCAGCAGGCGCTTGGCGATGATGTTGAGCTGGATCTCCGAGGTGCCGCCCTCGATGGAATTGGCCTTGCTGCGCAGCCACTCGCGCGCGGCCTTGCCGTCATGCGAGCGCGCGCCCTCCCATTCGAGCGCGTCCGAACCGCCGCCGTCCATCATCAGCTCGTGCCGGCGCTTGTTGAGCTCGGCGCCGTAATATTTGAGCACGGACGAATAGGCGCCGCTGCCCTGTCCGGCCTTGGCCATGTCGGCGGCACGCTGCATGCTCAGCAGGAAGCACCAGCCGTCGACCTCGAATTCCGCGATTTTCGCCCGCAGCAGCGGGTCGGCGAGCACGCCGTCATCGTGGCCGACGGTTTCGGCCGCCAGCTCGCCGAGCGAGCGCCCGATCTGCGTGATCCCGAAGGCGCCGATGCTCTCGCGCTCGTGGGTAAGCAGATATTTGGCGATCTCCCAGCCCTTGTTGCGCTCGCCGACCAGGTTCCCTTTCGGCACTTTCACGTCGTGGAAGAAGGTTTGGCAGAACGGCGATTTGCCGGAAATCAGCGAGATCGGCGTGGTGGACACGCCCGGGCTCGCCATGTCGAACAACAGAAAGCTGATGCCCTCGTGCTTCTTGGCGGCGAAATCCGTGCGCACCAGGCAAAAAATCCAGTCCGCCCTGTCGGCGTACGAGGTCCAGATCTTCTGGCCATTGACCAGGAAATGATCGGCCTTGTCCTCGGCCTTGGTCTGCAGCGAGGCGAGATCGGAGCCGGCGTTGGGTTCCGAATAACCCTGGCACCAGCGGATTTCTCCCCGGGCAATCTCCGGGAGATATTTTCGCTTCTGCGCCTCGGAGCCGTATTTGAGCAGCGCCGGACCGAGCATCCAGATGCCGAAGCTCGTCAGCGCGGCACGGCAATGGAGCCTCGCCATCTCCTCGCGCAGCACCTTGGCTTCCTCGCGCGTGAGCCCGCCGCCGCCGTATTGCTTCGGCCATTCCGGCACGGTCCAGCCGCGCTCGCCCATGCGCTCGAGCCAGACCCGTTGCGCGTCCGACTGGAAGCTCGGCTTGCGTCCGCCCCAGCAAACGTCGTCCTCGTTCAAGGACGGCCGGCGCATCTCGGGCGGGCAGTTTTTCTCCAGCCAGCTGCGGACTTCGCCGCGGAATTGCTCGAGATCGCTCATGGTTCACCTTACAGCGTGGCAGCATGTTGGCAAAGAAGCTCAAACGTGCCGCGGCTCCAAGCGTCGCACCTTGATCTTGTCTCGACGCGTGCGGATCTGGGCGAGATCATGCGCTGCCTGCATCCTGAGCCAGGCATCGGCCGTGCTACCAATCGCCTTTTCGAGCCGCACTGCCATCTCTGGCGTGATTGCGCTTTTGCCGCTGATGACGTTGTAAAGTTGCTGCCGGGTGATTCCGAGGCCCTGCGCTGCGTCGGCAACGGACAATCGCAGATCTTCGATGTTCTCCTTCACCAGGCGGCCCGGATGCGGCGGATTCTTCATGGGCATGTCGGCCTCCTAATGGTAATCCGATCATCTTCGCTCAATGAGCAAGTAAACTGTCAATTAACAATTGTCAAGATCGCCGCGCGGGAACGTCGCGCGGACGGCGCTACCGGCTCTCGGTGCTCAGGCAGCGGCGGCGCCGGGGGCCTTGAGCGAGGCGAAGCCTCTGCCGTCGGCCGCGAGCTTCGCGAGCAGCGGCGCCGGCTGCAGCGTCTTGTCCCCGGTGCGCTGCGCGTAAAGCGCGAGCCGATCGCGGATCTGCGCGAGCCCGACTTGGTCGGCATGGAACATCGGGCCGCCGCGCCACACCGGCCAGCCGTAGCCGTAGACCCAGATCACGTCGACGTCGCCCGGGCGATACGCGATGCCCTCGTCGAGGATGCGCGCGCCTTCGTTGATCATCGGGTAGATCATCCGCTCGATGATCTCCTGCTTGTCGATCGGCCGGCGCGCGATGCCCAGCCGCCGGGAAGCTTCGACGATGACCTGCTCGACCTCCGGATCCGGGACCGGCGCGCGCGAGCCCGACTGGTACGAATAATAGCCTTTGCCGGTCTTCTGGCCGAAGCGGCCGGCTTCGCACAGCGGATCGGAGATCTCGGCGCGAACCCCGCGCGCGCGCCGGATGCGCCAGCCGACGTCGAGCCCGGCGAGGTCGCCCATCGCGAACGGGCCCATCGGGAAGCCGAACTTGACGACCGCGGCGTCGACCTCTTGCGGCAGCGCGCCTTCGAGCAGCAGCCGCTCGGATTCCGTCGATCGGCGCGCCAGCATGCGGTTGCCGACGAAGCCGTCGCAATTGCCGACCACGACCGGCACCTTGCCGAGCTTGCGGCCGAGCGCGATCGCGGTCGCCAGCGCCTCGTATGACGTGGCCTTGCCGCGCACGATCTCGAGCAGCCGCATCACGTTGGCCGGGCTGAAGAAATGCGTGCCCAGCACGTCCTGCGGCCGTTTGGTCGATCGCGCGATGGCATCGACGTCGAGGGTCGAAGTGTTGGTGGCGAGCAGGGTGCCCGGACGCGCCTGCCGGTCGAGCTCGCCGAAAATCTGTTTCTTCAACTCCATTTCCTCGAACACCGCCTCGATGACCACGTCCGCCTCGGCGACTGCCGCGAGCTCGAGCTTGCCCGAGATGAGATTCATGCGCTTGTCCATCTCGGCTTGCGTGAGCCGGCCGCGCGAGACGGTGGTGCGGTAATTGTCGGCGACGCGGTCGAGCCCCTTGTGCAGCAGGTCGGCGCCGGTCTCGATGATGGCGACCGGAATGCCGGCATTGGCGAAGCTCATGGCGATGCCGCCCCCCATGGTGCCGGCGCCGATCACGGCGGCGCGCGCGAACGGCCGGGGATTGGTCGAGGCCGGCATGTCCGGCACGCGCGCGGCCTCGCGCTCGGCGAAGAACACGTGGCGCTGCGCCTTGGACTCATCGCTCACCACCAGCTCGCGGAACAGCGCCTGCTCGCGGGCGAGCCCGTCGTCGAACGGCAGCTGGAACGCGTTGCGCACGGATTCGACACAGGCCGATTGCGCCCGCCTGCCGCGCGCGCGGCCGACGATCTTCGCGGCGGCTTCGTCGTAGGAGCCGGGGTTGGCCCGCGCCGCCGCGATCTTGTCCTCGCGGTCGCGTACGAGTTTCAGCGGCTTGCCGACCGCATTGCGCGCAAACGCGATCGCGCCTGTGATCAGATCGCCGTCGAGCACCGCGTCGAGAATGCCCTGCGCCAATGCCCGGTCGGCAGGGATCATGTCGCCGGAGGTGATCGCCTCCAGCCCTTTCTCCGGCCCGATCAGCCGCGGCAGGCGCTGCGTGCCGCCGGCGCCCGGCAGAATTCCGAGCTTGATCTCCGGCAAGCCGACGCGAGCGCCGCGGTCCGCCACGCGGTAGTGGCAGCCGAGCGCCAGCTCGAGCCCGCCGCCGAGCGCGGTGCCGTGGATCGCGGCCACCACCGGCTTCGGCGTGGATTCGATCGCGGCGATCACCTCGTGCAGGCCGGGCGGCTGCATGGGCTTGCCGAACTCGCTGATGTCGGCGCCGGCGGAGAACGCGCGACCCGCCCCGGTGAGCACCACGGCCTTTACGGCCGGATCTTTGACCTGCTTGAGCGCATCGATCAGCCCGGCGCGCACCGCGTGCTTGAGCGCGTTGACCGGTGGATTCTCGATGGTGATGATTGCGACGTCGTTGTCGCGCTTGAGATCGACGCTGGCGTTCACGCTGCCCATGGTTTCCTCCCGACTGGGATTTCTTAGTAGCCCGGATGGAGCGAAGCGAAATCCGGGTAGGCCGATCCCGCATTCCGCTACGCTCCATGCGGGCTACAACATGGTTTGTTTGTTCACACCCCCACCTGGGAGATGAACTTGGTCACCAGATAGCCTTCGATCGCCTCCGAGCCGCCTTCGGAGCCGTAGCCGGAATCCTTGACGCCGCCGAACGGCACTTCCGGCAGCGCCAGCGCGGCGCTGTTGATGGCGATCATCCCGGTTTCCACCGCGGCACCGACCGCGGCCGCGGTCTTGGCCGATCTGGTGAACGCATAAGCCGCCAAGCCGTAATTGAGGCGATTGGCCTCCGACACCGCCCCCTCGAAATCGCGGAACGGCGCGATCGTGGCAACGGGGCCGAACGGTTCCTCGTTCATGATCCTGGCGTCCTGCGGCACGTCGGTCAGCACGGTCGGCTCGAAGAAGAAGCCCTTGTTGCCGATCCGCTTGCCGCCGGTCCGCAGCTTGGCGCCTTTTTGCGTGGCGTCGGCCACGAACATCTCCATCGCATCGACGCGCCGGCTGCTCACCAGCGGTCCCATCCGGGTCGAAGAATCGAGCCCGTCGCCGACCTTGACGGCCTTGGCGGCGGCCGTGAACTTGTCGACGAATTTCTCGTAGAGCGGCTCCTGGACCAGCAGCCGGGTCGGCGCGATGCACACCTGTCCGGCATTGCGGAACTTGCCGCCGGCGAGCACCTTCACGGCCTGATCGACGTCGGCATCCTCGAACACGATGCCGGGCGCATGGCCGCCGAGCTCCATGGTGACGCGCTTCATGTGCTTGCCGGCGAGCGCCGCGAGATGCTTGCCCACCGCGCTCGATCCGGTGAACGAGATTTTACGGATCACCGGATGCGGAACGAGGTATTCGGAAATCTCCGAGGGCACGCCGTAGACCAGATTGATCACGCCCGCGGGCAGCCCGGCGTCGACGAAGGCGCGCACCAGCTCGGCGACGGAACCGGGCGTGTCCTCCGGCCCCTTGATCACGATCGAGCAGCCGGCCGCTACCGCGCAGGAAATCTTGCGGACCGCCTGATTGATCGGGAAATTCCACGGCGTGAACGCCGCGACCGGACCGACCGGCTCCTTGACGGCGAGCTGATAGAAGCCCTCCGCCCGCGCCGGTATCACCCGCCCGTAGGCGCGCCTGCCCTCTTCGGCGAACCAGTCGATGAGGTCGGCGCCGGCGAGGGTCTCCATCTTGGCTTCGCCGACCGGCTTGCCCTGCTCCATCGTCATCAGCCGCGCGATCTCGTCGGCGCGGCTGCGCAGGTTCTCCGCCGCCTTGCGCATCAGCTTGTAGCGCTCGAACGCCGAGACCTTGCGCCACGCCTGAAAGCCCTTCCCGGCCGCCCGCGCCGCGCGCTCGAGATCGGCGGTTTCCGCGTGCGCGATGTTGCCGATCGATTCCCCGGTCGCGGGATTGAGCACCGGGATGGTCTTGCCGCCGGACCCTTTGGTCCAGCCGCCGTCGATGTGAAGGGAAATATCCGGATACATCGTTTCCTCCTGCAACGTTTCAAGGCGTCAGTACCGAGCGTCCGACCATCGTGCCGCGGCGCAGATCTTCCAGCGCCTGTTGTGCCTGATCGAGCGGCCGCCTGGTGACCGGGATCGGCGGCACCGATTTACGCCGCACCAGGTCGAGCAATGCCTTGAGCTCGGCGAGGCTGCCGACGTAGCTGCCCTGGATGGTCGCGGCCTTGATCGGGATCAGCGGCAGCGACCACGGCGCCGCTCCGCCGAACAGGCCGACGATGACCAGCTTGCCGCCGCGCGGCAGGCAATCGAAGCCGAGCGCGCTCGTCTGCTCGCTGCCGACGAGATCGATTGCCGCGCGGACGGACGCGCCGGCCGCCTGCGTGATCTGCCGCCGCGCGTCCGGCGCCGCGACATCGACCGCCGCGATGGCGCCGGCTTCGAGCGCGGCCTGCCGCTTGCGCGCGTCGATGTCGACGACGATTGCGCCCTTGCCGCCCATCGCCTCCAGCAGTCCGAGCGCCATCAACCCGAGCCCGCCCGCGCCGATGATCAGGATCGGCTCGCGTTCGAATATGTCCGCGACCTTGCGCAACGCGCTGTAGGTGGTGACGCCCGAGCACGCGTAGGGCGCCGCGGTGGCCGGGTCGAGTCCCTGCAGATCCAACAGATAACGCGGATGCGGCACCATGATGTGATCGGCATAGCCGCCGTCGCAATAGACGCCGAGCGAGCGCGGGGCCGCGCACAAATGCTCGTCGCCGGAAAGACAGAGCGGGCATTTGCCGCAGCCGATCCAGGGATAGACGAGCCGCACCTCGCCTACCTTGACGCCCTCGGCCTGCGGACCCAGCGCGACGACCTCGCCGGCGGTCTCGTGCCCCATGGTCAGCGGCAAGGGAATGCCGCGGTCCTTGAGCAACATGCGCTTGCCGTGGCCGAGATCGTAACCGCCTTCCCAGATATGCAGGTCGCTGTGGCAGACCCCTGCGGCCTTGACCCGCAGCAGCACCTCGGTGCCCGACGGTTTCGGCGTCGGCACCTCGATCATCTCCAGCGGCATTTCGAACTCGGTGACCCGATAGCTTTTCATTTTCGTTCCTCCCGGATTACCGAGTAGCGGCATCAGCCAGGGCGCGCAAGCTTGCCGGCCGGCCGGCCCGCCCCAGCAATGCCCGCAAATGCTCGCAAGAGTGCACGCGCGCACCATGGTTCGGCCGCAAACGAGGCTAGCTTGGCAACGGTCCTCGTTGCCTCGAAAAACCGATGCTCAAGCTCGTATCCAGGTTCGTGCTGGAAGTGCTTCCCGCGGGCTGCGCCGCGTTGATCGCCGGCGCGCTGCTCCTGGGTCATCATCCTCTGTCGTTTGGAGCACCGGGCGGCGGCGCGCGGCAAATCCTTGCCGTCGACGATGGTCCGATTGCGTCGGAGGAGATTGCGCAGCGGATCGAAGACGAACATGCGGCGGTCACGACGCGCAACAAGGAGAGCGCGGCAAAGCCGGTCGAGAGCAGGCCCGAGCCGACGCCTGTATCAAAGCGCAGTGTTTGGAAGCGTCCGCGCAGCGTTGCCAGGCTGACCCCGCCGACCGCGTCTGCGGCAGCGCCGATTGTCGTGCCTTCCGCCCCGGCAGTGCCGCCCGTTGCCGACGGGCCGGCGCTCCCGACCGCGAGCATGTCCGGCAGGCCGGAGGCTGCCGAGGACCCCGCGTCCAAGCCGGAGCCCAAGCGCGTGCTCGGCATGGCGATCCCGGCGCCGGTTTCGGCGATCGGCAGCAAGCTCAATCCGGCGCCCGTGCTGCGGGCGGGCGAAAGAATGCTCGAAAGAATCGTGGTGGCGGCGAAATCGGTCGTGCCGGATTTCTTGCGATAGCGCTGCTCGCGTCCGTGCGGCGATTACCAACCTCTCAGGGAACGCGTGTCTTCGATCCCCGGTGCTTGCGCTTTTCCAGCCAATACGAGCAATAGCCGGCCGGCACCGCATGGTTGGCAAAACATACGTAGCAATTCTTGGCGCACCGGGTTTCGCGCGTGTCCTTGCAGATGCAGCCAGCGGCGCTCGGGCTTGCGGCCGCAAGCATCAGGACCCACGCCAGTGCGATGCGAGCACCGAGTTTGGACATCGAATTCCCCATCGGGCTTGACCGGTTTGAAGTTGTAGCACGTTATCCTCCCGCTTTCCGCCTTGCTCCATGCGGGCTACGCGTCGGACTGCACGGCCAGTGCCTGCAGGCCGACGAAGGTGGCGTCGGGATGGACGATCACGCTGGTGGGGATCGCCGCCAGATAGGGGCGCATCCGGCCCTTGTCTTCGAACCGCGCGCGGAATTCCGATCGTTCCAGGTATGCCAGGATCCGTGGCGCGATGCCGCCGGCGATGAATACGCCGCCGCGCGCCCCATACGTGAGCGCGATGTTGCCCGTCACCGCGCCGAGCAATGCGCAGAACATGTCGAGCGCGGCGCGGCACGTTGCACAGCTGCCCTCGAGACCCGCTTGGGTGATCGCCGCCGCGTCGCGTTGCGGGAGCTTCTGCCCGTCGATTGCCGCGATGGTGCCATAGAGATTTTCCAGCCCCGGACCCGACACGGCGCGCTCGCAGGACACGTGCCCGAAGCGCGCGCGCAAATGCTGGATGACGCGGTCCTCGCGTTCGGATGAGCCGGGCAGATCGGCGTGCCCGCCCTCCGACGCAAGCACGATGCCGCCTTGCGCGCCCGGAACGTAGCAGGCGACCCCGAGGCCCGATCCCGGTCCGAGCACCGCCATCGGCGTGTCCGGCACTGCGCTTCCTGCGCCGATCCGGTGCAGGTCTTCCGGTTCGAGGTGCGGCAGCGACCATGCGGTCGCCTCGAAGTCGTTGAGGATGCGCGCGCGGCGCAACCGGAACTGCGCGCATAAATTCCCCCCATCGATCTCCCATCCGCGGTTGGTCATGCGGGCGCGGTTGGCCTCGACCGGCCCCGCGACGGCCAGCATGGCCCCGGTAACGGCGGGGCGGCCGCGCTTGGTCAGGAACGTTTCGACCGCATCGGGGAATTGCGCGTATTCGGCCGCCGCCATCCATTCCACCGGGCCGAGCGCGCCGTCCTTGAACAGCCCCAAGCGGGCGTTGGTGGCCCCGATGTCTCCCAGAAGCACCAGCTCGTTTGCCATCGGATGTTGCATTCGGCTCAACCGCGCCGGCCAAGCTTGTCACGCCACGTCAGCGCCGGGGAAGTGTCAGTGAAGGCGCGAGCATGGCACATTGGCAAGCCGTTCGGCATACCGGGAAAGGATAGACCACGTTCATGGCGGCGAGTTCCCAGGACCGTGACGCATCGGACGGCTTTTCCCCGCGGCTCGCAACATTCTATGCGGCGATGTTCGTCTTTGCCGGAATCGTCATGCCGTTCTTCCCGGTCTGGCTGCAGGCGAAGGGGCTCGATTCCCGCGCCACCGGCATCGTGCTCGCCGCTCCGATGCTCATGCGGCTCGTCTCGGTTCCACTCCTCGCGCGCCTTGCCGACCGCTGGAGCGCGTTCCGGGCGGCGCTGATCGCGGCTTCGGTCGGATCGGTGTTGGCATATGCGCTTCTGAGCCAAGTTGCCGGCTTCGTCCCGATCCTGCTCGCGGTCGCGCTGGCGTCGGTCGCCACGGCGCCTGCCTTGCCGCTTACCGATGCCTATGCGCTCAAGGGGCTCGGGTTGCGCGGGCGCGCCTATGGCCCCGTGCGGCTGTGGGGCTCGGTCGCTTTCGTGGCCGCGAACCTCGGCGCCGGGCTCGTGGTCGATCGCATCGCCCCGATCCATATCATTTGGCTGCTGGTCGCGGCGCTGGTGATGGTGGCGGCGGTTTCGCTCGCGCTCCGGCCGCTCGCCGCCGCGCCTCCCCCGAGGGAAGAGTTGGGCGTACCAGGTCGCAAGCTGCTGCTCTCGCCCGGCTTCTGGGCGATCACGGCGGCGGCGAGCCTGATCCAGGCGAGTCACGCGGTCTATTACGGCTTCTCGGTGCTCGACTGGCGGGCGAAGGGTCTCGATGCGACCTCCATCGGCGGCCTGTGGGGGCTCGCGGTCATTGCCGAGATCGTGCTGTTTGCCGTGTCGGCGCGCTTGCCGAAACGCTTGGGTCCGCTCGGCTTGGTCGGGCTCGGCGCCTGCGGGGCCTTCGTCCGCTGGGGCGCCATGAGCTTCGATCCGCCGCTGGCGTTGTTGCCGCTGCTGCAATTGCTGCACGCCTTCTCGTTCGGCGCCACCCATCTCGGCTCGATTCAGCTGTTGGCGCGCATCGCACCGGACCGGCAATCCGCCACCGCCCAGGGCGATTTTGCGACCGTGCTCGCCTTGGTGATGGCGGGCGGCATGGCGCTCGCGGGCGTGCTCTACGCGGATCTCGGCGGGCGCGCGTACGCGGCGATGGCACTCGCCGCGGCGCTGGGCGGCGCCTTCGTGCTGCTGGCGCGCAGATTCGTGGGCGAACCGCTTGCGTAATTACGCCCATTCGACCCGGCCGGCTGCAGGCGACGCGGGAACCAGTAACGTTCAGCCTGCGTTCAGACGCGCGTGCCTAGCGTAGGAATCCTCGGACAGGGCTGGAAGATCGGGGCGGCCTCCAGCCGGGCTCCCAATGGGTCCGAGAAAAATGGAGGTTGCTGCCATGAGTGATCAAGAGAAGTCGGAACCGAAGAAGATGTCGCGCCGGCAGGCGCTGTCCATGCTCGGCCTGGCGGCCGCGGTAGGCTATGCCGTGCCCAGTATCCTCACGGTATCCGACGCCGAGGCGGGTGCCATTGTCGTGCATCGAAGCCGCCGGCGGCGGCGCTCGCACCCCGATTGGTGGTACCGGCGCCGGAGGCGCTCGCACCCCGACTGGTGGTACCGGCGCCGGCGCACCGGCCGATATTGAGCTGACGCAAGCTCGGGGTCGGCGAGCCCGCCGGCCCCGAGCCCCCAACTCTCGCGCGTTCTGTTATCGTCGCCGATATGGGCGAGCGGGTGCCCGAGCGCACGCGTCGAGCCGCGCGTCGGCGCGCGATCGATTCCGAGCAGACCATCGTGCTTGCGCTCGGCGCCTTCGGCTGGACCCTTGCCTTCACCGATTGCCCCGAGGTGGTCGAGGGTCTCGAAGCGATCCTGACCGGCTGGCGTTTGCAGCGGCTCCCGTCCGCCGCGTCGCAGCGAGCGGACGCGCAGGTGAGGCGGACGCGCACCGGATTCGCTTGGCGCTCCAGGCGCATGCCCAAGCCGGCGCTCTGGAACGAGCACCCGCCGGTTTCCGCCATGCAGGTCGTCTGCGACGTCCATGACGTGCTGTTCGACTGGTTCCTGAAGGCGAGTCCTCGGCATCTTTGTCTGCACGGCGCGGCGGTGCGCATCGGCGGCGGACTGGTTTGTTTCCCGTCGGTGCAAAAGACCGGCAAGAGCACGTTGTGCGTTGCGCTCGCGGCTCGCGGTCACACGGTCTATGGCGACGACGTGCTGGCGATCGAGCCCGAGGAGAGCCGCGGCGTCGCGCTGGGCATCGTGCCGCGGTTGCGCAAGCCGCTGCCGAAGGGTCTCGGCGCGCGGCTCATTCGGTTCGTGACCGAGCGCGCCGGGCCCACCGACCGGCGCTGGGTTTATGCCGAGCTCCGCGACGGCGAGATCGCGCCGCTGGGAGCAACCGCCCCGATCGAGGCCTTCGTTCTGCTGCAGCGCGGCACCCGCGGCGCCAAGCTCGAGCCCGTGGCGAAGAGCGAGATGCTCAGGGAGATTCTGCTGCAGAATTTTGCCCGCCGGGTGCCGCCGGTGGAGACGCTCGACCGGCTGATGCAGCTCACCGAGCGCGTGCCGTGCTATCGCCTGCGCTACGGCGCGGTGATGGGCGCGGCCCGGCTGATCGAGCAGCGATTCGGCCGAGAGCCGGCGCACAGCGCGCTCAAGCCGAACCTTTCGGATTCCAGACGCAAGCCAAAGCCGCGTGCGCCGATCGCTCCGGCCCGCAGGCATGACCTGGGCGGCCGGTTTCGCCGTGCGCCGGGGGTGGAGACCCGCGAGGTCGGCGGTGAAATTTTTGTCGCGGCGCCGGGGCCGAAAACGATCCATCATCTCGATCGCATGGCCTCGGCGGCCTGGCGCGCGCTGGCGCAACCAAGGAGCGCCGAGGAGCTGGTCACGCTGTTCGCGGCGGCTTTTCCCGACGCGCCGAAGCGCAAGATCGCCGGGGATGTGAAGAAGCTGCTGGCGTTTCTCAAGGAGAGCGAGCTCATCGTCGGAGCCGGCATCCGCCGCGGCAAACTCCCGGCACGACTTCGAGGGCCGGTGTGAACAGAGGCGCCGTAGTTCAATCTCCATCTTGAGCCGGCGGGCGATGCCGACGGACGGCTTATCGAGCAGCAGCGAGCGCGCGGCCGATCGCCGGCGTCTGCTGCTGGCCGCCCGAGAGCGTGCTCGCCAGCGGCAAACAACGGCCGGACGCCGTGCAATTCGCCGCGGAACTTCGCAGGGGTGGAGGCTTTGTCATGGGCCTTCCCGGTGCCGGGAGGGCAAGCATCCATGATCAACCGGAAACAGGAGGCGGATGTGACCCATAGGGAGGTTGTCGCTGTTCGCGGCGACATTCACGGCGCGGCTGCCCACCGCTGGTGGGTCTACGCGCTGCTCGGCGTGCTGTTCCTCTTGATGGCCGCGTTCGTATTCGGGCATCTGATCGCCGCCTCGATCGTCAGCGCGATCTTCTTCGGCGCGGCGCTCACCGTGGGCGGCGCCGTCCAGGTCGTGCACGCCTTCTGGGAGCGCGGCTGGGGCGGCTTCGCGCTCAGCTTGATCGTCGGGATTCTCTACCTCATCGGCGGGCTGTGGCTGATGGCGAACCCGCTGGCGACCTCCGCCGCCTTGACGCTGTTCATCGCCGCGGTGCTGCTGGTCTCCGGCGTGCTGCGCTTGGCGCTTGCGTATCGGCTGTGGCCGGTCGGCGGCTGGATGCTGGTCCTGTCCGGCGTCATTGCCATCCTCGCCGGGCTGGTGATCCTGGCCGGCTGGCCGGTGAGCGGGCTCGTCGTGCTCGGCATCCTCCTCGGGCTCGATCTGCTGACGTTCGGCCTGTTCTGGCTGGTGCTGGCGCTCGCGCTACGTGAAATACCGGCGTAGGCCGAAACACGGACGACGCATCGATTGCCGGAACGGACCGCCAGGGCTTCCCCGGCTGACGCATCTTCCTCCTCTGTCGTCCCGGGTTACAGCCGGTCCCAGTCCCGGGTCCGGGCGTTGGGAACGCGCCAGCTGCCCCGGGGCGTGTAGGTGGTGGTGGCGACCCGCGGCGGACCGCCGAAGCGGGTGACGATGAAGGCGAACAGCGCCCCGAACGCGAAGCCGCCGATATGGGCCCACCAGGCGACCCCGCCCGCGAGATTGGGCGTCATCAGCTCGATCGTGCCCTGAAACAGCTGCAGCGCGAACCAGATGAGCGCGAACAGCACCGCCGGGATCGGCACGAACAGCGGAATGAATACCAACAGGATGATCGTGATCACCCGCGCCGCCGGATAGGTGACGGCGTGGGCGCCGATCACGGCCGCGATGGCGCCCGAGGCCCCGAGCACCGGCTCGGTCGACTCGGGATGGGCGGCAAGATGCACCACGCTCGCGGCCAGCGCTCCGGCGATGTACAGCACGAAGAACCCGAGCCGCGTGAATCGCGCCTCCATCGCCGGCCCGAAGATCCACAGGAACCACATGTTGCTGATCAGGTGCAGCCAGCCGCCGTGCATGAAGGCGTTGGTCAAGAGCGGCCACCAGTTCGACGGATCGAGCCCCGCCGCCCTGGCGAGCTCCGGCTCCGTGTAGCGGGCCGGGATCAGCGCGGCATGCACCAGCACCGATTGCAGCGCGCGCGGCGGCAGGCTGAGCATCCACAGAAACACCAGCGTGTTGGCGGCGATGAGCCCGAGCGTGATCAACGGCCGGGCGGCGCGTGGGGCGGTGTCGATGAGCGGGAACAAAGGCTTCTCCCTGCGGGCGCGCGTTTGCCGCGCGGCTTGCGGAGGATCCACGACCGGCTGGCCGAAGCAGGCCCGATCGACTGCCGCGGCCGGGTCCATTGCCAACGCCGCGGCAGCGCGCCGAATGTCGATCCCGACCGCGATTTCATCCGCCGAGGGGCGGCCGTCCCGAAAAATCCATAAATCCCTGGGACAGGAGGACGTGATCCTCTACAACGCCTTACCCGAAACCTCGTTGCGACCCCGCCGGCGACCGCAGCCCCAACTCATTCATGCTGTGTTCAGGTGATCCTGACAAAGTCGCCTGAGCCCCGCAGCGCCCTCGACTAGAGGCCCATGCGTTCCTTCGACGTGTATACTCGGCCGCTGCGGCGGTCCACCGACTTCTCCGGCCTGCAGACGGCGGTGCTGTTCGTCGTGTTCGCGTTGGTGGCTTCGATTCCGGTCATCACCCATCCGGTGCCGCCGCTCACCGATTACGTCAATCATCTCGCCCGCATGCACGTCATTGCCACGATCGGCACCGACTCCGACCTGTCGCGCTTCTACGAAATCGATTGGCAGATCATTCCCAACCTGATGATGGATCTGGTGATCCCGCAGCTCGAGCGCTTCATGAGCGTCTATCACGCGGGGCAGGTTTTCACCGTTGCGACCTTCGTGCTGATCCTGTCGGGCACCGTGGCGCTCAATCGCGCGCTGTTCGGCTCGTGGTCGGTGCTGCCGCTCGTGGCCTTCCCGTTGCTCTACAATCACGTCTTCCTCGTCGGCGTGATGAACTACATGTTCGGCCTCGGCCTCGCGCTATGGGCGCTCGCCGCCTGGGTATGGCTGCGGGAGCGGATCTGGCCGTTGCGCCTGTTGGTCTCCGCCGCCTTCGTGCTGGCATTGTTCTTCTGTCATCTGTTCGCGGTCGCACTTTACGGGATGGGGCTGTTCGCCATCGAGCTCCGCCGCTTGTGGGACTTGCGCGAGCGCCCCTGGGGCGCGCGAATCGCCGATTTCGTCGCGACCGGCCTGCCGTTTCTTCCGGTCGTGCCGCTGCTGCTCAAGAGTCCGACCTGGCAGCTCGCCGGCGAGAACTATTGGGATCAGCAGGGCAAGATCGACGGCCTCCTCTACATCATCGAGGTCTATTCCGACCTGGTCGCGTTCCTGCTCACCGCCATTGCGGCAGCAGCGATCGGCTGGGCGGCGCGCCACCGGCTGCTGCGCCTGCACCCGGTCGGCTGGCTGCTGCTGGCGATTGCGAGCGTCGTGTATCTGGCGATGCCGCGGGTGGTGTTCGCGACCTATATGGCCGACCAGCGGCTGCCGATCGCGGCGGCGTTCATGATCCTGGCCTGCGCCCAGCTCGACCTGCACCACCGTCTGGTCCGCCGCGAGTTCCTGGCGCTGCTGCTGGTGCTGCTTGTCGTGCGCGTGATCGAAGTCGACGTGAATTGGGCGGAGCTGTCGCGCGAAACCCTGGAGTTCCGCGACTCGGTCAAGCGCATCAAGCGCGGGTCGACCGTGCTGGTCGCCTATGCGGACCGCTCCGCGGGCGAGGACGTGCGCGAGCTCAACCTCGTCCATGCCGCCTGCCTCGCCATGATCGAACGCTCGGCGCTGGTCACGACCGCGTTCACGGTGCCGGGCAAGCAGATCATGCACGTGCGCCCGCAATATGCCGCGCAGGTCGATACCGAAGACGGCACGCCGCCCGCGCTGGACCAGCTTATGCTGGCCATCCAGCACCACGGCGAGGCGCAATCGTACTGGGAGCTGTGGCCGAACCGGTTCGATTACATCTACGTGCTGTTCACCGACGAGGATACCCGCAATCCGGCGCCGGAGTTGCTGACCCTGGTGCACGAAGGCGAGCGCTTCCGACTCTATAAGGTGAACAAGGAGCGCACCGCCGTCGGCCGGCGGTGACGGTTCAGGCCGCTGCGAAGCTGCGCGCGCATGTTCCCCTCAGCGCGGCGCCGCGCCGAACGCCGAGAACCGCAGGTCGGGCGCGCTTGAATTGTGGCGGGAGGGGACCGCGCGGCCGGCCCGGAGCTCGACCGCGCTCGCGCGTTCGAAGCGATCGATCGGCGTTTCGCGCCAGGCTTTGCCGCCCGGCTCGCGCCAGGCAATCCGGGCGACGTCGGCATTGGTCTCCATCACGAACATCGAGCGCAGCGCCGCGAACGGCCGGCCAACGACGGGGTCGAGGCTGACGTCGAGCGCGATACGGTCGCGGTCGAGCTTCGCTAACCTCAGATTGGCGGTGCCGCCCCGCGCGAACTTGAGCTCGAACCTCAGCGCGACCGGATCGAACGCGATGCCAGTCAGATCGACGAACGGCCGCTCCTCCGTCTCGATCGGTCCCACCAGGAACGAGGAGCCATAGGCGCTCCAGCGCAGATGCGCGGGCGGCAGCGGTCGCGCCCGCCAATAGCCGTCCGGCGGATAGAGCACGAGCACTTCCTCGGCGCGCTCCTCGAACCGGTGCCAGAGCTGGATGAGGTGAAGCCCGGTCTCGACGCGATCGCCGGCTCGGACCGGCACCGCGCCGGGCCGCCAGAACGCTTCGAGCCGGTGGCCGATCAATTGCCATTCCTGGCTTTCATAAAGCGTGACCCGCTCGGGCTTGCGGGCGGCACCGGGATCGACGGCGAAATCGCAATGGGAAAAATCCGCCGTCGCGCGATCGGCGACGAGCGTGCCGATATAGGCCGGATGCGCCGCTTCGATGCCGAAGCGGCGAACCTTGTCGGAAGCGAGCTTAAGCGTGACGTTGTCGCGTTCGGCGCAGAGCGTCGGCTCGCTGGCGTTGACGACGTCGACGGCAAGCTCGTCCGCAGCGCTTGCCGTCGCGGCGGCGAACCCGGCGAACAAGCTCGCCGCGGCAATGATGAGCAGGATCGCAGGTCGTGAACGCTCAGTCCATCGCCGCATAAATGTCTCCGGAATTCGCCGCCGCCGGCAGCGCGCGGATCCAGGCGGCAATCTCCTCCCGGGAGCGCCACTCTGTGAACGCCAAGATCTGCTCTTCGCCGACCGCGGCATTGAACTTCGCATAGCCCAGCGCGGCGCAGCGTTCCAGGCACACGAGCGCCGCCTCGCGCTGGATCGTGGTGAACTCGAAGGAAAGCGCGGCAACCGGACCGGTGAGTCCGGCGAGTGCCTCCGCCTCGAATCCCTCGACGTCGATCTTGACGAAGGCCGGCATTCCATGGCGCGCGATCAGCGCGTCGAGCGTGGTCATCGGCACCGCGATGCGATCGATCCATTGCTCGCCCTGCCAACCCGGCGCACGGCGGGCAGCGCGGATGAAAGCGTCGGACGCGGTGCTTACCGTCGGGTTGTCGAGATTGAGTTTCAGCACCAGCTCGCCCTGGTCGCGGCCGACCGCGACCGGCTCGATCACCACCGATCGATCGCGGCCGTACAGCAGCTTCAGGGTTTTCACGAGCAGCGGCTGCGGCTCGACGGCGACGACGCGCGCGCCAAGCCGCCGGAATGCGGCGACGCGGTCGCCGACGTGCGCGCCGATGTCGAACACCAGATCGCCGGGCCCGATGAATCCTGCATAGAGGCGATCCATCGCGGCGTGGCGCTGCCGGCTGCCATAGTAGATGCGCAACGAGCGCAGGACGCCGCGCGCCGCCCGCATTCCGGCGAACATCGTGGTGCCGGGTCGAGCCGGAACCTGGGCCGGATCGAGCGCCGGCAGCGCGAGCGCGCGTAGCGCCGGCGGCGGATCGGTCTCTTCCGGCAGCCGAACGAGTTTTTGGCGGACCAGCGCGCGCCCGAACGCCGGCGAGGCCGTGAGCACCGCGAACGGAATTGCCAGCGCAAGTCCCGCGGCGATCAAGCAAGCATAGGGAATTGC
>WNGD01002356.1_pt1 | contig 25968 bp, 29 predicted proteins | sample 5400671 | NCBI WGS metagenome assembly WNGD01 (sample SAMN13153369, study PRJNA577476) | soil metagenome | isolation source: 40 cm soil or saprolite under grassland replicate 2 | place: USA:California | collected 2016-06-15
GTTGAAGACGCCGCCCATGATCGTGCCCTCGAGATAGCCACCGAAACGACCCGTCACATTCGCGCGAACCATCTGGCCATGCTTGCTCTTGTTCGCGAGACAGTTGCCCGGGCTCTTTCCGGCGACCGTCACGAATGTCCCCTTGTCGGCGCGGCGCAGCCGAAAAGTGCCATCGCCGTTGTCGTGCACCCGATACGTCCGCGTCTCCGTCAGCGTCGCCCACGACTCTGTCCCGTCGCAGCGACGGTCGGTGGTCGTGAGCGAGAAGCTGAACTTGTTCTTGCCCTGCGCCTTGCCTTTGCCCTTCCCGCCCGGATCGGCGAGGCCGGACGCAGTGAGCGTCAGAACCCCGACGAGCAGGACGAACGGAATGATCATGCGCCGCATCTGTTTCCACCCCTTTTGGCTGGATTCGGTGTCTGTGGAGTAGATGCCGCCGAGCTTCGAGGCTTGTGGTTTGCCCGGGTACGGGTCTTCCGGCTAGAGATTGCCGCGGAGGGCTTGCTCTCGCTCGATCGCCTCGAACAGCGCCTTGAAGTTGCCTTCGCCGAAACCACGCGCGCCGTGGCGTTCGATCACCTCGAAGAAGAGCGTCGGGCGGTCCTGCGCGGTCTTCGTGAAGATCTGGAGGAGGTAGCCGTCCTCGTCGCGGTCGGCGAGGATGCGCAGCCGGCGAAGGTCGTCCCAGTCCTCGCCGATCTCACCGACACGGTCGCCGACGTCCTCGTAGTACGCGTCGGGCGTCGAGAGGAAGACGATCCCCTGGTCCTGCAGCGTCTCGACGGTGCGAACGATGTCCTCAGACTGCAGCGCGACATGCTGGACGCCGGGGCCGCCGAAATACTCGAGGTACTCCTCGATCTGGCTCTTGCGCTTCCCCTCGGCGGGCTCGTTGATCGGGAACTTGATCTTCCCCTCGCCGTCGGCCATGACCTTCGACATGAGCGCGGAATACTCGGTGTGGATCTGCTCGTCGGCGAAATGGATGATGTTCGTGAAGCCCATGGTGCGCTCGTAGAACTCGACCCAGTAGTCCATCCGGCCAAGCTCCACGTTGCCGACCACGTGGTCGATCGCCTTCAGGCCGACGCCGGTCGCGGGCCTGCCGTTCGTTCGCGCCACTTCCTGAAACCCGGGGAGGAATGGGCCGGTGTATTCGTTGCGGCTGACGAACGTGTGGACGTTCTCGCCGTAGGTCGCGATCGTCGCCAGTTCGACGCGCCCGAAGTCGTCCTCGAGCCAGTGGGGGTCGACCACGCCACGGGCGCCGCGCTGCACCGCCTGGCGATACGCCTCACCTGCGTCCGGAACGGTGAGCGCGGTGTCCTTGACGCCGTCCCCGTGCGCACAGGCGAAGCGGTTGATCTCGCTGTCCCCGCGCAGGCCGCTTGTCACCACGATGCGGATGTCGCCCTGTTCGAGCAGGTAGGAGGCGCGGTCCCGCACGCCGGTCTCGGGTCCCGCGTACGCCGTCTTGCTGAAGCCGAACGCGTTCTCGTAGAAGAACGCCGCCTGCTTCGCATTGCCGACGTAGAGCTCTAGATGGTCCCACCCGTCGATGGGCATGAAGTCCGCGTTCTGACCCACGGCCAAAGCTTACTCGGCAGGTGGCACGGGGACCGGTCCCCGTCGCGACGTCAGGACGATTCCGCCCGCGATCGCCACGCCGCCCACGATCTGCACCGTCGTGATTGGCTCCGACAGCAGAGCAAGCGCGACCAGGGCGGCGAGGAACGGTTGCAGGTTCACGAACAGCGACGCCCGCGACGGTCCGACGCGGTCGATTGCCGTGAACCAGAGCAGGTTCGTGGTCACGAGCGGCCCGAGCACGGCGAATGCGAAGCCGACCCAGACGAGCGCGCCGAAATGGAAGCTCTGATCTGCGAGCTGGCGCGACCCCGCCACCAGCAGTGCGACAGTGACGGCGAGCAGGAAGACGGCGCTCAGCCGAAACGGGGAGTAGCGGCGCATGAGCGGCGAGATCGTGACGGAATAGGCAGCCCATGTCGCAGCGCCGAGGAGCGCGAGCACGTCGCCCTTCAGGTTCGCGGACAGATTCCCGCCCGAGCCGAGCGCGACGAGCGCGACTCCGGCGAAAGACAGGCCGGCCGCGAGCCAGAAGCGGAGCGGCAGATGCTCGACGCCGCTCCCACGAGCGAAGACCGCGGTGAAGATCGGCAGCGTGCCGAAGATCAGCGCCACCGTCGTCGCGGTCGTGAACCGCAGCGCGTAGATGAAGCTCAACTGGTTGGCGAACAGGACGGTGGTGCCGAAGACGATGATCGGCAGGTCGCGGCGCGCGATCCGCAGCGAGCCCTCCCAGGCGAGCGTGATGCCGGCGAAGATGAGCGCGGCCCACGCGTAGCGGGTCGACGAGTACGCGAGCGGGTGGAACCCCTGGTTGAGGATGTACTTGGAGACGGTGAAGTTGAGCGCCCAAAGGCTGACCGTCGCGAGCAGCATGAGATCGGCGGTCGGGCGGCGCACGAAGGCCGCACGCTAGCGGCTCATATCACTCGATTGAGGGAGAGGTGTGGCCTCAGAAAGCCGACTCCTAAATGATGCCTCTGCGCGCTGTGTGTTGGCTCCTGCTTGCCGTCGTTACCGGTTCGACGATCGGCTTCAAGGTTGCCCTGCCCCGCTCCGATTCCGCCTCGGTCCCGGCCGCCTCAGCCACCCGATCTGCGACTCAGGCGCCGCTCGCCTTCGCACCGCCCAGCGGTCGGCCCGTAACCCCGATGGGCCTCGACACGCGCGGCCCGTCGAGCCCAGGTCTGCAGCCCCTCTCCCGAACCTCCGGCCAGGCGGTCGCAACGTACAGCTCAGGATCGGGCGCACCCAGCGCCCCCGACGTCACGTTCAACTCGCCCTACGTCAGCGACCTGAGGTTCCTCGCCTTGCCGGGCGTTGGGACCACTCCCGCAGCGAGCGCTTCGCCGAGCGACACCACCGCGACCACCACAACGCCGGCTGCGCCGACAGGTCCGCCGCCGGAGATAGTGAACGTGCACACGATCTCCCTCACACCGTTTTCCGCGACACTCGCGTGGCGAACGAACGTGCCGGCGACGTCGCGCATCGCTTACGGCATCGATGCACCGGTCCTCTGGACAGCGCCGAGTGTCGCGTCCACCGAGCACCAGGCCACCCTGACCGGCCTGAACTTCTCGAGCTCCTACAAGATCGCCGTCACGGCCGCCAACGAAGGAGGCGCTGGACGGGTCGAGGAGTATCTGCTCACGACGCCGCCGTTCTCCGGCCCGGTGCAGGCGACGACTTCCGGCGGAGTCATCCTCCTCAACGGCCAGCCGTCGTTCCCGAAGATGGTCTGGGCGCAGTGCCCCGACGCCGTAGCGGCGAATCTCGCCGTCGGCATCGACCTCTTCATGGGCAACGGCTGCGGCACCGCCGCCGACCTCGTGCGGTGGGTCGGTGGTCAAGCCTTCGTCCTCGCCGATGCGCAGGCGCCCGCAGCCGCGCGCACTGGCACGATCGGGACACACCTGCCCGACGAGTGGGACACGCATCTTCCCGGCGACCTGACGACTGCCGATGCGCTACGCCTGGTGCCGGAGACGCCGGGATCGGGTCCCCGGTTCCTCACGCTGACCAACCACTTCTACAGCCGCGCCAGCCCCCTCCCCCAGGGGAAGGCGATGTATCCAGCGCTGGCCGCGAGCGCCGACGTGCTCGGCTTCGATCTCTACCCGTTGCAGAACTGGTGCCGCTGGGACAGCTTCGGCGACGTGTTCGACTCGCAGCTCGACCTGGTCGCCCTGGGCCGCGGTAGGCCGACATTCCAGTGGATCGAAGCGCGCCGCATGGACTGCATGGGGGCCCAGCTCGACCCGACTCCCGAGACCGTTCGCGCGGAGGCCTGGCTGTCGATCGCCGGCGGCGCACACGCGATCGGCTACTTCCCGAACAACTGGAGTGTCGACGTGGGCGCGGAGATCGCCCGCACGAATCACGAGATCCAGTCGCTCGTCCCCGCTCTCGTCGAGCCGCCGATCGCGACGAGCGTGGCGCCGGGAAGTCCCGTGAAGGCAGGAGGCCGCGAGCACAACGGCGCCGTGTACGTGATCGCGGTGAATGCCAGTCGCGCCCCCGCCACTGCCTCGATCAACGTCCCTGCCGTGGGCGACCGCGTGCTCCGGAGCCTGGACGGCCAGCACACCGTCACTGCGAGCAGCGGGTCGTTCACCGACTCCTTCGGGCCGCTCGAAGTGCGCGTCTACATCGCCTCGCCGGTTCAGGGCTAGAGCCAGTTAGGCTTTCGCGAATGCGGGAGCCCACCAAAGAGGACGTCGACGCGCTCGTCGGGCCGGCGACGCCGCACTTCGCTCCCCAGCTCCGTGCACGCATCGAGGAGCTCGTGCGGAACCTCCCGGAAGCGCATCCCGTGAGGAAGTACGGGGAGGAAAAGATCGAACTGCTCGAACGGCTTTCGTTCGCCTCCTCGAAGGCAGAGGAGGGTCCGCGAGAGCCGAGGTCGAGGCCCGGATGGGATGAGATTCCGAGCACGGCGCCGGCGCACGACCCGCTCCCCGGTCGGAAATGAATCCGGGCAACGGCCGCTCCGTCGTCGTGACGGGCGGGACGCGGGGGATCGGGAAGGCGATCGCGCTTCGGCTCGTGTCCGAGGGCGCTACGCGCGTCATCCTGGGTTACATGCGAAACGACAAAGCCGCCAGGGCGGCTGCAGCGGAGATTCGGGAAGCCGGCGCCGAGCCGGTGCTCGTACGGGGCAACATCGCGTCGGAGAAGGTGATCGCCGAGATCGCGTCTCACGGGCCGTACGCGGTCGTCGTTCACAACGCCGCCACGGGCGTGATCGAGGCCGCGCTCGAGACCGAGGACAGGCACTGGGACTGGACGCTGAATGCAAATGCGCGGGCCCTACTCTCACTCGCACGAGCGTGCGTGCCCGACATGGAGAGCGGCTCGTCGATCGTCGCGATCTCGTCACTCGGTGCACAGCGCGTGCTCGAGAACTACGTGCTCGTCGGGACATCCAAGGCCGCATTGGAGTCCGTTGTGCGCTACCTGGCCGTCGAGCTCGCTCCGCGTGGAATCCGCGTCAACGCAGTCTCCGGTGGTGTCGTCGAGACGGAAGCACTCGATCATTTTCCGAATCGCGAAGAGATGCTTAGATCGGGGAAGACGCGAACGCCTGCGGGACGCCTGGCAGAGCCCGCCGACATCGCAGGGGCGGTCGCGTTCCTCTGCTCACCGGACGCGCAGATGGTGTGCGGCCACACGCTGATCGTCGACGGCGGCTACTCGCTGCTCGCCTGATGGAGCCGACCGAGCACAACCGGCGGGCGTGGGACGAGATCCACCGGCGGCGGGCAGAGGCGCTCTCCGGCGAGCGCGGGCTTCCGAAACAGGTCCGTGGTGCCCTTGCCGACCTTCAGAAGAAGCGCGTCCTCGACCTGCAATGCGGTACAGGCGAGTCGACCGCTGAGCTCGCGGAGCTCGGAGCGATCGTCACCGGCGTCGATTCCTCCGGGCAAGCGCTCGAGATGGCACGCGAACGCTGGCCCTCGATCCTCTGGGTGCAGGCCGACCCGCAAGCCCTGCCTGCTGAGTTGCGTCGCGGCCGCTTCGATCTCGTCTACGCCGGGCTCGGGTCGCTCCTGACGATCACCGACCTCGAGGATTGGATGCGCGGCATCGCGGCTGCGCTGCGCTCCGACGGTGAGCTCCTGCTCTTCGAGGAACATCCCGTCGCTCTTTGCGTCGACGGCCTGATGCACTGGCGCGAGAGCTATTTCGCCGAGGGGTCGCGGCGGCTGGGCCAGATCTTGAACGCCGCGGCACGCGCGGAGCTGACGCTGCGCGCGCTCGAGGAATATCCCGCGCGCAGTGACGGGTTCCGACACCACGATGCGCGGATCCCAGGGACGTTCCTGTTCTACGCCAGGAAGTCCTGAACGTGGAGATCAGCTACGCATGGCGCGGAGACTTCGATAACGCCGAGGTGAACGCCCTTCATGCGGAGGCCTTCAGCCATCGGCTCCTGGACGACGACTGGAAGACGCAGGTCGAGACGCACAGCCTCGGCTGGGTTTGCGCACGGAAGGGCGACGAGCTCGTCGGGTTCGTCAACGTGCCCTGGGACGGCGGAGTGCACGCATTCCTGCTCGACACGATGGTCTCCGCGAGCGCCGGCAGACAGGGCGTCGGCACACGGCTCGTGGAGGTCGCAGTCGCCGAGGCTCGCAAGACCGATTGCGAATGGCTCCACGTCGACTTCGACGACCACCTGCGCGGGTTCTACGTCGAGGCTTGCAGCTTTACGCCGGTGAGCGCCGGGCTGATCAGGCTGGCTTAGCCCGTTTCGCATCTCCTCCGGCTGGGGACGTCTGACCCAATGGGACTTCCCGTCAGCCTCGTCCTGATCGCTGTGGGCGCCATCCTCGCCTTCGCCGTCAACCAGAGCGACCCGAATCCGCCGGTCGACGTCGACGTCGTCGGCTGGATCCTGATGCTCGTGGGGCTCGTCGGCTTCCTCCTCTCGCTCCTGCTCTGGGATGAAGGCTTCGTCGAGTTCGTCATCCGTCAGAGTAAACGGCGGCGCAGCTTGCATCAACGCATGCCGGCCTTCGACCGCCGGAATGGGAATCACGAGCACTCCGCTTCTGTACGCGTGCGCAGCGTTCTTTCTCTTCGTGCGCAGCAGTCCTTTGCCGTGCCAACCCGCAGCGGCAAACCGCTGTGATAGCTCCTCGATTCGTCGCAGTAGCTTCGGGATCTCATCGAGCACGACGAGTGCGGCAGCGCACGCAAGGGGATTGCCGGAATGCGTGTGCGTGTAGAGATCCTCCTTGCCGAAGTCCCACACCTGCTCGAGATCGGTCTTCACGAAGAGCGCCGCGGAGATCGGCAATCCACCGCCGAGCGCCTTGCCGACGCACAGCACGTCTGCGGTGTCGGAGCCCGGCCACATCTCTCCGATGCGGCCGAGGCCGGTGAAGATCGCGTCGACAACGAGCAGCGCGCCGGCCTCGTCGCAGCGCGCGCGCAGCGTCGGCAAGAAGTCGTCCGGAGGAATACGCGCACCCGCACGTCCCTGAACCGGCTCGACGATGACGACGCCGGTGTCCGCCGGCAACGCCCCGGGGTCCCCGCCGTACGTTCGTCGATGAACGGGCCCCGGCAGCCACGCTGCGAACGGGTCGCGAAAGCGCTCGAGACCGGTGGCCGCGAGAGCGAGCAACCCGGTGCCGTGGTACGCGCCGTCGAACGCAACGATGCCCGGCTGGCCGGTCGCGAGCAGCGCCGTGCGCAACGCGATCTCGACCGCGTCCTCCCCCGTGACGCCGAGTTTCGCGGGCCAGGGCAGCGCGCGGCGGAACCTCTGAGTGACTTCCGCTTCCGCGAGGTCGCCGAGTGCATGGACGACCGGCGCTGCAGCGATGGCCTCCATCACGCGGCGATTCCGATGTCCAAGCGCCGCCACGCCGAAGCCGCCGGTCAGATCGATGAACTCGCGCCCGTTCGCGTCCCAGACGCGACAGCCTTCGGCTCTTGCCCAGATCAAGTGCCGTTACGACCGATGAGGCGGCCGAGCGTGTCCGCCGCGATATAGCCGGCGATCTTCGGGTTCTCCTGCAGGCGCCGGAGCGAATACGCGTACCAGTGACGCCCGAACGGGACGTAGATCCGTAGGCGATGGCCCTCGCGCACGAGTGCGTCGCCCCGCGTCGGCCGTACACCGAGCAGCATCTGGAACTCGTACTCGTCCCGAGAGAGTCCGCGTTCGGCGACGAGCCGCCGTCCCTCGTCGAGCAACCACTCGTCGTGCGTCGCGATCCCGACATACGAACCTGCATCGAGCAGCGCCTCGAGCGCTCGCACGTACGAGGTCCGCACCTCGTCGAAGGCCTGATACGCGAGCTCCGGCGGCTCGACGTAGATGCCCTTGCAAAGCCGAACGCTCGGCTTTAGGTCCGCGAGGGCCGCGATGTCACCATCCGTTCGCCGCAGCATGGCCTGCAAAACGACGCCCACGTTGTCGCGGCCCTGCTTTCGCAGGTCGCGATACAGCCGTAGCGTGTCGTCCGTCGTAGACGAGTCCTCCATGTCGATGCGCACGAAGTTGCCGCGGGACGCCGCATCCTCGACGACAACCGCCAGGTTCCCGCGGCAGAGGTCGTAGTCGAGGTTCAGTCCCAACGCGGTGAGCTTCACGCTGACGTTCGCATCGAGCCCGCAGTGCTCGATGTCGGCAAAGACGTCCTGGTACGCGCGAACGATCGCCGCGGCTTCGTCCTCATTCGTGATCTCTTCGCCGAGGACGTCGATCGTCGCGAGCTTCCCTTCAGCGTTGATGCCCCGGACGGTCTCGCGCGCGTCCTTCAACTCGGGTCCTGCGATGTACCGCTCAGAGAGCTTCTGCACGAGCGGCCGCGGGACGGCCGGAAGCATGCGAACGATCGCGCGGTCGAAGATCGCCAAGGGGCGGCGAGTTTAACTCTCGCGCATGAAGCCCTGACGCGCCGCGCTGACGAGCGCGACTGCCTCAGGGAAGAGCACACGCATGGAGTCGCGGAGTGCGAGCGCCTGCTCGTCCGGCGTTCCGGACGGCTGCAGTTGTGAGAGCGCGGCGGCCGTCAGCTCGACCGCAGTGTTCAGAGTCAGCGTGGCGAACTGCTCGCGCTGGGTCTCCTGCACGGATGCAGCTTGCTGCTCGGCAAACTCCCGCAGGCCCCGGAGGAGATCCTCCGGATCCCCGCCGAGCGGGAAGTTGAATCCGCCTTCCATGATCCACAGCATACGGACCTGGTAAGGGTTAGGGTCGGCGGGTGGAGGAGCGGGTAGGCGTCGTCCTTCCCTCGAGGCTCGAGCGTGACTGGCCTCGAATGGATCCCCCCAATGTTCTGTGGTTCGCCGGCACGTACGCGACCGCCTCGGCCTCGTATGCGCTTCTGGAGACGCTGCCCAAATCTCAGTCGAGCCTCTGGATCCTCCTCGCGGCGCTCACCTTCCTACTGGTGTACGCCGCAGGGTCGCACGTCCTCTTGGGGAATGGCTGGTGGGTGCCCGGCGGTCTCGCCGCTGCCCTGGCGGTTGCGATGGTCCCCGCAGTCGGCGTTGGCTTCCTACGGCTGATCGACGTTTGGTCGAACGACATGCCGTTCACCGACTTCAACGGCTGTGCCGTCGCGGTGGCGGTCGCCACGGCGATCGCCGGGCTGATCGCCTACTGGCTGACGCGCTTCTCCTTTCTGTTCTTCACCGTCGTCACGGCGATTCTCGTGACAGCCGAGTTCCTCGCGGTCGCAGGCGAGTCGTCCGTGAGCGGCGACGACCGCGCCACCGCGGCCCTCGTGACCGGCGGCCTGGTCGTGATCGCCGGGGTGTTCCTGGACGCCTTCGGCCGGCGCCGCGACGCCTTCTGGTTCCACGCGCTCGGCTGGCTAAGCGTCGCGTCCGGGCTCACCTTCTTCGTGCTGGAGCCTGGTGGAGACTCGGCGCGTGGATGGATCCCGATGCTCGTCGTCGGGCCGTTGCTGGTGATCGTGTCCGGCCCGATCCGCCGCGCTACCTGGGCGGTCTACGGCGTGCTCGGCTACTACGCACCACTTCTGCACTACATGCTGACGGGGCTGAACGAGGGACGCTGGACGTTCGCGGCTGCGTTGCTGGCGGTCGGGATCAGCATCTTCGGCTTCGGCATGCTGCTCCAGCGCTACGCGAAGACGTGGGCCGACAGGTTCGTGCGGAGACCGCCGCCCGGCGTCACTCCAGTTTGAGCTTGTAGTTCAGCTCGAGGTCGCGGGTCAGCTCGTCGATCGCCGGGAGCGCGCTCTGCAAGGCGCCGGCAACGTCGCCGTTGACCGCGGCGCCCAGCGAGTCGAGATACGCAGGCGAGGCGAGCCGCGGCTCGTCATCGGGCGAGATCGCCGCGCTCTCTTCCGCGATCTCTACGAGCGCCGCGATCGACGCCGCGTCGCGGATCAACGTGCGGTTCCTCAACGGAGATCCTCGCTCGTCGAGCGCCAGCCAGCTCTGAGTTCCGTCCGCTTGCGCGAACGCACAGAGATAGACGCGTTCGCCTGATGCCGGCTCTACCGGCAGGACGGCCGCAAGCTCCTCGTCGGGCGCCGCGTAGCGCGCCGCAAGCTCGGCAATCCGGCCGACGTCCTCGCTCAGCGACACGGCGCCAGCATAGACTCGGCCCTGTGGCAGGGGCCGTCTCCGCGCGGACGCTCTTCGCCCCACTCGGGCCGACGTACGACCGCTACGCGGCCGCTCTCTCTTTCGGTCAGGACCCGCGGTGGCGGCGATTTCTCGTCTCTCGCGTCGACGCCAGGCCGACGGACACCGTGCTCGACGTCGCCACCGGAACCGGTGCGGTCGCCCGCGAGCTTCTCCGGCAGAAGGGCTGCACCGTCGTGGGGCTCGACCGGAGCCCGGAGATGCTGGCGGAGGCCCGGCGACGGCTGCCCGAGAACGTGCAGCTCGTCGAAGGGACGGCGGAGCGACTTCCGTTTCCCGACGCATCGTTCGACGCGCTCACGTTCACCTACCTCCTGCGTTACGTGTCCGATCCAGCAGAGACGCTGCGCGAGCTCGCACGAGTCGTGCGTCCGGGCGGAACGATTGCCGGCCTCGAGTTCGCCGTCCCTCACGGGGTGTGGCGGCCTTTCTGGGAGCTCTACGTCCGCGTGGGTCTGCCGCTCGCGGGTCGCGTGATCTCGCCAGGCTGGGCCGAGGTCGGCGACTTCCTCGGCCCGAGCATCCGGAGCTTCTACGCGCGCTGGCCCGAAGGGCGCCTGCTCCAGTTCTGGCAAGCAGCCGGGATCGCCGGCGCGACGTCGCGACGGCTCAGTCTCGGCGGCGGAATCGTCACGTGGGGACGCCGCTCGTGACCGGCACCACGCGTCCTGCGTTCTATGCGCTCGCGCCGGGCGGGTGGCGCGACTACGTAACGCTGCTTCATCCCCCGTACACCCTCTGGCACCTCTCGTACGTTGCAATCGGCGCAGCGCTTGCTCCGAAGTTCAAGTACGGCGTGCTCGGCCTCGGTCTCCTGGCGTTCTTTCTCGGGATGGGCATCGCGGCACACGCACTCGACGAGCTGAACGGACGCCCGCTCCAGACACGCATCGGTGACACGACGCTCGTCGCGCTAGCTGTCACCTCGCTCGCCGGCGCGGGCGTGATCGGCGTAGCTGTCGCGCTACGCACCAGTCTCTGGCTGCTCGCGTTCGTCGCGGCCGGGACGTTCATCGCGGTGGCTTACAACCTCGAGCTCTTCGGGGCGCGCTTTCACGGCGATCCGTGGTTCTCGTTGGCCTGGGGGGCCTTTCCGGTGCTCGCGACCTACTTCGCCGCCGCCGAGACCATTCGCATCGAGGCTGTGCTCGCCGCCGCGTTCGCCGCCTTCCTCAGCCACGCGCAGCGGCGCCTGTCCACGCCGGTGCGCCTGGTTCGACGCCGTGCGCGAGAGGTATCGGGCCGCATCGAGCTGATCGACGGCTCCGCGATTCCCATCAACTCTGAGACCTTCACGGCCGAATCGGAGCGGGCGCTCCGGGCGCTCTCCGCAGCAACTGTCTGCATGGCACTCGCGCTCGTCCTGCTCCGCGTAACCTGACGCCGTGGGACTGGTCGCCATCATGCAGATCGCCTTCGCCGCCGCAGCCTGCGTGGCGGCGCTGACTCTGCTCGGCGTCGTCTTCGATCGCATTCGGCGCCGCGCGCTCGTCGTACTAGCGGTGGCCGCCGGCCTGGGTGCCGTCGCCGCCTGGGTTGGGTTCGGTCTGCGGCCCGGCACGAACACCGCAGTGGCGGCCGGCGGGATCACGGTCGCCTTCATCGCACAGCTCGCAGCGGTGAAGCTGCGCGATCTTCTTCGGACTGCGCGCCGAGTGGACGATCAGCTGGCGCGTGCCCAGGGCCGGATCAACTCGTTGATCGCCCGCGAGGCCGACGAGCGGAACGCCGAGCTCGAGCGAACGCTCCTCCGGGCCCGCGCGGACACGGCATCGATCCTGGCCGAGCAGGAGCGCCGGATGGCCGAGGAGCGACGGGTGGCAGCGGCCGAGCGCGCGCGCCTGGCCGAGGACGAGCTCGGCAAGGCGCTCAGTGCGGCGCAGCAACAGGTCGAGCTGCGCCTGATCGCCTGGACCGACGATCTCGAGCGCGCGCAGCGCGGAGTCGCCGAGCAGCTGGCGCAGCTGGCGCAACGGCAGAAGCAGCTGATCGCCGAGGCAGAGGCGAGGATCGCGACCGATTCCGAAAGACTCGAAGGGGAGAGCGAGCAGCAGCGCGCCAGCGTTGTGCGTCTGCGCGACGAGCTTGCACGTGCCTCGCAGGAGGCGGTCGCCGCAGGCACCGCCGAGCTCGAAGGCTACGCCTCAGAGCGGCGGCGTTCCCTTCACGAGCTCAACGAGCGTATTCGCAAACGCGAGCGCCAATTGACGGAGCTCATCGAGCGCGAGGAAGCCGACGCAACGCGTCGTATCCAGGCAGGTTTTGCGGATGTCGAGCGCCGCCAGCTCGAGCAGCTCGAACGCATCGTTTCGCGCACAGCTGCCAGTTTCTCCGATGCCGCAACACAGCAGTTCGCCGAGACGGTCAAGTCGTCGCGCGAGGCCGCAGCAGTACGGCTGTCGCGCGAGCTCGACCGCGCCGTGCAGGCGTTCGCCCGCGAGGCGCAGACTGTCCTCGCCGATCGGCTCGCACAGGTGGGCGATGCCGGCGCGCAAAGGCTCGAGCGGCGTCAGTCGCAGGTCGCCGCCGGGCTGGAGCGCCAGCGCGCAGAGGCGATCGAGGCGTTCGAGTCACGGCTGCTTCAGGCCGAACAGGAACTTCGCCGTCGCCTGGACACGCTGGCGGCCGATACGGAGGCAGAGCGAGCGGTCCTCGAGGCCAGGCTGCGGGAGCTGGCAAAGCGCCTGGATGAGGCGTTTGCGCGCACCTAGCGCGGCTTCACGAAGCGACTCGCGGCAAACAAAATCCAGCAGGGTTCGTCTATGAGACGGCGAACGGATCACATCGTGGGAGAGACGACCGAGATCATCGAGCCGAACGGCAGCGACCAGTCCAAGGTCGAGAGCTGGAGGCTGCACGTGCTGATGGAAGCCGGGTATCCGCTCTCGCTCGCGGAGAGGCTGGCTGGAAGCGAGGCCGACCTGCACCGGGCCGTGGAGCTCGTTGGTCAGGGCTGCGCGCCCGAGACGGCCGTCGAGATCCTGATCTAGCGGCAAGAGTCTGGGACAGCAGGCGATCGCCTCGTAGGCCTTACGTCGCGTACTGCTCGAATTGCGGAAGGCTGTCGGTGATTTCGAACCACGGTGCCTTGGAGCCGACGAAGATGTGCTCGGTCGGCCGGATGCTGGGAGAGTCGACGAGCGACCCCATCGCGACGTGCACGTAGGCGCCGTCCCGCACCACGGAAAAGAGAAGGGAGCCACATGCCCCGCACCGCGTGTTGTTCAAGTCTTCCTCTCCGAACACCAGAAGGCTGTCCACGCCGTCCGTGAGCTCGAGCTTGTCGCGCTCGATGCCGGCAAACGCCTTGAACGCCGAACCCGTGGCGGCGCGACAGTGCGAGCAGTGACAGTTCGACGCGTACCGGAATGCGTCCACAACCCGATAACGCACGGTGCCGCACTCGCACTCTCCCCTGAGCACTCGATCGTTCGTTTCGCTCTCCGATGACATGATCGCGAACAACTTAGCGGCCGCGAGTTACGCGGACGTTCGCGGCAAGCCAACGCTTCCGTGCCCGCTCGAGCAGCGGCTCCAGACGCCGGATCTCGGTCTCGTTCCCTTCCGCTTGGGCCGCCTCCATCTCCCCCAAGAGGGTCAGGAAGCGCTGATGTAGAGCAATCTCCTCGGCTCTCGGCTCGTGGCCGTGATCGAACTCGTCGCTCACGGCCGGAAGTTAGCCCACGTTCACGTTGGCACGCTTCCTCCGAGGTAGATTCCGGCGATGCAGCACGACGACGGTTACTTCGACGAGCACGTCGCTTCGAGATACGACGACGATGCGGAAATCTCCGACCCGGCAGTCGTCGACCCTGTCGTCGACCTACTCGTCGAGCTCGCTGGAACCGGACGCGCGCTCGAGCTCGGCATCGGAACGGGACGGATCGCCCTACCGCTCGCGAGTCGGGGCGTGCCGGTCAACGGGATCGAGTTGTCGGAGGCGATGACCGCCAGGCTTCGGGCGAAGCCCGGCGGCGAAGACATCGGCGTGACGATCGGAGACTTCGCGACGACGACCGTGGACGGGACCTTCTCGGTCGCGTATCTCGTCTTCAACACAATCATGAACCTCACGGCGCAGGCGGCTCAGGTCGCGTGCTTCCGGAACGTCGCGGCACATCTCGAGCCCGGCGGCTGCTTCGTCATCGAGGTAGGCATCCCCGCACTCCGGCAGCTCCCGCCCGGCGAGACCATCCATGCCTTCCATGTGAGCGAGACCAGATGGGGGCTCGACGAGTACGACGTCGCGAGACAGGGGCTCACCTCCCATCACTTCAGGATCGTCGAGGGGAGACTCGAGCGCCTTTCGATTCCGTTTCGGTACGCATGGCCCTCGGAGCTCGACCTGATGGCGCAGCTTGCCGGAATGAGGCTGCGCGAGCGCTGGAGCGGATGGAAGCGAGAGCCGTTCACGAGCGACAGCCGTACGCACGTGTCCGTCTGGGAGAAGCCGGCAGCCTAAGCCGCGTGGCATGCTGAACGCCGATGTCCAAGGTCGAGGCGATCCAGTACGGCGACCGCAAGGTCTACGCCGTCGCGGCGTTCAACCGCGGTGTGGCGGAATGGCTACAACGACTCCCGACCGTGTGGGTCGAGGGCGAGGTCACGGAGCTGCGTCGCAACGCACGCTGGCAGTCCGTCTTCTTCACGCTGAAGGATCCGAACGACGGTGCCTGCCTCGGGGTGACGATTGCGCGCGGCCGGTTCGACGCGCTTCGCCTCGACCTCACGGACGGTGAACGTGTGCACGTGTTCGGACGGCCGGAGCTGTTCGAGGCGCGGGGCGACTTCCGCATGCGTGCATTGTCGATCGAGCGATTCGGGCTGGGAGACCACCTCGCTGCGCTCGAGCGCCTGAAGAAGAAGCTCGCTGCGGAGGGCGTCTTCGAGCGAAAGCGCCCGCTCCCATTCCTGCCACGCCGTATCGGCCTCGTCACCGGCAACGACGCGGCGGCGAAACAGGACGTCGTGGCGACGATCACCGGGCGCTTCCCTGCCGCCCGCATCGTCGTCGCCGAGACTCTGGTCCAAGGCCCGCTCGCAGCGAGCTCGATGATCGAGGCGTTGCGCGAGCTCACCGCCGCTCCCGAGGTGGACGTCGTCGTGTTGTCGCGCGGCGGCGGAAGCTTCGAGGACCTCTTGCCGTTCAGCGACGAACGCCTCGTCCGCGCGGTCGCGGCGTGTCCGGTGCCTGTCGTGTCCGCCGTCGGGCACGAGCAGGACAACCCGCTCTGCGACTTCGCCGCAGATGCGCGCGCCTCGACGCCTACGGCGGCCGCCCGCCTCGTCGTCCCCGATGCGACCGAGCTGCTCGCACGGCTCGAGCGAACCAGAGCCGGGCTCGCGCGCGGAGCGCGTAGCGTAGTCGAGCGTCGTCGCGACCGGCTCGTGCACGCGCACGACCGGCTTCGCCGAGCGCCGGCGCTTGCGGTCGAGCGCAAGCGCGCACGACTCGAGCATGCCGCCGGGCGCCTCCGCGCGCTCTCCCCGCGCGCAACGCTCGAACGTGGCTACTCGATCGTCCGAAGGCACGACGAGATCGTCCGCACGAAGCGCGCGGTCTCGAGCGGTGACGAGCTCGAGGTAGAAGTCGCGGACGGCCGTTTCGGAGCGCGGGCCGAGTGAGCGCTGCCGACCTGACCTTCGAAGAGGCGCAGCGCGAGCTCGAACAGATCGTCGAGCGGCTGGAGCGCGGCGAAGCGGGCCTCGACGAGGCGATCACGCTGTGGGAGCGCGGAGAAGAGCTCTACAAGCTCTGCGTCGCCCGGCTCGACGCCGCGCAGGGCAAGATCGAGGAGCTGGCCCGGCGGGCTGAACAAACGCGACCGTAGGGCGCGGATGTTCAGCGGGGAAGGGCCTCGGGAAACCGGGAGGTTTCCCGAATTTTTCTCCTCGTCGTGCGCGGCGATCTCAGCGGCGCGGGCGACGAGGCGATACCTCGAAGAAGGGGGCACGTGGGGGAAACATGGTTTCCCCCACGGGAGCTGGCAACGCTGAAATCTTCGCGACCTTGACGGCGCGCTATGGGCTCAACCGAAACGGCGGGTACTGATCGGTCACCAGGACGAAGGCGTAGGCCGCGACCCGATTGCCCCAGCGTATGACTCCGACGATGAAGTCGAAGAGGCCTCTCGGATAGCGACCGGTGAAGAGGATCGCGAACCACGCGATGATCACGCACACAATCGCCGCGAGACTCAGGAAGATCAGTGCGACGTAATGCGGGATCGCGAGTAGCCACTTGACGAGCGGAAGCCAGCGATTCAGGTCTCGCTTCGCGTCCGGATAGGGAAATTCGAGCGAGACCGACTGGCGCTCGTCCGTCGAGGGGTAGCGGTCGTCGAGCAGACCAAGATAGACCGCGACCCTGTTCTCGAACCGCAACAGCTCGAGGTTCCAGTCGTACCACCACCGCGGATACTTCTGCCGAAACAGGATCATCAGCAGTGTCGGAAAGACGAGAATCCCGCCGCCTCCTGCCGCGACCCATTCACCGTTCCCGCTGCCGCCCCAGCTCCCCCAACCACCTTCGATCGCGCCCAGCACGATCAGAATCGGGATCGCGGCGATGATCCTGAATGCGGTCGACAGCCTGTCGAGATCCCGGTCCGGATACTCGACCGAGAACTGCACGGGGTACTGATCTCCACCTGGTGTAGACGCCCCTGACTCCATGTGCCCATGACCTCCATTTCTCGAGACCCGCCGAGCGCGACCCTACTCTGCTTTGGCCTCGCGAAGAAGTCTCCCGAGGTCCACGAGGTCGCTCGTAGCTCGATTCGGGTCGCCCGAAAGAGGAATCGTTTCCAGTGCCGATGGCCCCTCGGCGACGCGGCCGCCGAACACGATGCAACGCACTCCTGCCGCCGCGCAGCGCCGGGCAACCTCGCCGGGAGCTTTCCCGCGCAGCGTCGTCCGGTCCACTGTCCCCTCCCCCGTGACCACGAGGTCGTACCCGGTCGCTTCGAACCCGACGAGATCGAGGACCAGCGGCGCACCAGGCAACAGCTCCGCCCCGAGGGAGGCAAGGGCCGCCCCTAGGCCGCCGGCGGCGCCGGCTCCCGGTACGTCCGCGTACGGTGCAAGCGCCGGCATCGCGGCGAGTCGCGCCTCGAGCTCGGCCGCCTCGGCAGACGAGGCGCCCTTCTGCGAGGAAAAGAGCCGCGCCGCGTCGACGAGTGGGACGTCCACGTCACACGCGACGCGCGTCGGCGCCGGCAGCTCGTCGAGCACCTGCAACAAGCCGGCGCCGCCGTCGACGTTCGCCGTGCCGCCGAGACAGACCAGCAGCTCGCGAGGCCGTCCGACCGCGCGGATGAGCTCGCCAAGACCCCGGCTGGAAGCCTCGAACGGATCGAGTCGCGTCTGATCGAGCGGAATCGCCTCGGCAGACTCCACCACGCCGGCGCCGCTCGGCAGCTCGACCCAACGCGCCACACGCGAACGTCCGAACGCATCCGGCACCACGGCCTCACGCCACTTGCCACCGAGCGCCGCCTGCAGCACGTCGAGCGTTCCCTCTCCGCCGTCGGCGACGGGAAGCTCGTCGACCTCGGCCCACGATCGCAGTCCCTCCGCCAGAGCGGCGGCCGCATCGCGTGCTGACAGTACGCCTTTGAGGCTAGCCGGGCACGCGAGCGCGCGGGCGTTCCTCATCCGCGACGGGCTCCTCATCCGGGGTCTCGGCCTGCGCCGCGTCCGGCATCACCCGGAGCATCGCAATGGAGAGACCTTCGCGTGCGAGGAAGATGAGGCCGACGCTGATTCCGACCGATGCCTCGATCGCCTGGAGGCCGAACCCGAAAGCAATCCCGCGCGCCTTATCCACGCCGTAATACGTGAAGAGTGGCAGTGCGACCGCCGCCTGTACCAGCCCGACGTTCCCGGGCCAGAGCGGGAAGATCGTCGCGACGTTCATCAGCACGAGAACGAGTCCCGCGGCCGGGAGCGCCTCGTGGATTCCGAACGCGCGCATCGCCGTGTAGACGGCGAACAGCTGACACGTCCAGCCGAGCAGCTGGAAGAGCAGCGCCAGCGCGGCCGACGCGGGCCGCCGCATGACGCTCAGCCCGTAACGTGCGAGCCGTATTACCTTCCGCACCGCGCCGAGGCCGTCCTCGATCCCTGCGTACTGGTCGTTGCGCGCACCCAAGACGGCGAGCGTGAAGAGGACGACGCCAACCACGACCACCGCGATCAGACTCGTGACGGCCCAGCTCGGAATATGCGCGGTGAACGTCACGTACACGACCAGCACAATGACGGCGACCAGATCGAAGACACGGTGCGCGAAGACCGTGCCGAGCAAGCGCGCCCAGGCGGCGCGCTGAGGCATGCGTCTGTTCAGTACCGCAACCCTTGCGAGCTCGCCGATACGTCCCGGCAGGATGGCGTTCGCGAACAGTCCGACGGAGAAAGCGGAGAAGACGAGCATGAAGCTCGGGTGCGGCTTCTCGAACGCATTCACGATCACGGTGCGCCAGGCGAGCGTGCGAACCAGGACCGAGAGCAGGTTGAGCCCGACCGCGGCGGCGACCCATGGCCACTGGACCGCCTGGAACGCATCCGCGATGCCGGACCAGGCCGGCCCGCGCCACCAAAGCGCGGCGACCACACCCCCGGCGGCAAATAGGACGACAACGGCGCGGACCCAACCGCTCCGCAGGAATCTCACGACGCGATCGCCTGCTCGTAGATCTCGACGAGCCGCCGGCCGATGTCGTTCCAGGAATAGCGCTCGACTGCAACACGGCGCGCTCCTGCGCCGAGCGCGGCACGGCGGGGCTCGTCCTCCAACAAACCGACGACAGCTTCGGTGAGCGCCCGCTCGTCGCCTGCCGGAAAGGAGACGGCCGCCTCCTTCGTCATCACCTCACGGTAACCGTCGATGTCGGACGCGACGACCGGAGTTGCGCAGGCATAGGCCCTGGTGAGCACCATTCCAAAGCTTTCCCCACCGAGTGAGGGAGCAACAAGCGCCTTTGCCCGCAACAACTCGGAAGTGAGGTCGTCCTGGGAGAGGAAGCCGAGGATGTCGATCCCCTCGTCGGAGATGCGCTCGCGCGTCAGCAGCAGGCGAACGGCCAGCGGATCGGCGCCGACGATGCGCAGGCGGGCACCGGTGCGCCGGCGGATCTCCGGCCAGGCGCGAAGCAGCACGTGCAGTCCCTTACGCGCCTCCTGTCGTCCGGCGAAGAGGATCTGGTGCTCCCGGCCGTTCGGATCCGCCGCGGGCGGAATGAGAACGCCGTTCGGGACGATCTCGTACTCGCCCGGCAGCCAGCGGTTCGCTGTGTCACGCGCGTGCGGGGAGACCGCGATCCGATGGTCGAGCCGGTCGATGAGGAAGCCCCAGATCGGCATGGCGGGTCTCATCCAGCCGAGGTTGCCGTGCGCATGGAAGGTTGCGACGACCGGAACCCTCGCCAGCGCGAGGGCCGCCACACAGATAGCCGGGGTCATCGGCTCGTGGAGGTGCAGGACGTCGAACCGCTCACGTTCGAGCGCCCGGGAGATCCGGCGGACGCTGCGCGGCGACAGGACGATGTTCGGCAGCGTCCCGTTCGCCGGCACGATCACCGACCGGCCGACGGGAATGATGTCGGGCGGCGGAGCGTCGTGACGCCCGGAGCGCGGGTGGAGCACGCGCGTGAAGCTCCCGGGCGGGTCGTTGCCGATGATCGTGCGTGTGTCGGCACCGTGCCGGCGCAACGCGTCGGCCTGAAGCTCCGCGTGCTCTACGACCGCCCCCCAGAACGACCAGGAGTACGGGACGACGATGCCCACCTTCATGCCGCGGAGGATATGGACGCGTCCCTAGAAGACGCGCTGCGATTGCCGACTGAGAACGAAGCCGTGCTTGGACTGATTCGTGCACGTGAGACCGGAGCGTCGCGACGTGCAACGAATCCCGAGCCACGACCAGGACCCTCCGTAGCGCAGCATCGGGAAGTCGGTTGCTGCGTTCGACTTGAGAAAGCCGACTGAGACGCGACCGGTCGGGCGCATCGACCAGAGCTTCTGGCCGCGCGCGGACGCTTCCGAGAAGACCGTGCAGGCAAGAACATGCCCGGTGCGGTATGGGCCGCCGTTGCACACCATGTTTCCCGAGGGAACGTTGAAGCCCGTTTGCACCGGATCCGGTGTCGGCACCGCCGCGTTGGCGACACCGACAGCGGCCAGCGCAGCCGCGAAGACGACGATGAGTGCCCGCACCTCCCTCATCGTACGTCAGCCCCTGATCGTCTCTCTAGACTTTCACCATGGAGGGCCTCGCCGAGCTGCACACCCATCTCGGCGGCTCGGTCGCCTCCGACATGCTCTGGAGTCTCGCGCACGAGCAGGGCATCGCACTTCCCGTCAAGGACTTCTGGGAGTTCGACCGCCTCGTCACTGTGTCCGACCCGCGCGGCGTCGCGAACCTCGACGCGCTCGACCAGATCTACCACTGGACCGAGTTGATCCAGTCGAGCCCGCTCGCCGTCGAGCGCTCGGTGCACGCGGCCATCGGCGGCGCGTACCGCTCGCAGGGAATCACGACGCTCGAGCTTCGCTTCAATCCGATGAAGCGAAACCGCGGCGGCGAGCGCGATCTAGACCACATCATCCTCGCCGCGATCCGCGGCCTCGACCGCGCCAGCCTCGAGTATCCACAGGTGCGCGCGGGGCTGATCCTGATGATGGACCGGACGTTCAGCGCCGAGCAGAACTCGATCATCGTCGAGAAGGCGATCGTGTGGGCGCCACGCGGAGTCGTCGGCGTCGACATCGCCGGCCCGCGACCGGGAGGCGGTCGCTACGACTACCGCCAGGTCATCCCGATGGTCGAGGAGGCGCGCGCTGCGGGGCTCGGTGTGACGATCCATGTCGGCGAAGAGGGGGGCGACCTGGGCCGCGAGGAGATCGCCGAGGTCGTGGAGTCGCTACGGCCGGACCGGATCGGCCACGGCATCTTGGCCGCCGGCGATCCGGAGCTCATGACCGCCTTGCGCGAGGCCGAGATCGTGCTGGAGATCTGTCCCACGTCGAACCTGCTGACGAAGGCGCTGCCCGATGAGGAGGCCGTCCGGGACACGTTCCGCGCATTCGTGGATCATGGCGTGGACTTCACGATCGCCACGGACGGGCCGGAGATGATGCGGACACATCTGAAGGACGAGCTCGAGCTGCTCCGCCGGATCGGTGCTTTGGACGAAGACCAGCTTGCCCAGGCCAATCGGCGGGGGCACGAGTCGAGCTTCGTGCACGGCGCGCCTGTGAAGCCCAGGGTGTAGTTCCTCGAAATACGCCTTTTGGTCAATGGTCAGGCGGCGCCTGGCCGAATAGTTTCGGTCGGCATGTACGACGCATTGCGAGACTCGCTACCGACCATCACCGAGAGGCAGAAGCAGGTGATCGAGCTCATCGCCGCCGGGTGCTCGAACGACGAAGTGGGCGAGCGTCTCGGCATCTCCCCTCGAACGGCGAAAGCTCACTCCGACGTCCTGCGCCAGAAGCTCGGTGTCACCCGACGCCGGCAAATCCCCGTGGCGTATAGGGCGATCACCGGCGACGACCCTCTCGCGCGAAGCCTCGAATCGGCTGCGGCCGATAGCGGGGGCTGACGGCACCGTGCCTGCGACCCTCCGGGGCCGCAGGCACGGTTCAGCCCTAAATCCGACCATTCGAATTTTCGATTCGCTTAGCGTTAAGGTGGATGGAGGGGAACGCGGTAGGCGGGGGTTCGCGTGCACGAAGCAAAACCAGGCGCTCTCGAGGAAGGGGCTCGGAGCCGCAGGCTGGTTCAGCGGCCACGGCTGATGACTCTCCTCGACAAGACGGAGAGCCGACACATAGTTCTTGTCGCCCCTGCCGGTTACGGCAAGACCACCCTCGCACGTCAGTGGTTTATGGGTCAGGAGCGCAAAGCAGTTTGGTTTCGCGCAGGCCCCGCTTCGACTGACGTCGCCGCTCTGGCATACGGCCTTGCCCAGGCGGCCGAAGACGTCTTGAAAGGCGCTGGCGCGCGTCTTCAAGAGCATCTTCGGACATCGCATTCCCCGGACTCCGAGGTGCTCCATATCGCCGAGATCTTGGTCGAGGACTTAGCTGAATGGCCTGAGGACATATGGATGGTGATTGACGACTATCAGCATCTTGCTCAGGGGCGAAAAGCGGAACTGCTAATTGATGCGGTAGTCGCGCGCGGAAGCATTCCACTCTTCGTAACAAGTCGAGTCCGACCGTCATGGGTCTCTGCAAAACGTCTCTTGTACGGAGAGGTTGCGGAGTTCGGTCGAAACGTCTTGGCCATGACGCACGAGGAAGCGGCGAGAGCGGTCCCCCTCAAGACCGACGCTAGCGTCCTAGCAGGACTCATGGCACTCGCAGAAGGCTGGCCGGCCGTGATCGGACTAGCGTCTCTCGTTCAATCTCCGCCATCGCTCGTTGGAGATGAGATTCCGGAGGCACTTCATTCCTACTTTGCCGAAGAGCTTTATCAAGAGCTCAGCGCTGAACTTCAGTGGAATCTCGCTCAGCTCTCGATGTCTTCGACGATAGATGCCGACCTCGCACAACTGCTGTTTGGAGCAAACGGTCGAGCTGTTCTAGAGGCAGCGTTCGACAGAGGATTCCTTAACCGAGATGGCGAGACTTACGATCTGCACCCGCTCCTTCGCCAATTCCTTCGCACGAAAATAGCGGAGGCAGACCCGCCGACCAGAACCGCCACGATCGAGACCATCGCCTATGGAGCCTTGGAGAGATCAGCATGGGATGAGGCCTTCGCGCTAGCGAGCGAGTTCGGAATGGGAGAGCTTCTAGCTGCGCTGCTCACTCGGGCGTTGGACGATCTCTTGTCAAAGGGTCGACTTGCGACACTGGAAAGGTGGCTGGAGGAGGCGCACAAGCTGATCCCCTCTGCTGAGATAGCAGCACTCGCAGAGGTCGAACTGGCCTTTCGCAAAGGACGCTGGGCAGAGACCGAGGACCGAGCCCGGCACCTGGCTGTACGACTGCCCCAAGGGCACGCGCTGGCATCGCGAGCACTTTTTCGGGCGGCCCAGGTCGCACAGTTGGACGACCGCCCAACAGAAGCCCTGGAGCTTTTAAGCGAGGCGCGAGTCCGCTCAACCAGTTCAACAGACTTACGTCGCATCCTCTGGACTCGATTTCTCACCTTCACGGATCTCGAAGAACCAGCGCAGGCGGCAGAAGCTCTCAAGGAATTCGAGAAATTGGCGCCCGAGTCTGTCGAAGACAAGATCCGCCTGAGCCACGGACCGATCCACTTGGCGGTGCGCTGGGGCGGGATTCAACAAGCACTAGAACGCCATCGTTCAACGCTTGAGCTGTTGGAGCGCACGTCGGACCCCGTCGTTCGCTCGGGCTTTCGCCAGTTATATGGAACAGCCCTGAATCTCGCGGCCAGGTACACGGACGCCCACGCGTTAGCCGAGCGCCAAATTGATGAGGCCAAACGATTCGGTCTTGACTGGGTCGGAACGCACGCACTCGAACTTAAAGCCCTTGCTCAAATCGGGATGCGAGATTTCCAAGGAGCGCAAACAGCGCTTAGAACCGCTTGGAAGCTCGCCGAGGCCGCGGACGATTTCCACGCACAGGTGAACGCGCAGGCTCTGCTTGCGAGGATCCCACTGGCCCAAGGCGCACCTCCGCGAACGCTCGAATTGCTCACCATGCGCGGCACCCGAAGTGTGGGTCCCGGGATGGAGGGAGAGGTACGTTCCATCCGCGCGCTCGCTTTGGCTTCCAGCGGGGCGATCGAGGATGCTGAGACTGAGATCGCGGCTTCCGAGTCGATTTCGACGCACCTGGAGGCGCGGGGACTGCGAGCCTTCGCGAAGGTCCTAGTCGCGGATCGTCGTGGTGAGCAGGAGGTCAGGAATGAGCTACTCGAACTCGCCCTAGCCGAATCGCATGCCACGGGCAACGCAGACTCGTTCGTTGTGGCCTACAGGCTGGCCCCTGATCTGTTGAACTTCGTTGTTAGCCGTGGCTTGGCATTGAGCGATTTCTTACTCCGACCACTAGTCACCTACGACCCTCGGCTCGCGGAAAAAGCCGGGCTCACCCAGAGAGGTTCCAGAGGTATCCCCTCGACGCCTCTGACTGATCGAGAAACGGAAGTACTCGATCTGCTTCGGCAAGGAATGTCCAATCGGGAGATTGCAAAGGCGTTATGGATCGCCCCGTCAACGGCGAAAGTCCACGTCCGCCACATCTTCGAGAAGCTCGGTGTGCGCTCTCGAACAGAGGCGGCGCTATTTCGGGCTGAGAACTAAGCGATAGCCGTAAGTGCGGGCTGTTGAGTGCGCTGGGTCTCGAGCGTGAAGTCATCTCGATGTCCCGCTCTGTACTCCTCACTCGACCCTGCCAGGATTGCTTCGAACGCGGCGACCACGGAAGTGTCAAATTGGCTCTCGACAGCTTGCGCGAGACGCAGCCGCGCGACTCGACTCGGCATAGCGTCGCGATATGGTCGATCTGAGGTCATGGCATCGTAGGCATCAGCAACCGCGATGATCTTGGCGAGCAATGGGATCTCTTCCCCACTCAGTCCGTCGGGATAGCCAAGCCCATCGACCCGCTCGTGGTGATGGCGAACAATCTGTGCGATCTCGGTGTAGTCCTCAACCTTGGACAGAATCCTTTCGCCGATAGCCGCGTGATCTTCCATTAGTCGCCGTTCTTCGAGGGTGAGCGCCCCCGGTTTTTCCAGCAATCCGGCCGGCAAGCCGACTTTGCCGATGTCATGTACCAGCCCGCAAAGATGAACGAGGTTCTGCTCCTGCGCGGTCAGACCCATGCGAACAGCAATGTCTCGAGAATAGATCGCTACGGCCGCCGAATGTCCTGCCGTATAGCGGTCACGAGCATCGAGCGTTGCTACAAGGGCCGTTGCGAAAGACAGGTTCGCCCGCTCTAGCCGATCGTTTGCTTCGCCGAGTTCGGACACGGCCACCCGCTGCTCGCGATACATGACATGCAGTCGTTGCGCAGCAAGCGCCGGAATAAAGAAGAGCGCCGCACTCCAAGGAGTAAACGCAATATAAGTGTAGGCCAGCATGCCGACGAGGGACGTGTAGAGCGGGATTCCGGCGAGCGCGACAGGACCTGTCGTCCGAGCCAAGTCGCGAATCGAGCCTGTCCCGCGTAGAACAAGAGTCGCTCCACTGAGAATGAAGTCCAACCCAACATCGACAATCGCAGCGGCACATGTCGCGGCGAGAATGCGACCGAAGGTATTGCCCCCATTACCCATCACCTGAAGTGCAGCAACCCCAGCGAAACCGCCAATTAGTGTGCGGTTTCCAGTCCAGATCACCCACCGTGTAAACGGTCGGCCGAGGTCTGGTAGCACGGTCACCGCTCCAATCAGAGCTGCGGCCGTAGGGCCGAACACGACCGCCACGAACAGAAGGGGGAGAAAAGCCACCGAGAGTTGGAGGTTCGCGGTCAGCCTTACGGTTTGCCGCTCGGCGACTAGGGCGAGGCCCCCAAAGCCCGCGAGTGGCCAGATCGAACGCGAGTCCGCTGGGAACCCGGTCGTCCGTGCCAGCCCCGATACGAGGGCGATTGCCACTGCGGCCAGGAAGCCCGCATACAGCGAAATGCCGGAGATTCCGGCTTCAAGACCCCTCGAAGCCTTGAAAAACCTGCCTGTATGTGCGTAAACTCGCAGTGCCGTCAGTCCCCCAGAAGAGGGAGTTCTTCATGCGTATCGCGCCTCGCGTGATC
>WNGD01003744.1_pt1 | contig 25958 bp, 26 predicted proteins | sample 5400671 | NCBI WGS metagenome assembly WNGD01 (sample SAMN13153369, study PRJNA577476) | soil metagenome | isolation source: 40 cm soil or saprolite under grassland replicate 2 | place: USA:California | collected 2016-06-15
ATCCCCATCACCGAGGTCATGCAGGGCGGCGACGACAAAACCCTGTGGTGCCGCAGCCTCGCGTCTGGGGCCGTCGGCCTCAACCAGCCGATTCCGGATCATGCCTGGCTCTGGCTGAAGCCGCCAGCACAGGCGACCTCGACTCCGACCAAAGTGTCGATCACGTTCGAGGGCGGGGTGCCGGTGGCGCTCGATGGCGCCGAGTTGCCACTACCGGAAATCGTGTCGAAGCTCAACGTGATCGCCGGCAGCCATGGCATCGGCAAGATCGACATCCTCGAAGACGGGATCATGGGTCTGAAGTCACGCGAGCTCTACGAAGCGCCGGCGGCGGCGGTGCTGTTGAAGCTGCATCACGACCTGGAGCAGTTCACGCTGACCAAAGAGGAGCTGGACTTCAAGGCCGTGGTCGACCAGAAGTGGGCCTACCTGGTGTACCACGGCGCGTGGTTCAGCCCGCTCAAGCTCGCGCTCGACGCCTTCATCCAGACCACCCAGGCCAACGTCAGCGGCACCGTCACGGCCAACCTGTTCCACGGGACGATCGACCTGCAGTCCCGGCAAAGCGATCACACGCTTTTCTTCCCGGAAATCCGAGGCTTGCAGAGCCGGAGCTTCAATCAGCAGTTGTGCGGGCCGGCCGCGCAGATCGGCGGTCTGCCGTGGGAGGTGCTGGCCAAGCGGATTTCGAAGGTTTCGCACTGAGCCAGCAACCCTGGGGTGGGCGATTCGGCGAAGAGCCGGATTCTCTGATCGACCAGTTCACGCGTTCGCTCGATGTCGACCGCCGGCTCTTTCGCGAGGACATCGCCGGTAGCCAGGCCTGGGCGAAAGCCCTGGTCCGCGCCGGTGTGCTGACACCGGAGGAGCAGTCGCGGATCGAGATTGCGCTGGAAGAGATCCAGTCGGAATTTCTCGCTCCCCCGCCGGCGGAGGATGGGGGGGTGGGGGCTCCCGAAGACATTCACATGCTGGTCGAGAAGAAGCTGCGGGAGAAGCTCGGCCCGCTTGGTGGAAAGCTACACACTGGCCGGAGTCGCAATGACCAGGTTGCGCTGGATCTGCGCCTCTACGTGAGAGGCGCCGGAGCGCAGTTGCTCGAAGCGATCGCCGGGCTCGAGTCCGCGTTGATCACCCGGGCGGAGGAGCATATCGATACGGTGATGCCCGGCTACACGCACACGCAGCGCGCGCAACCCGTTCTGCTGGCCCACCATCTCCTCGCCTACGTCGAGATGATCCGTCGTGACGGTAGCCGGATCGAGGACGCGCTGCGCCGTGCCGACGTCTCGCCGCTCGGCGCCGGTGCGCTCGCCGGCAGTGGCTTTCCCATCGATCGCGCCGGGCTGGCTCACGACATCGGCTTCGGCTCAGCCAGCGCGAACTCGCTCGATGCCGTCGCCGACCGTGACTTCGCCGTCGAGCTCCTGGCGGCGTGCAGTGTCGCGATGATCCATCTCTCGCGGCTCTGCGGCGAGGTCGTGCTCTGGACCAGTATCGAGTTCTCCTTCGCGTCGCTTCCCGACGCGCTCGCCAGTGGCAGCTCGATGATGCCGAACAAGAAGAACCCCTGCGCCGCCGAGCTGGTCCGAGCCAAGAGCGGACGCGTCGCGGGCGACCTGGTCAATCTGCTGATGGTGCTCAAGGGCCTGCCCCTCGCCTACAACCGCGACCTGCAAGAGGACAAGGACGCGCTCTTCGATGGCGTTGACACGACGCTCGCCTGTTTGCAGGTCACGGCGCGGCTGGTGCAAGGTCTGCGTTTCGATCGGGAGGTCATGCGCAAGGCCGCCCTCGAGGGCTATACGCTGGCCACCGAGCTCGCCGACTACCTGTCCCGGAAGGACATGCCCTTTCGCGACGCGCATCATCTGGTCGGCCGAATGGTCGCCGAGGCGATCGCCACCCACCGGGGCCTGGAATCGTTCAGCCTCGCGGAGCTGCATCGGTTTTCTCCACTGTTCGGCGCGGACGTCGTTGACCATCTGACCCTGGAGGGCGCGCTGCGATCGCGGGACGTGCTCGGTGGTACCGCGCCCGCACGGGTCAGGGAGGCGCTCGCCAATGTCAAAGCGTAAGCGCCAGGAGGCGATCCTCTCCCTGATCGCCAAGCACCAGATCGCGACCCAGGAAGAGCTGGTCGAGCGGCTCGGCCGCGTCGGGATACCCACCACACAAGCAACGGTGTCGCGCGACATCGCCGAACTCGGCCTGGTGCGGATCGGCGGACCCGAGAGCCACTATGTCAAACCCAACGAGGGGCTGGGCGCGGCCTCGCCGGAGGGTCGCGAGGACCGGCTGCGCCGCTTGCTCCGCGACCTGCCGCTGACCGTCCGGCGCGGCCAGGGCATCGCGGTGCTGACGACGACGCCGGGCTCTGCCAACTCAATCGCCTCGGCGATCGACGCGGTCACCTGGCCGGAAGTGATCGGCACGCTCGCCGGTGACGACACGATCTTCGTGGCCCTTGCGCTCCACCCTCGCGCCTATGGCGGGCTCGCCCAGCGGCTGGCCGGCGTGGGCGCCTACGTGCAACCGGAGGATTGATGGCAGAGAAAATCGTTCTCGCCTTCTCGGGTGGTCTCGACACCACGGTGGCCGTGAAGTGGCTCACCGAGACCCGCGGCTTCGACGTGGTCGCGTTGACGGTGGACCTCGGTAGCCAGCCAAATCTCAAAGCCATCCGCGCGCGAGCTCTCGCCGCCGGCGCCGTCCAGTCCTACGTGATCGACGCCCGCCAGCCGTTCATCGAGCGGTTTTGTTGGCCGGCATTGAAGGCGGGCGCGCTCTACCAGGGCCAATACCCGCTGGCAACCGCCCTTGGCCGCCCGCTGATCGCCCAACTCCTCGTCGAGGTCGCTGCCCGCGAAGGCGCGACCTGGGTGGGCCACGGGTCGACTGGCAAGGGAAACGACCAGGTCCGCTTCGACGTCGCGGTCGGGGCTCTCAACCCGCAACTCAAGGTCCTGGCGCCGCTTCGGGATGGCATGTCGATGACGCGTGAAGAGGAGATCGCATTCGCCCGCGCAAAAAATCTGCCAATTGAGGTTAAGCCCAAATCGCCGTACAGTGTGGACCAGAACCTGTGGGGGCGATCCATCGAGGCCGGGGTCCTGGAGGATGCTCTCCTCAAACCCCCCGAGGACGCATTTCGCTGGACTTCGTCGGTGGACAACGCCCCCGCCAGTTCCGCGGTCATCGAGCTGACCTTCCAGGAGGGCGTGCCGACGGAGCTGGACCAGCGCCATCTTGGGCGCGTCGCCCTGGTCGAGGAACTGAACCTCCTGGGCGGCCTGCACGGGGTGGGCCGGATCGACATGATCGAGGACCGCTTTGTGGGGATCAAATCGCGGGAGATCTACGAGGCGCCGGCGGCCGTCATTCTGCACACGGCGCATCGCGCCCTCGAAGACCTGGTGCTCGACGCCGAGGTTGGCCGTTTCAAGGCCTCGGTCGCAGCGGAGTACGCGCGTCTCGTGTACCAGGGCAAGTGGTTCACCAGTCACCGGCGCGACCTCGACGCCTACGTCCAGAGCACACAAAGCGCCGTGAGCGGGACCGTTCGCATCAAGCTCCACAAGGGAAGTGCGCAGGTTATCGGGCGATCATCGCCCTACTCGCTCTATCGGCCGCAGCTCGCGACCTACTCAGCGGGTGACCAGTTCGATCACCAGGCTGCTGTCGGATTCATCAAGCTGGTCAGTCTGCCCGTCCGCACCCAGGCCGCGGTGCAGGGGAGCGCGGTGACCGAGCCTCTACTTGAAGACGATCGCCATGTTGTTGAAGTCGGCCCAGGAGCGCTCGAAGTCCGCCTTGCTGAACCAGTACTGCGAGCCGCTGTGCCAGGGGTCGTTGACCCGAACCTGCGTGGCTGACACGCCACTCAGCGTCACGACGTGTTCGATCAGCGAATAACGGATTTTGATCTTCTCGTCGAACGTCGTCCAGTACCCAACGTAGGGCCGATCCCAGCCGGTCTCGGTCCAGGCCATGACGGGATGTCCAGCAGCGAGCTCCGCGTAGATCCTCGCGGGGGTCCAGCCGTTGCCCGCGCCTTCGCCGCCCTGCGCATTCGGCACGCCATGTGACTGCACCAGTGCGAGCAAGGGCGGGAAGTAGATGCCGTAACCCGTCGGGATGAGGTCGGCGCCGTCGATGTTGCCGACAAAATTCTTGTATGGGTTCCCCCATTGCACCACGATCTTCTGTCCATTCGACAGCATGCCCATAACCGGTTGGCGAGTGTCCGGTGGCGGCTGCATGGCGATCAATTGATTCTGGGTGTAGTTGATTCCAAGAGACCCAAGCGCCATCTGGAGCGCGGCCGTCTCGCAGTCCAGGTTCCGCAACTGCTTGTACACCGGCACGTTGAAGGTCACGGTAGTAGGTGTTGGTGTGGGTGTGGGTGTCGGTGTCGGCGTTGGCGTTGGACTCGGAGTCGGCGACGGGTGGCCGATCGCCAACAAAGGAGCGGGGGTCGGGCGTGTGGCGATGGGCTTGTACGTTGGCGAAGCCAGCACGGCGATCGCGCCGACGATGAGCGCCAACAGCGCCAGCAGGAAAAGGATGCCTGATTTCATGCCTGAGGATGAGGCTCTACAGGGACATAGTCCCGAGCTCCAGTCTGGGGATTGTACCTGACCTTCATCAGCTGACCCGTCGTGGGATCGACGAAGCGCTCGCTTGTTTCCTGCCAGGGACCACCGGGCGTGAAGGCCGGACGGTAGCGCCCCCGTTCGAAGAGGATGGCCGCGAGCACGATCGCGCCGTTCACGAAGAGGTAGAAGACCAACCCAGCCACGATCCCGGCGAGCGCGAGCGCGATGGCACCAATGACGGCGAGCACACCATAGGCAAGAATCGCCTTTCGCAACATCGAGCTAACTCTTGAGCGGCTCTACCACGGCCGCGGTGCCGTAGGCCACGATCTCCGACATTGTGCTGCCGATCTCGGACGAGTCGTATTGCATCCGGACCACCGCATTGGCTCCCATCGCCGTCGCGTTCTTCACCATGCGGTCGATGGCATGCCGGCGGGCATCCTCGAGCAGTTCGGTGTACTCGACGATTTCGCCGCCGCCGATCGATCGCAGCGTCGCCATGATGTTGCCACCCAGCCCCCGACTCCTGACGACGAGGCCGAATACCTGGCCTTTCATCTCGATGATGCGATGCCCTGCGACTTCTTCCGTTGTGACGACGATCATCTCCGTCCTCCTCTTCTGGTGCTTACAGCCAACCCTGGTCCTCGGCGACACGGGCCGCCTCAGTGCGATTGTTGACCTCCAACTTCTGAATCGCCGACGACAGGTAGTTGCGCACGGTTCCCTCCGAAAGGAAGAGTGCCTTCGCGATCTCCGCAATACTCGCGCCATTCTGACCAGCGACCAGCACCTCGCGCTCGCGCTCAGACAGTGGGCTGATTCCCGAGCTGAGCGCGGCGGCGGCCAATCCAGGGTCGACGACACGTTCGCCGGCCATCGTCCGCCGGATTGCCAGGGCCAGCTCGTGGGCGGGCGCATCCTTGAGCAAGAATCCCGACGCGCCACTTTCCATCGCGCGCCGCAAGAAGCCGGGGCGGCCGAAGGTCGTGAGAATCAGCGTCCGGCACGCGGGAAGCTCCCTGCGAAGTTGACCGGCGGCGGTGATCCCGTCACCCCCCGGCATCTCGATGTCGAGCAGCGCCACGTCGGGCTTTGTCCGCTCGGCAAGGCCGAGGACTTCGTCGGCGCGGTCCGTCTCGGCCACGATCTCGATATCGCCCTCCATCGCGAGCAGCGCTTTGAGCGCACCCCGAACCATCCCCTGGTCTTCAGCGATGAGCACGCGGATCACGCGGGGACCGCATCCGCGGGAGCGCTCGCCTGCGCCAATGGCAAGGTCACCCTCAGCCGGAATCCTTCGTGCGGCAAAGGCTCCGCTGTGAGGGTCCCGCCGCGCTCCAAGACGCGCTCCCGCAGTCCGCGCAGTCCAGTGCCCGCCTCCAGCGTCCCGCCGCGACCGTCGTCAACCACCTCGACCGTCGCCCGGCCATCCTGGTTGGTGATCCGGATCGCGCAACGCTTGGCCTGGCTATGCCGCATCACATTCGTCACCCCTTCGCGGACCGTCCAGGCAAGGACCGACTCCACGACGGAGGGCAGCGGTGTGTGGTCCTGGTCGACGTGATCCTCGATGCCGGCGGCCGTCAGCGCCTCGTGAGCGCCCGCGAGTTCCGCCGCCAGCGTCGGCTGGCGGTACCCGGCGACCGCCTCGCGTACGTCGCGCAGCGCATCACGGGCGACCTTCTCGATGTCTTCGACCTCGTGGGCCGCCAGACCCGGAGTCGCCTTGATGAGGCGCCCGGCCAGCTCGCTCTTGAGCGCGATGACCGACAGGCTGTGCCCGAGCAGGTCGTGAAGGTCGCGCGCGAACCGAAGCCGTTCCTCCCCCACCGCGAGCCGGGCGATCTGCTCGCGAGCCTGCGACAGCTGCCGGTTAGCCTGGATCAGGAGCTGTCCGGCAACGGCCGTTAGTCCGACGAGCAGCTCGTTAAGGAATTGACCGGTGGCGTCCGTAAACGACTCGCCGCGCGCCAACTCGACGGCGCCAGAAAGGATAGACAGCAGCAGCACCGCCGGCAGGCCGATGCGCCAGTTGCAGGCGGCTCCCGCCATGATCAGCGCGTACAGAAAGAGGCTTCCGTACTGGGGCGGGGTTCGCAGGGTAAACACCACCAGCAAGGCGCTGGCCGCGACCACGGCTGGAAGCGCGAAACGCTTATCAGGTCCGGCGACGATGCGCAGCCAGAACCATCCCCAGATCACCGCCAAGGCGAGGAGAAGCGTGAGGCCGACGACCTGGGCGTCCCGATCAAATCGTGCCGTGAGGAGGGCCGTCACCGGATAGATAAAAAAGACAAGCCAGGCCACCATGAAGAGGCGGCCCAGCTTGATCCAGCGCGGAGTCAGGCTCATTTCGCCTAAGCCTAGGCGATCACTCCCTGGAGGTCGGCGCCGGTCAGGAACTTCTGATCGCCCGTCGCGCGCACGTCGGAGAGTACCTTCCCGTCCTTGAGCCGGATGACGCGGTCGGTCTGGGCCGCGACGTCCATGTCGTGGGTCACCAGCACGAAGGTCACGCCGTACTCGCGGTTCATGCGCCGCATCAGCGCCACGATCTGCTGGCTAGTCTCGCTATCGACCTCGCCGGTTGGCTCGTCACCCAAGACCAGCGACGGCCGGTTGATCAGCGATCGGGCGATCGCGACCCGCTGCTGCTCGCCGCCGGACATCTGGTCCGGTCGGTGGTGCACCCGATCCTTCAATCCGACCTCCTCCAGGAGTGAGGCGGCGCGTGCCTTACCGTCCTTGCCGTTCTTGTGGTAGCGAAGCGGAAGCATGACGTTCTCGATGGCGTTTAGCCCCGGCAGCAGGTTGAAGTCCTGGAAGACGAATCCGATTTTCTTGCCTCGCAAATCGGCGCGCGCGCCATCCCGGAGCTTGCCCGTGTCCATGCCATCGAGCATGATCTGGCCGGCTGAGGGCCGGAGCAGCAGCCCGAGAAGGTCGAGCGTCGTCGTCTTGCCGCTTCCCGAGCGGCCCACGATCGAGACGAACTCGCCGGCTTCGATGTTGAGGTTGATGCCATCCACGGCTTTGACCGTGGTCGTACCCTGCTTGTAGTGCTTGGTCAGGTCGTGAAGTTCGATGCTTGCCATGGTGCCTCCTAGGCCGCCCGCAGCGCCCGCACCGGATCCATCCGGGAGGCCCGCAGGGCAGGAATGATGCCGGCGGCGGCGCCCAGTCCGACCGAGAACAGGATCGCCACGATCACGAGTCGCCAGCTGAGCAGGAAGAGCGTGAGGTTCGACGATGCGGTGGCCGCGTTGATCAGGCTGGTCAGACCCCAACCGAGGAGCAATCCGATGCCACCGCCGATGCTGCCGATCAACACCGCCTCGAGCAGGTACTCGCGGAGGATGTGTCCCACCTTGGCGCCGACCGCTTTCTTCAGCCCGATCTCACGGACCCGCTCAGTGACCGCCATCAGCATGGTGTTGATCACGGAGAGGCCGCCGACGACGAGCGCGATGAGCGCTGCGCCGGTGGTGATGGCGGTGAAGATCGCGCCGCCCGCGTTGAAGCTGGCGACGAGCACGCTCGGCTTGGTGGCTTTTACTCCAGGGACCTCGGCGTTGATTTTGTCGGCGAGCTTATCGAGGTCAACCCCGGGCCTGCCATACACGGTCGCCCCATTGACGAGCTTCGTGGTGTCGATGCTGTTGCGGATACTGACCGGCAGAGTCTCTTTCAGGAGCATTTGGGCATCAGTGAGGCTGACGTACGCCCCTGTGTCGGGGGCGGTTTGCGTCTTGGCCAGGATTCCGACGACGGTGAAACTATGGTTCACGAAGTCGGGTGGCGCGTCTTTCGCCCGGATTGGGAGGTCGATCGTGTCGCCGACATTCTTCTTGAACTCGGTGGCGAAGTCAGAGCCCAGCACCACTTCACCGGTGCTACTGGTCGTCAGGGTGTGCCCTTGGGCGATCCGGAGTTTGACGGCGCTGTAGTCATTGGCCCGCGGATCCAGATTGGAGATGTAATCGGGGATGCCGAACGATACGGTGTTCGTGCTGCCCGGCTTGGCCGTCACGCTCACGTCGGGGAAGGCCGCGGCGACGCCGTCGACCTGCTCCAGGGCCGCGACCCGGTCGAGCGTCAGCAGGCCGCCACCGAAGGCGCCGATCGCGCCGCCGGAGCTGTCTGCCACCTGGACGTTCGAGCCGAAATAAGTCGCGCCTCCTGAGAGCAACGCGTTGAACTTTTCGGCCATCGCGCCCATCGTGACCAGGGCGAGCACGCCGATGACGATGCCGCTGATGGTCAGGATGTTGCGCAGCTTGCGCCGCGTTAGATTGCGAATGATTTCCATGGGTCCTCCTCCTCAGGGGTAGCTGATTCTCGTCTTCGGGCAGGCTACGGCCGCACCGTGCTTGAAACCAGTCGCAGCGGTCAGCTATTCCGGGTGACATGCGTCACCGACGAGCTGATTCCCTCTCACGCCCGCAGGCGAGGGTAGGGTGGAGGCATTGGCCCAAGCCGCCGCATATTGACTTGGCTATAGAAACCATCTATATCTAAGCCGTGCTGCTCGCGCAGGTCGAGGGGTTTCTCGAAGTCGCCCGCCGCGGGAACGTGAGTCGCGCCGCCGAGGCGATGTTCGTGACCCAGCCGACCCTCACCGCCCGCCTGCACGCGCTCGAGCGCGAGCTGGGCGAGCCTCTCTTTGCCCGAACGCGGCGGGGGATGCGCCTGACCGACGCCGGCCGGGCCTTCCTCCCCTACGCCGAGCGCGCGATAAGAGCCGTGCGCGACGGCCGCCAGGCGCTGACCGACGCCCGCTCTGCTTCGGCCGGCCGGCTGGTGCTCGGTGCTGCCCCCGCGGTGAGCACCTACGTGCTGCCGGCGCTGCTGCAGCGGTTCGCGGCGGCTTACCCGCGTATCGAGGTCGCCGTTCGCACGGGACATTCGGAAGATGTCTTGCAGATGCTGCTCCGGGAGGAGGTGCAGCTCGCCATGGTGCGCATGATGCGCCACCCCGACATCGAGTCGATCCCGCTCTATGAAGAGGCGCTGGTGCTCGTCGTTCCGCCCGGCCACCCCTTTGCCAAACGATCGACGGTCGGCATCGCCGACGTCGCCTCAGAGCGGCTGATTTTCTTCGACCGGACCTCGAGCTATTACGAGCTGACCCAGTCCTTCTTTCTCAGCCTGGGGGTGACACCGCGCGAGGTGATGGAGCTCGACAACATCGAGTCGGCCAAGAAGATGGTCGAGCGCCGCCTCGGCATCGCCTTGCTCCCTCGCACGGCCGTCGCCGGCGAGCTCGCGGCGAAGACGCTGACCCAGGTCGGGGTCACCGACGCGCCGGCGATGTCGCAAAAGATCGTAGTGATCCGCCGCCGCGACCAGGGCCGACCATCGGGCACGGTCGCGGCCTTCCTCAACCTCGTGCGCGAGTCCGATCCGGCCGCCGTCTAGACGACGCGGTCTTCCGGCAGCTCCTCGACGTACTCCCGGCCGAGCCGGGCGGCGTCGTAGGCCTTGCCCACCAGGTGGTGGTAGGGCACACCCGAGAAGAAATGATGGCTGCGCGTGGGGAAGTCCTGGCCCTGCTCGAACTCCTTGCGCTGCAGTGCGATGTAGCCATCCTGCTGGTCCTTGGACATCGCCTGAAGCAGCACACTCAACCCGTGACCTTCGGCGTGCTGCGCCCCGAGCGTGATGAAGATGAACTTCACGCCCATCTCGCCCAGCTCGGCGAACGTCATCGGGTTCGGATCCTTGAACCACTTGAAGGACGATGACCAGTTAAAGGCAAAACGGGCATCGGGAAAGCGCTGCTTGATCTGCTGGGTGAAGCTCTCCACGGCGCCCCGGTCAGACGTCGGAAACTCGCACCAGAGCAGGTCCGGAATGCCGCTGTCGAGGTAGCGCAGGCCGCGGTCGACGGCCAATTCCATGTTGCGGAGCGGCTCGGGCGCGTCAACGGCGCTGAGGCCATCGGTGCGGGCGATGATGACGAAGTCGCGGTTGCCGAGGTCGTCGGCGACCGCCCGCGCCATGCGCAGCTTGCCCACCATCTCGTTCACCGGGATCAGGGCTTTGCCGCCGATGTGGCCGCAGCGTTTGGGGAGCACCTGGTCTTCGATGTGGGCCGCGGCCACGCCTGCGGTGACGTAGAGCTCGGTGGTGCGCTGGACGTTGAAGATGTTGCCGTAGCCGCCGTCCATGTCGACGATCACCGGTGGGATGTCGAGGTGCCTGGCGGCCACGCCCTTCTCCGGGTCGCCCACCGCCATGGTCAGCTGGAACTTACGCAGCGCGCTCACGGTGCGGCGGGCCGCGTCGGCGATCTCGACGCTCGAGTAGAGGTCCATGTCGGTGGTGCCGAGATGTCCGATCGCGAAGGAGTAGCCGCTGAAGTAGACGGCCTTGAAGCCGTAGTACATGACGAGCTGGGCGCCCATGGGATCGTAGACCCCGGGTCCGAAAAGGAACGGCTCGGTATCGAGCAGCTCCCGCATACGGGTGCTGGGATGAACGAAACGCGAGGCGGGCACTTTCAACCCGTCCGGCAGCAGCGGGCTGGGGACGAGTTCGCTCGTTTGCGGCACGGCGACCCGGGGCATCAGCGTCGGTTTACTCGCTCCCGTGATCGCGTTCGCAGTCGTCCGGGCAGCTGCACTCGGCGATCTCAGCCCGGCATTGGTAGTCGTCGCCAGCCGCGGTCTGGATGCGTCGCCCTTCCATCCTGATCATGGGTGCAACTCTATCAACTAAATAATCATCAGGTCCAATCGTTTTTGACGATTGGCACGATAAAGAAGACCTATATCACGTGGAAGCTGGCCGCCATCTCCAGGCCCAGCGCAACCGCGGCCAGGACAAGCAGAACCGCCACGACCCGGGCGTCGTTGGTGGCGGCGATCGCCGCCCGCCGCGCCGCGCGCAAGCCGGCTGCCAGGTGCCGACCGGTGTTCTGTTTCGCCGCTCGAACCGTGCGCCCAAGCGCCCACTCGTGCGCGGCGGGCTGAGCCAGCCGACCGCGCGCCGAAAACAGTCCGATCTCGCTTCCCTCCTTCCCTGAGTTCGCCGAGCGAACGGGGCCTCCTGAGCGTCACCGTAGCAGATCACATGTGGTCCACGTCAAGCCGCGCAGGGGGCCGGGTCTAGGTGGTGGGCGGGAGATTCCAGCGCTGCAGGACGGGATCGGCGTGCTCATAGCCCAGCACGCTGAGCGTCGCGGTCTGCAGGGCATAGTGGCGCCCGCCCTCGGGTGGCTGACCGAGCCAGCGTGAGGCGAGCACCCGCAGCACGTGCCCGTGGGCGAAGATCAACACGTCGCCGGAAACGCGGCGGACCTCGGCGATGACGCGGTCGGCCCGGCGGCCGACATCGGCCGCGATCTCGCCGCCCGGACCGCCATCCGTCCAGAGTGACCAGTTCGGGTGGACCGTCTCGATCTGTTTCGAGGTGAGACCCTCGTAGCGGCCGTAATTCCACTCCACCAGGTCCGACTCTACCCGGGCCTGCTCCCCATATCCCGCCAGCCGGCAGGTCTCGAGCGCGCGCTGGAGCGGGCTCGTCAGGACGAGCGAAAACGCCCAGGAACGCAGCTGAGGGGCCAGCGCCATGGCCTGGCGCCGCCCCTTCTCGGTCAGGGGAAGGTCGGTCGTTCCGGTGTGCCGGCCGCTGAGACTCCATTCTGTTTCGCCGTGCCGCGCCAGCACCACCGACTGCGCCACCGGATCGGTCTCAGCCGGTCCGGAGGTCGACGTGCGAGGCGCCGCCGCTGATCTCGATATCGAAGCGGTCTGACGCCGCCGCGTAACCGTGGCTCTGCTGCCGGAAGTCCCCGCCGATCGCCCCGTAGAAGGAGCCATTGATGCGCAGCCCGCTGACGCCGCCGCTCACCGCCACGCGCCATTGCGCGTCGGCCGGCGCCCGCAGCGTCAGGTTGCTGACACCGCCCGAGATGTCGATCACGGCGGTGCCTTTCGGGCTGGGCAGCTGCGCGTCCATTCGGCTGGCGCCGCCCGAAATCTCAACCTTCGCGAGTTGCAGCCGGCGCAAGTCGAGGTGGCCGTTGGCCGTGCCGCCGCTGATCTTGATGGTCCAGGGGATGCGATCGGTCAGCGTGATGACCACGTGCCGGCGCGCTGCACCAAACAGGCGGAGCGGCGAGAAGCCCGAGCGGTCGCCAATCGCCAGCGTGCCGCTCTCACGGTCGAGGCTGATGGTCGGCGGATCGTCGCTGCCGGGGTACTCCACGTGGGCCCGGTAGAGGGAGTCGCCCAGATTCGTGCCTGCCTGGATATCGACCGTGGCCCCGCTGTAGCCAAGATCCAGAGTTGCCGCCGTCAGACCGCCCAAGCGGTCGGACACGTTGGCTTGCCGGGTGCCGAAGTTGGTGGCTGGTGCCAGGGTGGCATACGACACCGCCGCGATCACGATGACGGCAGTCGCACCCAGCCCGATCAGGGTGGCTTGCTGGCGCGGCAAGGTGTGATTGAGGATCAGTTGCAGCCCGAGGATCACGAGCAGCAAGGGCCACAGGTCACCGAGCCTGACCAGCGCGTCGGACGAGATAACGCCCACGTTTGCCAGCAGAACGATGGCGCCGATCGCGATCAGCAGTAGCGGGAATAGCAGGCCCCGGTTCCGATACATGCTTCCTAGTGGCGGCGAGCCAGTACCAGGAGCCCTACCGCGATCAACACAACGGGACCGACGATGTCCCAGCGAATGCCGCGCAGCAGGCCGAGGTTGTCGATCAGCAAGTAGGCACCAAGCGCGATCAGGATGATGCCGGCCCACAGCCCTCTCGGCCGGTCGCGGAGGGCCGCTCCCCACCAGCCGCCGCGCGCGGGCGGCGTGGGGGCGCCGGGTGGGGGAGGCGAGTCGGTCGGCGGTGGCCCGGCCGTGGCGCTTTCGTGGGTGCGAAAGCCGGTGCGAAAGTCCTCTCTGAGCTCCTCACCCATCGTGCGAAGCCGGGCACCGACGTTGCTCGTGGCCGACGTTGGCGCACCCACGGGTGGCTCCATCAGAAACCAGAGCACCAGGTAGAGGATGACGCCGATCCCAATACCGGGCGGGAGAATGGCAAGGATGACGAAGACGATGCGCACCAGCAGTGGGTCGACACCGAAGTAGGCGGCGAGGCCCGAACAGACGCCTCCGATAATGCGATCCGACCCACGCCGCAAGGCGCCCCCGGTCGTCTCGCCCATGGCGCGGCAATTATCGCACTTCGGGCACCGCCAAAAAAGAGAGGGCGCGCCTGGCGCGCCCTCGCCGAATCTCGCGCTGCTAGACGGCTCGCCGGCCGACGAGCAAGTTGTAGACGATGCCGATGATCGCCAGGATCAGCAGTAGGTGGATGAGGCCCCCGGCGACGTGGAGCGAGAAGCCAAGTAACCACAACACGAAGAGAACGACCACAACCGTCCAGATCAGACTGACCATGAAGAACCTCCGCCAAAGAATATCGTGCTACGTGATAGCATCGATATCAGATTACAGCACGGTGGCGTTGGTGTCAACCAGGGTGGCCGTGGCCCGGACCCGAGCCTTCCGCCGGCTTTCAGCAGCCCGGTTCTCCCGGATGTCCACAACAGGGCCTCGGAGGAAATCGCAGGCGATTCCGAATGAGCAGCCGGAGTTTGTGACCGAGCGGCATCGGTTGGCGAAGATTGGCCAGAAACGCATTCGCGGACGCTTGCCTGTCACCCATCCCGCTAGTCCAGGTTTTTGACGACATCCCCGCCGCGCATCACCATCCGCACGTGGTTCGCGTCGGCGAAAATGCCGGGGTCCCCGAGTGGGTCGGCGTCGAGGACGATGAGGTCGGCGCGCTTGCCCTCTTCGATGGTGCCGACTTCCTCGTCAATCCGCATCAGGGCGGCGTTGGTCCGGGTAGCCGCGATGATCGCGTTCATGGCGCCCATGACACGCGCCTGGCAGGCGATCTCCTTGCCTTTCTCGCCCTGCATCTCGGCGAGCACATCGGACCCGGATCCGATGCGCAGCCCTTTTTCATAGGCCAGTCCCAAGGAGTCGTAGGCGCCGGTCAGTCCCTGACGGATCTTGCGGACCATATCCGGAGTCCAGCCATCGCCGGCCTCGCGAGCACCAAGCAGCTCATAGGTGATCACCGTCGGAACGAGGAAGACGTCGTCGGCGGCCAGCATCTGATCGGCGGTCGCCTCGTCGAGGAAATTGCCGTGTTCGATCGAACGGACACCGGCCTTCAGGCAATTTTGGATCGCTCTCGGCCCATAGGCGTGAGCCAGCACGTAGGTTCCGACGGCGCCGGCGACGTCGACAGCGGCCGCCAGCTCCGGCACCGAGAACTGAACATGGTCCAGCTCATCGGTCGGCGACGCCGCGCCGCCGCTCGCCATCACCTTGATCTGGTCGGCGCCGCGGCGCAGGACCTCGCGAGCGGCCCACCGAACCTGATCGGCGCCGTCAGCGAGGATCGTTTCCGAGGCCAAGCCGGGAACCACCGGGAAGGTGGCGCGCGACGTTCGCTCGCGGTGGTCACCGTGTCCGCCGGTCTGGGAGATGAAGGGGCCGCTGATGAAGATCCGGGGGCCGCGGATCAATCCGAGGCGGACCGCTTCCTTGAATCCCCAGTCCAGGCCGCCGGCATCGCGAACCGTCGTGAAGCCGGCGTCGAGGGTGGCTTCGATCACTTCCTTGATCCTCAGCCTTGATCCTCAGCGCCAGCACGGCGGGCGGAAGAGCAACCTCGGCGGCGGCATCGAGGTCGATGAGCGCCAGGTGAACGTGGGCGTCAAGCAGCCCGGGCATCAGGGTTCGGCCCTGGCAATCGATGACCCGCGCATCCTTCGGTCCCGCCGGTCCGCTGCTCGCGCCGATCCGACGGATCCGTCCATCCTCGACGACCACGCGCGCGTCACGCTGGGGATCGCGGCCGGTGCAGTCGATGACGGTGGCGTGCTCGAAGACGGCGCTCACGGCCCGACTAGTTTATCTACGCGGCGACATAGGTTAGGAAGAGATCGGTCGCAAAGGCGAGCAGGAATCCGAAGAGGAGTCCCCAGGCCAGCGCCGCGGGGGAATTGAGCCGGCGGCCGATATGGAACATCTCATTGACGACGTAGATCAGGGCGCCGGCCGCCAACGCCAGGAAGAGGACATAGATATAGGTGGAGGTGAAGACATAGCCGATCACCGTCCCGAGGAAGGTCGGCGCGCCGCCGATCAGGCCGGCGGCCAGGAGGAAGCCCCAGGACGGCTTCAGGGTGTCGGTCGCCAGGGGCGCCGCGATGCCGAATCCCTCGGTGACATTGTGCAGTGCGAAGCCGATCACCAGCACCAGCGCAAAGGCGACCGCGCCGCTGGCCGCCGACTGGCCGATCGCCAGCCCCTCCGACAGGTTGTGCAGGCCGAGCCCGGTCGCGATCATCATCGCCAGCGTCCTGGGGGCGGCGGGTGGCGCGTGCTTGGTTCGACCGAACAGCCGCCCGTTGAAATACACGAGGCCGAGGAGTCCGAAGGCAAGCCCCGCCGCAAAGATCGCAAGGAGGGCGGCGAGGCTGCGATCGCCGTGATGCGTGGCCGCCAGCGCCGTCTCGATCGGGTCGACAGCATGGGTCAGGATGTCCCAGAGCAGGAAGATGAGCACGCCGGTGGCGACCGCGTTCAAGAAGCCCTGAACCGTGCGGGGGATGCCGCGAACCCGCCCGATCGGAAGGCCGATGAAGATGGTGGCGCCGGCGATGGCGCCCAGCGCGGAGGCGGCGGCGTGACTCACGATTTAATATTGTTAGCAGGTGCGAAGCTCAGGATTAGTTAACGCTAACACACGGTCCCCTCAACCCTCGGAGGTGATAGCCCATTACCTCGAAGCGATCTATTACATCCGCGCCGAGGGCGAGGTCGCGCGCAGCGCGCGCTTGGCGGACTGGCTGTCGGTCAGCCGGCCGACGGTGACGGCAGCGCTTCGACGGATGGTCCGAGATGGGATGGTCCGGCTGAACGCGCACAAGGAGATCCAGCTGACCGCGCGTGGGGACGCGGCCGCGGCGGCCATCGTCCGGCGCCACCGGATCGTGGAGCGGTGGATGACCGACGTGCTGGGACTCGACTGGGTGGCGGCCGACGCCGAAGCCGAGCGCCTGGAGCACGCGGTGTCCGAGGCAGTGGAGGAGAGGCTCTACCGGACGCTGGGCGGACCGAAGACCTGCCCGCACGGCAACCCGATCCCCGGCCATTCGACGATGCGGGCGCACGAGCTCCGGCTGTCGGCCCTAGGGCCGGGCGACACGGGAACCATCACGCGGATCTCAGAGGTGGCGCAGCGCGAAGCACCGCCGCTGCTGCAATACCTTCACGAGCGGGGCCTGCACCCCGGAACGCGGATCACGGTCGAAGAAGTCGACGAGATCGGCCGAACGATGAGGCTTCGGGCGGCGCGCCAGCTGACACTCAGCTACGAAACCGCGTCGAAGCTCTCGGTCGTGCGCTCGACTAAGCCGAGATCGCGACGGGTTTCCGCTCCTCACTGACGGCCACCGGCTTGACGGTCGTCGCCGAGTGGGGCAGGACGAGCCAGCCCGCGAAAACCACGACGCTGCAGATCACCGCGATGACAGTTGTTGCGTCCATGAGTTCTCCTCCTTCTTAATTGGCGTTGATGCTGGCGTAGGCGGGTTCGCCGTGTTGCGAGAGATCGAGGCCCAGGATCTCTTCGTCCTCGTGCACCCGCAAGGGGACGAACAGGTTGACGACTTTGAGGATGACGAAGGTGCCGGCAATCGACCAGCCCCAGGCGGCGCCGATCGCCACCAGCTGGATCAGGACCTGCTTCGGGTTGCCATAAAAGAGACCATTGGCGGCGGCCGAGTTGATCGCGACGGTGGCGAAGAGCCCGGTGGCAAGCGCACCCCAGGTACCGCCGATGCCGTGAACCGCCCAAACGTCGAGGGCATCGTCGACGTGGATCCGCTCGCGCAGCTGGATGGCCAGGTAGCAGACCACGCCCGCGCCGAACCCGATGACGATCGCGCCCATGACGTTGACAAAGCCAGAGGCCGGAGTGATGGCAACCAGGCCGGCAACCGCACCGGCTGCCGCACCGATCACGCTGGGCTGCTTCTTGTGCCACCAGCTGACCGTCATCCAGGTGAGGGCGGCCATCGCGGTCGCCGTGTTGGTGACGACGAACGCGCTGGTGGCAAGGGCGCCCGCGCCGAGTGCACTGCCCGCATTGAAGCCGAACCAGCCGAACCAGAGCAGGGCCGCGCCCAGCACGGTCATGGTGGCGTCATGCGGTTCGGCCTTCTGCTTGCCGAAGCCGATTCGGCGGCCGAGCACGAGGGCGGCGACCAGGGCTGAGACGCCCGAGCTGATGTGGACGACGGTCCCGCCGGCGAAGTCGAGCGCGCCGAGCTGGTGAAGCCATCCCCCAGCGCCCCAGACCCAGTGCGCGATCGGGTCGTAGACAAATGTCGCCCAGAGCAGGGAGAAGAGCACGAACGCCTTGAAGCGCTGCCGTTCGGCGAACGCGCCGCTGATCAGGGCGGGTGTGATAACGGCAAACATCATCTGGAAAACCATGAAGGCCTGATGCGGAATGGTGGGCGCGTAATCGGCGTTCGGCGTGAAGCCCACGTTGTTCAACCCGACCCATTCGAGGCCGCCGATGATATGGAACTTGTCCGGTCCGAAGGCGAGGCTGTAGCCCCAGAGAACCCACTGGACACTGATGAGGCAGAGGATGAAAAAACTGTGCATGATGGTTGAGAGGACGTTCTTGCGGCGGACGAGCCCACCGTAGAAGAATCCGAGGGCTGGCGTCATCAACATCACGAGCGCAGCCGACGCGAGGACCCAGGCGGTATCGCCACTATCGATTTTCATTCCGGGATTGTCTGACGATTGGGCCGGCGCCGGTAATGGACCGAGGCCACGGAAATTAGCGGCGGAGATCGTGCGCCCCGCACAAAGCGACGAATCCCCTCCCCCTCTGGGGGAGGGTTAGGGTGGGGGCTTCGAGCGGGCGACCCAGGTGCGATTGTCGTGGCAGAAGTGGAGGGCGGCGGGCTTCCGCCGGCGGAGCTTGTCCAGCGACTGCTTGAAGGTGGGTAGATCTTCCATCATCCCCTCGAGCGGCGCCTCACCCTCGAACATCGTGACGGTCCAGCAGGCATCTCCCGTCAGCACCGCGGGGCCCGCGGTGGTGTCGACCTCGACGCTCTGATGACCGGGTGTATGGCCGGGAGTCGTGATCACCCGGACGCCCGACACGATCTCGCGCTCGCCGTCGAGGAGCTCGACGCGGGCGCCGGCGAACTCGAGCCACTCCGCGGGCGTATCCGCATAGCGGTGTCTTCCCTCGTACTCAGTGCGCTGCACGTAAAACGGCGCCTGCGGAAACACGGCGTTCTGTCCGCAGTGGTCGAAGTGGAGGTGCGAGTTGATCACCCAGCGGATATCCGAGGGATCGACGTCGTGCGTGCGCAGCGCCTCTGCGACCGAGGCATTGACCGGGCGGTAATCCTTGATCAGCGCCAGTGGCGTGCCATAGCCGGTGTCGACCAGTCCCGCCCCGGCGGGGTGCTTGATCAGGAAGCCATGCACCGGGATTCCAAGAGACATGTTCGCCAGCCAGATGTGGCCGAGGTTGAGTCGGACGATCGCCTCCGGCGGCAGCGCCATCTCCGGATGCTACACGCGGATTCCGCGCACTTCCCTCCCCCGCGCGCGGGGGGGGGAGGCTGGGGGGCTACGCCTTGAGCAGCGGCAGCATCTCGTAAGAGCCGCCGAGCAGGTCGGTGGCGGGGGCCTTCAGGTATCCCTGCAACACGGAGGCGTACACGGACCGGAAATCCGTGGTGAATTTCAGGTTGCCGTTGTCCAGGGCGCTGAGACTCGGCGGCTCGCCGTAGAGGCCGCCCTTGACCGGCGCACCCAGCAGGAACATCGGTGCTGCGGTGCCGTGGTCGGTGCCCGCGCTGCCGTTCTCTTTGACCCGCCGTCCGAACTCGGACCAGGTCATGACCAGCACCCGGTCGCCAAGGCCGTGCCCCTGGAGGTCCTCCATGAACGCCGACAGCGCCTGATCGAGGTCAAGCAAGAGCTTGTCGTGGACCGGCTTCTCGCGGGCATGGTTGTCGAAGCCGCCCAGCGTCACGTGCGCGACCCGGACCCCGAGCCCGGAAACGATGGTTTCCGCGACCAGCTTGAGCGAGCTCGCGATTGGGCTGCCGGCTGGGTAGGTCGCTTTCGGCTGGTAGGTCGCATCCGTCGCCTGGAGTGCGTGTGAGGCTTGCAGCGCCTCGTTCAGCGTGGCGTCGAGCAACGCACCGAAAGGCGCCGGGGTGGCGCCTTTGAACGCGCCGTAGAACTTCATCAGCGGGTTTTCGACGTCGACCTGGGTCCCATGCTCGTTGACCGGCTGCAGGCGGAACGTCTTCAAGGATTGCAGCGCGGTCACCGGCGTGCTGGAGCGGAGCTCGGGCGGCACCAGTGACCCGGCGCTTACGCCTTCCAGCGCGTGATTCGGGGACTCGCCCACCTTGTCGAGGTAGTTGAGATAGCGGCCGAGCCAGCCGTCGCCGATGCCACTGTTTACACTGGCGGTCTCCCAGATCGACATCGAAGCGAAATGGGATAGGTTCGGGCTCGGGTAGCCGACGCCCTGCACGATGGCGAGCTGTCCGGCATCAAAGCGCGCCTTGAGCCCCTTGAGGTTGGGATGCAGGCCCAGCTGGCTGTTGAGTGGTAGGACCCCCTGGTCCTGCCGCAGCGTCGGGCGTGCGTCATGGTAGGCGCCGTCGGCAAAAGGGATCACGGTGTTGAGACCGTCGTTGCCCCCGGCCAGCTGCACCAGCACCAGGATGCGGTCGCTGGGCGTCGCGTTGGGCGAGTCGGCGGCCGCGGCGGCCAGGCCGTTGGCGAACACGGACGGCACCGCCGATCCGGCGAAGACCGGAATCAGGCCCTGCTTGATGAAATCGCGGCGGCTAAACACGGTTGCTCATCTCCATCAGTTCAGTTGGAATTCCGGCGTCGACAGCACCATGAACAGCAGGCCGGCCTGGTTCTGGGAATGCGCGGCCTGAAACGCCTGCAACCCGTCTCTGGTTGTGGGGCTGAGGTTGCCGTCGACCAGGGTGTTCGCCAGCTGGTCGAGAGTCGAGCTGGAGGGCGAGGGCCGCATCCGCTGCGCGGCGCCGTTGACGAAGTTGAGTCGCGTGAGCAGAGTCGAGCTGTTGATCCAGGCGGTGCCGGCCGGCCAACCCGCGACGTTTGGCGGGTAGAAAAGCACCTGGCCCATGGCGGCCGACGCGGCAACGGCGGCGCCGTAGGCCCTGGCGTCGCTAGCGGTCGCCCGCAGGGTCTGGGCAGCGAGCTCTGCCGGGCTCTTGATCAGGGCGCGGTACGCCTTCGGTGAGTAGAAGGCATCCATGGCGAAGATTTCCCGGACCACCTTGCCGACGTTGTAGTGCGATTGCTGGAAGGTGTCGGCAAGGTGACGCACGATCTCCGGATCGGGATTGGGATAGGCGAAGAAGCTGAACAGGCGGGTCGAGAGGCGCTCGGCCGTCGCACGCAGCGGCACCAGCATCTCGACGATGTCGTCGCCGGTGAAATTCCCGGTCTTCCCCATGAAGGTCTTTTGTCCGCTATCGAAGTACCTCGGATTGAAGATCGAATCCGTCGTGAAGCGCAGTCGCTGGCCGCCCGTGAGCGTCCAGCCGGTAAAGGCGCGGGCCGACTCGCGAACATCGTCCTCGGTGTAGTGCCCGATGCCGGTGGTGAAGAGTTCCATCAGCTCCCGCGCATAGTTCTCGTTGGGCTTGCCTTTGCGGTTGGTCTCCGTGTCGAGGTAGACCATCATCGCCGGGTCTTTCGAGAGCGCCTTCAGCAAGTCGTCGAAGTTGGCGAGCGCCATCTTCCGAAAGAGCTGGTTCTGCGCGTACATCTGGGCGGGACCGGCCTTGTCCAGCCCGCTGGTCAGCAGGCCGTGCCAGAAGAGGGTCATCTTCTCCTCGAGCGGCCGCGCGGTCTGCACCATGCGTTGCAGCCACCATGCCTGCACGGCGCCCGCGTTGGGACCTTTCTCGGAGGTGAGGTCAAGCGTTGGAAGCTGGGCCTCGAGCGCGGCATTGGAGATCTGCTGGTAGTTCAGCACCGACTCGGTCATCATCGTGCTGGTCATTGCGGCGTAGCGATCAAGCTCCGCGCTGGTCGCGCCGAAACCAGCGCGACGGAGCAAATGCGCGGCCCGGACGCGGGGGGTGCTGAGCGCACCCTGGTAGCCATGCGTGTAGTCGCGCACCCGGTCGAGAATCTGTGACAGGTCGTTGCCTTTCCACAGCGCGGCGAGCGCGGCCGCCGTTGCACCCGCGGCTCCGGTGGCGAGCACGGTCCGCCTCGAGACGGGCCGCTGCCAGATCGGCCGAGACCGTGTCGCGGGCGGCGTCGCGATCGGAGCGTCGTCCATGGTCAATTCGTAGGCTATGGCCCGAGCGTGAACTCGGCCTGAGAAGCCCCTTAGAAGGTTTAACGGGGGTACGCCACCCGCTCCGGCGCGCGACTGGCTAGTAGCCTGGCAGCGAGGAGGAGTTTGTGGCCGGGCCCGAGCCGTTCGACGAACCGCATCCGGCGACACCCACAACCAGGAGCATCGAGCCGAGCAGGACGACGATCACACGCCGCATCTCTTGTAGATTACGCGGGCAGGTTACGGTTGGCGCCGACCGGAAGGGCGTCCATATACTGACCGAGAGGCATGTCGCAGCAGCCGATGTCGCGCGAATCGATCGAGAAGAAACCCCGTACCCGCGGCGCGGATAACGTCGTCGCCTCCGTTTGTCCCTATTGCGCGGTCGGGTGCAGCCAACTCGTATACGTGAAAGACAGGCGGATCATCGACGTCGAGGGTAATCCCGACTCGCCAATCAACGAAGGCACGCTCTGCCCCAAAGGCGCCTCAACCTATCGCTACCTTGTCAACCCCAACCGCCTGACGTCAGTGCGCTACCGGGCGCCCTATTCGGATCACTGGGAGGACCGCCCACTCGATTGGGCGATGGACCGCATCGCCCAGCGCATCAAGGAAACCCGCGATGTGAGCTTCGTCGAGCGAACCCCCGATGGCAAGCTCGCCAACCAGACGACGGCGATCGCGACCCTGGGCGGCGCGACGATGGACATCGAAGAGAACTACCTGATCAAGAAGTTGTTCAGCGGCGGCCTGGGCGTCGTCTCCATCGAAAACCAGGCACGAATATGACATAGCTCCACCGTTCCCGGTCTGGGAACAAGCTTCGGACGGGGTGGGGCTACCACCTTCCAGCAGGACCTGGCCAACGCCGACGCGATCCTGATCATGGGCAGCAACATGGCTGAGAACCACCCGGTGGGCTTCCGCTGGCCGATGAAGGCGCGCGAACGCGGCGCCACCATCATCCACGTCGATCCGCGATTCAGCCGCACCTCGGCCGCCGCCAACCTCTATGTTCCGATCCGGTCGGGCAGCGACATCGCCTTCCTCGGCGGGCTCATCAACTACGTGCTGAACCGCGATCTCTGGTTCCACGAGTACGTCCTCGCCTACACGAATGCCTCCTCGATCATCAACGACCAGTACATCGACGCCGAAGACAACGGCGGCCTCTTCTCCGGATACGATCCCCGATCCGGCACCTACGACAACGCCAGCTGGGCCTATGCCGGCCCACCCCAGGGCGCGCCGCGCGACGAAACGTTGCAACACCCGCGCTGCGTCTTCCAGATCCTCAAACGACACTACGCCCGCTACACGCCGGAGATGGTCGAGCGGGTCTGCGGAACTCCCAAAGACCTCTTCCTTGAAGTCGCCGACGTGCTGGCGAAGAACTCGGGACGTGAGCGAACCAGCGCCATTTGTTACGCGGTCGGCTGGACACAGCAGAGCTACGGGGCGCAGATCATTCGCGCCGCGGGCATCCTGCAGCTGCTCCTCGGCAACATGGGCCGGCCGGGCGGCGGCATCATGGCGCTGCGCGGCCACGCCTCCATCCAGGGCTCCACCGACGTGCCGACACTGTTCGATCTGTTGCCGGGCTATCTTCCGCACCCGGCCGTGTTTAAAGGCGATGACACCCTCGAGAAATACATGCGCGAGTCGGCGGCCCGGGGCGGCTACTGGTCCAACCTCCCAAAGTTCATGGTTTCGCTGCTCAAGGCGTGGTATGGCGACGCAGCGTTAAAGGACAACGAGTATGGCTACCAGTGGATCCCCAAGCTGACCGGCGACCACTCGCACATCACCACCTCGGCGGCGATGGCGGACGGCAACGTCAAAGGCTTCATCGTGTTCGGGCAGAACCCCGCAAACGGCAGCCCCAACTCCGGACTCCAGCGCCGGGCGCTGACCCAGCTCGATTGGCTGGTTGCTGTCGACCTCTATGAGACGGAGACGGCCGCCTTTTGGTATGCCGCACCCGAAGGATGGAAGCCGTCCGATATCAAGACCGAGGTCTTTCTGCTGCCCACGGCCGGACCGGCCGAGAAGGATGGCACCTTCACCAACACGCAGCGCCTGCTGCAGTTTCACGACAAGGCGGTCGATCCGCCCGGTGACGCCCGGTCGGACCTGTGGCTCGTCTATCACCTCGGGTGCCGGCTGAAGGAGCTCTATCGCGATTCGGCCCGGCCCCAGGACCAGGGCCTGCGCCATCTCACCTGGGATTACCTCCCGCAGCATCCAGACCCACGGTGGCGCATCAAGGATGAGCCCTCCGCCGAAGCCGTCCTGAAAGAGGTCAACGGGTTCACCATCGCCGATCGCAAGCTGGTGCCCGACTTCGCCGCGCTCAAGGACGACGGGTCGACGGCGTGTGGCGTTTGGATCTACTCCGGGGTGTATCCAGAGGAGGGCAAGAACCTGGCCCGCCGGCGGGTCAAAGGCGACGGATGGGTCAGCCCGGAATGGGGGTTTTCCTGGCCGGGCAACCGGCGCCTGCTCTACAACCGGGCCTCAGCCGACCCGCAGGGCAGACCATGGTCAGAGCGGAAGAAATACGTCTGGTGGGACTCGTCTCAGGGCAGGTGGACGGGCTTCGACCGTCCGGACTTCCCGGAAACCAAGGCACCCGACACGCCCGCGAAGGCCGACGGCGCCGGCGTGGACCTTCACTCGGGCTCCGATCCCTTCACCCTCAAGGCCGATGGCCGCGGCTGGCTGTTCGCGCCCAGCGGACTCAAGGATGGCCCGCTGCCGACCCACTATGAGCCGCTGGAGTCGCCGCTCCACAACGCCCTCTACCCGCGCCAGGATAGTCCCGTGGCGAAGCGTTTCCCACGCAAAGACAATCGGATCAGTCCGCCCGGCGACCCCCAATACCCCTACATAGTGACGACCTATCGCGTGACCGAGCAATACACCTCCGGGGTCATGTCGCGCTGGGTCGGATGGCTCAGTGAGCTGATGCCCGAGATGTTCGCCGAGATCAGTCCGGAGCTTGCGGCCGAGAAAGGCATCGAGAACATGGATTGGGTCGTGGTCTCGAGCCCGCGCAACCAGATCGAGTGCCGTGCGCTCGTCACCCGCCGGATGCGCCCCTTCCGGCACAACGATGGATTGATCCACGAAATCGGCCTGCCGTACCACTGGGGCTACAAAGGGCTCGTCACGGGTGCGATGGCGAATGACCTGGTTCCGCTCAGCGAAGAGCCGAACGTCTACATCCAGGAGGACAAGGCCTTCACCTGCAACCTCCGCAAAGGCCGGCTGCGATGATCGACGCCTACAAGCGGTTGATGAACGTCGAGCCGCCGCCGCCGGCGAAAAAGGCCAGGGGCTTCTTCACGGATACCAGCCTGTGCATCGGCTGCAAGGCGTGCGAGGTGGCCTGCAAGCAGTGGAACCAGTTGCCCGCCGATGGGTTTGCGATGACCGGCAACAGTTACGACAACACCGGGACGCTGGGGGCGACCACGTGGCGCCACGTCGAGTTCGTGGAACAGGCAAAAGCCAACTCGAACCGGCAGGATCAGCGCTGGCTGATGATGTCGGACGTCTGCAAGCATTGCGCCAATGCTGCCTGCCTCGAGGCTTGCCCGACCGGGGCGTTGATCCGGACTGAGTACGACACCGTGTACGTCCAGCAGGACATCTGCAACGGCTGTGGTTTCTGCGTGCCGGCCTGTCCCTTCGGGGTCATCGACCGCGCCCCCAAGCACGGCCAGTTCGAGGCGGGGACGGCGCACAAGTGCACGCTGTGCTACGACCGCCTCAAAGACGACATGACCCCTGCCTGCGCCAAGTCGTGCCCGACGGCTTCGATCCAGTTCGGCGACGTCGAGGAGCTTCAGCAGCGTGCCCGGCATCGCCTCGCCGAGCTAAAGGCGCGCGGGGAAACAAAGGCAGAGTTGTACGGCATGCCCGAGGGC
>WNGD01001536.1_pt1 | contig 25953 bp, 23 predicted proteins | sample 5400671 | NCBI WGS metagenome assembly WNGD01 (sample SAMN13153369, study PRJNA577476) | soil metagenome | isolation source: 40 cm soil or saprolite under grassland replicate 2 | place: USA:California | collected 2016-06-15
TCCTTTGCTGAACGTCCCACATTACAAGGAGAATCACTTTACGCACACGTTTGCATAAAGTCGCAAAAACTTGGTTTAGTTTATGCACACGTTTGCATAAAGTATACAGAATCAAAATGCGGTTTGTCAAGGGTTTTGAAAAACGAAAAAATTCTCTAAGTCTGCAAGAAATTCTGGGTATGGTATACAATATAAGCCACAGAACGAAACTGAGAAGCAAATTCAAACAGGAGAATGTATATGACCACGACAGCTAACGTATTTCAGAATCACATCGGGAGTAAATGGCAGGGCGCAGAAAGCGGCCAGAATTTTGCTAATTGCAATCCTGCTACAGGGGAAATCCTGGGATATTTTCCTCTTTCAGGGGAGGCCGATGCCAATGCCGCTGTCACTGCTGCGCGAGCAGCTTTTGAGAAGTGGCGATTAGTACCTGCACCCAAACGCGGTGAAATCCTCTTTCGCGCGGGAGAACTACTCAAACAGCATAAAGAGGAGTTAGCTCGCACGATGACGCAGGAGATGGGCAAAGTTCTCAAGGAGACACGGGGCGATGTCCAGGAGGGCATCGACATGGCCTACTACATGGGGGGCGAAGGACGCCGGCTCTTCGGCCATAGTGTACCTGTTGAGCTGCCCAACAAATCAGGCGTTGCGATGCGCGACCCTGTCGGCGTTGTGGCATGTATTACACCCTGGAATTTCCCGGTCGCCATTCCTACCTGGAAAATTTTTCCCGCGTTGATCGCTGGCAACACTGTAGTCTTCAAACCAGCCAGCGATACGCCAATGAGCGCTTTGCGACTGGTCGAGATTTTGTATGAAGCAGGTCTACCCGAAGGCGTTGTCAACATTATTTTTGGGCCAGGCGGCACCGTTGGCGAGGCATTGCTGCATAACCCTGATGTTGCAGTCATCTCCTTTACAGGCTCAACCGAATCAGGCCGTCATGTAGCGATGGAGGCAGCAAAGTCGCTTAAACGAGTCTCCCTGGAAATGGGAGGTAAGAACGCAGTAATCGTGATGGATGATGCTGACCTCAATCTCGCGGTGGAAGGGATACTATGGAGCGCTTACGGCACCACCGGACAGCGTTGTACCGCCTGTAGTCGTGTGATTGTACACAGCGCGGTCCGCAAACAGCTTGTAGATATGCTGGTACCGCGCATTGAACAACTGCGCCTGGGCAACGGGTTAGACGAAAGTGTAGATGTTGGCCCGGTCATCAATGCATCCCAATTGGCGAAGATTCATAGCTATACCGAGATTGGCAAAGAAGAAGGTGCCAAACTTGTCATCGGTGGATATGCCGACCGCGAAGGCGAGTTAGCACTCGGCAACTTCTATCGCCCAACACTCTTCACAAAAGTACGCCCGAATATGCGCATTGCTCGAGAAGAAATTTTTGGGCCGGTACTTTCAATGATCGAAGTACCATCGTTTGAGGAAGCTATTGCAGTGAATAACAACACAAAATTTGGGCTTTCCAGCGCGATCTATACGCAGGATATCAACCGGGTACAACGGGCCATGCATGATATCACGACGGGCATCCTCTACATCAATTCGGGTACAACAGGCGCTGAGATTCAGTTCCCCTTCGGCGGCACGCGCGGCACCGGTAATGGACATCGAGAGGCGGGAATAGCAGGCCTGGACGTGTTCACCGAATGGAAAGTGGTGTATACCGATTATAGCGGTAAGTTACAGAAGGCGCAGATTGACGAGTAGAGGGCTCTCTATTGGGAAGTATAGGCATCAAGTTAATGTCGTTGTAAGGCCACCACCTCACCCCAGGGCGGCCGCAAGGACACTACTATACTCTCCAATGGCTTAATAGGCGACTTCGTGTATAGTAGGGGCGTTGCCCTTGCGGCCGCCCTCGTTCATTTAACTTGAAGCTTATGGGGGATACTCTATTGGGAAGTACATCTCTATGGCAGCTTGAACTAAAAGAAACAGACAGGGTATTTTCAAGTAGCCTATTACAAGGCTCACTCCATACAGAAGTTGCGGTAATAGGAGCAGGCATTACAGGCACTGCGGTGGCGCTCTGGCTTGCACGGGCAGGAATAAAGGTCAGAGTGTTGGAGGCTCGCAGTATAGCGGCGGGAGCCAGTGGACGCAATGGCGGATTTATCTCAGATGGCACAACCGCATCGTATACAATGACCATTCAACGATACGGACGAGAGCAAGCCCGGCGCCTCTGGGCATTTACCGTGCGCAATCACGAGTATGCCGAGAGATTTATCGAAGAATTAGAGCAACAGGGTTGGCCGTGCGGATACAGGCGTAACGGATCCCTTAAGTTAGCTGCTAAAGAGTCTGAACTGGAGCACATCATTGAAAGCGCCTTACTGCTCAACAAAGATGGCTGGGAAGTGCAGGTTGTGAAGCGGAATGATCTGCCGGTACGCTTGCGCGATGCCTATTTCGGCGGCACCTATTATCCTGCGAATGGTGAGTTACATCCAGCCAGGTTCGTCACAGGGCTTGCATTGCTGGCACAGCAAGCAGGGGCAGTATTTCATGCTGAGAGTCCCATTATCGGGATTGCTGAGGGTGAAGATGGCTTTTTGCTTAACACACCAGGTGGGAAATTACAAGCACGCACGCTGGTGCTTGCCACAAATGCATGGTTGCCAGAGATGGGTGCAATGGTTGGTGCAAACTGGCTGTCTAGCAGTATTATCCCGATTCGCGGCCAGGTCATTGCCACGGAGCCTGTGAATGAACTACTCTTCCCCTGTCCATGCTCAGCAGATGAGGGATATCAGTATTGGCGCCAATTAGCTGACGGGCGACTGGTTGTAGGAGGCTGGCGTAACCGCTCCTTTGATAGTGAATCGCAGACATATGACGAGACTCCAAACGAGGGTGTTCAACAACACCTTGACGCATTCGTCCATGAAACGCTCAATCTGCCACAAGTACGTGTCGCCAATCGCTGGGCGGGCATCATGGGGTTTACAGCCGATAGCCTGCCGCTGATCGGGCGTCTTCCAGGCGTACCAAACTGTTTTATTGCCGGAGGGTATACTGGTCATGGGAACGCATTTGCGATACACGCGGCACTGTTGGTCAGCGAACTCGTGCAAGGAAAGAAACATCCTGACGAAGAGCTATTTGATCCTGCGAGATTCGATCGGGGATTGTAGCACTTACAGCGTCACCCTATTTCCCCCCGCGGGCATAGTGAATCTTAAGAAGCCGCCCTGAGCCAGGCGCGTACAAACTACTGTAAGTGTAAAGAACGATAAAAGCAGGGCAGCGCTTCTCAATTCGTATATCCCGAAATCAACAAGGCTGAGTTGATTAGACCCGCTCGTGAAGAAACGCCACAGAGCAGGACCTTGCTGCACACCATTAAACGTGAAGAGAGCCAGTCCAATCGTTAGCGAAATGAACAGGTCGACGCAAAAGCAAATAGCTGCCATACGCGGACCGAGCAGCCAGAAACGTTTGCTGAGGCGTTCGCGTTTGGTAGACTGTATGCGTCGTGTCGCCCAATAAGGGGCAACAAGGAACTGTAAAATCAGGAACAACAGGGGAGCAGCTACATATACCCAATCGGGGAAAAACGCAGGGGTAATAAGAGCACCAAGACGGCCCAGCGTGTAGAGAAACACACCCTCTATCACGCCGCGCCGGTAACTGACTTTATTAAACATCAGACGCTGCCTTGTTTCTATTTCCTTACATTCAGATGAGAAAGATGCGGCAGCAGCGTTTCTGAATGCATATGGGTATTAGTTGCAGCCGCAACTGCCACCACCACAGCCACAACTACCACCGGCAGAAAGTCCTATGTCGTCATATGCGCTATCTTCGCTGCTACTCGAAGCAAGGGCGAAGACCGAGAGCAGACGACGCACCTTCTCGCTGTGGCATTTCATACATACGACATCATCGGCGTGTTGATGGCTGACAAGTAGTTCAAATTTGGATTTGCAGTCCGAGCAGTAATACTCGTACAATGGCATAGAAAGTTACCTCCAATTGGCGGGAAACGCTTTATTACATAGAGATATTGTATTGTCTGGTTTAGATATCGTCAAGTACAAAGGGATTTTGTATGGCACTCACTATAGGTATTATCGGACTTCCACAGAGCGGGAAGACGACTTTATTTAATGCGCTGACTAAAGCAGGAGCGCCGGTCAGTGGCTATGCGACGAGTACAGTGCAGGCTAATATAGCGGTTGTTCAGGTACCAGATGCGCGCCTGCAGCCACTCGCAGAAATTTTCAAACCGAAAAAGGTTACATACGCAACGGTTGAATTCGTGGATGTCGCGGGTATAGGCCAGGGAGCACATACCGCGACTGAGAGACGCGAGGGTTTGAGCGCCGAATTTCTTGGGCATATTCGCAATGCCGATGCCCTGGCGATTGTTTTGCGTACATTTGAGAACAGCAACGTTCCCCACATTTACGATGACATTGATCCCAACCGGGACCTGGATAGCCTGAACGCGGAGCTGGCATTGACCGACCTTGCAACGGTCGAAAGGCGTATCGAACGCACCACTAAGGCTGCGAAGTCAGGTGATAAAAAATACCAGCAAGAACTAGAGGTACTACGGCTGTTGCAGGAAGCTCTCAATGATTTGAAACTAGTTAGCCAGGTTGAATTGCTTGCACAGGACCGGGCAGTGCTAAACGAACTGTTTCTGCTCACTATGAAGCCACGCATGTATGTCTTAAATGTCAGCGAAGACGTGCTGGGCGCGGCAAACGATCTGCTTGAACGTATCGCTGCAGGCGAGGATGTTGATGTAGAAAAATTAGAGGGCGAACTTATTGGCATTGCAAAAGTTGCTAAACGAGCGAAAGCCGAGGGTTCCGAAGTGGTCGCTGTTTCGGCTCGCCTTGAGGCCGAGCTTACTGAATTACCGGAGGAGGACGCAGACGAGTACCTGGAATCGCTTGGCCTGCCCAAATTAGGTGCAGATCGCGTGATTCAAGTTGGTTACCGGCTGCTCAACCTGATTACATTTTTGACGGCTGGCGAGGACGAAGTACGCGCCTGGACGGTTACCAGGGGAGCGAAGGCACCGGAAGCAGCAGGGAAGATCCATACTGACATCGAGCGCGGTTTCATTCGTGCCGAAGTGACACGTTTTGATGACTTCATGGCCTGTGGTTCGTTTGCTGCTGCTGCAAAGAAGGGATTGCAACGACTTGAGGGGAAAGACTACGTGATTCAGGATGGGGATATTGCTCATTTCCGGTTTAATGTGGGGAAAGCCTAATGGACTTCAAGGTCGTTCTCTTCCCAATGTGACCAGTCCTACCCCTGACAAAATCGTGAGCATTGCGATAAGCCCAACCATTGTGATTTGCTCGCCTGCCAGCGCTACGCCCAGGCCTACCGCCACCAGCGGATTAACGTAGGCATAACTGGTCGCCAGTGCTGGCCGCACATGACGTAATAAGTAGCCATAGGCGCTGAAAGCCACCAGCGAACCGCCGATAATGAGATAGGCCATGGCTGCCAGTGACCGAGGACCTGGTATGCTCGTCATGCGTTCGCCGGTACCAAAACCGACAATGAACAGCATGACACCACCCGCAAGCATTTGAGACGCGCTCGCCATCAGACCCTTAGGACTGGGCAGGTGCTGGCTCAAAATAGAGCCAAGCGCCCAGCTTACCGGAGCGATAAGCAACACAATAGCGCCTAAGGGATTGGCATGCAGGCCATTTTCAAAGTTTAAGAGCACTACTCCTAAAAATCCCAGTCCCAGTCCAGACCACTCTAAGCGCGTAGGCCAGCGTCCAAAAAGTCCGGAGAAAAGCGCTGCCCAGAGAGGGATCGCTCCCAGAGCCAGCGCCGCCAGACCTGAGGAGACCCACTGCTCGGCAAAAACTACTCCACCGTTACCAACTACAAGTAACAATCCACCTACAACGATTCCTGTCAACCATTGCTTACGTGTAGGCGGCTCGTGTTTACGAAGTCGTAAAAAGAGATAGAGTATGATACCTGCCGTTAGTTGGCGCACACCAGCTAGAATGAAAGGTGGGAAGCCTTGTAATGCGATTCGCATTGCCAGGTACGTCCCGCCCCAGATAAAGTAGAGTGAGAGCAAAGACAGGATGATGAGGAGACGTTCCCGGAGGGTTGTAGTAGTTCTAGGGACGATTGAAGAGGATTTCACCTCGTTAAGTTCATTTTCTGTTTGTTCTTGTATTGTTCCGGTCGAGTCGCTATCTCTCATCAAGAGTCCAGTCTTTGGAACGCAGGTTGGCTATATAATTAATAGTAACTGGTAAAAATATATGTTACTAGAGCCAATGTACCTATTAAAAGGAGTTCATTGGCCTATATTATGTCTATTAACAGATGAAGTACCCCTTTGTACTTCTCTCTTGTTATACACAACCTCGTATATGTATGATAGGATAAGGCTAGGCAAGAATCTATCTGATTCTTGCGTTTTAAACTTGTATCGTTCTGAAATTGATCTGTAAGCAACCAGGAGGTTCCATGTCCGAATCCGATCGCTTGAAATCTGATATTGATGAACTTGTTCCAGACATGGTGGCGATGCGCCGGGACCTGCACGAACATCCCGAACTGGCATTTGAAGAAGTCCGTACTTCTGGCATTGTTGCACAACGTCTGCGAACTATGGGGATAGAAGTACAAACCGGCATCGCTAAAACGGGCGTGGTCGGTCTGCTGCGTGGGGGTGCAACTAAGCCGGGAGCAAAGACTATTGCCATCCGCGCCGACATGGATGCCCTTCCCATTCACGAGTTGAATGAGATAGATTACCGTTCAACAATCGATGGCAAAATGCATGCCTGCGGACATGATGGGCATACCTCAATTTTGCTCGCAGTAGCTGATATCTTAAATAAACGTCGTTCAGAACTGACTGGCAATGTGAAATTTGTTTTCCAGCCAGCCGAAGAGAGGATCTGTGGAGCTCAGCCAATGATCAAAGAAGGGGCCATGCAAGGAGTTGATAGTATCATAGGCCTGCACCTGATTAGCGATTATCCTTTCGGGCGTGTTGGTGTTAGGGCTGGCCCTCTCTTTGCCAGCGTTGACAGGTTTACCCTAACCGTCAAAGGTAAAGGTGGACATGCCGCCATGCCAGAGACGACAGTCGATCCGATTGTCATCTCAGCATACATTGTTACAGCGCTACAGACACTGATCAGTCGTGAAACTTCCCCATTCAGCCCTGCCGTTATTACCATCGGCAGAATACAAGCTGGTACGGCTTTCAACATCATACCTGAAAGTGCAGAAATGCATGGCGCGATGCGCGCATTTAGTGCGGAACAGCGTAGTAAATTAGTGCGTCGTATCAGCGAGATTGCGAAGGGCATAGCAACTGCAATGGGGGGCTCTTGCGTGATAGATGTGATCGATGGTTGCCCGCCTTGTGTAAATGATTCAAAGATGACCGCAATTGTGCATAATGCGGCAGTTGCTGCGGTAGGAGAAAAAGAAGTGGATGACAGTGAAGCTCTCCTGACCACAGCTAGTGACGACATGGCGTGTTTCCTCGAAGCTGTGCCAGGCTGCTACTTCATTGTGGGTGCAAAAAATGAGGAGAAGGGTGCAAACTATCCTCACCATCATCCACGCTTTAATATTGATGAAGATGCTATGCCTATCGGGGTAGAGGTATTGTCACGTGCCGCAATGAATTTTCTGAAAGACTAAGGAGTAGTAATCTGTAATGCAAAGACCAAAGGCAATCATTTTTGATCTCGATGGTGTGTTAACCGATACTTCAGAATACCATTATAAGGCCTGGAAGCAACTGGCTGATGAAGAGGGTATTCCATTTACAAAACAGGAAAATGATGAGCACCTGCGTGGGGTCAGCCGCCGTGAGTCATTGATGTATATCATTCGAGGTCGCAATTACTCTGAAGCACAGATTCAAGAGATGATGGACCGCAAGAATCGTTATTATACTGAGATGATTAAATCGATGACACCACAAGATCTTGTAGCAGGTGGAAGAGACTTGTTGAGCGAGATTCGAAATGCAGGCATCAAAGTGGCCATCGCATCCAGCAGCAAAAATTGTCACACGGTACTCGAACGTCTGGATATCTTGAGCTACCTCGACGGGATAGCAGATGGCTATAGTGTGGTGAATACCAAGCCTGCACCGGATCTTTTCGTCTATGCTGCGGGCATAGTGCAAGTTCCTACTCCAGCCTGCCTGGGAGTAGAAGATGCTGATGCGGGCATCGAAGCTATCAAGACTGCTGGAATGCAGGCCCTGGGAATCGGGCCAGAAGAGCGTTTCCATAGGGCGGACAAAGTTCTACCAACGCTCGCTTCTTTACATTTGGAAGTTATGTTAAACTGATGTATTGGAAGACATGTTAAACTAACGTAGGGACACCCTTGCAGGTGTCCTTTCAAAATAGGTGAAGAAAGGCTAAGTTGTGAATCCTTGGTATATTGAAGAAAGCAAGTTTGATCCCAAAAAACTCCATAGTCGCGAAACGGTGTTTACCATCGGCAATGGCTATTTCGGTACACGAGGTACATTTGAGGAGGATTATCCTAAAGCAACACCGGGGACATTGCTGGCTGGTGTTTTTGATAAAATCGCTATAGCTAAAGAGGAGTTAGCTAACGTTCCCGATTGGCTAACAATTAAGCTGTTTGTGAACGATGAACGCTTTCGCCTGGACCATGGCAAAATTCTCGATTACCAACGCACTTTAGATATGCAATATGGCATCCTTCGGAGGGAGGTACGGTGGGAAAGCCCAGGTGGTATCCGTATTCGAATTATGAGCGAACGCTTTGCCAGCCTGGCGGATGAGCATGTTGGAGCAATTCGCTACAGTGTGACAGTGGAAAAGCAACCTACAAAAGGAGAAAAGCTTGATGTGCTGTTATGGTCTGCTCTCGATATGGCTGTGGGAAATTACGACCTGATACACTGGGAGCCTGTAGAGCAGCGTCGCGACGGCGAATTAATCTGGTTGCAGACACAAACACGTCATTCATCAGTCCAACTGGTCCAGACGATGAGCTTTACATCACGGAATTGCCAATTCCAGAAAGAGTTAATCCGCTCAGATACCTCCCCAAGCATTCGCCTATACAAGAAATTGGCTGTTGGAGAAACAATGACAGCAGAAAAACTCGTCGTCATGTACACCTCACGCGATGTGAACGATCCGCTACAGACTGCGATTGACCACCATCATCAAATTTTGCAATCGAGTGCATCGCCTGCAGAACCAGGCAAGCAGTATACACTTTTAGTAGAAGGGACCAGGCGTACCAATCCATGCGTGCACGTTGACCCGTATGAGACATTGCTTGCGGAACATAAGAAGGCATGGCAACATTACTGGCAGGTTTCGGATGTCCTCATTGAAGGTGACGACAAAGCACTAAAAGCTGTGCGTTACAATATCTATCAATTGCGCATCAGTGCCCCGGCGCATGATAACCGCTATAGTATTGCTGCGAAAGGCTTGACGGGCTTTGGCTATCATGGTCACATCTTCCATGATACCGAGATATTTATGCTACCCTATTTCACCTATGTGCATCCAGACATTGCCCGCAACCTGCTGCTCTATCGCTATAGACTTCTTCCGGCTGCACGAGCCAAAGCGAAAAGCAACGGCTACGATGGAGCACAATATCCCTGGGAAAGCACATTAGATGGAGGGGAAACTACACCACCCGCGATTGTCCATCCGGAAACTGGTGAACTGATCCCGGTGCTCAACGGTCAGATAGAATTGCACATTACAGCAAGTATCTCATATGGTGTCTGGCAATACTGGCATGTTACAGGTGATGACGAGTTTATGCGTGATTACGGAGCTGAGATGTTACTGGGCACCGCTGAGTTCTGGGCTAGCCGTGCCCAATGGAATCCCGAGAGTGGTTATTATGAGATTGACAATGTGATTGGTCCCGACGAATGGCACGAACACGTCAATAATAATGCTTATACAAACTACATGGCGAAATGGAACATTCAGATTGCTATCCATGCTCTGCATTGGCTCCGGTCCAACGCTTCTGATAAAGCAAAGGAATTGACGCAGCGACTTGATTTGAATGAGAAGCGCCTGGCCCGTTGGCATGATGTAAAAGCTCACATGCGTATTCCACAAGATAAGCGCACAGGTCTCTTCGAACAATTTGATGGCTTTTTCCAACTTGAGCCTCTCGACCAGGAGAAATATCAAGGGCGTGCTACTTCCTACCAGGGCATCCTGGGTATGAAGGTAGTGCAGTACTATCAAATTATCAAGCAGGCCGATGTCTTGATGTTACTAACCGTGCTGAACCAGCAGTTTGATCTCAAGACGAAGAAAGTCAACTGGGATTATTATTACCCCCTCACTGACCATGATTATGGCTCTTCACTTACACCAGCTTTCCATGTCATCCTGGCATGTGAGTTAGGTCTGGTTGATACTGCCTATAAGATGTTCATGAAAGGCGCATTGGTTGACATTGAAGATCAGCGAGGAAACACAGAGGAAGGCATTCATGACGCCTGTGCAGGAGCAGTGTGGCAGGCAGCGATCTTAGGATTTGCAGGATTGCGCTTTAACGATGATGGATATACCACAACTCCAAGCTGGCCGCAGGATTGGAAGCGCCTTGCTTTTAAGTGTTTCTACAAAGGCGAAGAAATTTCGATCGACTTGCGAAGATCATAGAAGGAGTTCTTTTTGGAGATCACATTCCTTGGCCAGGCTGGCCTGTTTATTGAGACTCGGCACGGAACTATTCTCTGCGACCCCTGGTTCAATCCAGCATACTTCGCCTCATGGTTCCCTTTCCCTGGCAACGAGGATGTGAACCTGGAGAAAATCTCACGTCCAACCTATCTGTATGTCTCGCACCTGCACCATGACCATTTCGATCCACAGTTCCTGAGCAAGCATGTCTGGAAAGATGCCACCGTGCTGCTGCCAGATTATCCATTGAACCTGCTGGAGCGTAGACTAAGGGAACTTGGCTTCACGAATTTCATCCAGACGAAAAATGGGCAGGTTACTGAAGTAGATGGGCTGCGTTTCATGATTATGGCGATGGTTGCACCCATCGATGGTCCACTTGGCGATTCCGGCTTGATGGTGGACGATGGCGAGACACGCATCTTTGACCAGAATGATTCACGTCCAATTGACCTGGACGTTTTACATAGTCACGGGCCTTATGATGCCCACTTCCTACAGTTTTCCGGGGCTATCTGGTATCCGATGGTGTACCGGTTCCCAGAGAAAATGTTACAGGCCCTTGGGCGCAAGAAACGCGAGAATGAAATGGCTCGCGCCCTACGCTACACGCGAGAAATCGGCGCAACCTTTGTCATTCCATCTGCCGGACCGCCTTGTTTCCTTGACGATCATCTTTATCATTTCAACGATTTTGATCGCGACCCTACAAACACATTTCCTGATCAGACAGTTTTCCTGGAATATTTACAGGCCAATGGACTGGACAACGGGCGCCTGATGATCCCAGGAACCGTCGCAACTCTTACAAAAGATGGCTGTACCGTTGTACATCCCTATCCAGAGGAACAGGTGCAGGCTATTTTCACGCAGAAACGTAGCTATTTGGAGCACTATAAGGCTTGCCAGCAACCGATTATAGACGCGCAGAAGGCTTCATGGCCACGAGGTCAGGTAGATATTCTGGCTTCAATACAAGACTGGTTTGAGCCACTACTCGAGCAGGCTGATTTAACCAGTGTGGGGATTAATGGGCGTGTGCTGATCGACTGTGACGTGCAGCAGATTGTGCTTGATTTCCATACCAGGCGCGTCTATGCATGGGAAGACACTGTAGACCCCGATTTATCGAGGGACGAGCGAAGCAATGACTGGGATTACCGTTTCCATATAGACCCGGCGCTCCTCGAATACTGCATCATTCACCACGAGGAGGACTGGATCAACCAGATTTTCCTCTCCTGCCGCTTTGAGGCCGAGCGCAAGGGAGCGTACAACGAATATGTATACAATTTCTTCAAATGCCTCACGCCAGAACGTCTACAATATGCCGAGGGTTACTATGCCGAAAAGACTGCTGTAAAACAGCTCTGGGAAAGCAACGGCTATCGCATCCAGCGGCGCTGCCCTCACTTGAAGGCAGATCTGACTCGCTTTGCGCACATCGAGAACGGCATCCTGACCTGCACAATGCATGGCTGGCAATTCGAGCTAGCCACCGGTCGCTGCCTGACTTCAGAGGGTCATCCACTCTATGCCCAGCCTATCGCGGAAACAGCTGCCACTAATGGTTTAGTGGAAGAAATGGAGCAAGAGTCTACAGTCGGGCAAGTACAAGCGATCAGAACCAGGTGCAGCCACTGCTGGTATAATCCGAAAGATTTGCCGGAAACCTCTAAAACGAAAACAGGGTCATGAAGTTGATGTCTGACAATCGTGGGGAACGCTCTCGCCTTTTGCATGCCAGGAAGATCCAGCCCTGTCATGCTTCGATTATTATAGCATAAATCAGCCTGTAGAGCAACTTTAGCAGTCATACTGGCAGACATTTGGAGATAAGCATGCTGAACAGTTCCTCGAGGACAGCAGTCAAGGCAACGAACAGGCTGCTTGTCACCTTTCGCTGCGCTCAGGCTCTGTCTGCTGCCCCGGATGTCATCCTGAGCGAAGCGAAGGATCTAGCGCGATGGGTCCAGAGATGCTTCGCTGCGCTCAGCATGACACTGGCATGCAACTCAGGGGAGCATATTATCGCCGATTCATTGGACTTCCGTAGGTGTGCCACAATCCAGATGAAAAACACCATCTAAGCACTCACAATGGATTACCCATCAATCCTACGTAACGGGCAACAACTTACCACTTCTTACATCATAGATGAAGCCGCTGACTTCAATATTCTTTAGAAGAATCGGTGAGTTCTTGATGGTCGCCACATCATCACGCACCGACTGTTCCAAGTTTTTGAATGGAAGAAAGTCGATGTGTTCAGCATCAGTATTCAGTTCCTGCTTCAACTTCTTACGTAAATCCTCATTACTGAAGGTCAACATGCCACAGTCGGTATGATGAATGACCACTACTTCATTCGTGCCAAGTAATTGCTGCGAAATAGCTAGTGAGCGAATTGCGTCATCGCTGGCTCGTCCACCCGCATTACGGATGACATGAGCATCCCCTTCTTCGAGGCCAAGGAAGCGTGATGGCAGAAGCCGAGCATCCATGCACGTCAACACAGCCACATGCCTTGCGGGAGGCATGGGTAAATTCCCTTTGCTGAAAGAAGACGCATAAGCATCGTTTGCCTTACGGAATTCCTGAGCGACTGTCATTGAAATCTCCTTTCACTACAGAAGCCAACGAACGAAATAAGTTCATCGCTTCTAATCCTATACATACTCAATAAACATTAACAACTTCATCCAACCACCTGTAGGTGCCGATTTATCGCGCACACCGCCGATTTATCGGCCTTTCAGCGGATTTCCTGATATCTGGATTAATTTGTGAAAAGTCATTATGTTATGAAACAGGAACTTGAGCCAGTACTTCGTCCACCTGTTCGAGAAGGCGCTGCGTATTAGCGAATCCGTAGTTCACTGCATGAGCACGTCCTGCAGTATCCAATACTACCGTGCTGGGCACAGTGAGCACTCTGAAACGTTGAGTCAACTCAGGTGAATTGGGCGCGTCAACTTCCGCTACGGAAACTTTACTTCCTCTGGCATCCAATACGCGTTGTAGAGCGGGTATCTGCAACTCATGGCATTGACGACAGTCTGAACTACTGAACGCTAAGATACGCACAGGAGATAGGCTAGCATTAGCGTCCCTATCACCCTTGCCCAAGGTTAGCGGAGTAGCGGCAAGCGCACGATGACGCTGCGCCTCGACAAAACGACGCCCTGACCAGACTGTTAGCCACAGTAGAATGCTTACCAAAACAAGCACACCAATCCGTAAGAAGAACATTGACATCTTGTCTACACTCCCCGCCAGTGGAAACCGCCCTCGTAGCGTACGCGCGGAAGTATACCCAGGCGTCCGAGATGATAGTACACAAAGCACCCGGCACAGAAACCAACGGTTAGGTTAATACCGGCCAGCACAAAAACAATCAGGTCGAGTGTCCAACCAACGACGGTGGCGCTGGTCAGGAAAAGTAGAAGATTTGAGGCTATCAGAAATGCTGCGCCAACACCTTGCGCGAAACGATGAGGCGCTGGATCATCCTCTACAATTCTTGGACGTAACAGGTGCAGCGGTAGGACGATATAACGATAGAGTAAGCGGAAAGGACTTACCGACGGCACAATAGCGGCAAGTGCCAGGATGATAGCTGTAACGAGAACAATAATAGGCTGGTTCAAAAGAAAGGCGAGGGCGGTGAGCAAAACGGTTCCAGCTTGCGAAAACTTGGCCAGGTGCGTATCTACACGCGGTGCATTAGCAGAAACAACAGATGTGGTCTCCATGAAGCAAGTCTCCTCATGTATCAAGTGAGTAATAACTATACCGACAAGAAAAACTTTTTACAAGTCAAAGTACACTTAGTTGATTTACTAACTCAACTAACGAAGTTAGTGTAGCTTATGAAAAGGAAGGATGTCAAGGTCTGAAGGAAGAAGCATAAAGAACAGAACAGGGTAGGAGCCGGCTCCTACCCTGTTCTGTTCTTTATGCCTCCCAATTATGCGCTCTGTGCTCGCAACTCCTGCAGCGTTGCCAGGCGCTCTTTCGCAACAGACCCGCCAGGGTTCGCTTTAGCAAGATTCTTATAGACGCGGCTAGCCTGCTCATACTCACCTACAGATTGGTAGGTCTGACCGAGCATATCATAGGCTTCGTAGTTAGTCCGATCAATCGCGATTAACTGTTGAAGCGCTGCAACCGATTCTTTGACCTGGTTTGTCTCAAAGTAATGGCGAGCAATGATCGACTGGTACTGTGTCGCCTCCTTCGCACGACCTATTTGCCAGCAGTAGCCAACTACTTCACGCAAGAGATCCATATCGTTGGACTTCAATTCTACCGCACGACGCAGGTTCATGAAAGCATTTTCGGTGTCACCCATTTCGCCATAGATATTGCCGATCTGCCGTAGTGTATCGCCAGCCTCATTGAGAAGATTCTTGCGCAGGTAGATATCCGCAAGCAAGCACAATTCCGCTATTCCTTCTTCCAACAAGCCACGACTTATTGAGATATCAGCTAGCTCTTTATGAGCGCGAGGATCCTGATGATCCAGGCGTACCATCTCCTTCAGAACACTTATTGCATTATCTACCTGGCGCTTATCACGATAGAACCGTACCAGGTCAGCATATTCTTGTAGCGCTCCATCGATATTTCCCTGACGCGCTGAAATTTCCGCCAGTGTAGAAGAGACCTCGTCTCGATGCGGTGTCGTCTGCTTTACCTGGCGCAAGATCGCCTGCATCTGCTCCTGCTTTCCAACACGTCCATATGCCTTTGCCAATAGCAACGAAATCTCAACTTCCGGCGCCTGATGCTCTTCACCCTCTTCACGTGGACGCGCCGCCCAGTCAGCGGGATCGATAACGCTACGTTGACCACTGCGAACGCTTTGTAGTGCTTGTTCAAGCTGTTGAATTGCCGCTTCGGGTTTGCCTTGCGCTAATAAGCAATGAGCTGAACTCACTCGAGCCATGACTTCGTAAGAGCTATCCCGTATTGCGTATTGGTAAGCATCAAGAGCCTGGTCAAAGTACCCAGCCTGCTGGTGTATCAGACCAAGCGCAAAACGAACATCGAAATTATTCGGATAGGTTTCAACCGCCTGCGTATACTCTCGCACCACCGTTTCATAGTTCCTTTGCCCCTCTCCACGCAACTGCCAGCGAATACGTGTCAACACCTCCAGTGTTGTGGCACGAACTGTTCCGACACCGGTTACCATTGCAATATGCCAGCGTACCAGCGCGGTAATATTACGCGGATCTACTTGCAGCACTCGCTGATACTCTGCTACTGCCTGCTGGGAGCGCCCCAATTTCTGTAAAGCGAGGGCATAGTTCAAGCGAGTCGGCACACTTGTTGGGCTTTCATGCAAAGCATGCTCAAGTTCAGTAAGGGCACGATCCATATAGCCCAGGCGCAGGTACGACTCCGCCGCCAGGCTTCGCTCACGCAGCAAATCTTCCTTGTTGCCCTGTGTAGCAAGCAGGTTAATCAAACGTACGCGATAGGTCAGATTGTTGGGTTCCAATTGCAGAATTCGTCGATACGTCGCAATGGCATCATCTATACGACCATTGACTACATAGGTATCGATTAAAATGGCATACTTGGTGATCGCCTGGTCAATCTTGCCCTGGCGAATGTAAATCTCGCACAATACCTGGTGAATATCGAGATATTGCGGAGCCAGGTCGATTACGCGCAAGCACTCTTCTGTAGCTGGTGTCAGAAGGCCATGATCAATATACTGTTGAATGTCTTGTATAGACTGTACAACCTGCAAACGAACGTTTTCCGGCAAAGTAGCGATACTGGCCAGCACAGACTCACTTACACGCTCTAATACTCCCTCTTTTCCCGCTGAGCCTGCTATCTGACTTAACAAGTCTTCGACATTGTCAGTTGATCCTTTAGCTAAAGAAACCTTCGAAGCCCCGCCTGTCGGCTCTTGTTCAGGAGCAACCTGAACCGGAGGTTTAGCAACAGCCTGTTGTTCTCCAGATGAAGCCGTAGCCACCGGCGGTTCTTGAGCAGGCGGTCGATCTATTGAAGCTGGTGTCGCTGGCGGTTCCGATACTACAGGAGATTCTACCTTTGGAGCAGGCTGTTCGGAAACTAAAGACGCCTGGTCGGCTGGCGAGACACTTGCGGCATTAACAGCCTTCTCATGATCCGTTAACCACGATGTTGATGTCGTTAAAACGCGCGCAACAGGTTGCTCAAGCGTAGGTTGATTAGACAGCGCCTCTGGTGATTCTGGTGACACAGGCGCGGACTGGGCAGGAGACGACATCGCTTGCCTATTCATAATTTCAGTCTTGTCTGCGTCATTCAGGATGCCTGTCAACCAATCCGGCAGTTCTCCAAGAGAACCAGATGTCGTTGATAACATAGGAGGTTGTACTTGAGCCGGAGGTGCACTCATTGGCGAACTTCCCATTGGAGAAGACATCATTGCTGGATTGCCACTTATATTCGATACAATCGTTGCATCATCAGCCATACTCGGCGGCGCAGGCATAGCAGGCGCTTGCTCTGGTGGCAAATTACGAGTTGGATTCCCCCGTTGCGGTTGCACTGGCGCTGGTTGAGGTGTAGCCATAGGCCGTGGTGGAATTGGTGTATTCTGCACCTGTTTGAGCATAAACTCAACCTGGGCAACTTTGTCGTTCCATCCTCTGCTTCGTAGGAAACCAAGCAGAGCATTATAGACGGTCAACGCCTGTTCCTGTTCGCCCATCAGGCGATGCGCTTCAGCCGCTTCCTGGCAGAGTTGTACCAGTTGATCGGATTCTTCGATGGTCAAAGCGTCCAGATTTACCCGATCAACGGCTTCATCGAAATGTTGTGTTGCAGCCCCGATATCGCCTTTCGCGCGATAGCATTGCCCTAACGCATAGTAGCACGAAAGCGCATAATCGGGATCGTTCAGTAATGTTTGAAACTGCCTGATCGCTTCATCCCAGCGTTGCTGTTCCTGGTAGAGCCATCCTAAAAAGTAGCGAGCATCAGGTCGATCAAATCCGCTCTCAAGAATCTGCTCGCAGAGGTCGATAGCATCGGTGAAACGACCCTGGGTTTGAAAGGTTTGAGCCTGCCTTAGCACGCCAGTGACCTGGCTGGCTGTTATTCGTTTACGAGGAGTTGGCCGCTTCCCACTGCCGGTCATGCCTGTCGCAGCAAGAGCCGACGCAGGATTTCCTGCTCCACTAAAATTACCCGCGCTACCCATATTACCCATGATGCCAGTATTACCTCCGCTTGTGTTGCTTAAAGAAACCATGTCTGCCGCAGTATTCCCTGAGTTTGCCAGCGGGCCAGAAGATAGACTGCCTGTAGTAGATCTATTTGTCTCCATAGCCGTTGGCGATACATATGCCGCGCCCGCTCTTTTCGGGAGTGGTCCTGAAGGCTGGATTTGTCCTCTGATCTGTGAGAGAACACGCTGTGCCTGTGTATTGGCAGCATCGACACGCAATACCTCTTCGCACTGCATAGTCGCTGCCACACTATCATTACGTAGTAGATATCGCTGAGCTGCAGCCAAACGCTCTTGAACCATCAACGAAACATCTTTTTTTCCCAGGTAGTAAGCTGCAAGACGCTCATGAGGCTCCGGGTTAGTGGAAGACAATTGCACAGCCTTTTGCCATGCTGCTTCCGCTCGAGCACCTTGACCTGCCTGCGAATATAATTCTGCAAGGTGCATATAGGCTTTGTATGCTTCGTCTCGCCTGTTTAAGATTACGTATAACTCGGCTGTCTTACTCAGAGCGATCACGTTGCTAGGATCTCGTTTGAGAATGCATTCATATTCTGCCAGCGCCTTTTGCCACTGCTTTGTTTGCATGTAGCAAAAACCTAATCCACCACGCGCAGCTGCATCATCTGGGAACTCTGTCAACGCTCGTTGATACTCATTTGCCGCTTCTGCCCACTGGCTATCCCAACGAAATCGATCGGCTGCATTCATTGCTGTGCTGAAAACTTGTCTGTTCCCAGGCATGAAAGGTTCACTTCCTCAATATAGAAAAGTGCAGAGACTTTACTCATGACACTATAACAGGCTCTTTAAGTTAAAACTAGGTTACTACAATTTTAGGATTCTTGAGATATCAGACTCAATTTTTGGTACTAAAGTACCTTCTCAGTCCTATCCCCGGTAGTTGATGTACTGCAACGCCACAGGATAATCTTTTTGTTTCAGCAGGGCAATTACCGCTTGCAATTCATCACGACTCTTCGCTACTACACGTATTGCGTCTCCCTGGATTTGGGGTCGCACTTTGGGATAGGCATCGCGAATATGCTTATTAATCTGTTTTGCCAGGTCCTGAGAGATACCTTGCTGCAACTCAATAACCTGGCGAACTTTACTGCCTGCGGCGTTTTCCTCTTTGCCCTCTTTAAAAATCTTGAGCGACAAACCACGACGTACCGCTTTGGTTTCAAGAATGTCGCGCACACTCTTGAGTGTAAAAGAACTATCAGTAACGATCGTTATTGTATTCTTCGTATGTACAATCTCTGTTTTCGTGTCTTTCAAGTCAAAACGGGTCGCTACCTCTCGCCTTGTCTGATCAATAGCATTAACAAGTTCCTGCTCGTCAAACTGTGATACTATATCAAATGAACAATCACCTGCCATGAAAATCCTCTCTTTTTGGTGTAGATGGTACCGAAAGGCTACCAAGGGGGAGCCTTCTTCCATGCACTCCAAAGCAACGAAAAATGCGCTAAATTACTCAAAAGGCATTGTAACGCATTTGTTTATCATTTACCAATCACCTCCCCCAAAAGGCGCCTCTCGCGCAGAGGCGGGAGTGGTGTTGAGGTGGGTGGGGACGCTTGCGTCGTCCATTGTTGTAATCCACAGATGGTCAAAAAGTATGTGATATGATGGACATAAGTATTGCAATTGGAGAAGAAACATCCATGGCAGCAACCATTTTTGATAGCAAACCACTTGTCGCGCGCATGACTGCTGAATTACAGAGCGAGGCTGCACAGTTTCGCAAGCAACATCATCGTTCCGCGCGCCTGGCACAAATAATAGCAGGACATGATGGAGCCGCCGAGGTCTATAGCAGGCAATTAGTACGAGCTTGCCGCACAATCGGCCTGGGCTGCGCCACACTGGCATATCCTTTTGAGGTTGAAGAAGAGGAGCTACGTGCCGAGGTTGCTGCTTTGAGCAACGATGCAAATACTGATGGTGTCCTGCTCCTACTGCCGCTGCCATCACATATACGGCAGCAGGTAGTGACCGAAGTATTGCAGCCAGAGAAGGATGTGGATGGGCTTGGGCCACGCAATGCAGGAAACTTGCTGCTCGGCTTTCCCAGCTTTATTCCCTCCACTGCTGATGTTATCCTCACAGTATTACAGAATGCGAGCATTCCGATATCCGGCCGCCACGCGGTAGTTGTGGGGCGCAGCAATATTGGGGGCAAGCCAATAGCCCTTGTGCTAATACGTCACGATGCGACGGTGACGATCTGTCATTCCCACACCCAGGACCTGGCGAGTATTACCAGGAGTGCAGACATCCTGGTGGTAAGCATCGGAATACCGGCCAGTGTCACTTCCAGCATGGTAAAGCCCGGCGCAGTTGTGCTAGATGCAGGTATCAATCCAGTTGGTGGAAAAGTGGTCGGGGACGTAGATTACGAGAGCGTAAAGGAGGTTGCTTCATTCCTTACACCTGTGCCAGGAGGTCTGGGTCCCCTTACCCATCTAATGCTCATTCGTCACACTTTGCTTGGACCACAGTAAGGATACGTTTCCACCAGTCATGCCTGTTATATCAATACCTGCGGTACGTAGTACTCCCAACCGGTTTAGTATAGATATCTCCGCTGATTCTCACAACAATACCCTCTTTGTCAAGAGTACGGCGTAAGTCTGCCAGGCTGGTATCGCCACTTACAGCAATGACACAAGGGCCAATCCTGCGTAATCCGAAGCCTTTTAGCTTGGGAGAGGAACATATTTCATTTGCTAAGGCTTCACTAGGCACATCGAGTAAAAGCACTTGTGAGATATTTACTTCCTTAAACAGTTTGGTCCAGTCACGCAAGGTGTAAACCACATTTTGCGGCAATTCTTTCTGACTTCGCTGCTCAAGAATTTGCAGTATTTGCTCGATATTCTTGCCGATTTCTAAACCCCGCAATACGGAATTACGTGTCAGCGTCAGACGACTGACAACTCCTACCTGGTCAACCTGCGCAAAAGGCAACAGGTTATACACAGTGGGCAGATCAGGTTGCAACAGAAGCAGTTCAAAGTTTGGCTGTACTATCAGGGTACGACCATTCGAAGGTATGGCAGCCTTATGAGATGCCTCCGCCTCGCTCGACAGGACTGCAGATGCCAGATCAGTAAGCATAAAGGCATCGGGATTGACAGGCTTATCCTTTTCCGGCAAATGAGGTCGTTGGTATCCCAGCGCTACGATTCCCAATTCATAGAGGGTAGAACTGAGCATGCCCACAATAATTTCCCCATCAGATTTATACCAGTTTGTAAGCATAGTCTTAGCACTACGAAAGCCTGCCAAACCCATATCAGCCTGTCTTGGGCGCAATACATATGGGTCCTGTGCTTTCATCGTACGCAGCAACGACTCTACCGTGTACCAACGCCCCGGAGTACATTTGCTTAATTGTGACAGAACAGCTTTGCGTCCAGCTCCAATGTCAAGATAATAACTATTGCTTGGGTTAAAGTTCACTCCGGCAATGTCAACCCATTGCTGTCCCTTTAGCCAGTACTCAAGCAGATCGTGGGTCTGATCAATCACATTCGTTTTTGACCATTGTTCAAACAGAGGCCCTTGCACATAGCGCGGCTTAACGCCATCTGCGGACGACTTGTCGCGTTTCACAAGTCCGAGCTTCTGCGCCGCAGAAAACAATAGATCGATAGTTAAATCTTCATTATAATAAGCCTGGAAGCGCGGTGTAATCTGCAACATTGGTTGAATCTTGTTTGCAATACGTTTTGGCACCTTTCCAGCCTGTGTCGGCTCAATATTCTGCTGGAACATCGCACCGGTAATGGTTGCCAGGTCATATAACATCAGTGTGTCGCCCTGACGTATTGTTTGTGGGGATGTTTCGAAGGTAACCAGCCCAGCAGGAACTTCATCTTCTATATTCTCAGGTTGCGCGATAGCTTTCTTCAAATTTTTGAGCATTTCACGCGGCACGAATAGTTTTCGCTCAGGCCCCAAGAATGTATCAAATGCAATGGCGTAGCGTTCAAGCATATGGATGACCCTGGACAATGTAGGGTTGTCAAAGCCGGTATACTCACGCGCCTCCTGCATGGTGACCACACCTTCATGTTCGCATATCCACTTACAGAGCTTACGAGTATTGGCATCAAAGTGCTCCCAGGCATAAAGGGGTACGTCCGGCTGTACGAGCTGTCCAGCCAGGCGCTCGCTAGGAAGAGTGCGCGAATAGTAGTCATGCAGCATGAACCCGTAAAGACGACCTATCTCGTAAAGACGATTTTGATCGAACATTGACAGGATTTTTTCAAGCTTCCATTCCGAACGGTCGTATTGGGGTGTATAGATCTCACGTTCAACGACAAGTAAGGGATCAAGCAACTCTTTAGCAACAGTGAGTTTTGTCGTCAATACAGCAGGTGGTTTATTTTGCTTGGATGAGGTACTCTTCACCGCTCCAGCAATTTTTACGGAGGTCTCTTCCTCCAACAACAGCATATATCGCTTGAGGGTTGCAAGTGCCTTCTCAAAATTGTCTTCAGCTAAACGTGTTAATTTGAGGATGACATCGTGTAGCGCTCCGCTAGAAGCTGAGAAATTCAGGAAATTGTGCAACACCTTACGTTCGTCCTCTGAGAGTTGTTCCCAGGCAAAACGTACAGAAACCGGGTCTTGCATAAATTGTATGAGTAGTCCATGATGATGTCGCCAGCCTTCTTCTGGTATATCGCCAATCCCCCACCACTGGGCAAGTTGTCTCAACTGCTCTTCGGTATACTCTCCCAACGCTTGCTTCAATGTCTTCATAATACGTAATTCTTTCGGCCTATTTTTAGTAGTAGCCCCTACGGTTCTGGTCGATATTGTTCAATGAAGCGGATCACTTCTCGCGTCAACTGACTGGGGGTTGATGCTCCAGCAGTAACAGCAATCCGCTTTCTCCCTTTTAACCAATCGGTATTTAATTGTGATAAATCCTCGATGCGAACAGCCGGAACGCCAGCCAATTCTTCTGAAACCTGCACAAGACGATTCGTGTTATTACTGCGTGGGTCACCAACAACCACGGTTAAATCTGCCCCTTTTGCCTGCGCTACAACCGCCTCCTGACGACTCTGTGTCGCGGCACAGATATCGATGTGTACCTCCGCATGGGGATACTTCGCTTTAATATGCTCGATGACACGGCGTGTATCCCACTGTGAGAGTGTTGTCTGGGTAGAGACGGCCAATTTTTGTTCCTGCTCTGGTGTGAGCGCTAGCGCATCGACATCGTCTTCATTTTCTACCAGGCTGATATGGCCTGGAACCTCTCCGAGCACACCTTCTGGCTCAGGATGTCCCTTCTTTCCAATATAGAGGATGTAGTAACCCGCTGCGGCTAACTCTCGCACAAGATCATGTGTGACGGTTACATCGGGACAGGTCGCATCAATGCAATGCAGTCCTCGTTCTTTCGCTCTCTGTTTTACGAGGGGGGAAACGCCGTGGGCAGTGAAAATGACAGTTCCTTCTGTGACCTGTCCCAGGATACTGGCACGATCAGGCCCATCAAGTGTGATCACTCCAAGATTGGTGAGTTCCTCAATCGCGTGGCTGTTATGTACAATCTGTCCAATAATATAGATAGGCCGTGGATGTGTGGGATCTTTCGCTACTTGACGAACCATTTGCAATGCATCAACCACACCATAGCAGTAACCACGGGGAGATATTTTAATGACTTCCATCTATTCCTCAAATGACAAGAGCTAGAAACTCCCCCTATTGTACCATCCCACTACGAGATTTGCACCTGGTTCCTGCTCAAGATTCTTCTGAGGTCATCTTGAAAAACTGTGATATGATGTAGGATAGATCTGAAAGGAAACAGAAAATGGAGCATACCTCACCTGAAGAAACAGAAAAACAGGAAGCCGAGTATACCTCATTTGAAGAAACAGAAGTGCAGGAGACGGTGATCACCTCATCTCCTGCAACAGAAGTCCATCTTCCGCGTGATGCTGCTTTTTGGGCGCAGCAAATCTCGAAACTGAAAGTGGAGAAAGCCCCTACCGGAGCATTAAATCTGAACGTTGAAGGGCGCCTCCCGCTCAGTCCACTGCAAGGCTTTGGTCAGATGTGGGAAAAAATCTTCCGTGTGCGCCTGAAGGGTGTTAACGTCAAGCCAGCAGAAGTCATCAAAACATGGAAAATGAACTTCGCGAGCTTCTGGCCAAAAAGGAATCGCTTCTATGCCCCGCTGACCGGCATTGCTCCAGGCGAGGTGGGACTCATCAATATGCAGATACCTGGCGACCTTCCCGTTGGCCTCCCACTCTCAACAGGCGTGCTGGTTCTCTACGCAGACGATGAGTCCTTCACGTTCATGACGCCGCAAGGTCACGTGTTCGCTGGCTGGATCACCTTTAGTGCCTATGAAGATGAAGGCACCACCGTCGCACAGGTTCAACTGTTGTTTCGTGCCTTCGATTTCGCTTATGAAATCGGCTTTCGCCTGGGCGCTAATAAATCAGAGGATACTTTTTGGCAGCATACACTCATAGCACTGGCAGCGTACTACAGTGTCAACGAGCCGGTAGAAACGTATAAAACCCTTATAGATCCAAGAGTACAGTGGTCGGAGTTCTGGAACATCTGGAACAATTCTACGATCCGCACTGTGCTGTACAGGATGTTGACTCCTGTGCTGTGGGTGCGCAAACGGGTAGTCCGGCGCCCACCACAAATGTAAGAGCTGGACAGAGAAGTAGATGAAGGAACACCCCTCTTATCGAAAGACGGCGAATCGATTTAGATCACCTCTCAACTTGTCCAGGAAAGCGGAGTGGGCCGCCACGTCCGACTGCTAATATCTGTTGACCTCCCCTGAACAAGTATATTTTGATGGGGTCTCTGGTGATTCCCCAGAAGTCCCCAAGGTGACGTGAGTTGGGTCTGCTGGACGAAGGTGCGCGACAGATCCTTCGCGGAGTTTACACTGAGGGCAACGAATGCGAAGGATCTAGGGCGGACTTCTGGGGAATCACCAGGGGTCTGCCTGGATATCTACCGCAAAATGTGGTATGTTCTATTCGAGATACCAATTATGTATAATTATGGCAAATCTATCATGAGGTGGCATATGTCCCAGATCAAGACAAAACTCGGCGAAGGTGGTCGAATAGTAATCCCAGCAGAGTACCGACAAGCGCTGGGGCTACAAGTTGGAGATGAAGTGATATTACGTCTGGAAGAGGGGGCTTTACGCATCTTTACTCCAAGGCAGGCTATTAAGTACGCGCAGGAATTACTACGCCCCTACTTCCCAGAAGGACGTTCCTTGAGTGATGAGTTGATAGCAGAACGTCGCCTGGAGGATTGAAGATGTCATCTTGTGTGTTAGACGCTTCAGCGTTGATAGCTTTGTTCTACAAGGAGCTGGTAATGATAAAGTAGCAGAGGCTATCGAAGATGGCGCAGTACTGAGTACTGTAAATCTCTCTGAGGTTGCATCGAAGCTCAATGAGCTAGGGACCCCGGAGGCGCTCATTAAAACCGCAATTAACGTACTGGAACTCACTATAGTTGATTTTAATGCCGAACTCGCCTATAAAGTTGGATTGCTGCGTCCACTAACTAAAAACGCTGGTCTCTCTCTTGGAGACAGAGCCTGTCTCGCACTTGCTCAGCATCTTCATCTCCCTGTGCTCACCATGGATCGAGTTTGGGTAGATTTATTACCTGATATAACCGTCCAATTGATTCGCTGACGCTTTCTCAGAGGATCAGCAAGTATAGCCGCATGTCACTCCTCAGTAGGAGGCACCGAGGTGCGGCGAAACACAAACCTCAGCCCACCAGTCGCTCCCACCTCACCACCTGTACCAAAAAGCATTATCGACCCTTTACCAGTAACTTCAGCATGCACCTCGAGTTCTTCAAAATTGAACTTGCCAAGCTTTTCCGGCGTTTTCTCCAAAATGGTTCCCATCTGCCCAATGAACAGGTTGATGTTTTCAGCTAACACATCAACTTTAAGCG